>Ga0335072_10005419_pt1 | contig 18797 bp, 15 predicted proteins | sample Lox_Sample_21_FD_206725 | JGI IMG/M metagenome (GOLD analysis project Ga0335072, IMG submission 206725) | Soil microbial communities from Loxahatchee National Wildlife Refuge, Florida, United States - Lox_Sample_2.1 | ecosystem: Environmental > Terrestrial > Soil > Wetlands | place: USA... | reverse complement strand
CGAAGGCGGCCGTGAAATTGTATTCGTTGTAGAGCACCTCGACATGGAGCGGGAGCGTGTTGGTGAGGCCCCGGATGTGGCCCGACACGACCGAGACCGCGCCGAACTCGCCCATGGCGCGCGCGTTACACAGCAGCACGCCGTAAAGCAGGCCCCATTTGACGTTCGGAAGCGTCACGCGGAGGAACGCCTGCCAGCCGCTGGCGCCCAGCGAGATCGCCGCTTCCTCCTCGTCGGTGCCCTGCTCCTCCATGAGCGGGATCAGCTCGCGCGCGACGAAGGGGAAGGTCACGAACATGGTCGCGATCACGATGCCCGGCACGGCGAAGATGATCTGGACGTGGTGGCGCATGAGCCAGGGGCCGAACCAGCCTTGGGCGCCGAACAGGAGGACGTAGATGAGGCCCGAGACCACGGGCGAGACCGAGAATGGAAGCTCGATGAGGGTGATCAAAAGGCTGCGGCCGTAGAACGAGAACTTGCCGATCGCCCAGCTCGCGGCGACGCCGAAGACGAGGTTCGCCGGCACCGAGATCGCGGCGACGAGGAGCGTGAGCCGGATCGCGGCCAACGCGTCGGGATCGAGGATCGCCGCGCGATAGGCCGCGAAGCCGCGCGCGAGTGCCTGGGAGAAGACGGCCGCAAGCGGCAGGACCAGGAACAATGCGATGAATCCGAGCGCTGCCGCGATCGCGAGCCCGTGCCGCAGGGCCGCGCGCCGCTCGGCGGGCGCACGCTTCCGCCCCGGTACGATCGCCGCCGCGCTCATGCTGCCCCGCCGCGCCGGCGCGCCCAGCGTTGCAGGAGATTGATCGCGAACAGCGACAGGAACGAGCCCGCGAGCATCACGGTCGCGATCGCGGTGGCGCCCGCGTAGCTGTATTGCTCGAGCTTGATCACGATCAACAGGGGCGCGATCTCGGACACCATGGGCAAATTCCCGGCGATGAAGATCACCGAGCCGTATTCGCCGAGCCCGCGCGCGAAGGCGAGCGCCGAGCCGGTGAGCAACGCCGGCAGGATCGCGGGCAGGATGACCCGGAGGAAAATCTGGAGCCGGTTGGCGCCGAGGCTCAGGGCCGCGTCCTCGATTTCGGGCTCGAGGTCCTGCAGCACGGGCTCGACCGTACGCACGACGAAGGGGAGCCCAATGAAGACGAGGGCCACCAGGATGCCCGCCTGGGTGAACGCGATCTTGATGCCGAGCGGGGCGACGAGCGACCCGATCCAGCCGTTCTTCGAATAGAGCGCGGTAAGGGCGATGCCAGCGACCGCGGTCGGCAGCGCGAAGGGAAGATCGACCAGCGCGTCGACCAGCTTCTTCATGGGGAATCGGTAGCGCACCAGCACCCAGGCGACCAGAAGGCCGAAGCCGGCGTTGATCGCGGCGGCGATGGCGGCGGCGCCGAAGCTCAGGCGATAGGCGGCAAGGGCCCGCGGCGTCGCCGCCGCCTTGAGGAAGCCGTCGAGCCCCAGGCCCGCCGAGCGCAGCACCAGGGCCGCGAGCGGAATCAGCACGATGAGGCACAGATAGAGGAGCGTGAAGCCGAAGGTCGGGCCGAAGCCGGGGACGACGCTCGGCTCCCGAAGCAGCGGCCGGCGGATCGAAACGCGCGCGTCGGCGGCGGTCACGAGCCTAATTCCCCGGCTGGTAAATCTGGTCGAACACGCCGCCATCGGCGAAGAACTCGGCCTGCGCCTTCCGCCAGCCGCCGAAGTCCGCGATCGTCATCAGATCGAGCTTGGGGAAGCGCGCGAGATCCTTCGGGTCCGCATATTGGGGCGAGACCGGGCGATAATAATGGGCCGCGACGATGCGCTGGCCCACGGGCGAATAGAGATAGTCGAGATAGGCCTCGGCCAGCTTGCGCACGCCGTGGGCGTCGGCATTGGCGTCGACGACGGCAACCGGCGGCTGGGCCAGAATGCTGATCGAGGGGACGACGATCTGGAACTTGTCGTGGCCGAATTCGTCGAGGGCGAGGAACGCCTCGTCCTCCCACGCGATCAACACGTCGCCGAGGTCGCGCTGGACGAAGCTCGTGGTGGCGCCGCGCGCGCCCGTGTCGAGCACGGGAACGTTCCGGTAGAGCGCCTTCACGAACGCGCGCGCCTTCGCAGGAGTGCCGTATTTCCTGAGCGCGTAGCCCCAGGCCGCGAGGAAGTTCCAACGCGCCCCACCCGAGGTCTTGGGGTTGGGCGTGATCACCGCGACGCCCGGGCGCACCAGATCGTCCCAGTCCACGATGTGCTTCGGATTGCCTTCGCGCACCAGGAACACGATGGTCGACGTGTAGGGCGCGCTCGCGTGCGGCAGGCGCTTCTGCCAATCGAGCGGCAGCAGCTTCGCGCGCGTCGCGATCTCGTCGATGTCGTAGGCGAGGGCCAGCGTCACCACGTCGGCCGGCAATCCGTCGATCACCGCGCGCGCCTGCGTGCCCGAGCCGCCATGGGACATCCGGATGGTCACGGTCTCGCCCGTCTTCTTCTTCCAGTAAGCGATGAACGCCGCGTTGTACGCCTGGTAGAGCTCTCGCGTCGGATCGTAGGAGACGTTGAGGAGGGTCACGTCGGCGCGCGCGGCTTCTGCCATGCCGAGTGCCGCGATCATAGCAAGGGCGACGCCCGCGAGGCCAGCGCGCAGATTTCTCGGCATGATGACGCTCCTTCGGCCTGGGGCGGACCTTAGCGCAGAAACGCCGCGCCGCGCTACCCGTCCACCATGCCGGCCGCGACCGTGGCGTTGGTCTCGGCATCGATCACGATGAAGGCGCCGGTCGCGCGGTCCGCGCCGTAGGCGTCGACCGCGATGGGCGAGGCGAGCGAGAGGCGCACGCGCGCGATGTCGTTGCGCGCGAGCGAGTCCGGATTGGGCTCGGCGAGGAGGGTCGCCACGTCGAGGCGATGCACGAGCTCGGCGAAGCGCGCGGCCACCGTGCGCGTGCCGCATTTCACGAGGTAGCGCGCGCGCGGGTCGTAGGGCTCGTCCGCGAACCAGCAAAGTGTCGCCTGGAGCCGGTCGGTCACGCGCGCGGGCGCCGCGCGCGCGACGATCAAATCGCCGCGCGCGATGTCGATCTCGTCCGCGACCTCGAGGGCGATCGAGCGCCTGGCCGCCGCCGTCTCGAGCGGGCCCTCGAGGGTCGAGAGGGCGCGCACGCGGGTGAGCGCGCCCGAGGGCAACACGGCGATCTCGTCGCCGACCGAGAGGCGGCCCGATTCGACGCGTCCCAGATATTGGCGCACTTGTTGGCCGTTTGGGCTCCCGTCCGCGGCGGGGACGCGGCGCACGAGCTGGACCGGGAAGCGCAAGGGCCGCGCCTCGGCCGCGCGGCCTGCGGGGAGCGATTCGAGGAGGGCCAGGAGCGTCGGGCCCCGGTACCACGGCATGCGCGCGCTCGGGCTCACGACATTGTCGCCGAGCTTGGCCGAAAGCGGCACGAAATGAGGGCGTTCCGCCTCGAGCTCGACCGCGAACTCGGCGGCGGCGCGCGCGGCACGCTCGAAGGCCGCGTGCTCGAAGCCCGCGAGGTCCATCTTGTTGACCGCGATCACGATCTCGGGGATGCCGAGAAGGTGGCTCAAATAGATGTGCCGGCGCGTCTGGACCGTCATGCCCTTCCGGGCGTCGACCAGGATCACGGCCGCGTCGGCGGTGCTCGCCCCCGTCACCATGTTGCGCGTGTACTGCTCGTGGCCGGGCGCGTCGGCGATGATGAACTTGCGCCGCGCGGTCGCGAAATAGCGGTAGGCGACGTCGATCGTGATGCCTTGCTCGCGCTCGGCCGTGAGCCCGTCGGTGAGGAGCGAGAGGTCGATGTCGCCGGTCCCATGGCGCGCGGCGTGGCGCTCGAGGGCGGCGAGCTGGTCGGTCGGCACCGCGTTCGAATCGTAGAGGAGCCGCCCGATGAGGGAGCTCTTGCCGTCGTCGACGCTGCCCGCGGTGGTGAAGCGCAGGAGACCGGCGGCCGCGCCATTGTCGAAGGGCGCCATCAGAAATACCCCGCCTTCTTGCGCTCTTCCATCGCGGCGTCGCCCGCGCGGTCGTCGAGGCGCGTGGCCCCGCGCTCGCTCACCTGGGCGATGAGCGTCTCGGCCACGATCTCCTCGGGCGTCGCCGCGGTCGACTCGACCGGCAGCGTGCAGGACACGTCGCCCACGGTGCGGAAGCGTACGGTGCGCGTCTCGATACGGTCTTCGGGCCTGAGCTCGACCAAATCCGAGACCGGCAGAAGCGAAGCACCGCGCACCGCGATCGGGCGCGCATGGGCATAGTAAAGCGGCGGCAGCTCGAGCCGCTCGCGCGCGATGTATTGCCAGACGTCGAGCTCGGTCCAGTTGCTCAAGGGGAAGACGCGCATATGCTCGCCCGCGTCGAGGCGCGCATTGTAGAGGCTCCAGAGCTCGGGCCGCTGGCGTCGCGGGTCCCATTCGCCGAACGCGTTGCGGAACGAGAACACGCGCTCCTTGGCGCGCGCCTTCTCCTCGTCGCGCCGGGCGCCGCCGATGCAGGCGTCGAAGCCGAACTCGGCGATCGCATCGAGCAACGTCGTGGTCTGGAGCGCGTTGCGGCTTTGGTTCGCGTGCTTGAGCTTGACGCGCCCGCTGTCGATCGAGGCCTGGACCGTGCGCACGATGAGGCGCTCGCCGAGGCGGGCCGCGGTGCGGTCGCGGAATTGGATCACCTCGTCGAAATTATGGCCGGTATCGACATGGAGCAGCGGGAAGGGAAAGCGGGCCGGCCGGAACGCCTTCTCGGCGAGGCGCAAGAGCACGGTCGAATCTTTCCCGCCCGAGAACAGGAGGGCCGGGTTCTTGAACTCGGCCGCCGCCTCGCGCAACGTGTGGATCGCCTCGCTCTCGAGATCGTCGAGATGGCCCCACGCCGGCGCCGCGGCGCGCGGAGATTGAGCGTCGACGCGCGCGCTCATGCCGGCCTCCGCGCATGGATGCCGCATTCCTTGGGCGCGTCCTGCTCCCACCACCAACGCCCCGCGCGCTCGTCCTCGCCGGGCGCTATCGCGCGCGTGCAGGGCGCGCAGCCGATGCTCGCGAAGCCCTTTGCATGAAGCGCGTTGTGGGGCACCTCGAAGGCGCGGACGTAGTCCCATACTTCGTCGCGGCTCCAGTCGGCGAGCGGATTGAACTTCTTGAGCCCGTGGACGCCATCCCATTCCTCGAGCGCGAGGGCGGCGCGCGCGGCCGACTGGGACCGGCGTTGGCCGGTGATCCAGGCGCGCTTTCCCTGGAGCGCGCGCTTCAAGGGCTCGACCTTGCGCACGCGGCAGCATTCCTCGCGCAGGCTCACGCTCTCGTAGAAGCCGTTCGGCCCATGGTGCGCGACGTAGCTCTCGAGGTCGGCGCTCTGCGGCGCGAGCACGGCGATCGGCACCTGCCAATAACGCTGCCGCGCCTCTTGCAGGAGACGATGGGTCTCCTCGTGCAAACGCCCGGTGTCGAGCGTGAAGGCCGCGATCGGCAGACCCGCGCGCGCGATCATGTCGAGCAGCACCATGTCCTCGGCGCCGAGCGACGAGGCCAGCACGGCAGGCGTGTAGCGCGCCGCTTCGGCGAGAAGAGCCCTTGCGCGGTCGCGCTTCGACTCGGCGCCCGAGCGTGAGATTGCGTCGTCCATCTCTAAATCACACTGCAAGAGTGTTATTATGAGCTGATTTATACATACTAATGGTAAATTATAACGGCAAGTCAAAAACGAACTACACTTCAATTAAGTATTTAAGAGGGGCCGCGAATCCGGCGAGTCGAGCCCGATCCCGGCCTGCCGCGCGCGGAAAGCGAGCAATTCGGCGCTTCCGGAGTCCGACGCCATTCACGGAACTGCCATTTAAGTGTCACGGAACGCCACTAGGATCGACATGTCCATGCAACCAGCGCCGCCTAAAGTCCGGGCTTCCGTCAGGTGCCGCTCCTTCGGCCTCGATCGACGGAGTCAGGTGAGGTTTGGGGGAGCTCTCCATGATGCAACGAGCGACCATGGGCGTCCGCAGGGGCGTCGCCATGCCGCGCGCGGTCGGTCGGGCGCATGCCGAATGATTTGACGCGGCACGGCGCGCGGGCGGCTTCCGCGGCCGGGCCGATGAGGGGATCGATCAACCGGGGAGGGCGACGCGCCGCGCGCCCGCTTGCCTCCCGATGAATAGGAAACTCATGGCCGTTGCCGACGCCGCCTCGGGTCGCACCGCCGCAGCTCCCCCATTCAGGACCACGCGCTCCTCGGGCCGGGTCGGCGACCGGCTGTTCTACCTCACCACGCTGTCGTTCGCGATCCTGGTGCTCCTGATCCTCGCGGGCATCATGGTCTCGCTGGCCCACGGCAGTTGGCCCGCGTTCCACAAGCTCGGCTTCGCGTTCTTCTACAGCTCGACCTGGAATCCGGTGACCGAAGTGTTCGGGGCGCTGCCGCCCATCTACGGCACGCTCGTGACCTCGATCATCGCGATCCTGATCGGCGTGCCGATCAGCCTCGGCATCGTGATCGTGCTCACCGAGCTGGCGCCGGACTGGCTCAAGCGCCCGATCTCGACCGCGGTCGAGCTGCTCGCGGCGATCCCGAGCATCATTTACGGCATGTGGGGCCTGTTCGTCTTCGTGCCCTTCTTCAAGGCTTACATCCAGCCCGGCCTGGGCGAAATCCTGTCGCCGATCCCGATCGTGGGCGCGCTCTTCTCGGGGCCGCCGTTCGGCGTCGGCATCCTCACGGCGGGCATCATCCTCGCGATCATGATCCTGCCCTTCATCTCGGCCGTGATGCGCGACGTATTCGAGACCGTGCCGCCGATGCTGCGCGAATCCGCTTACGGGCTCGGCGCGACCACCTGGGAGGTGGTGTGGAACGTGATCCTGCCCTACACGCGCACGAGCGTGGTGGGGGCGGTCATGCTCGGCCTCGGCCGCGCGCTCGGCGAGACCATGGCGGTCACCTTCGTGATCGGCAACTCGCACGACATCAGCGCGTCGCTCTTCCTTCCGGGCGCGACCATCTCGTCCACCATCGCGAACGAGTTCACCGAGGCGGTGGGCGACGTCTATTCCTCCTCGCTCATCGCATTGGGGCTCACCCTCTTCTTCATCACCTTCGTCGTGCTGGTGATCGCGAAGCTGATGCTGAAGCAGCTCGCGAGCAAGGTGAGGGGCTAGGTCCATGATCCCGATCTATCACCGCCGCCGCTTCGTCAACCGCTTCAACATGACCTTCTCGGTCCTGGTGACGGCGCTCGGCATCCTGTTCCTCGCCTGGATCCTGGGCACGCTCCTTTATTACGGCGTCGCGGGCGTGAGCCTCGCTCTGTTCACCGAGAACACGCCCGCGCCGGGGAACCAGGGCGGCCTGTTGAATGCGATCTTCGGCAGCGCGCTCCTGACGCTCCTCGGGATCGGCATGGGGGCGCCGGTCGGCATCCTCGCCGGCACCTTCCTCGCGGAATACGCCAATACCAGCAAGTTCACCAGGCGCGTCGCCGACGCGACGCGCTTCATCAACGACATCCTGCTGTCCGCCCCCTCGATCCTGATCGGCCTCTTCGTCTACGTGATCTGCGTCGTGCCGACCCATCATTTCTCGGCCTGGGCGGGTGCGATCTCGTTGGCGCTCATCGCGTTGCCGGTCGTGGTGCGCACGTCCGAGGACATGCTGCACCTGGTGCCGAACGATCTGCGCGAGGCGGCGACGGCGCTGGGTGCCCCGCGCTGGAAGGTGGTCGTGCGCGTGTCCTACCGCGCCGCGCGCGCGGGCATCCTGACCGGCGTGCTGCTCGCGGTCGCGCGCATCGCGGGCGAGACGGCGCCGCTCCTGTTCACGGCACTCAACAACCAGTTCTGGTCGTCCGACGTCAATGCGCCCATGGCCAATCTCCCGGTCGTGATCTTCCAGTTCGCGCTCAGCCCCTACGCCGACTGGCAGAGTCTCGCCTGGGCCGGCGCGTTGCTGGTCACGGCGAGCATCCTGGGGCTGAACATCTTCGTGCGCATGACCCTCGGCAAGAAGCAGCGCGGCTGAGCCCGCGCGGGGGCAGCCCCCATCGGCACAAGTGAGGACAGCGATATGAGCAACGACGGCATGACCCAGGAAATCGCTCCGGCGGAAAGCAAGCCGACCATCCGCACGATCCTCGCCCCGTCGGACGGCGAGCCCGCGAAGGATACGCCGGGCGCGCCCAAGATCGAGATTCGCGGGCTCAAGTTCTTTTACGGCTCGGCGCTCGCGCTCAAGTCGGTCGACATGACGATCCACGACCGGCGCGTCACCGCCCTCATCGGCCCCTCGGGCTGCGGCAAGTCGACCCTGCTGCGCACCCTCAACCGCATCTACGAGCTCTATCCCAACATGCGCGCCGAGGGCGAGGTGATGCTCGACGGCGAGAACATCCTCTCGCCCAGCGTCGACCTCAACTGGCTGCGCGCGCGCGTCGGCATGGTGTTCCAGAAGCCGACCCCGTTCCCGATGTCGATCTACGACAACATCGCCTTCGGCGTGCGCCTCTACGAGAGAATCTCGACCGTCGAGATGGACGAGCGCGTCGAGCAGGCGCTGACCAAGGCGGCGTTGTGGGGCGAGGTCAAGGACAAGCTGCGCGCGAGCGGACTCTCGCTCTCGGGCGGCCAGCAGCAGCGCCTCTGCATCGCGCGCACGGTGGCGCTCAATCCCGAGGTGCTGCTGCTCGACGAGCCGGCCTCGGCGCTCGATCCGATCTCGACCCAGCGCATCGAGGAGCTGATCAAGGAGCTGCGCGACGACTACACGGTCGTGATCGTGACCCATAATCTGCAGCAGGCGGCGCGCGTCTCGGACTACACGGCGCTCATGTATCTCGGCGAGCTGGTCGAGTTCGGCGCGACCGAGACCCTGTTCACCCGGCCGTCCAAGAAGCAGACCGAGGATTACATCACCGGCCGCTTCGGCTGAGCGCACGCGCGCGGCCGCGCCGCGGCGCTGCCCTCGAGCGCAGGCGGCGGTCGGCCGAGATCTCTAACGACTTATCAAGGTACGAGGGGCGGCACCCGGCTCAGGCGTGGTTCTCGCGCTGGCGCAGGAAGTGGAAGAACTCGACCCCCTCGCGCAGGCGCCGGCGCATCATCTCCTGGCTCTTGACCATCTCCCAGGTGAGCTCGGCGATCTTCGAGGGCCGGAAATAGAAGCGCTTGTAGAAGTGCTTGAGCGCGTCGAAAATCTCCCCGTTCGAGAGATGCGGGTACTGGAGCGAGCTGATCTGGAACCCGTCGCCGGCGACGAGGTCGTCGCTGTTCTCGTGCAGCCACCCCTTCATCACCGCCTCGCGGTAAAGCTCGGTCCCGGGATAAGGGGCGGCGAGCGACACCTGGATCGTGTGCGGGTTGACCTCTTGGGCGAAGCGGATGGTCTCCTCGATCGTCTCCTTGGTCTCGCCCGGGAGCCCGACGATGAAGGTGCCGTGGATGGTGATGCCGAGCTTGCGGCAATCGGCCGAGAACTGGCGTGCCACGTCGATGCGCATGCCCTTCTTGATGTTGTGGAGAATCTGCTGGTTGCCCGATTCGTAGCCGACGAGCAGCAGGCGTAGGCCGTTCTCGCGCAGCACCTTGAGCGTCTCGTAGGGCACGTTGGCCTTGGCGTTGCACGACCAGGTGACGCCGAGCTTGCCCAATCCGCGCGCGATCTCCTCGGCGCGCGGCCGGTCGTCGGTGAACGTGTCGTCGTCGAAGAAGAATTCCTTCACCTGGGGGAAGCGCTTCTGCGCGAAGGCGATCTCGTCGATCACGTTCTGGGCGCTGCGCGTGCGGTAGCGGTGGCCGCCGATGGTCTGGGGCCAGAGGCAGAAGGTGCAACGCGACTTGCAGCCGCGCCCGGTATAAAGCGAGACGTAGGGGTGCAGCAGATAGCCGATGAAGTAATCCTCGATCGCGAGGTCGCGCTGATAGACCTCGGTCACCCAGGGGAGCCGGTCCATGTCCTCGATGATCGCGCGCTCCTTGTTGTGCACCACCTCGCCGTCGGCGCCGCGATAGGAAATGCCGTCGACCTCGGCGAACGGTTTCCCCTCCGCGATTTCCTTGATCGTGAAGTCGAACTCGGTGCGCGCGACGAAATCGATGGCGTCGGAGGCTTCGAGCGATGGCCCGGGCGAGACCGCGACATGGGCGCCCACGAGGCCGAGGAGGAGTTTCGGATTCGCGCGCTTGAACGCCTCGGCGACCTTGGCGTCGTTCGCGAAGGAGGGCGTCGAGGTGTGCATCACCACGAGCTCGTAGTCGCGCGCCATGGGCAGCACGTCCTCGAGGCCGAGCCCGCGCGCCGGCGCGTCGACCAGCTTCGAGCCCGCGACGAGGGCGGCAGGCTGGGCGAGCCAGGTCGGGTACCAGAAGGAGCGGATTTCGCGCTTCGCCTGGTAGCGCGAGCCCGCACCGCCGTCGAAGCCCTCGTAGGAGGGCGGGTTCAGGAACAACGTCTTCATCATGAGGTGACCTCGAAGCCCTTCGTTCGTTCGATCGTTCGGCCCACCATGCGCCCGTCGGGCCGGACCGAGAAGCCGCGCTCGCGCCATTGCACGCCGCGACCCAGGAAGCTCGCCGCGCGCACGGCGAAATTGAGGAGATCGCGTAGCGGCACCAGGAGCGCCGAGCCCGCGCCCTCGATGCCGAGGCGCTTGGCCGCGACCCGGTGCATGAGAAGCCTGAGCGCGAGGGCGGCCGCCACCAGGATCGCGGCGGGCCAAGCGAGGCCGGTCGCGAGCGCGAGCAGGATCGAGAGCGGCAGCGCGTCGGTCACGAAGCTCATGGCATATCCCAAGGGGCGCACGGTGCGCATGGTGCGGCCCCAACGCAGCTCGTGACGCAGGAGGGCCGCCAATCCCGGCTCGTCGACTTGAAGCTCGACCACCGGCCGCGCAAGCGCCACCCGGTGGCCGCGCGCGGCCGCGAGCCGGCCCAACATATGATCGTCGGCGAGGTAGGACGCAAGGGCCTCGATGCCGCCGATGGCCTCCAAGGCCGCGCGCCGAACCGCCATGGTCGCGCCGAAGCAGTATTCGAGGGGCTCGGTCAAAAGCGCCACCAGGACCGAGGGGAGGAACCATTCGTTGACGAACATGGCGCCGAGCCGGCTCGCGAGCCCGGGCCGCGCGGGTTTGGCACCATAAAGGCATGTCGCGGCCCCCACCCCGGGATCGGCAAAGGCCGCCGCGAGCCCGCGCAGATAGTCGCGCCCGACCCGGCAATCGGCGTCCGAGATCGCAAGGATGTCGTAGCGCGCGCGCGGCAGCATGTTGGCGACGTTCGAGATTTTGAGGTTGGTGCCGATCACGCGCCCGTCGACCACGAGCTCGGCTCGGCGCGCGGGGAATTCGGCGACCAGGCGCTCGAGGGTCGGGCGCGCCGGGTCGGCCTCGTCGCGCAGGCCGAACAGAATCTGGAATTCGGGGTAATCCTGGTCGCAGAAGGAGCGTAGATTCTCGTAAAGCCCCGGCTCGAGGCCGCATACGGGCTTCAAGATCGTGATCGGCGGGAGCGTTGCCGCGGGCACCGGCGCCGCGCGGCCGAGGGACGCCACGCGCCAGAGTGCCAACGCCCCATAGGCGAGGGACGCCAGCACCAGCCCATAGCCCAATCCGGTCAGCACGAGGCCGACGATTTCCATGCGCGTCCACATTGGTGCGAGACGATCCGGACGTTCGGCGCTCCGGATCCCGGGCGTCGCCGACGCACCCCGCGCCGCCGCCCGCATTCCCGCCCGAGGCTTTCCGGGGCGGGACCTTGCCCGCAACTTTTACCGCGTCGCGGCGGGCCGCGGAAAGCCTTTCTTTGGACCAAAATGAGCCCGCCGGCCACCTCTAGGGCGGCCCGGGCCGGGCGAAATATCGTTCCGGCTCAACGCGTTCGAGGGGCCGCGCCCGATCCGGCCGCGACCCCTCGACGTTCCCTCGCGCGCGTTACTTCGTGCCGTAATTGGCCGTAAGGTACTCGACGATCGCCGGCACGTCCGCCGGATTCACCGGTGCCCCGTAGGCCTTCATCATCTTGGCGACTTCGCCGTCCCAGCCCTTGTGGTCGAGGAAGGGCGAGTTCATCACCGGGTAATCGAGGCTGTGGCAGCCGATGCAATTGCGCTCGACCGCATCGACCCCCGGCCCCGGCTTGAGCTTGACCTGCTCCTCGCCCGCAAGGGCCGGCAAGGCGGCGGCAAATGCGAGCAGGGCTGCGGCGAGGGCGGATAGGCGCATCGTTCTGGTCATGGCTTCCTCCCTCACGCCGCCACGATCGGCAGCCGTTGCACGACGTTGTTGTGATAGCCGGCACCGTTCCAGATGAGATCGAACACCTGGCTCGCCCCGGTCTTGCTCGTCGCCTTGGCCATGATGACGTGCGCCCCCTTCGACGGCGTGAAGCGGTGCTCCCACTGGCGCCAGGCGAAGCGGCCGAGATCGGCGCCGAGCGTCGCGTCGCGCCACGACTTGCCGCCGTCGGTCGAGACCTCGACGAGCGCGATGCCGTAGCCCGCGTCCCACGCGACGCCGCGCACGGCCATCGGCCTTCCCGCCTTCACGGTCTCGTTGGGCTTCACGTTGGTGATGAGCGAGTTCACCACCATCTCCGTGATCGGCGTCGAGCCCGGCGCCTCCTGCGTCAGGAACCGGTCGATCACCGGGAACTTGCCGGTCGGGATGCGGTAGGCGGTGTTGATCCAGAAGCTCTTGAAGGGCTGGGAGATGACGTTGAGCTCGACCAGGTGCTTCATCCAATAGGTGCCGGTCCAGCCCGCGACGATGAGGCGCGCGGGGAAGCCGTTCCAATGCGGCAGCGGCTTCCCGTTCATCTCGTAGGCGACGATGGTGTTCTCGTCCATCGCCTTCCAGAGCGGGAGGCTCTTCTGGAAACGCGGCGTCGAGGCCATGGGCGGCCCGTCGGCGCCGTGGAACGAGACCTCGATCGCACTCTTGCCCACGCCCGCCTTGTCGAGGATGTCCTTGAGCGGCACCCCCTTCCAGCGCGCGTTGCCCATGGCACCGTAGCCCCACTCGACGCCCGCGACGTGCGGCTGTGAGAGCCCGCGCCGGTTGCCCGAGCATTGGCACACGGCCGCGAACTCGACCGGCTTGAAGTCGCGCTTGAGCTGCTCGAAATCGATCGCGATCGGCTTGGTCGCGGCGTCGCCGCCCACCTTGAGCTGCCATGTCGCCGCATCCACCTCGGGAATCTCCGAGAGGTGGTAGCGCACGAAGAACGCGTCGTTGGGCGTATAGGCCTCGTTGAAGTAGCCGGTCGGCGTCTCGTAATTGGGCGGCCGGTAGGCGCGCTTGATGAGCGGCTTCTTCCCGGGCAGCGCCTCGAGCACCGATTCCTCGACCGTGCCCGCGGGCAACAGCCCGTTCGCGATGTCGTCGACATGCGCGAAGGCGCGGCGCGCGAAGAGCGGCGAGGCACCCATGAGCGCTGCACCGCTCGCGGTCGCTTTCAGCATGGATCTCCGGTTGATCATGCGTTTCTCCCCCATGGCGCCCGCTTGTTCGACGCCGTTGCGGCGCCTGGGCGACGTTATCGTTTCGAATTGACCGGGGAATGATAGCGACGCATTTTTACATGTCAATCATGTAAAATCCGCGCTGTATCCGGTTGGATAGTCCGACCGATCGATGAGCGTGCTAAGGAGTCGCTTCCGTGCGCGCCGCCCCGATCAGCGCGACCGCTTGCAATCGTCCCGCTCGGGGCCGATGCAATGGCCGCTCGCCGGATTGTAGCTCTGGCAGCTCAAGGGACAGGCGAGGTCGGCCTCGGACGGGATCTTCTTTCCGGTCACGATGCGGCAGCTGCACGCGCGCTGGCCTTTGTCGCACTGGAGTGCGAGCACGATCTTGCCGTCGGCGGGGGCGATGTTGCTGTTGCAAGCACCTTGGTTCGTGACCGACATGCGCTTCGGGACGCGCACCAGATGCACGAGGCACGCGGGCGGCAACGCGGCGCAGGCGGCCGGATCGTGGTCCACGGTGCAATCGCGATAGCTCGAGCCCTTCGCCTCGCCGCATTCGCGGTAATAGCGGTCGTAATGAATCAGGCTCGTCATGCAGGCCTTGGTGAGGGCACCGCATGCCGCGCGCTCGCCGCGCACGCAGGCGAGCGCCTTGGTTTCCATGTTTGGGCAGCCAGTGAGCACGGCGACGCGCGTCTGCAGCACCGAGAGGCGGTAGCCGGTGTCGAGCGGCGGCCCCAGCGCGACCGAGACCGAGCGGCCGATGCCGATATCGTAGATGTCCCGGCGCGCCGGATCCTTGGTGTTCGAGACGAACACGCGGAGCCCGTCGATCAAGTAGCCTTCGGGCGCGTTGAGATCGATGGTGAGCGTCGCCTGTCCGTGCGCGGCGCCGGCCACGAGCAGCATGACGCAGCCTAAGAGAACCCCCAAGCCCAAGCGCATGATTTCCCCCGAAGGCGGCGCTCCGGGCGGGTCGGCGCGCAGCCCCAAAACGGGCGCTCCCCCGAACGCCCGGCCGCGCAGGCGCATAGCGGAGGATAACTGCAATCGAGCGGAAATAGAATGAAGAGTTAGGCGGCGGTTACCTAAAGTTGTCGCCATCCGGCGCGGGCATGGGCGATCTCAATGGGCGATCTCAATGGGCGATCTCAAGCGGTTCGCGCCCCGACCCCGCGCGCGAGACGCGGGTAGTAGGCGCCCAAGGCCAAGCCGCGCGCGCCGAGGAACAGGACCAGCGCGAGCCACAGCCCGTCATTGGCCCAAAGCGGGATGAAGAGAAGGGTCGCGACCACGAAGCACGCGACCGAGAGCACCATGGCGTTGCGCATCTCGGCGGTGCGCGTAGCACCGAGGAATATGCCATCGAGCTGGAAGCACCAGAAGGACACGAGCGGCGACGCGATCATCCAGGGAAGATAACGCGCGGCCTCGTGACGCACGGATTCGAGGTTGGTCATGAGAGCGATGAGCTCGTGACCGAGGGCGAGATAGACGAGGGCCGCGAATGCGGCGAGCCCCGCCGCCCAGATGGTCGTCGCACGCACCGCCTGGCGGAACTCGGCCGCGTCGCGTGCGCCGACCGCACTGCCGACGAAGGCCGAGGCCGCGTTCGCGAACCCGTCGAGCCCGTAGGACGTGAAGGACTGGAACTGCATCAGCACCGAATTGGCCGCGAGCGTGAGGTCGCCCATGCGCGCGCCGAGGCGCGTGAAATAGGAAAACGCGAAAACGAGGCCGAGGGTGCGGAGGAAAATATTGCCGTTCACGCGAAACAGCGCCGCGAGAGCCGTGCGATCGAGAAGATAATCGAGGGTGAGCCGCCCGCCGCCGCGATATTCGCCGAGCGGCGCATGCGCGAGCCAAAGCCCGATTAGGACCGACACCCATTCGGCCGTGAGCGTCGCGGACGCGACCCCCTCGATGCCCCAGCCGAACCCGACCACGAACAGGATCGCGAGGGCCGCGTTGATGGCGTTGAGCGCGACCTGCAGCGCCATGGTCGCGCGCGCACGCTGCATGCCGAGGAGCCAGCCCGAAAGCACGTAATTCGCGAACGCGGCGGGAGCGCTCCAGATGCGGATCGCGTAATAGCGCTCGGCGAGCCGCGTCACGTCGGCGGAGCCGCCCAGGAGCCAGAAGGCGAGCCTCCCGACCGGCGCCTGGAGCAGGATCAGGAGGACGCCGATGGCACCCGCGATGAGGAGCGGGCGGAAAAGCGCCGCGCGCACCTCGAGGGCCGAGCCCGCACCATGCGCCTGGGCGGCGAAGCCCGTGGTGCCCATCCGGAGGAATCCGAGGCTCCAATAGACGAAGTTGAACACGGTCGCGGCGAGGGCCACGGCGCCGATATAGGCGGGGTCGGGGAGATGGCCCATGACACCCGTGTCGACCGCCCCCATGAGCGGGATCGACACGTTCGAGAGGATGATCGGCCCCGAGAGGCGCCAGACGCGCCGGTGCCAGCCGGCGAGACTCGGACGCGTCTCAGGATCTGTCACCGCCCGACCGCGTAGGCCTGCATGTTGCGCGGATTGGCCGCGGCCTTGAGCCAGGGCCCGTCCTTGGCGGCGGCGATGAGCCGGCTCACCGACCAGGGCTCGCCGCGCGTCACCTTGTGGCCGCGGCGCGCGAGCTCGGCGACCGTCTCGGCCGACGCGTTGCCCTCGATGGTCATGGCGCCCGGGCTCGAATCGCGCGGATAGAAGGAGTCTGGCCAATGGAAGCTCTGCCAGTGCGGCTGCTCGATCGCCTCCTGGAGGTTGAGCCCGTGATGCACGTGGCGCAGGAAGAATTGGAGCGCCCATTGATCCTGCCCGTCGCCCCCGGGCGAGCCAAAGGCGAGATAGGGCTCGCCGTTGCGGTACGCGATGCCGGGGGTGAGCGTCGAGCGCGGCCGGCGTCCGGGTGCCAAGCTCGAGGCGTAACCCTCCTCGAGCCAGAACATCTGCGCGCGCGAGCCGAGACAGAAGCCGAGCTCGGGAATCGCGGGCGAGCTTTGCAGCCAGCCGCCGCTCGGCATCGCCGCGACCATGTTGCCCCAGCGGTCGATCGCGTCGACATGGACCGTATCGCCGGCGACGACGCCGCGCTTTGCCAGGTTCGGCTCGCCGGTGCCCGCGCTCGCGAGGCGCCCGGGCTCGCCCGCGGCGGCGGCGGCAAGGCCGGCCGCGAGCTTGTGATGCTCGGTGATCGCGCGCGGCAAGCGCGGCGCGCGGCCGAGCGGGCTTCCGGGCCTGAACTCGAGCGACGCCTCGCGGCCGATCAAGCGCCGACGCGGCGCGTTGTAGGTCTCGCTCAAGAGCGCGTCGACCGGCACGTCGACGAAATCGGGATCGCCGTACCAGGCCTCGCGGTCGGCGAAGGCGAGCTTCGACGCCTCGACCAACGCGTGGACGAAGTCGGGTCCGTCCGGGCTCATGCGCGCGAGGTCCATGCCCTTGAGGAGGGCGAGCTGCTGCAGGAACACGAGCCCTTGGCCCCAGGGCCGCGTCTTGAAAACGGTGTAGCCGTGATAGTCGTACGAGATCGGCGCCTCGTAGGTCGCGCGCCAGCCCGCGAGGTCGCTCGCGGTCACGACGCCGCGATGGCGCGCGCCCGAGCTGTCGAGCCAAGGCTCGCCCGCCGAAAAGCGCCCGATCGCGTCGGCGACGAAGCCCTGGTAATAGGCTTTGCGCGCGGCCTCGATCTGGCGCACGCGATCGGCGCCCGCGGCCTCGGCCTCCGTGAGGAGACGCTCGTAGGTGTCGGCGAGACGCTCGTTGCGGAACAGCGTTCCGATCTCAGGCGCCTTGCCGTCCTTGAGATAGAGTGCGGCCGAAGTCGGCCAGGCCTCGGCGAACAGGCGCTCGACCTTCTGGATCGCGCCGTTCATCACCTTGCCCACGGGATAGCCGTGACGCGCGTAATGGATCGCGGGCCCGATCACCTCCCGCAACGCCACCGTGCCGTGGTCGCGGAGCAGCAGCATCCACGCATCGAACGCCCCCGGGATCACGGCCGCGAGCAGGCCCGCGCCGGGCACGAGCTCGAGGCCGAGGGAGCGGTAATGCGCGATCGTGGCGCCGGCGGGTGCCGGGCCCTGGCCGCAAATCACCTGGACGCGCCCGGATTTGGCGTCGCGGAAGACGATCGGCGCGTCGCCGCCGAGCCCGTTCTGGTTCGGCTCGACCACCTGGAGCGTGAAGGCGGTCGCGGCCGCCGCGTCGAACGCATTGCCGCCGCGCTCCATGACGCCGAAGCCGACCGTCGATCCAAGCCAATGGGTCGAGGCGACGACCCCGAAATTGCCCTTGATCTCGGGGCGGGTGATGAACATGGGCTTGGGTCCTGCCGATATGGGTGGGGTGGCGCTGGGTCGGGCCGAGCCGGGAATATAGAGACGCGATCCGCCCGCGGCAACTCGGCGCCGGGCCGGACGCCGGCCCACCCGAAGCCCGGAATCCCGGGCGCCATAGCCCGATTTTGTCACGGATCTGTCCGTCGCCTTCGCAAGCTGGTACCCGTAGATATATGTGGCGTTTCGCTGCGGCCCAGAAACCTCCGACCCGGAAACCCCTCCGGCAAGACCATGGGGGCTAAAGGGAGGCGACCCTATGAGGAGCAAGCCATCCGATAAGCGGATTGTGCGCCCGGGCGCGCGCGCGGCGCTGGCGGCCCTTGCCATGCTCGGCTCGGCGTTCCTCGGCGCCCTGCCGGCCGGCGCCCAAGGGGCCGATCCGCCGGCCCTCGTGGGGCGCATCGCACTCCTCTCGGGCCAGGTCTCGTTCCATGCCGCGGGGGCCGGAACGAGCGCCGCGGATTGGACCGCGGCCGCGCTCAACTATCCTCTCGTCGCCGGCGATTCGATCTGGACCCAGCCCGGCGCCCACGCGGCGATCGAGGTCGGGCCCATATCCTACCGGCTCGACGGCGCGACCGAGCTCGACGTCGAGACGATCGACGACCAGACGACGCGCCTCAGGATCGATCAAGGCAGCGTCGACATCCGACTCGTGGCCTTGGTGCCGGGAACCCAATCGCTCGTCGATACGCCGCGCGGCACGGTCACCCTCGATGCGCCCGGCCTTTATCGCGTCGATGCCGGCACGGCGGCGGGCCCGACGCGCCTCGTCGCGTTCGAGGGCAAGGCCGCGTTCGCCGCACCGGGCACGACCTATGGCTTGGCGGCCGGCCAATCGATCGCGATCACCGGCGCCGGTCCCTATAGCTTCGCGCCGGGCCCCGCGACCGCGACCGCGCTCGACCAATGGGCCGCGGCCGAGGATGCGGCGGCCGACGCGGCGGTGACGCCCTACGTCTCGCCCGACGAGACCGGCTATCAGGAGCTCACGCGCTACGG
>Ga0335072_10005418_pt1 | contig 18798 bp, 15 predicted proteins | sample Lox_Sample_21_FD_206725 | JGI IMG/M metagenome (GOLD analysis project Ga0335072, IMG submission 206725) | Soil microbial communities from Loxahatchee National Wildlife Refuge, Florida, United States - Lox_Sample_2.1 | ecosystem: Environmental > Terrestrial > Soil > Wetlands | place: USA... | reverse complement strand
TCCGGCCGACCAGGCCGATCTTGTCGCCGGGCGCGACCTGGAACGCGGCCGCATCCAGCAGCAGCCGGGCGCCAGCGCGCAACTCGAGATCGTGTGCTGATATCATCGGACAATCGCTCCATAGTACACAAAACGGGCATGCATGGTCGTGCGACACCGCCGCAGGCGGTCAGGCCGTCACGACAGGAGCGGTTGCATGCCGTTCAGGTTACCCGAGCGCCCCCCTGACCCCGCACTCAGTTTTTCGCCGGCGTCGGCTGCGTGAGCCGGACCCTGACCGCCTGGAACAGCCTGGGGGCGGTGCGCAGGACGGCCAGCCGGGGATCGGGCACGGTCAGGAACCGCTCCGTCGCCACCTTCACGTACGGCCGCAGCCTCGGGTCGTCGCGCAGCCCGGCGATCGCTCGCCGGTCCCCGCCCAGCACCACGGCGTCGAGCCGGTCCTTGTACGGCCCGAACACCGCGGCGGCCACGTCGGCCGCGGCGCCCATCGCCTCGCCGGCCTGCTTTTCCCGCCGCCGCGCGAATCGCTGCTGCGACTGCCCGCCCGCCGCGCTGCGCCCGTGCACCAGCCGCGAGCCCACCTTGGACGCGGCCAGGTGCGCGGCGCCGGGGCCGGTGAACACCCCGGCCGCGTAGCCGCCCAGCCGGACCAGGAGCACGCCGACGGTCCGTTCGGCCTCCGCGTGGGCGACGATCCGCGCGACCCAGTCGGTGCCGCCGGTGCCCGGGCCGGCCGCATTGCCCGCCTTGCCGGCGTCGCCAGGCCCGGGCATCGGCGGGAACGGCACGTGGCACTCGGCGACCGAGCCGTCCGCCGCACGGAACGTCACCGTCGCCCGGTCTCCTTCCCCTGTGACGTCGCCGTGCCGCTGCGCGAAGGACTCCAGCCAGCCCGCCAGCCGATCCGGGCTCACCTCGATCCAGCGCGTCTCGCCAGCCGCGTCGTTTGACACTACGCAACGCCTCCAACCGCTTACTATCCGTGAGATGAATATCCGGGCGCGGGACACCAGATGGTCATTGTGACCGATGACAGCACCCGCGGCCACGCGGGCCGCGGCGCGGCGCACGCGATGGAACGCGCACTGGCAGCGGCGATCAGCGATCCCGACCGTATGGGCGACCTGCTCGACGAGCTCAGCCGGGGCCGGCTGTGGCTGCCGCTGCCCGACGACCGCGGCCCGGTGACCTATGGCTCGGCCGTCCGCCTGCCCACCGTGACACACCAGGGCGCGGCGTTCGTTCCCGCGTTCACCTCCGCCGCCCGGTGGCACGCCACGATCCCCAGGCCGCGCCCGCCGGTGCCGCGCGGCCCCCGGCGCGATGTCTTCCCGCCGGTCCGCCCGCACATCGTGGTCCCGGCGGCCGCGCTGGCCCGGCTGCTGCCGCCCGGCGTCGGCATCGCCCTGAACCCGGGCGCCGGGCCGAGCATCGCGCTGTACCCCGACGCCGTCGGCTACCTGGCCGGGGGGGCGCCCGGCCCCGCCCCCCGCGGCCGGATCAGCGTCGGGCCGCCGCCGGCCCCGCCGGACGAGCTGCTGGACGTCATCCGGTCGGGCCTGACAGCGGTGCCGCAGGCCGCCCGGGCCTGCGCCGCCTGGCTGTCGGTCGGGTCGGCGGGCGAGGGCCTGGTCATCTCCGTCACGCTCGACGACCCGGCCGACGGCGACGCCAGGGACGCGGTCATCGGGGTGGTCGAGCGCGCCGCGCTGGCCGCCGCGCCGGCCCCCTGGTTCCCGATCGACGTCACGTTCCCCGGCGAGGGCCCGCCCGATGCGATCGACGAATGGGCCGCCGCCAGCGCGCCGTTCTACCGGCGCGCCGGGTCACCGGCCTGACCCTCCAGGACCAGGATTCTTAACGCTCTGGCTCGTGGTCAATCCTCGCGGTCGACCCGGTTGAGAGCGCTGATCACGGCGCGCAGCGAAGCGTCCACGATCGAGTGGGAGACTCCCACTCCCCAGAGCACCCGCTCGCCCACCGCTATCTCGAGATAGGCGGCCGCCTCGGCGTCCCGGCCGGCGGTCAGGGCGTGCTCGGAGTAGTCGAGGACCCGCACCGTCTTCGCCGGCAGCCGGCTCTCGCTGCCGCCCAGATTGGTTCCGGACAGGGCGTAACAAAATGCTGCTATTGGCCCGTTGCCGGTTCCGGTGATCTCGTGCTCGGCACCGAACGCGCGCACGGTCGCGGTGATCTGCTCGACGCCCCCGTCGCTGACCGAGCCGAACCTGACCAGCTCGAACGGGCCGGGGGCCAGGTACTCGGCGGAGAAGATCTGCCACATCAGCGCCGCGTCCACCTCGCCGCCCTCGTCCTCGGTGTGCCGCTGGATCACGTGGCTGAACTCGATCTGCAGCCGGCGCGGCAGGTCCAGGTGATGGTCGCTCTTCATGATGTACGCGACGCCGCCCTTGCCGGACTGCGAGTTGACCCGGATCACGGCCTCGTAGGAACGCCCCACGTCCTTGGGGTCGATCGGCAGGTACGGCATGGCCCACGGCAGCTCGCTGGCCGGCCGGCCGGCCTGCGCCGCCCGCCGCTCCAGGTCGTCGAAGCCCTTCTTGATCGCGTCCTGGTGCGACCCGGAGAACGAGGTGTACACCAGGTCGCCCGCGTAGGGATGCCGCTCGTGCACGTCGATGCGGGTGCAGTACTCCGCGGTGCGCCTGATCTCGTCGATGTCGCTGAAGTCGATCATCGGGTCGATGCCCTGGCTGTAGAGGTTCAGCCCCAGCGTCACCAGGTCGACGTTGCCGGAGCGCTCGCCGTTGCCGAACAGGCATCCCTCGATGCGCTGCGCGCCGGCCAGCACCGCGAGCTCGGCGTCGGCGGTCGCGGTTCCCCTGTCGTTGTGCGTGTGTACCGACAGTGAGATGTGCTCGCGCCTGCTCAGCCGGCGGCTGATCCACTCGATCTGGTCGGCGTAGACGTTCGGCGTGGACCGCTCGACGGTGCACGGCAGGTTGAGCACGATCTCGCGGCCGGCCTCCGGCTGCCAGACGTCCATGACCGCCTCGCAGATCTCCAGCGAGAAGTCGAGCTCGGTGTCCATGAAGATCTCCGGCGAGTACTCGTAGCCGAAGTCGGTGCCGGCCAGGTAGGTCTCCGCGAACTTCATCACCGCGCGGGTTCCCTCGACGGCCACCGCCCGGCATTCGGCGCGGCCGTCGCCGTCCCAGCCGAAGACGACCCGCCGGAAGATCGGCGCCGCGGCGTTGTACAGGTGCACGGTGGCCTGCCTGGCGCCGGCCAGCGACGCCGCGGTCCGCTCGATCAGCTCCTCGCGGGCCTGGGTCAGCACCGAGATGCGGACATCGTCGGGCACCATGCCGCGCTCGATCAGGCTGCGGATGAAGTCGAAGTCGGTCTGGCTCGCAGCCGGGAAGCCAACCTCGATCTCCTTGTAGCCCATGCGTACCAGGAGCTCGAACATGGCCTGCTTGCGGGCTGCGTTCATCGGGTCGATCAGGGCCTGGTTCCCGTCCCGCAGGTCGGTGGACAGCCACCGCGGCGCCGCGGTGATCACCCGCGACGGCCACCGCCGGTCGGGCAGGTCAACTGGGGGGAACGGACGGTAACGGTGGCACGGCATGCCGGACGGACGCTGATTACCTGGATTGCTCATGACGGTGCTGCTCCTGGAAAGGGAAGGCCGACGAGGATCGGTCGGCGCGACACAGCAGCCCGCGACGAGGGGCCGACCGGTCCTTACCGGGCCTCGCCGCGGCCGCGAAGGAGCAGCGCGCGCATCATGACCCGTTCATGCTAGCCGACCGGGCCTGCTCGGGTGCGGCGAACCCCCATACGCCGCACAGTTCCATAGCCGGTCAGCGGTAGGAGCGCGCCTGCATCTCGTACAGCTCGGCGTACAGGCCGCCCGCCCGGATCAGGGTCTCGTGATCGCCGACGGCCGCGATCTTGTGCCGGTCCAGCACCACGATCAGGTCGGCCATCCGGACCGTGGAGAACCGGTGCGAGACCAGCAGCGTGATCGCGCCGGTCTGGCCGGCCAGCCTGCGCGCGGCCAGGTAGCGCTCGAACAGTGCCGCCTCGGTGAGCGCGTCGAGGCTGGCCGTGGGCTCGTCCAGGATCAGCAGCAGCGGCGCGTCGCGCATCATGCCGCGGGCGAGCGCGAGCCGCTGCCACTGGCCGCCGGACAGCTCCTGCCCGCCCGCGAACGACCGCCCGAGCGGGGTGGCCAGGCCCTCGGGCAGCTCGTCCGCGACCGCCGTGGCGTCGGCCCGGTGCAGCGCCTCACGCAGCGCCGGCTGCCGATCGAGCCTGGGCAGGTCGCCGAGGCCGACCGTCTGGCCTGCGAGCAGCTCGTAGCGCACGAAGTCCTGAAAGGCCGCGGAGGTCCGGCGCCGCCACGAGGCGAGGTCCAGGCCGGCCAGCGGCACCCCGTCCACGAGCACCTCGCCCGACGTCGGCCGGTACATCCCGGTGAGCAGCTTGACCAGGGTGGTCTTGCCCGCGCCGTTCTCCCCCACCACCGCGACGGCCGAGCCGGCGGGCAGGTGCAGGTCGATACCGTCCAGCACGACGGGACCGTCCGGCGGGTAGCCGAAGCTCACCTCGCGCAGGGTGATGCCGCTGCGCAGCGCCTCCGGTGCCGGGGCCTGGCCGGCGGCGAGCGCCGCGGCCCGGTCGGCCGCCGCGTAGTCCTCGAGCCACAGCAGCCTCCGGGCGGTCCTGGCCGTCGTGAGCAACTGGCCGAAGGCGGCGGCGGCCTGGCCGACCTGGACCTGCGCGCGCTGGATGAGCGTGACCGCGAGCACGACCTGGCCCACGCTGGCGGCGCCGTGCGCGGCCCGCACCGCGACCACCGCGATCCCGGTGACGAACCCGGCCGCGAAAACGAGCCAGCCGGCCGCGCCGAGCAGGCCGCCCAGGGTGGCGGCCCTGGTGGTGCCGGAGTTCACCGTGGCGGCCAGCGCGGCGTGCCGGGCGCGCAGCGGCGCCGCCGCGCCGAACACGCGCAGTTCCTTCGCGGGCCCGGCCGACGTGGCCAGCTCGAAGAGCTCGTCGGCCAGGCGCCGGTCGTCGGCCAGGCGCTCGTCGCTGCGCTGTCGCAGCCAGACCGACAACCGCTCCCCGGCGACAGGGGCGGCGGCGGCGAGCGGCAGCGCGGCCAGCGGCGGGAAGATCACCGCGAGGATCACCACGATGCCCACGGTCCGCACCAGGATCTGCAGCACCAGCAGCACCTGACGCGGGCCGTTTCCGAGCAGCCGGATGTTCTGCTGCAACAGGTCCAGTTCGGTCAGGTAGGCGGGCCGCTCCAGGTGATCCACGCCGCGCACCGCGTGCTGGTGCTCAGCCACCCGCGCCGACAGGTACAGGGTCACCGAGTTCGACAGGTAGGCGCCGGCCGAGCCGGCCAGCATGGCGAGGCCCCAGCTCAGCGTGTACAGCACGGCCACCCCGGCCACGCCGAGGACAAGGCGGCCCGGCTGGTGCCGCAGCGAGGCGTCGATGACCAGCGCGAAGCCCACCGGGTACAGCACCGAGCAGACAGCGTTCCCGATCAGCACGACGCCGGTGTAGACGGTCCAGAACGGCGCCGCCCGCCAGCCCCAGCTCACGATGCGGCGCCAGACCTTGACCCCGCCCAGCCCGCTCACGCCGTGTCCGTCGCTGTCGTCTCGCCGAACCGGGCCGCTTGCAGCCGGAACAGCTGGGCGTACCGGTTGCCCGCCGCGAGCAGGGAGTCGTGATCGCCCTGCTCGAGCACGCGCCCCTGGTCCAGGACGCAGATGTGATCGGCGCGGCGCACGGTCGAGAACCGGTGCGAGATGATCAGCGTCGTGGTGCCGGCGGTGATCTCGAGAAACCGGTCGAAGAACTCCGCCTCGCCGCGGGCGTCCAGCCAAGCGGTCGGCTCGTCGAGCACCAGGACCGTGGCGCCGTGGCGCACCGCGAACAGCGCCCGGGCCAGCGCCACCCGCTGCCACTGCCCGCCGGACAGGTCCACGCCCCCCGGGTAGCTGCGCGACAGCACGGTGTCCCAGCCGTCAGGGAGCGACGTGATCGTGTCCAGGGCGCCGGACCGCCGGGCCGTGGCGGTCAGGCCGGCCAGGTCGTCGCGATGCTCGGGAGCGCCGAGGCCGACGTTCTCGCCGGCGCTGAGCGGATAGCGCGCGAAGTCCTGGAACACCACCGCGACCTGCCGCTGCCATTGCGTCGCGCTCAGCAGGGCCAGGTCGGTCCCGTCCACCAGGATCGCGCCACCGGTGGGGTCGTGCAGCCGGGCCAGCAGTTTGACCAGCGTGGTCTTGCCGGCGCCGTTGATCCCGACCAGCGCGGTCGCGCGGCCGGCCGGGATGACCAGGTCCAGGCCCTCGAAGACGTCGCGATCGGCCCCCGGGTAGCGGAACCGCACGTGCTCGAACCGGATGTCGCTGGCCGGGAGACCGGCCGCGGGCAGCGAGCCGGCCATCTCGGCACCGGGCGCCAGCTCGGCCTCCAGCTTGCCCGCCCGGGGCAGCCCCTGCACCATGAAGGCCAGGTCGACGTCGTCCCAGGAGATGTCGCCCACCGGGGTGGTCGCGGCCAGCATGGGCAGCATCACGGCGAGGGTGCCGAGGGCGATCTGATGATGGTAGGCGGCCAGCCCCAGGTAGCCGCAGCCGGCGGCGAACGCGGCGAGCACCGGGACCGACAGCAGGACCACCTTGCGGTCGAGCCGGTGCAGCACCCCCCAGGGACCGCTCATCGCGAGCAGCCACTGCGCCTTGTAGCGCTCGACCAGCCATCCGCCGAGGCCGAACACGCGCGACTCCTTGGCCACGTCCGGCTTGCCCGCGAGCTGATTCAGGTACCAGGCCCGGCGCATGGGCTCCGAATTGCCGGCGTAGAGCGCGCCCTGCTCCCGGATCAACGCGAGCTGCGGTCGCCGGACGGCCAGCCACATGGCCAGCATGCCGAGCCCGAGCCACCACCGCCATGAGGCCAGCACGGCGCAGGCGAACAGGCCGCTGGCCCGGTTGCTGATCACGATGGCCAGCGTCATCGGAGCGTCCGCCGGCCGCGGGTTGACCAGTTGGCCCTGCGCCAGCTCCAGGTCGTCGAGGACCTTCGGGTCCTCGAGATGGCCGATCCCTGGCGGCCCGCCGACCGCCGCTATCAGCCGGTCCTGGGTGCGGTAGACCAGCCGCCACTTCACCACCGAGCTCAGCGCCGACTGGGCGGGGCCGAGTAGCAGCGCGGCCGCGTAGGCGGCTCCCGCCGCCGCGAGCGCGGTCACGAGCCGGTGCCCGGCCGCCGAGCCCATGCCGTCACGCGCCGAGGCCGGTATGTCGCCGACCACGCGGCCCGCAGCGATCAGCACCAGGTTGGGCAGCAGCGACGCGGCGGCGGCGTAGGCCGCGACCGCGAACGCCAACCGGCGGCTGGTCTCCCAGAGCAGCCGGACCGCCGCTCCGTAGCCGGGCCCGGCCAGTGCCCGGAACAGGTGCCTCCGGGTGGTCCGCTCCGGTTTGTCCACGACGTCAGATTACCGAGGATCGTTCCGCGTCGCGGAAGTCCGCTGGCCGCTGCCTCGGCGGCGGCCGTAACGTCACCTGCAGCGCGCTTGCCCCCCGCGCCCCGACGGCCAGCCGCGGAGGAGACCGCAGTGTCCGAGACCACCACCGGCGATCCGGTCGCGGCGGCGAAGGCGGTGATCGAGTACTGCTACGAGCGGGGCTGGTCCGACGGGCTCCCGGTGCTGCCCGCCACGCAGGCAGACGTCGACGCCTGCCTGGCCGCCGCGGGCCGCGACGGCGCGGACATCGTGGGTTCCGTGCCGCACCTGGGCCGCAGCGTCACCGCGGCGCAGGCGGCGGCGAACGCGATCATGGCCGGCTGCAGGCCCGAGTACTTCCCCGTGGTGCTGGCCGCGTGGCAGGCGGTGAACCTCGAGCGGTCCGTGCGGGGCGCCTGGCAGTCGACGAGCGGCCCGGCGCCGCTCCTGGTCGTCAACGGCCCGGTCCGCGCCCGCCTGGGCATCAACTGCGCCGGCGGCGTGTTCGGGCCCGGCTTCCGCGCGAACGCGACGATCGCCAGGGCCATCGGGCTGATCGTGCGCAACGGATACGGGATCAGGCCGCAGCAACTCGAACAGGCCACCCAGGGCCTGCCCGGGCGGTGGTCGATCTGCCTGGGCGAGAACGAGGAGATGTCGCCGTGGGAGCCGCTCAGCGCGGCGGGGGGGCTGCCGCCCGGCGTGGACGCCGTCTCGGCCGTGCTGATCAGGACCTGCGAGTACGTGGACAACCGGCAGACCGACAGCGCCGAGGCCGTGCTCAGGGACCTGGCCGACACCCTGGCCCGGATGGGTGCCTACGTCGGCGGGGCGCACTCCAGCGGCGGCCTGGTCCTCGGCCCTGAGCACGCCGCGTTGCTCGGCAACGCCGGGTACACCCGGGCCGACGTGCAGCGTTGGCTGTTCGAGCACGCGGTGCGCGACCGCGCCGACCTGGTCGCCGCTGGCAAGATCGAGCCGGCCGGCGGCGACCAGGCCGGTGCGCGGTTCCCGATGCTGCCGGCGGCCGCCGACATCCCGATCGTGGTCGCCGGGGCGGCCAACGCCGCGATGTCCATGGTGTTCCGTCCGTTCGGGTGGGCGCCGTGGTCGGGGCGCTCGGTCCCGGTCGAGTACGGGCCGGACGGGCCGGAAGGAGAAGGGTAGCCGTGGAGATCTCGCTCGAGGGCAAGGTTGCCCTGGTCACCGGCGTGGGGCCGAACATCGGCAGCGGGATCGCCCTGGCCCTGTCCAGGTACGGGGCCAGGGTGGCCTGCAATGACGTGGACTCGGCGGCCATCAAGGCGTGCCAGGAGCGGATCGAGCGCAACGGCGGCGAGGCGATGCCAGCGCCCGGCGACGTGACCGACGAGGCGACGGTGCGCGGTTACGTCGGCGAGGTGCTCGGCCGGTGGGGGCACATCGACATCCTCGTCAACAACGCGGCGCTGCTCGGCGGCCGGGGCGTGCTCGACGAGAGCGCGGATTTCTTCGAGCGGGCGGTGCGGGTGTCCGCGCTCGGGTACTTCCTCAACACCAAGCACGTCGGCCGGTCCATGGCCGAGCGCGGCATCAAGGGGTCGATCGTCTGCATCTCCTCGTCGAACGGCTGGACCTCGTCGCCGGGCATCATCGCCTACGCGTTCAACAAGGGCGGGGTGAACAACTTCGTCCGGGCCGCGGCCATGGACCTGGCGCCGTACGGCATCCGGGTCAACGGCTTCACCCCGACAGCGCCGAACCCGGACAACCCCGAGCTGATCGCCGAGCGGGCGAGGGCCGGGCTGAGCCCGGGCGGGATCTTGAACCAGCGCGGTGGCGGGCCGGGTGGCGGGCTCGGCGGCGGGCCGGGGGGCGGGCTCGGCGGCCCGACCGGGGACGAGCCCTGGCGCCGGCCGGTCCGGTGGCCGGGCCAGCGGGCGCCGATGATCCCGATGGGCACGACCGGGACCCCGACCGACATCGGCCACGCCGTGGCCTGGCTGTGCTCGGACTACGCCCGGCTGATCACCGGAACCGACCTGGTCGTCGACGGCGGCGCGCGGGCCAAGAACTTCGCCTACGCGCCGGCCGCGCCCGATGATCTGGCCGGGCCGGTGCCGCTGATCGTCCTGGACGAGACGCCCGCGTACGAGCCGCCGCCGGCCGGCCCGGCGTGAGGCTCAGCCGGCGAGACCGAGCAGCCTGGCCGCGTTCTCCTTCATGATCAGCGGCCGCACCTCCGGCTTGATCTCCAGGTTCTCGAAGTCCCTGATCCATCGCTCCGGCGTGATCGCGGGGAAGTCCGAGCCGAACAGGACCTTGTCCCGCAGCAGCGTGTTGGCGTACCGCACGAGCTGCGGCGGGAAGTACTTCGGCGACCAGCCGGACAGGTCGATGTAGACCCGCGGCTTGTGCGTGGCCACCGACAGCGCCTCGTCCTGCCAGGGGAACGAGGGATGGGCGAGGATGATGTCCAGGTCGGGAAAGTCCGCGGCGACGTCGTCGAGGTACAGCGGGTTGGCGTACTTCAGCCGGATCCCGCCGCCACCGGGCGTGCCGGCGCCCGCCCCCGTCTGGCCGGTGTGGAACAGCGCGACAAGGCCGTGCTCGGCGATTACCTCATAGAGCGGGTAGGCCATCCGGTCGTTCGGGTAGAACCCCTGGACGCTGGGGTGGAACTTGAAGCCGCGTACGCCGTAGTCGGCGGCCAGGCGCCGGGCCAGCCGGACCCCGGCCGCGCCGCGCGCCGGGTCGACGCTGGCGAACGGGATGACAACATCGGCGTGCTCCGCGGCGAGCTCCGCGACCTCGGTGTTGGACGGCTCCGGTTCCTCGCCGGTCCTGGAAACGCTGTCGATCGTGAACGCGACGCAGGCCATGTTGAGCCGGCGGTAATAGTCGGCCAGCTCGGGCACCGTGTAGTGCCGCATGGATCCGATCCCGAAGTACGCCCCCATGTCCTCGTTGCCGGCCGCGGCCTTCGGGTCGGCGCGCACGGAGCGATGCACGTGGGTGTGCACGTCGATCGCGGTCAGGGCGCTCACGTCCACGAGAGATCCTCCACGTACCGGGCGGCGGTCCGGGCACGTACCGCCGCTGGGGCGACGCCGGGCGCGCACTCTTTCAGCCGCAGTCCCCCGTTGACCAGATGGAAGACGGCGAGATCGGTGTATACCCGGGTGACCACCCGGCGGCCGGTCACCGGGAACGTGCACCGCTCGACGAGTTTGGGCCGCCCCGACCGGTCCACGTGCTCCATCACCGCCCAGACCTCTCGCGCCCCCGCGACCAGGTCCATCGCGCCGCCGACGGCCGGGTTCCTGCCCGGCACGTACCAGTTTGCCAGGTCGCCATCGGCCGAGACCTGCAGCGCGCCGAGCACGGTCACGTCCAGGTGGCCGCCGCGCACGATCGCGAACGACATGGCGGAGTCCACGATAGCCGCGCCGCTGGTCAGCGTGGCCGGCTGCTTGCCGGCGTCGGTCAGGTCGGGATCCTCACGGCCCGGCGGCGGCGCGGGCCCCAGGCCGAGCACGCCGTTCTCGGCGTGCAGGATCACCTCGGCGCCGGCCGGGATGAACCGGGGGATCAGCAGCGGGATGCCCACGCCCAGGTTGACGACGTAGCCGTCCTCGAGGTCCCGGGCGAGCCGCTGCGCGATGCCCTCCCTGGTCAGCCCCCGCACGGCGCCAGCGGTCTGCGTCATCACAAGACTCCCGCGGTCGCGGCCCGCTTCGGCGACGCGTCCGAGGCGAGCAGCACGTCGTCGACGAACACGCCGGGCAGGTGGATGTCGTCCGGGTGCAGCTCGTCCACCTCGACAAGCCGCTGCACCTCGGCGAACACCCGGCGGCCCGCCATGCCCGCCAGCGGGTTGAAGTTCCGGGCCGACAGGTGGAACCGCAGGTTCCCCTTACGGTCCCCCTGGAACGCCCTGACCAGGCCGAAGTCGGTGACGATGCCGTATTCGAGCACATGCTCGCGGCCGCCGAAATCGCGGACCTCGCGTGCGGGAAGGAACTCGGCGGTCGCGCGGTCACCGGCGTAACGAAGCGGAAAGGTGCCGTCGCAGAGCATGGTGCCGGCGCCGGTCGGGGTGTAGAACGCGGGGATCCCGGCCCCGCCGGCCCGCAGTCGTTCGGCCAGGGTGCCCTGGGGCACCAGCTCCAGCTCCACCCGGCCGGCGAAGTACTCGTCGTAGAACCCCGGCAGCACAGGGAACGACGCGGTCAGCCGCCGGATACGGCCCTCGGCCAGCATCCGGCCGACGCCGGTGAAGTCGCTGCCGACGTTGTTGACGATCAGGTGCAGGTCGCGGCGGTCGAGGTCGCACAGGGCATCCAGGAGAGTGTCAGGCCGGCCCGAGCTCCCGAAGCCCCCGACGGCCAGGGACGCACCCGACGGAACCACATCGAGCACGGACATCACGTCGTCGCGGAGCTTGTCGATCACGATGAGGTCCTTTTTATTTGGCCCGGGCGGCCTCGTGTGGCCCGGGGCGGACCCCGGACCCCGGCACGGACCGGATGTCGCGGACGTTAACACGCTGGCCGGCAACCGGGGAACACGGCCTTCCGCGTCACAGAAACACGACTCGCGGACCCTGCCCCTGCCACGGCATCGTGGAGCCCATGATGACTCGGGCGGCGGTGTGCCGGGCGCCGGGCCGGCCGTGGGAGGTCACCGAACTGGAACTCGACGAGCCGAAGGCGAACGAGGTCCGGATCAAGTTCTTCGCCGCGGGGCTCTGCCATTCCGACGACCACATCCAGAAGGGCGACGCGCGGATGCGGTTCCCTGTGGTCGGCGGCCACGAGGGCGCCGGAGTGGTCGACGCGGTCGGCCCTGGCGTAACGCGGGTCAAGCTCGGGGACCACCTGGTGTGCTCGTTCATCCCGGCCTGCGGGTCGTGCCGGTACTGCTCGACCGGCCGGCAGAACCTGTGCGACGCGGGCAAGAACGCGGCCACAGGCGAGTTCGCGGACGGGACGTTCCGGTTCCATCGCAGCGGCGAGGATTTCGGCGGGCTGTGCGTGCTGGGCACGTTCTCGCAGTACACCGTCGTCTCCGAGTTCTCGTGCATCCCCATTCCCGATGACATCCCGTTCGACGTCGCCGCCCTGGTCTCCTGCGGGGTGCCGACCGGGTGGGGCTCGGCGGTGCACGCCGCCGGGGTGCGCCCCGGGCAGACCGTGGTGATCTACGGGGCCGGCGGCGTGGGCAGCAACGCGGTGCAGGGCGCCGCGCTGGCCGGGGCGAAGAACGTGATCGTCGTGGACCCGGTGGCGTTCAAGCGGGAGATGGCGGCGGTGTTCGGCGCCACGCACACGTTCGCGACCGCGAAGGAGGCGCACGAGTTCGTTGTCGAGACGACCTGGGGCGAGCTGGCCGACCACGCGATCATCACGGTCGGGATCCTGCATGACGAGGTGATCCACAACGCGATCCAGGTCGTCGGCAAGGCCGGGCAGGTCACGATCACCGCGGTCGGCAACGGGTCGATCGATGAGAACCCGGGGATGCTCATCGGGTACCAGCGCCGGGTGCAGGGCGCGATCTACGGCGCCTGCAACCCGCTCATCGACGTGCCACGGCTGCTGGGCCTGTACCGCACGGGCGACCTCAAGCTCGACGAGCTGATCACCCGCCGCTACCGGCTGGAGGAGGTCAACCAGGGTTACCAGGACATGCTGGACGGCAGGAACGTCCGCGGCGTGATCATCCACGAGCACTAGGGAGTCCGCCATGGTCATCACGACGCGTGCCGCGATCGCCCGGGGGCCGCACACCGGGTGGGAGATCGCCGACCTGCAGCTCGATGAGCCCAAGTCGCACGAGGTACGGGTCAAGTTCCACGCCGCCGGGCTGTGCCACTCCGACAACCACATCACCAAGGGGGACGCCCGGCCCCGGTTCCCGATCGTCGGCGGGCACGAGGGCGCCGGCGTGGTGGAGTCGGTGGGCCCCGACGTTCGCCGGGTCAAGCCGGGCGACCGGCTGATCTGCTCGTACATCCCGGCCTGCGGCGCGTGCCGGCCGTGCGTCTCGGGGCACCAGAACATGTGCGTCAAGGGGCTGAACGCCGGCACCGGGATGTTCCTCGACGGCACGTTCCGGTTCCACGCCGGCGGCGAGGACCTGGGCGGGTTCTGCACCCTGGGCACGTTCTCGCGGTACGCGGTCGTTTCGGAATGGGCCTGCGTGCCGCTGCCCGCTGACGACATTCCCTGGGAGGTGGCCTGCCTGGTGGGATGCGGGGTGCCGACCGGGTGGGGCTCGGCGGTGCACGCCGCCGGGGTACGTGCCGGCGACACTGTCGTGATCTTCGGCGCGGGCGGCGTCGGCAGCAACGCGGTGCAGGGCGCCCGCTACGCCGGCGCGAAGAACGTGATCGTCGTCGACCCGGTCGAGTTCAAGCGGGAGACGGCGACGAGCGTGTTCGGTGCCACCCGCGCCTTCGCGACCGCGAGACAGGCGCACGAGTTCGTCGTCGAGGCCACCTGGGGGCAGCTCGCCGACCACGTGATCCTCACGCCGGACGCGGTCACCGAGGAGATGGTGAACGCCGCGGTGGCGATGACGGGCAAGGGCGGCAAGGTCACGATCACCGCGGTCGGCCACATCAACGAGCACGCGGTGCACGTGCACGCGGGCATGCTGATCAGCTACCAGCGGCAGATCCGCGGCGCGCTGTTCGGCGACAGCAATCCGCTGTACGACATCCCGATGCTGCTCGGCCTGTACCGCTCCGGCGACCTGAAGCTCGACGAGCTGATCACCCGCCGCTACCGGCTGGAGGACATCAACCAGGCCTACCGCGACCTGGAGGACGGCAAGAACATCCGCGGCGTGATCATCCACCAGGATTAAGGGCACCCGATGAGCGAGATGGTGCGGGCGGCGGTCCAGACCGGGCCGAGACAGATCGAGCTGCGCGAGTTCCCTCGCCCGGCGACCGGGCCCGACGACGGCCTGCTCCGGGTGGAGGCCAACGGGATCTGCGGCAGCGACGTCGAAACCTACCGCGGCCACCTGGGCGGCTCCCGCCCGGCGTTCATCCCCGGCCATGAGCCGCTCGGCATCATCGAGGAGGTCGGCGAGCGTGCCGCGCAGCGGTGGGGGGTCCAGCCGGGCGACCGCGTCGCGCTCGAGGTGATCGTGCCGTGCCGAGCCTGCCCCGACTGCCTGACCGGCCGTTACCAGTTCTGTCCGAACCGCAGGTACGGCCACGGCGTCACCGGCATCGCCGCCGAGCCCGCGCTGTGGGGCGGGCTGGCGGACGTCATGTACCTCTCCCCCACCTCGGTGCTGCACAAGGTCGACAAGAGCCTGCCGGTCGAGCTCGCCGCCATGTACAACGCGCTGGGGGCGGGCGTGCGCTGGGCCTGCCACCTCGGCGAGGTCAGGATCGGCGACACGGTGCTGGTGCTCGGCGCGGGGCAGCGCGGCATCGCCGCCGTGGTCGCCGCCAGCGCGGTCGGCGCCGGAACGATCATCATCACCGGACTCGCCGCCGACGCGCACAAGCTGGCCGTCGCGCGCGAGTTCGGCGCCGACCACACGATCGTGGTGGACGGCGACACGGGCAAGACAATCACGGGCGAGGACATCGCGGCGCGGGTGACCGAGATCACCGGCGGCCGGATGGCCGACGTGACCCTCGAGCTCACCCCGATGGCCGCCGGCCCGGTCGCCGACGCGCTGGCCGCGACCCGCCGCGGCGGCCGCGTGGTCCTGGCCGGGCTCAAGGGCAACCGCGAGATCCCGTTGCGCACCGACGTGATCATCAACCGCGCGCTCACGATCCGCGGTGCGTTCGGCGTCGACGCCAAGGGCATGGAGGACGCGATCGCGCTGCTCGAATCGCGCCGTTTCCCGCTGGAGAAGATGCACACGCACACGTTCCGGCTCGACGACACGGCACTGGCCATTCAGACCCTGGGCGGCGAGATACCCGGCGAGTCACCGATCCACGTCTCGGTCCACCCGAACACCTAGCCGCGTGCCCGCCGCCGCACCCGCTACCCGCCCGGAGGCTCCCCGTGCTGGTCGATGCCCACGCTCACCTGCTGCCGCGCGACTACCCGGCCGGCGCGCCCGAGTGCTTCCCCCGGATGGAGCCGGTCGACGGGGACACCGCGCGCACGCTCGTGTTCGGGCCCATGCGGTTCCGGGCCCGGGACGTGTTCTTCGAGGGCGAGCGGCGGGTGGCGGAGATGACCGCATCGGGCGTCGACGTCGAGGTGCTCTCGCCGATGCCGCCGCTGCTGCGCTACGACCTGCCCGTCCCCGACGGTCTGGGGCTGGCCCGGCACGTCAACGAGTTCACCGCGGGCCTGTGCGCCTTCGATCCCAGCAGGCTGATCGGGCTGGGCATGGTGCCGCTGCAGGACCCGGGCGCCGCCGCAGGCGAGCTTGCGGCGATTGCGGAACTAGGGCTGCCGGGCGTGGAGATCGCGTCCAACGTGCTCGACACCCCCATTGGCGACGAGCGGTTCCTGCCGTTCTTCGCCGAGGCCGAGCGCCTCGGCCTGGCGGTCTTCGTGCACGCCATGCCGTCGGCCGGCGGCGGGCTGCCGGCCAGGGCACGGGGCACCTACGCCGTCGGGGTGCAGGGCGCGGTGGCGGCCGCGTCCCTGGTGACCGGCGGGACGGCGGCGAAGTGCCCGGCGCTACGGGTCTGTTTCAGCCACGGCGCCGGGGGCTTCCCGCTGATGATCCCGCGGGCGCAGTACTTCTGGAGCGGCGCCTGGAACGAGGAGCCGCCGGTGCCCGAGCGCGCGGTCATGCCGGACGACGGGCCGTCGCCGTTCGAGTACGCCCGCCGGTTCTACTACGACTCGCTGGTCTTCGACCGCCGGGCCCTGCGGTATCTCATCGAGGTGCTCGGATCCGACAGGCTGCTGGTCGGCTCGGACTTCCCGGCCATGCCCCGCGAGGATCCGGCCGGCCGCACCCTTCGCTCGATGGACTTGCCGTCGGCCGCGCTCGAGGACATCACCTGGAACAACGCATTCCGCTGGCTGGGGATCAGCCCGGTCCGCTGACCGTGCCGGCCCCGGCCGCGGACGGCGCGCACCGGGGCTTGCGCCGGGCGGCCGCTGCCAGCCGCGCTCCCGGCTGCGGAGCCAGCACCCGGGTGATCGCGCCCGACGCGGCTGTCAGCATGTTCGCGAGCACCCGCGGGCGCGCGCGCTCGGCCTCTACCACCACGCTGATCGCCGCCGCCACGCCGCCGAACTGGTCATACACCGGCACCGCGACCACGAGGTCCGGCAGCGTGATCCGGCCGCGCGCCACCGCGAATCCCACCTGCCGGACCTGCGCCAGCTCGCGCAGCAACTGGCCGGGATCGATCACCGTCAACGGCGTGAATCGCTCCAGCGGCCCTCGCAGCACCCGCTCCTGCAGTTCCCTGTCCCCGAACGCCAGCAGCACCAGGCCGGTCCCCGTCGCGTGCATCGGCCACCGGTCCCCCATCCGGCCGTTGGTCGGATGGGTCGCGCACGCGCGGATCGTCTCGATGTACATCACCTCGTCGCCGTCGCGCACCCCCAAGTGCACGTTCCCCCGCGTCCGGTGATGCAGCTCGTCCAGGTAGGGGAAAGCCGCCTCCCGCAGACCGAGTCCGCGCGGCGACAGCGCGGCCAGCTCGAGCAGCCGCAATCCGATCGAGTACCGCCCCCCGGCACCCCGCTCCAGCGCGCCCCACCGCTCCAGCTCGCACACCAGCCGGTGCGCGGTGGACAAGCTCAGGCCGGCCCGCCGCGCGATCTCGCTCAGCGACAGCGCGCGCTGCCGGGGCCCGAACGCGTCAAGGACCGCCAGCAGCCGCCCCGCCGCGTTCGTGGGCGCCCGCCCGCCCGGCCCCCCGTGCCCCCGCGCCTGCGCCGGCATCGCCCTGGCCCGGACCGGCCGTGCCTGCGCCGCGACGGACTTGACCGGGACATCGAGGGATTGCCTCATGCTCGACCCCCTTGTCGACCGCGCCATGCGGGTTGGCGTGCTGCGCGACCCGCTTGATTCCGCTGACTTATCCGCGGGTCACAAGCAGTGCCGGGTGGCCTGGCAGTAATCAGATCATGCTTACACGCAGGGATTGGATCTGCAAGAAGTGCCCGGCGTTTTCCCTTTCGCCCGGCGGAAGCGGCATGGACGCCGCACAGGCCCGTCCTCGAAGCTGGCGCTGTTCCAACACCTATCCATGGCAGGTGCATGCGTAGCAGGAGCGTCGACGTGAGACCTAGAGCAAATCAAAGACGTAGATTCATCCGGTCCGCCCCGATCATCGCCGTCGCGGCCGTGGCGGGAATTCTCGCCGGGTGCGGGTCGTCGAATACGAGCAGCCCCTCCGCATCGACGGCGGCACATAGCGGCGGCTCGCTCACCGTGCTCGAGGGCAGCAGCTTCGCGGGCGCCTGGCCGGGTCTCGATCCCGCTACCGACACCGACGGCGCCGCCAACCAGAGTTACATGGACGCCATCTTCGGCGAGCTGTTCGAGCTCGGCCAGGGCGGCAAGATGATCCCGGACCTCGCCACCGGGTACTCCTATGCCAACGGCGGCAAGACGTGGATCTTCAATTTGCGTAAGGGCGTGAAGTTCACCGACGGGACCCCGTTCAACGCACAGGCCGTGGCTTACAACTGGCAGCGCGATCTCAAGAGCACTTGTACCTGCAAGCCGGAATTCCTGAGCCCGCCGAAGATCACCGTTACCGGGCCGTACACGATCGAGCTCGCGCTCAGCTATGTCGACGCACCGCTCCTCGCCGACCTGCAGGATGACATCTTCAACTGGATCGCGTCCCCGGCGGCCGTTCAGAGCATGGGCGAGACCGCGTTCGCGCTCAAGCCGGTGGGTGCCGGGCCGTTCACCGTGGTCAGCGACTCGCCGAGCTCTGAGCTGGTGCTCAAGGCGAACCCGCACTACTGGCAGAAGGGCCTTCCTTACCTCAAGAGCCTGACCTTCAAGCCGGTCCTCGACGACGAGACCGCCCTCAAGGACCTCCAATCCGGCGCCGGTCAGGCCTACGAGGGAATGTCGACTCCGAGCCTCGCCCCGGCCTTCAAGGCGCACTTCACGACGACCGTTGAGCCGTCCACCTCCCCGTACGACATCCAGCTCAACACGAAGATCGCGCCGTTCAACAACATCGCGGCGCGCGAGGCGATCTACTACGCCACCAACACGCCGCTGCTGGACCAGAAGCTGTTCGGCGACGCCTATCCGGTGACCCAGTCGTTCACCGCCGGGGCCGGCCTGTTCTACGAGCCGAAGGTTCCCGGGTACATCACCTACAACCTGGC
>Ga0335072_10005417_pt1 | contig 18799 bp, 21 predicted proteins | sample Lox_Sample_21_FD_206725 | JGI IMG/M metagenome (GOLD analysis project Ga0335072, IMG submission 206725) | Soil microbial communities from Loxahatchee National Wildlife Refuge, Florida, United States - Lox_Sample_2.1 | ecosystem: Environmental > Terrestrial > Soil > Wetlands | place: USA... | reverse complement strand
GATCGGGGCCGCCGGCGGTCGGGGCCGCCGGCGGTGGGGCCGCCGGCGATCGGGGCCGCCGGCGATCGGGGCCGCCGGCGGTATAGAGTCGCCCGGCAACCATGGCCGCGCAGGGGACCCAATCATCGGAGCCGCCGGGGGCGGGCGAGCGGGCGTCGTTTCACGCCGGCCGGCTGCTGGCGCGTCGCCTGCGGGCGCACGGGGTGAGCCGGATCTTCACGCTCTCCGGGGGCCACCTGTTCTCGGTCTACGACGGCTGCCGGGCGGAGGGGATCGCGATCGTGGACGTCCGCCACGAGCAGACGGCGGGGTTCGCGGCGGAGGGCTGGGCGAAGGTGACGCGGGAACCCGGCGTCTGCGCGCTGACGGCGGGGCCGGGGGTGACGAACGGGATGAGCGCGATGGGGAGCGCCCAGGCCAACCACTCGCCGATGGTGGTCCTCGGCGGACGGGCCCCGGCAGGGCGGTGGGGCCAGGGTTCGCTGCAGGAGATCGACCACGTGCCGTTCGTGGCGCCCCTGTGCAAGCTCGCCCGGACGGCGCGGAGCGCCCAGGAGATCCCCGACCTGGTCGAGGCGGCGCTGGCGGCGGCGCGGGAGCCACATGGGGGCGCGGCGTTCGTCGACCTCCCCCTGGACTACGTCTTCATGGAGGCCGAGGAGCGGTCCGCGGCGAGGACGATTGGGGCGGCCGTGGGGGAGTCGTCGGCGGCGATCGGGGCAGGGAATGTCGGTGGGGCCCGGGCGGGCGGAGGAGGGAAGGCCGGGGAGTCGTCGGCGGCGGCCGGGGCGGGGGATGCCGGTGGGCCCTCGGCGGCGGGGCTGGACGAGGCCCTGGAGGTTGCGGGGCGGCTGTTGGGCGAGGCGGAGCGGCCGGTGGTGATGGCCGGTACCGACCTCTACTGGGGCCGCGGAGAGGGCGCGCTGCTGGCGCTGCTGGAGGAGTTGCGGATACCGGTCTACCTCAACGGTCTCGCCCGGGGCTGCGTGCCGGCGGATCACGAGCTGTTCTTCTCCCGCACCCGGAGCCAGGGTTTGGGGGAAGCCGATGTGGCGCTGGTGGTGGGGGTGCCGATGGACTTCCGGCTGGGCTTCGGGGGGGCCTTCGGGGAGGACACCAAGATCGTGGTCCTCGACGGGGCTCCTCCGAAACGGGTCCATCCGCGGCCGGTGGCGGCCGAGCTGTACGGGGCGATGGATGTCTTGATTGGCGAGGTGTGCGCCCGCGCGCGCGCGCGCACGCGACGGGGGCAAAAAATAGACGACGAGGGGGACGGCTGGCTGGCGCGGCTGCGGACGGCGGAGGACGCCCGTCGGGAGGCCGAGCGGGAGGAGCTCGAGGACGAGCGGGAGCCGCTGCACCCGATGCGGATCTACGCCGAGCTCGGCCGGATGCTCGACCGGGACGCCATCGTGATCGGCGACGGGGGGGACTTCGTGTCCTACGCGGGGCGGGTCATCGACAGCTACGAGCCCGGCTGCTGGTTGGACCCCGGTCCCTTCGGCTGCCTGGGCAGCGGGCCGGGCTACGCCCTGGCGGCGAAGCTGGCCCATCCGGAGCGCCAGGTGGTGCTGCTCCTCGGCGACGGGGCCTTCGGCTTCGCGGGGATCGAGTTCGACACCCTCGCCCGCCACGGGGTGGACGTGGTGGGGGTGATGGGCAACAACGGCATCTGGGGACTGGAGAAGCACCCGATGGAGTTCCTCTACGGTTACTCAGTCGCGGCCGACCTGCGGCCGGGTACTCGGTACGACACAATCGTTCAGACCCTCGGGGGTCACGGCGAGCTGGTGCGCCACCCGGGTGAGCTCCAGGGGGCGCTCGAACGGGCGCTGTCGGCTGGGCGCCCGGCGCTGGTCAACGTCCTGACGGACCCCGGCGTGGCCTACCCGCGTCGGTCGAACCTCGCGTAGGGCGGGTCGGGTCGAGATCGGGGGCGTCCGGGTCGGCACCCGACCCGGCCAGACGGGTGCCGACGGGGGCTGGTCATAACCGAATCCTGGCCCGCGGGCTCTGCCGGGGCGCGAACGCAAGAGGAGGTCGCCCAGCAAGGACGACCTCCTCAAGTCGGCCTCGAGGGACAGGCAGGGGTTCGTACCTCAAAGGCCTTGGGGGTAGGGTGACCTGGACGGCGGGAGTGCCGAATACTCGGCAAGTTCGCCCAGGCCTATGGACCGGCAGAGGAGGCGCAGACACTCAGCCTTACACCGCCTCACCGAGCAGTGTATCGCATATCGGAATATCGTGCAACCCCTGTTTAGAAGAAAATTTTCGCCCAAGAAGGACGCTGTTTCCGCCGGGCCCGGTGGAGGCGCCTGGACAGGCCGGGATGGACCGACCGATCGGCCGCCGCGGGTGCCACGGTGCCGGGGAGGAGGCTGGCAAACGGAAGGCGGGGAAGACGGGGAAGACGCGGCTCAGCCGACGCCGGCCAGCCGGAGGGCGCCGCCGCGGAGGATGTCGTGCTCGGAGACCTCGACTTGGTCGAGGGCGAAGGCGTGCATGGCCTCGATGAGGAGGATCATGCCGGCGACGATCGTCGGCGCCCGGTCGGGGTGCAGGCCGACGACCTCGCGGCGCCTGGCTTCGTCCATGTCGGCGAGGCGGGCGAGGAGGAGCTCGACGGTGGCCAGCTCCAGCCGGTAGCGGTGGACCCGGGCGGGGTCGTAGGGGTCGAGCTCCTGGGCGATGGCGGCGGCCGAGGTCGCGGTGCCGGCGACGGCGATGCCGTGTGTCACGGGCGCCCGCTCGGCGGCGGGGAGGCCCGCGAGGAAGATTCCGCGGGCGTCCTCGGCAAGGTCCTGGAGCTGGTCCGGCGCGGGGGGGTCGGAGTGGATGTGGCGTTCGCTGAGGCGGACGACGCCGGCCTGGAGGGAGACGTGGAAGCCGGCGCTGCGGTGGTGGCCGACGACGAACTCGGTGGAGCCTCCGCCGATGTCGATCACCACCGTCGGCTCGGGCGAGGCGGCGCGGTCGCTCATGGCGCCGAGGAACGTCAGCTGGGCCTCTTCGTCGCCGGAGAGGGTGCGGGCGTCGAGGCCGTACTCCTCGCGCACCCGCTGGGTGAGCTCGGGGCCGTCGGCGGCGTCGCGGACGGCAGATGTGAGGACCGCGAGGTTGGCCTCGACGCCGTGCTCGGCGATCTTGTCGCGGTAGTCGGCTAGGACCGCGCAGGTGCGGGCGACGGCCTCCGGGGAGAGGGGGTTGCCGCCGTCGACGCCCGTCCCGAGGCGGGTGACGCGGGATTCGCGGACCAGCTCGGTGACGGTGGCGCCGTTGGGGGGGGTTGGGGGTGGGGTGTTGGGCGGGACGCCCGGCGGGGGCGCGACGGGCGGGTCCGTCGCGGGAGGCGGCGCGGCCGGCGGTGGCTCGCCGGGTGTGGCCGTGGCGGGCGGTGACGCGGCGGGCGGGGTGACGGGATGCGGCGTCGCGGCGGGCTTGCCGGTGGGCAGGACGTCCGCTATGAGGAGCCGGATCGAGTTGCTGCCGATGTCCACCACCGCTACGCGCATCGGGCGGATGCTAGAGGGGCGGCCGGGTTGGGGCTTGGCGGCGGTGCGCAAGGGGTTGGGCGCGGCGCTGTGGTGGTGCGGGGAGCGCTTCGGAGGTACGGGCGCAAGGGCACGTTGCCGGGCGGCGGATGGCGGACGGGGATTGCTAGACTGGGGCCTACGCCGCGGGGTGGAGCAGTCTGGTAGCTCGTCGGGCTCATAACCCGAAGGTCGCGGGTTCGAATCCCGCCCCCGCTATGGCCTTATCGGTAACTGTGGCCGCAAGATCATCGAGGTCGGCGGCCTCGGTGAAGGCGCTCGACACGAGCGCCTTCATTCGTACCTCGGGTGTGTTCCGGTCGAGTTCGACCCTCAGGTGGAATATCTCGAAGATGCGGCGTTGAAGCTCGGAGTCGGTCTTGGCGAGCGGCTTGGAGAGGTCGGGGAGCCCGTCGAGGATGGCGCAGGCGTGTTGGAGGTCGATGCCGGCGTGCTGGCGCTGCTGGAGGTCGAGCTGGGATAGCGCGGCCTCGGCTTGATGGCGTTCGGCCTTCAAGGCGCGGATGCGCTCGCCGACGAGCACGGGCTCTATGCCTGCCTCGATCGCGGCGAGCTGTCTGCCGATGCGCTGGTCGATGTCCGCGAGCTGGTCGGTCAGTCGCGCGCGTTGCTGGATCGTCTTGTCCTGTTCGATCGCGGTGGCGATGCTGGCGTGTTGTGCGCGTAGGTGGTGGAGGCGGTTGGGTCCGAAGATGTTGGTGGCGAAGAACTGATCGACAAGGCTGGTGAGGCGGTCCTCGCGGATGTACTGCCACTTGCCGTGGCCGAGCGCTTCGGCGGCCTTGTCGCCGTAGTCGCTGCGGTATCCGCAGGCGTAGTAGGTGTAGCCCTTCACGGTCTTGCCTTGCATCCGTAGCGGGTTGTGCCCGGTCGCGCACAGCAGGGAACCGCGCAGCAGGTAGAAGCGCCGCTGTGGGCGCTGGCGGGGGTTGCTCTGCGCGATGCGGCGTGCAGTCATGTTCGCTTGGGTCTGGGCGAACCACTCATCGGGGATCAGTGCCTCGTGGCGGCGCTCGGCCTCGATCCACTCGTCTGCGGGGCGACGGATCAGTGGGCCCTCGCCGGTCTTGATCTGGCGGAAGTCGAGGCGGTTCCAGTACAGCCGGCCCGTGTAGACGGGGTTTTCGAGGATGGCTCGTATGGTGGTCTTCGCCCACTTGCCGGCCGTGTTGCGGCGCGAGTCCACATGCTGAGGGGGCTTCGGCCCGCCCGGTCGGTTGAGGTGATTGGCGATCTCCTTGAAGCCCTGCCCGCCGATGTAGCGCTCGAAGATTTCAACGATGACGGGTGCCTGCTCTGGGTCGGGCACGAGCCGGCTCTTTTGGTCGCCCGCGCGTGCGCGCCGGGGATCGGGATGCGCTTCGCGGTGGAGCTTGTAGCCGTAGGGCGCGCGGCCGCCGTTGCGGTAGCCCTGCTTGGTGTTCTCCGTCTGCCCGCGGCGGACTTCGCGGCCCAGCTTCTCGACCTCAAATTGGTCGAGGGCCTGAAACATATGGCGCATCAGGCGTCCCTCGGGACTCGTCTGATCTCCGGCCGCAATCGCGTAATAGACCTGAACACCCGCGCGGGCAAGCTCGCGCTCGAACGCAAGCGCGTGGAAGAGGTCGCGTGCCAGCCGCGAGGTTGAGTAGATGACTACGCCGTCGAAGCGGCGCGCGTCGCGGTCGCGCGCCTCGCGCACGAGTTCGCTCCACGCCTCGCGGTCGTCGCGCCGTCCGGTTTCCTGGTCGGTGAAGTCGCAGACGATCTGCCCGCCCAACTCGGCGGCCTTGCGTTCGCACGCCTCACGCTGCGACGGGAAAGAGATCGTAGGGTCCTGCTTGTCCTTGGTCGAGAGTCGGCCGTACCACGCGAAGCGCATCACGGCTCGCATCAGAGGCCCGGCGAGGCTTGCGGATGTATCGGCGGCGGTCATGGTTGCTCCCTTCGGTTGGCGACACCGACGGAGCGCACACAAAACCGGCCGAGGCTACGGTGTGTGCGCATCGAAGTTATGTCCTTCGGTGCCTGGCCCGGGGTGTTGGTAGCACCGCCGGGCCACTATTCGATCGGTCGTCCTGGCAGCGACGCTCGTAGTCGGCCAGCAGGTCGAGCAGTGCGCGTATCTGTTCGCGGCGCAGGTGCTCATCGAGCGGGCTGCCAGGCTTGGTGTGTTCGACGGACACCACGACCGGAACCCCGTCCAGCGGGTCAACCGCGGCCTTCGTTCTGCGGGGGCCGGCGCCGCTTCGGGAGCGCCGTGGAGCGTGTGCGGACGGTCGTGGGTCATCGTCCTCGATCAGAGCAGACCCCGCGCGTGATCTCAAGGTCCTGGCATTGGCAGCCTGGGTTGTGACGGGTTGGCAGGGCGGACGTGCGTCGCTGGCGGGCTGTGCCTGTTGTGCGCTCACGCGGCGCTCGCTCCGTGCGCGGCGGCGTGGCGGGTGTCGCAGGATTCGCAGAGTGGGCCGAGTGTCTGCCTCGACGCATCGGTGGCGCGGTTGCCGTCGCGGTCATATCCGCCCCATCGGCACCAGCGCAGACCCACGCACTGGACCCGGCACTCTATGCCCAGCCTCGAAACGAACGCTCTACAAGGGCAAGCAAGTTTCCGCCGCGGCCTCTGCTCTGATCGCGCCAGCAAGCAATACTGAAGCGGCCGGACGGGTGGTTCAGACCCGCCCGGCCCGAGCACCGAAGACAGCGCCTTCGATGCCCACGGCTTACCGTAGCTCTCCTGCGACGGTCAAGTTGGTTGTGCTCGTCTGCGCGCATCTTCGGCATGTCGAAGGGAGGTCAGATGAGTGCAGAACCCGTCCAAAAACCAAACAAAGATGTCACGAGCGCCCTGGCGCTGCTGCTCTATTGCGAGGAGCACACGAACTTGGCGCTGTCCGACGAGCTGGCGCTCGACGGATACGAGGTACACCGCGCCAGCGATCCCGCCATGCTGCGTGCCGCGTGCGACACGCGCGAGATCGCGCTCGTCATCTTCGGTCGCGCGGCCGATCGTGGCGCGGGCCTGGACGTGCTTCGCCGACTCCGCGCGGGGGAGTTCACGCCCGAGGCCTCTCCGCGGTTGCGCGCGCTGTGGATGAGCCCGAACGGCGACCTCGGTGATGTGCTTCGCGGCTTTCAGGCCGGCGCCGATGATGTGATCCGCAGCCCGTTCGCGTACCCAGAGTTTCGCGCCCGTGTGCAAGCGCTCATCTGCCGCGACCTCACCGACAAGCCGGGCGTGATCGAGTACCGGGAGCTTCGGATCGACACCTCTGCGCACGAGGTCACGATCGGAGTGACCGCCGTCGTTGGTCTGCGCCGGCTGGAGTACGCGCTGCTCGTGCATCTTGCGAGCGACCCGATCCGGGTCTTCACAAAGGATGAGCTGCTGCGGGCCGTGTGGGGCATCGGCTCGGGCATCGTGACGAGGACTCTGGACTCGCACGCCTCGCGGCTGCGATGCAAGCTCGCCCATGCCGGCGCGGAAGGATGGGTGACCGCCATTCGCGGCGTTGGCTACCGCCTCTCCCCCGACGCTCTCGTATGTACTCCGCGATCGGCGGCGCACGATCGCGCCGCCCGTGTCACAGCTTCGTGTCCTGCCCCCACGACGCCATAGCCGTGTTGTAGAGCTGAGACTCAGCCATCGCCAGATGGCCTCGGCGCGGGGATTGGAGCCCCGCCCGAGACCGTGACACAGGAGGTAATCGCTCCCATGCTCGACCAACGTAGCTCAACCGAATCCGAAGCGCACGCCTTCCTCGACCGCGCGATCCTCGGGCTCCTCCTCGATGACGACAAACAACGGCCGTGGTCCGAAGTCGAGATCGCCCGCGAGATCAGCACGCCCGGCCACGTCTCTGCCAGCCTCAAACGCCTACGCACCGGCGGACTCATCCATCGCTGGAACGACCTCGTGACCGCCACACGCTCGGCAGTGCGCTTCCACGAGATCACCCAGGGTGACGACGCAGCCTCAGCCGAGGAGCGCCACAGCGACAAAGCCGTCCTCGAATCGCTGCTGGTACGCGCCAACGAGGGTCAGCGACCGATCTCCGAAGACGAGCTGTACGAGGCATTCGGCGCCAAGGAGACGCAGAACAAGCTGCTCGCCATCACCGACGCGCTGGACCGCCTCGATGCCGCTGGCCTCATCGAACGGCGCGGCGGTCGAGCCATCGCCTCCGAGGTCGCCGTCTACTTCGATCACATAATGACGCTCTGACGCTGGCCGGTCGAGACGGATGCGCCCCGGCACGCTGGCGGAGCGTCGTCGGCTGTATGTGCTCGCGCGCCTGTTGGTCAAACGTCGCTACGCGCAAGCACCTGACGCTCCAGATCGTCGCCAAGACGCTCACCAGCTCCCCCGCCAGCTACAGCGCGCCTACGAGCAGTTCGGCCGCGGCACTTTCCGCGATGACCTTCTCGCCAGACGGATGATCGCCGCCGCTGAGCTGATGTCCAAGCCCTCAATCCCGATGCGCGACGTGGCGCGCATGGTCGGCTACAGCCAGCCGCCCCACTTCGCGCGGGCGTTCCGGCGCTGCTACGGGGTTTCGCCCTCCGTCTTTCGGGCCGCGATAGGCTCGCGGACTGCTGTGGATTGGCGCGCTTGGCATGAGGACTACACCGACCCTGACTCAGCGCTGGGCCGACGCTTGGTGGCCGTACAGGCGCAGGTGCGCGCCGCGCTCGACCGGAGCGCCCCCGGCTCTATGCAGGCAATCAGCATGTGCGCCGGCCAGGGACACGACCTGATCGGTGTCCTTGCCGGGCATCCGCGACGTGTGGATGTCACAGCTCGCTTGGTTGAGCTTGACGAGCACAACGCGCTGCTCGCGCGCCGCGCCGCCAAGGAGGCTGGGCTGGGAGCAGTCGAAGTCGTCGCCGCCGATGCCTCGATGACGGATGCGTATGAGGGCGCCGTCCCAGCGGACCTGGTTCTCCTGTGCGGCGTGTTCGGCAACATATCGGCGGAGGACATCGTCAACACCGTCAGCCATCTTCCGCGGCTTTGTGCGCCCCACGCCACGGTGATCTGGACGCGCCATCGTCACCCGCCCGACCTAACGCCCTATATCCGTGAGACCTTCGAGCGTGCCGGCTTCGGCGAGCTTGCGTTCGAGGATTCACCGCCGTTCGGCGTCGGGGCAAACCGACTGCTCACCCCACCGCTGCCCTTTACGAGCGGCCTCCGCCTGTTTGAGTTCATCGGCTACGACGTGCTCCAGCCGGATTTTCACGCAAGCCAGGGTGGAACGTGAATCGCTGGTCGCCACATGTCTTGCCATGACCGAGGGTTCTGCGTCTTCGCGGAGTGCTGGGCGTCCGGCGCGTTTGTCGCGGGAGATGGTGGTCGCCGCAGCTGAGGAGGTGGTGCGACGCGAGGGCGTGGATGCGTTGACGATGCGCCGGGTGGCACGAGAGCTTGGCAGCTCCACGATGGCGCTCTACCGCCACGTCCGTGATCGTGATGAGCTGCTGGTGTTGCTGCTCGATCGCGCGGCGGCCGAGTTGCCGCGCCCGCGGCTGCCGCGCGAGCCGCGCCGCCGCCTGCTTGTCTTGTTCGAGTTCCTTTACGACGGTTTGGATCGCAGCCCGTGGGTAGTGCCGGTGCTGGTGAAGGGCGATCTGATGGCGCCGTCGGTGTTGTGGCTCATGGAGGAGATCGTGGCGGCGTTCGTCGCTACTGGCATGGCACCCGAGCAGGCGGCAGAGGCATATTTGACGGTCTGGCGCTTCACGGTCGGCGAACTGGTTATCAGTCAAGCGACCGCGAGTCAGACAGCGACGCTCGATCGCCGGCCGCGTCAGTTGACCCTCCTGTCGAGTGTCGATCCCGACGAGCTGCCCACGCTTGCCGCGCTCGCTGACTACTGGCCCAAGGCCCGCGCGCGCAAGAGCTATCGGTCGCGCGTCGCAGCGATCCTCGATGGGCTGCTCGCCAGCACTTAGGGCCGAGACGAGCTATATTTGCGTACATGTACGCACACGCAGGTGTTGGGCGTTGAGTGCCGGCATCGGTCAGCGGCTGGTGGACGGGCTTGCCCGCCGTCCCGGCGGGGTGATCGGTCGCCTTGCTTACCGTGACGGTCCCAAGGCACACGAGCCATCCTTTGAGGCGATCCTCGACGCGCTCGGCCCGCTGGAGGGCGAGCGGATACTTGAGATCGGCTGCGGGCCTGGAGTGCTGCTGGAGCGCGTGCTCGCTGGCGGCGCTGCCTCAGCGGCGGGTCTAGATCACAGCCCCGACATGCTCGCGCTGTGCATGGCGCGCAACCGCCAGGCCATCGCCGAGGAGAGGTTGCAACTCAAGCAGGGCGACGCCGCGACGATCCCGTGGCCCGCGGAGAGCTTCACCGCGGCTATCTCGGCCAACATGTTCTTTTTCATCTACGACCCCTCCGTCGTGCTCGCCGAGCTGCACCGCGTCCTGGCACCGGGCGGACAGCTCGTGATCGCAACCATCTCCGGGCCACTCCCGCCCGCATCGCTGCGCAACTGGTGGCTATACCCCCCGATGGGACCGGCCCTGAACGTCCATACCGACACGCAGATGGAAGCCATGCTCACAGACGCCGGATTTACCGACATCCGTGTGACGAGCGACGGCGCAGCGCTCGCGTTGCAACTCGCGCACGCTAGGAAGATCAGTAAATAAGCCCGGCGGGCGACCGTGAGGTCCGCGCTGACCATCTGGTAATGATCCACGTGGTGGACGAGACGCCGAACATCTGCGCGGGACCGTTTGGGGTGCTCTACGACGTGTACATCGAACGGCCGTGGTTGATGCGCGCTATCGGCCGGATGGTGTGGGGTATAGATGCGTCGGTTCTGTATACGAGCATGGAGCCGATTAGAACGACCGAGGGCGTCACGATCGTAGATGTGCCGTGCGGCGGCGGTGTGGCGTTTCGTGCTCTTCGTCCTGACCAGGACGTGCGCTACATCGCTGGCGATCTGTGCCCGAAGATGCTCAGACGCGCTGAACGGCGCGCGCGAAGACGATCGTTGAACCAGGTCGAGTTCATGGCGGCGAACATGATGGAGCTGCCGATCGCCAGCGATGAGACTGATCTCTTTCTGTCATTCAGTGGTCTGCACATGGTCGCCGAGCCCGAGCGGGCGGTTGCAGAGATCGCGCGCTGCCTGAAACCCGGCGGCCAACTGATCGGGACGGCGTTCTTCTCTGACGTGAGCCGACGAGCACGCGCGCTGTTTGAGATCGGCGCTCACCGTGGGCACCCGCTACCGCCGAGTCGCGGAGACCTGTTGCACTGGCTTACCGACGCCGGCTTCTCCGACCCGGTGATCGGACCACAGCGAGGTTTCGCTGCGTTTACTGCACGAAAGCAGGAGGCAACTATTAGGGCTCAGGTCTCACCGTCGAAGTAATCCGCGGACTCTCGGTCGTCGCGCACGAGTAGATCGACGGCCTCATCTGGTTGCGGTGCGCCCGGCGGCCACGATCGCGCCCACACCTTGCCCGAGTCCGGGTACTCATTGACCTCTGGCGCGATCATCGTGCTGACCACGAGCAAACGCACGGGCTCATCGCTGCGGTTGTCGATCCGGTGCGCACCTTGCCGGCCTACAGGGCACGCCACAAGCTCCCCCTCGGTCAGTTCGCGCTCACCGTCGAGCGTGCGCAGGATGGGGCGACCGGCAAGGACGATCAGCGTCTCCTCGTTGGCGTGATGGACGTGCAGCGGGAAGCTCGATGATCCGGGCGGCAACTCGTACAACGAGGCTCCCAGCGCACTGCCGCCGGCCTGGCGTCCCAGCCGCGCCCGCCTCCACGAGAACGGCGGACGGTCCTGCTGCTCATCCCACTGCGGGTCGAACACGTTAGGCATCGCGTTCACGCAAGCCTACGTCGCCGGCAAGCGGAAGCCCGAAACCCGACGGAAGCCGAGCTGTTCATAGAACTGGTCCGCGCAGGAGATCACGTCAAGTCGCAGACCATATGTGCGGGCACGCGCCTCCTCGACCAGGCGCCGCGCGACACCCCCTCGGCGGTGCTCGCGGGCAACTACAAGGACGGCGAGGAACGCCTGAACCTCACCATCGCTGAGAACCTGCGCGATCCCGACGACCGTCTCCTCGGACGACAGCGCCACGAGACTCAACGTTCCCGGCGCCGTGAGCGCCCGCCACGTCCGTTGCTCATCGTCGGCATAGCTCCAGCGCTCGCCGGCAAACAGCTCCATGACGCCAGGCATATGCTCGCGCTCCAACGGGACGACCTCTGAGCTGGATGGCATCCGCGGAATCTACGCGAGCAAAGTCAACGCCGCGACCTGGCGTGCTGCTGTCCGAGCAGGCCGCCCCAGACGGGCTTACGGTGGGAGCAGGCCCAAGAGCTTCGGAAGGCCACCCAGGGAGCGGATGATCTCGGCGCCAGCGTTGCGAAGGGCGCGTTCGTCGCTGTCCGCCGCATAGCCGACAGCCCGCATCCCGGCGGCGACGGCCGCCATGACTCCCGAAGGGGTGTCCTCGATGACCACGCAAGCCGATGGGTTGGCGCCCATCGTGGCGGCCGCGTGTTGAAAGAGCGCGGGGTCGGGCTTGGGGCGCGGCACGTCATGGGCAGAGAACAGCGCATAGGGCGGGAACAGGTCGCGCAGTCCCGTCAGCCCGAGCGTCATCCGCGTCTTTTCCAACGCGCCCTGCGAAGCGACGCAAACCTTCAGCCCGGCGGCCTTGACTCGCCGCACCGCCTCAGCGGCGCCCGCGACCGGCTCCAAGCCGTGCCGGAACGCCTCGGCGCGCTCGTGCTCGTATTCCGCGAGCCAGTCCGGCGGCAACGACCGGCCGAGCTTCGCCTCGGCGCGGCTGCGAATATCGGCGAGTAGGAGCCCTTGATAGTCGCGCCGGGCCTCGCGGAGTGTGGTTGGCAAGCCCTCGAGAGTGAGCATCCGGGCGAGCACTTCGTTGGAGATCACCTCGGAGTCCACGAGCACGCCGTCGCAGTCGAAGATCACAAGCTCGTGCATGGGCGGTCGCAGCTACAGTGCGCGTTCGTAGACGCGGTATCGGCGCGTGATCTCGGCACCCATGCCCTCCAGTGCGCGATTCATCGCCTCGTTGACCTCAAGTGTCCAGCCCATCTCGCCACCCTTCTGCGGGGTGCGTTCGGCCGCGTCGAAGTGCATCTGGTAGAGCCGTGCAGCCACGCCCGTGTGGCGGTAGTCGGGCATCACGCCGAGCACGATCACGCGCACCGCGTCGATCCGGCGGCGCTCACGCAGCGCCCGCATCCAGCCGAACGGCAGCAGCCGTCCGTTTAGCTTGGCGAGCACCTGGTTGTAGTCCAGCAGGGTCAGTGCCCCGCCGACGATCTCGCCCGTGTACTTGCGTTCGGCGAACATCGCCCAGTTCTCATCGAGGATCGGCTTGAGGTCCTTGGCGTAGTGATAGACCTCCTCCTCGGTCAACGGGACGAAACCCCAGTTGCGTTCCAGCACTGTGTTGTAGAGGTTCACGAAGCGCGCGACCTCCGCATGGAGGTCCTTCTTGCGGAAGGGTCTGCACACGATCCCGTGCTCAGCCTCCAGCTGGTCGGCGGCTTGCCAGATCGCGGGGTGGACCTTCTCGCGGCCCGTGATGTGCAGGCTCCACATATACACGTCCATCGCCTTGCCCATCCCGAGATCGTGCTCAAGCAGCCGCTGGTAGTACGGGTGATGCCATTGGCAGAGGATCACCGGGGGACGCTCGTGGCCGGCGATCAGCAGGCCGATTTCATCGTTGGTCGTGAAGTCCATCGGGCCGACCATGCGATCCCGGCCGCGCTCTCGCAGCCATCCCGCGGCGGCGTAGAGCAGCGCACGCGCGGCCTCGGGATCGTCCTCGCACTCAAACCAACCCCAAAGACCCCAAGTGTTCTTCTGGAACTCGTTGAAGTTCCGGTCGATGTGCGCGCTCACACGGCCCACCGGCCGCCCGTCACGCCAGGCCAGGAAGTATTCGGCCTCGGCGTGCTCGAAAAACGGGTTGCGCTTTCGATCGAGCCGCTTGCGAACGTCCATCAGCAGCGGCGGAACCCAATTGGGCTCCCCGCGATAGAGCCGCCACGGCAGCTTGATGAACGCATTAAGCTCGCCCCGACTCGCCACGGGCTTGACCTCGACCGCCATCGCGGCGCGAACCCTATATGGCCGCACCGTACCGGGTGCTCGCGCTATGCGTAGTTCAGCAGCCCCGTGTGCGCGATGAGCTTCCACTCGCCGGGAGCAAGCAGCGTGTAGACCTTGCACGCCCGGCCCTGCCAGTGTTGGTCTGTGCCGCCGTGGCGATGACGCCAGAGCATGTCCACATCCACTACTGCAAACGCGCCGTCTCCCTCGGAGGAGATCGAGATTCGCACCGTTCGCCTGCGATTGTGGACCAGCTCGTAGGCGGCGAACAACTCCTCCCAGCTCGCGCGCCAGCGCGCCGCGTCGAACCGGCCCATTCCCCACACCCACGACTGCGGATCGTGACTCTCAGCAGTGGGAGGCCAAGCCCACACCATGTCGGCATGAAAGACGCTGAGCAGCAGCCGCGCATCCTGCGTGTCCCACGCTCGTGTCTCGCGGTCCACCATCCCTTGCACCTGTTGCTCAAGCTCGGTGCTGTTCGGTTGCGGTGCGGAACTCATGCTGGATCGGCGGACTTCGATGCGGGCTGCACGGTCGAGAGCTCGGCGCGAGCTGTGAGGAGCAGTCGTATTGAGACCACGGCGAGCAGCACGACCGCGGGGGCGAGGAGAAACCGACAGAGAGGCGTGAGGAACGCGACGGCAAGCAGCAAAAGCGGAGGCGCTGTCCATCGAGGAAGCAGTGAAGGCGAGCGCCATGCGACTCCAACGATCGCGCCAAGAAGCACCGCGATTCCGACTCCTGCGGCGTTGTAGCCGAGCACATAGGAGACCTCGAATAGCGCACGGCTGAGTTCGGGGGTGAGCTGGCCGTGTTCGGCGCGAAGCGCGCCAGCCATGTTGATCGTCTCGGCGCCGAGCCCCGTCGCAACGACGAGCAATAGACCGCCGAACGCCGCGGATGGAAGCAGGTCGTCGGGTGCGTGGTCGCGCAGCAGCGTTCGGACGCCACTCGCAAAGAACACGAGCAGCGCCGCCGCGAGCAGACTGACACTGGCACCAGCGATGATCCGGCTCGAAGCGCTCGTATAGAAGGACACGATCTGGTGAGCGGACGCGCCGGCTTCTGGCTGGTCAAGCGCCCACAGTGCATTGCCGGCCGCGAACAGGACCGCCACGGCGAGCCCGATGGCGCCGGTCATCCTGCGCGCGGACCAGCGCCCCGTCACTTCAGACACGCCTTGCTTGCCATCGCGCAGTTGCTTTACGGGTTGCGACCATCGACCCACGAAGCCTATCCCTCGCTGCATGTCGCCGGGAATCGCCAGATTGGCGTCGTGGTAGCGTCGGCTCATGGACCTGCGCGTCATGGAAGTATCTGACCTCGACGGAGCTGTGCGGGTGTGGCGAGCAGCGAACATCGCGCGGGGGAAGCACCCCAATCCCGAGCGCGTCGTGAGGGTCGTCGAGAAGCTGCAAGAGCCGACAGCAGCGCCCTACGTCGCAGCCAGCGATGTGGGCATCGTGGGTATGGCTCTGCTGGAGCCGTACCGTGCCGACGAGGGGGCGGGAGCGGTCGTTCCCGACGCGCTGCACATCTCGATGGTCTTCATTGACCCGGCATCACAACGACAGGGCATTGGCACTCGCCTGATGCGCTACGCGCTCGACAGCGCACGCGCGTCTGGCGTATCAAGTGTCTCGCTCTGGACCGGCTGCGAGAACACGGGCGCTCGTAAGCTCTACGAAGTGCTCGGCATGAAACCGACCCGAACTCGGCGGGTGAGCGAAACCGTTGAGTGGGTGTGCTACGAGCTGGACCTATGAAGCCGCTCCAGCTGGCAGGATTGCTCGCCGAGCAGGCCCGCTACTACCGTGAGCGGGCCGGCGAGTACGACGACTGGTGGTTTCGCCGCGGACGCTACGACCGCGGTGCCGACGCGAACGCGCGATGGTTCGCCGAGGTGGCCGAGGTACAGGACGCCTTGGAGCGCTTCCAGCCGTCAGGGCAGGTGCTGGAGTTGGCGTGCGGGACGGGCTTGTGGACTCGCCGACTGGTTGGGCACGCGGATACCGTGACCGCTGTGGATGCCTCGCCGGAGGTGATCGAGCTGGCTCGCGCCGGAGTAGACGATCCGAGGGTGAGCTACGTACAAGCGGACCTGTTCGCGTGGGAGCCCTCCGCGAGCTACGACGTGTGCTTCTTTGGCTTCTGGCTTTCGCACGTGCCAGAGGGGCAGTTCGAGAACTTTTGGGCGAAAGTCGGGCGGGCGCTTGGTCCAGACGGGAGGATTTTCTTCGTGGACAGCCTGCCGAGCAACTTGGCCTCCGCAGTGGATCATCAGCTGCCCGACCGCGGGGAGGAGACGATGACTCGGCGGCTTGCCGATGGCCGCGAGTTTCGCATCGTCAAGCGCTTCTACGAACCCCACGCGCTACGCCAGCGGCTTGCCGACCTCGGGTGGGACGCGCAGGTGCAGGCAACCGCGGAGTTCTTCATCTACGGGCAGGCCACGGCCTCCGAGTGCGTGGAAGTGGATCGCCGGTGAGCCAGCGCGGTGCGATTGGCGTGGTCGGTCTGGATCATGTGCAGGTGGCGGCTCCACGAGGGTGTGAGGCCGAGGCGAGGCGCTTCTATGGGACTCTCCTGGGCTTGGAGGAGATCGACAAGCCAGATGAGCTGCGCGCGAGGGGTGGCGTGTGGTTCCGCTGCGGAGAGCAGCAGTTGCATCGGATCACCGCTCGTGTCCATACGGCGCTCGGTGACGCACGCACCATCCTGAACGTTGGCGCCGGCAGCGGCTCATACGAGCCCGAGGATCGCTACGTGCTCCCCGTTGAGCCCTCGGCGGGAATGCGCGCACAACGCCCGACGCATCTCGCGCCGGCAATCAATGGCAGCGCCGAGGCGCTGCCGCTGGACGACGACTCTTTCGACGCGGCAATGGCGATCATCACACTGCACCACTGGCGCGACCCCGCCGCCGGACTGCGCGAGCTACGGAGGGTCGCGCGCGGCCCTGTCGTCGTGCTCACCTTCGACATCGACGTGCTGGCCGGCTTCTGGATGATCCGCGACTATCTCCCCGAGGCGCTCGTCGATGACCGCGAGCGATTCCCGGCGATCGACGCCGTAGCCGACATCCTCGGTGACGCCCGTATCGAGCCAGTCCCGATCCCGGCTGACTGCAAGGACGGTTTCTTCGAGGCGCACTACGCACGACCGGAGGCGTATCTCGACCCTGCCCTGCGGGCCGCTCAGTCCGTGTGGCCGCGCCTGCCCGATGGCGTCGAACAGCGCGCCCTCGCCGCGCTGTCAGCCGACCTCGCCTCGGGCGCGTGGGATGAACGCCACGGGCACCTGCGCGCCCAGCCCGCCTACGACGGCGGCCTACGCTTGGTCATCTCCCGCTGACTCGTCGTCTTCGTCAAGCGCGTCCTCGTCCTCGTCCCCGCTGCGCTGCTGGTCGGCGGGAGGGTCGAGGAACTGGATGGAGTTGGCAACGACGCTGACGAGCTGTTGCTTGTGGGCGTCGGAGGTTTCCCACTCGCGCCAATCCAGGCGGCCTGCGAGAGCCACGCGGGAGCCGTCGTGGAGATAGCGCTCGACGTTCTTTGCGAGGGTTCCGAAAGCAATTACGTCGAAGTAGTGGGGACGCTCCTCGTGGACGTCCCCGTCCTCGCGGATGGTGTTGCAGGCGATGCGCAGGCCGCAGACGGTGGTGCCCGAGGGGAGGGTTCGCAGTTCGGGGTCGCGTGCGAGGCGGCCTACAAGGACTACGTGGTTGATGTCGGCGTAGGACATCACGAACACCGCAGGGTTCGATACCGAGCCCTTGGTCGGCCGTGATGGGGTCGTCCGGCTTCGATCGCTTCAAGCTCCCGTCGCCTGATGCCCGATACGCAGGCAAGCTCGGCTGGGGTCATGCCTCGCTCCTCGCGTAGCTGGCGGATCGCGTGACCGAGCGCGATCAACAACTTCCGGTCCTCCTCGGACGGCACCGGCTGTTCCATCGCGGCGACCAACCTCTGAAGCTGCGGGTTCGCTTCGGCGGCCAGCACGTCCTCCTTCGAGACTGTCCTCGGTGTGCTCATACGGTGCTCCCTTCGGCTTGGGCGATGAGGTCGGCGAGCTGGCTGACGCGCGCCTTCGCCGTCGCGCGGTCCTCGTCGCTGACTTCCGGGTCTTCCTCGATGCTGTGCTCGGAAGCGATGCGCGTCAGCAGTGCTCGTAGCAGCGCGTCGTGGTGCTGGCACTCGTCAACCTCGACATCCGTGGGTGTCTCGATCGGGTCGATCCAACCCACGACATCGAGCAGCGCCCGCGCGCCCTCCGCGCGCGCTAAACAGTCAGCGATGCCATCGCTGATGTCCGTGCGACCGCGGGGTTCGACCAGGGCGCCGGCCTCTTCGAGTTGGCCGTGTAGGTCGAAGTAGAGCCCGTCGCGCAGCAGCGGGACAAGCTCCTCGGGGATCACGATGGTCATGGCCTGCCTCCGTTCCGGTTCGGCCGAAGAAGCCGCCCGGCGCAGCCATGACCGGACCCGCAGCCACGGGAGCTACGGTGTCGAGCGTGGCATCCGAAGCGTCATCTTCGGTTGTCCACCGGCCGGGCGGGCGGTGTCAACGCTCGTCCGGCCACACGATGTTGGTTTGGGGCGGGAGAGCAGAGCAGAGCCCGCACCGACCCACAAGAGACAACTGGCTGCACGAGGACAATGACGCGCCGAGTGCGAGACTCCACGGGATGAACCGAGTCGATCGCACTCGCGCCGCAGCGGAAGACCTGAGGCGCGCCGGTGGCCGCGACGCCCAAGTCGAGATCGTGGAGTACGACCCTGCGTGGCCGACTCGCTTTGCGGCTGAGCTTGAGCGAATCGGGCCGCTGCTCGGAGGTGTCGAGATACACCACTTCGGCTCGACCGCTGTGCCTGGACTTGCCGCAAAGCCGGTGATCGACATGATCGCCCTCGTGGATAACCTCGACACGCACATCGCGGCGCTGACCACAGGTGGCGGCTACGAGTTCCCGCGGGCGTTCAACGCGACGCTTGCCCACCGACGCTTCCTCTGCTATCCGGGTGCGGCGGTGCGGACCTATCATCTGCATCTCGTTGATGAGCCGGGGGAGCTTGAGCGGCGCCTTCGCTTCCGTGACCTCTTGCGCTCGGACGCCGCGCTCGCACGG
>Ga0335072_10005416_pt1 | contig 18799 bp, 22 predicted proteins | sample Lox_Sample_21_FD_206725 | JGI IMG/M metagenome (GOLD analysis project Ga0335072, IMG submission 206725) | Soil microbial communities from Loxahatchee National Wildlife Refuge, Florida, United States - Lox_Sample_2.1 | ecosystem: Environmental > Terrestrial > Soil > Wetlands | place: USA... | reverse complement strand
GGCGTGTTCAACACACAATTCGAGGAAGGAATGGAAGGCAGCCAGACCGAGATCAAGGACACGCTGGCGCAGGACGAGCACATCAAGAAGATGCCGGTCGGCCAGATGGAAATGCTGGTGACCGATCCGATCCTCGGCACAATCCACAAGCACCTGCACATTCGGAAGGCGTCGAGCCACTGGCTGCCGCGCGTCCCCATGAACGTGTATCCGAAACTTCTGACACTCGCGTCGGACACGCACGGCCTGAACCTGAGCTTTCCGACGCCCGAACTCGAAGAGAAAAGACAAAGGAGGCGGAGGAAATGAAGCGTCACGCACTGCTTGTGCTCGTCTTCCTGGCGCTGGCTGCAACTGCAAATGCCTTGCAGACCAATCGCAGCGCGTACGATCCGATGGCGCACCAGTGGCAGGCGCAACGGCACAAGGGCATCATCGAGACGACACTTGCCGGGATCAACCCCCAAAACAAAGACTACGGTGCCGTGGTCGGAGACTGGCGAAAAGGGGTCTTCGAGAACACGCTGCACCAGATCTATTTCTGGGGCCTGATCCTGCTCGGCATGGGTTTCGGCGTGTCGCTCACGGGAAATGGATGGCTGCTGAGAGATCGCGAACGGCGGCTCACGATCTCCGCCGATGTCGTCACGCAGCTCTTCAACGCGTACATCGGCTCGCGTGCCAAGGCTCTCGAAGTGATCGCCAGACACAATGCGCTGATCGACCGGTACAACACACTCGATAGCGAAAGGCAGCGGCTCGTCGAGCAGATTGCGGATCTTTCCCGGGATCCCGCGCAGCCTGAGTTGGACTTTAATCAGGCGCGGGAGGAGCAAGGGGCAGCAGTTCAGACCACTGCCTTGGCGGCCACGATTGCGCCGAATGGCTTGGAAGAGCGAGAAGCTGAGCACTCTGAAGTCGGGAGTCTGAGGGCGCAGCTCGCAGAAGTCGAGACCAAACTGCAGCGAAAGGCGGCACAGCTTCAGGCCAAGGACAACCAGATTACCAACCTTCGAGAGCGGCTGAGCAAGGCGCACGACAGCCTGGAAGGGCAACGAAAATCGAAAGTGCAGACAGCCTGAAGGAGGTCAGGAGGTGGTGATTCGGTGTCTCAGCTTCGGATCGTTGTGGTGGTTGCGGCCGGGTAATCAGCCGTCCGACCCTTTGCGCTTTTCCATTCGCGCCGCCGTCTTCAACACCACCGGCTTCCGCTGCGGTTCCCATGAGCGGCGACTCTGGCACGTTTCCGGGGTTGTGAGGATCAATCTCGCGTCGCATACCCAGACGACAGGTGCGCGCAATTTTGAGAACGGCTGCTACCAAAGTCCGGGACCGGAACGGCGCGGCGAATGGAACCGGCTCCTGCTTGGGAAACTTGTTGGCCCTGCTGTTCGCGCCGACTGCCTGCTTCTTTGCGCTCGGAGTACAGCCATCGGCCGCATCGATTTCGACAGCTGCTGGCACGACGGGAGCGTGGTGGTCATCGCCGCAAGCGCACTGCGCGGCGTGCAGGAGACGCTCTTCCTGGCGGCTCCCGGCGCCGAGCTACGAACAGAAACCGGGAAATGGGAGGTCACATGGAACGGAATTCAGTGCAAGTGATTCCGGCATCAGCCGGACGGACGGCGTACATCCACTTCAACAAAGAACGGGACCAGCGGTTGTTGCTGGCAATTCGGAATGCCACCTTCATCTCCCACCGGCAACTCTGGGATTACGTTGAGGCGAACCGAATAGAGACTTCGCGGCGGTCCTACAACTGGAGAATTGATCGTCTGATAAGGGCCGGATTGGCAGACAGGCTGCCACAGCAGTTGCCGTTCCCGGGCCCTGTCTACGCCATGACACACGAAGGTCTCGCTTGTCTCGAGGCCTGCGGGGCGGGATTGGTGAGCCTTACGTCGGAGTCGCGATCGCTGGCGAATATGAACCAGATGCGGCACTATCTCGAACTTGTGGCGATTCGGGCGGCGCTTCGTCAATCCGGCTTACTCCGGGGATGGACGAGCGATTTCGAGATCCGATCCATTAATCAGTCGATTGATGCGCCGCTGGCGAAGGATTATGACGGTATTGCAGATCTGGAATGGGAGAAAAAGAAGTACAGGATTGCCGTTGAGTATGAGCACTCCCTCAAATCCGCGGAACGATATCGCGCAATTGCTTCCGCCATTTCCAGCGAACACCAGGTTGAGATGATCCTGTACCTAACCTCCTCCGTGGATCTCCTGTATCGGTTGAAACTGGAGTTTGATCGGCAGGATTTCCCTGTGGCTCTCGTACCGTCGTACACTTTCCGGTCGAACCCTCTTTCGGTTCGGCTCTATCTGACGCGCGCATTTGGTGCGCAGAGAGCTGTTTTGTCGGCCGTTCTGCACATGCTTGCGGCTGAACAGGGCACCAGGAAAGCGAATCTTTCCCTTGCAGGTTCTGCATAGATGAGCGACTGTGGACTCGGTCAGCGCTTTAGGTTCAAGTCGCTGACCGGGGATCCCTGCACTCTCAAGGCGTCTCTGTTCCCGGTGCGAAGTTCACCGAAAAACACGAATTCAGAAACCCCTTCCTGCGGCCTTCCTTCCGGCCATTCGGGCCTTCCTCCTGTTTGCCTCTCGAATGCCGAAGAACGCGGCAAGCGGCTGGGTGGGAAGAGGATATTTATGGCTATACCCCAAAACACGTAGATTTTGCCGGCAAGGAGTATGAGTTCGGCATTTTTGCCCAAAAGCGGCCGTTTGGGGCATCAACGTCATGGGCAGTGGACCACCAACAATGCGGCAGAGATCTGTCAGGCTGCACGCTCGATCCGATGTTTCAGGTATTCCAGTGCGCACGGGGCGTGCTGGGGATCGCGCACGATGATGTGAAGAATGAGCGTGAATTACCATTCGAGGATTCGTACAATGACACACTTGCGGGAGTCCTTGTCTGCGCTTGTGGCCGCGTCGGGCGCCGGAAGGTGGAGCCTATTTGCGTTCCGTGTTCGTCAGACCAAATCCTCTGCGCACCAGATAATCGAATAGCTGTTGCGGGAGCAGCGTTCTTAGATACGGAAGCCACGCGGCGCCGCTGCCGACGCCGTACCGGAATCGTGGCACCCGGGAACGTGCAACCTTGACGATCAGATTTGCTGCCCGCTCCGGGTCCTCTCCTTCGTCGAGCGCCCGTTCCAGAGTCTTTTGAATCGACTGTCGAATCTCTCCGTAATCGCTGATCTTGTTTTCCGTTGGGAGCAATGTTTTGGCGAGATCCGTCCTGAATGGACCCGGCTCAACGAGCGAAACCTCGATTCCAAAGGGCCTCACTTCGTGGCGCAGCGCTTCCGTATAGCCAAACAGCGCCTTCTTCGATGCGGCATAGAATGCTTCACCGGGCTCACCCACCCACGCCGAAAGTGACCCCACATTGATAATCCGTCCGGCTCTGCGCTTGCGCATCCCGGGCAGGACAGCGTCTGTCATCCGGACAACACCGAAGAAATTGGTTTCGAAGATGGTATGGGCGATCGATAGCGGAGTCTCCTCGGCAAGACTCACCTGCCACACCCCGGCGTTGTTGACGAGTACGTCGATATGACCTGCCCGAGTCAGAACGTCTTCGATGCACTGTGTGGCTGAGCCATCGGATGTGACGTCAAGCCTTAGCATCTCGACGCCGTCTGCATCCGGATGCTGCGTTCGGCTGGTGCCGAAGACGCGAAACCCGTTGGCGGCAAACAACTGTGCAGTCGCCATGCCAATGCCGGACGAGGCGCCGGTAACGAGAGCGATCTGCTTCGCCTTCTCCATCCCTGAGAAATCAACTCCCGTTCGATTCTACGGCCCTCAATTCCAGATGAAGGAGATCGACATGCATTTCACTCGCCCTACCCTTCGAGACCTGGCCATCGGTCTTGGCCTGTTGCGGCCGTTGCGGACAGCCGAGGAGAACGACGCCCTGCGAAAGTGCACGGCGTACCTCGACTTCAGAGTGCGCTCCGGTTCGACAATTCATGCACTGCTGGACCGAGAACTTGCAGTTGCTTGCCTTGAGCGCTGGTTAGCCTTGTAAGCCATTCGCACGATCCTTCCGCCAGGCAAGTTCCACCCCCGTAGCGCTCATCTTCACCAAAATCCACCTCTTGAGAGGAGACTGCTGTGCCAACAGCCTTCGTGTACCGTCGTGCGCTCCGCCGCTTTGCGACGAGCATTGTGTTCACCATTCTCAACCTTGTTGTCTGCTCTCTGATGCTCTACCGGGTGGCTGAGTCCAGGCTTACGCCTCTGCTGCTCCTGCTGATCGTGCCACTTGTGCTCACGCTTGGGAACATGTGGCGCTGCACAGTGGCTGATCTCGGCTACATCGGGACAGCTCTTTCTGTCGCTAACGCCCAGACCGCCAGACGGGTTCGAGCGCAGATCTGATTCACCCCCCCCACCCGAAAATGTCCACGCCGCCCCTCCGGCTGGGGCTTATTCATTTCCAGCCAAACACACTCTGCGAAGGAGGAAGTCTCATGTCGCATCGTCATCGCCGCTATTCGAAGCGCGAGCTGCTCGGCAGCTTGCACGTGGACTACATCATGTCCGTCACCGATCTTGGCCTGGCGGCCAGGACCAATCGCTGGGATGTGCTGCGCGCATTTCTGGCTGCGGGGGAAGCCCGGGCGGAACGGCTCGTAGAAGAAGAGGACGGCTTTCTGATCCTGCAGAGCGTTCCCGGAGAGCCGAACACCGGGGGAATCTACCTCTTTGCGGAACCGCTACAGTCCTTTTTCTGGCTCCGCTCCGATCTGAAAGAGGACACACTCAACGGCAATGACTTCCAAATCGCCCTGCGGGTGTACCACCTGCTCGACCTGATCGGCGGCAAGCGCAGGAAATCTCACCGCCCGCACGTTCCGGGAAACCACCCGGTTGGACCAGTGCCGGAGCTGGGCCTTAGCGCTCCAGTTATGGCTGTTGCTGCCTGCTAAGACGGGCGAATCCCGGCCCATTTGACCGAGTTTTGGAACCGGGCTACAACAACACAGCTTGACCGGAAAGGAGCACCCGCAGTGGCTCAACTTGCTTCAACGTGGAAGCCGCCGCGACCGCAGCCGGAGATCCTGCCGGCTACGGTCGGTCAGGCGGCCGAATACATGGCATGGTTCGTGAACCGGCGGGCCTACACCCGGCAGACGGACCGGCCGGACGAACACTCGGGCAAGTACTACTTCTACCAGGCGCGGGACCGGCGGACAAAAGAGCCGCTGGGTCTCGACCCTCTGGTGATCCAGAAGCACCTGGCGGGGGAACAGACGGTCGGCCTCTACGCCATCAATCCGGAGACGCAATGCTCGAAATGGGTGGCGATCGACGCCGACTACGAAGGCGCCTACCGCGATCTCCGGACGCTCAAGTGGGAGCTGGAACAGGATGGGGTTCACGCCGTCGTCGAGATGTCGCGGCGCGGCGCGCACCTCTGGATCCTCTGCGAGCGGCCACTACCCGCCCGGCTCTGCCGCACCTATATATATAGTCTGGCTCTCCGTCTCGACGTTCCGATCAAAGGAACGTTCAGGCAGGTGGACGGCATCGAGGTCTTTCCCCGTCAGGATGAGATTGGCGAATCAGAGTTCGGGAATGCCATTCGCGGACCGCTTGGCATCCACCGCGCCAACATGCACCGCTACTGGTTCGAGGATGCGCCAAGCAATCTCCCCGACCAAATCGCGTACCTGCGGTCGGTGAAGCGGCTCACTGCGGCTAAACTCGAAACATTCACGCTAGGCGTCTCGATTCCGGAGTCCGTCTGCGGCCGGGGAGTGAAGGAAGTTGCCCCACCCGACGTCGCGCACACCGGCTTTCAGATTCTCCAGCACGTCAAGATTCGATTCAAACGGAGCGGCAACTACTGGACGCAGTGTCCGTCCTGCGCGCAGCAGGGGCGTGATCGCGCGCGGGACAATCTGGCGATTTCGGTGGCCAATCCCCAGTTCTACAAATGCTGGGCCGGATGCTCGCGCGAGATGATCCGCGAAGCGCTGGGTCAGCCTATTCCCAAACAGACCTGGCGGTAAACACGGGAGGTGCGCATGCAGGAAAGTCGGCTGACCATGATTGCGCGGCGTGGACTGGCGCTGCCCGCGGAAACTCTGGAACAGATCCGGAAGACCGGCATCCGCTGCCGGCCGCAACTGGACGTGGTCTACCAGCAGCAGGCGAAAGCATGGAAGATTCGTGGCGAGGAATCGGGAGGCGCGGTCGAACTCCTGGGCCACTACGTTGGCTTCGTCGGTGTGGACGGCTGCGCTGTCCCCTGGCTGCAACGAGTCCAGAACTTTCTCCCCAACGGCATGCACGCCGTCATCGTCGGCGATGAATTTGTGCGCGTCGAGATGTTCCGCTTTGAGAACACCTACGATCTGCTGATTACGACACACTGGCTCGAACGAAAGGACGGCAGGCGCGCGGAACTGCGGAGCGCGATTCTCTTTCTCGGCCGCAACGGTTTCCTTGAAACCGAACTGTGGGGGAGGGATGCGGCATTCCGCGGCGGCGCCATCCCGCACTTCCTGACCCGCAGCGGCGAACCGGGGCCGCCGGGGCCGCTCTGGACGGATGCAGTACTCAAAGTGACCGAGGCTGTGTGCTGTTGCGGGTGCCGTCATTCGCATTTGCTGGAGCCGGCGCTGGCGCCGAGACTGGTCGAGGTCTCCGCATGATTGATTGGCATCATCCGCGGATCTACGAACGGCTGCGCTGTTTCGGCCTCACACTCTTCACCATTGGAGTCGCCTCGCACAATGTCGCGAATCCTCCCATTGCAGTTGCGGCCATCGTTGTCGCAATCCTTCTGGTCGTCCGGCTCAGGATCGAGTTGGAGATCGGTCGGGACGAAGAAGAGGCCAGTCTCGAACGCAAACTCAGGCACATCGATCTGATTAACGCGCTGGCCATCGGCCCGGCAGTGCTTGGAGCACTGGCTCTGCTGCGCCGGCTCTCCGATGTCGGAATGTTCATCGAAGGCTGACCGGCGGCCGATCCGGGAATACGAGTGATCTTCCAGAGGGGGAGGACATGCATTTCACGCTGAAGGGCATCGTCGAAGTCTTCGCACAAGAGTGGTACGTCTTCTGCGCGTACTTCGCAATCTACGTACTGCTGGAAGTCCGCAGGCACGGGGAGCAGATCGCTGCCCATCGCGTGGTTCGCCACGCTCTCTGGGCGGCGTCCTTCGTGATCCTTCTGCATGCCGCGGTTGTGTCGGAAATGTTGATACGCCGGGCCGGGCTTGACTTCAGAGTCTTCGACTACGTGATGGTCATGTGCCTCACGGGGACCACCATCTACCTCCTCGGAGAAATGTTCGAGGAGGTTCCCAAGGCTGAAGAAGCCAAGGCGGAGGAGCGGCCATGACGTCGGACTGGGCGCCACTTGAACTGGTGCTCGGGCCGAAACTGTGCGAGTGCTTCATGTTCATGGGACGATCCGGCGAACTCTATCTCTATAAGCACATCGACACGCGCCGTTACCTGAACCTCGATGCCGAGGGAAGATGCTTTCGCTACACGGGGAACGAGTACGCGCCAGAGGAATTACGAAAGGCCATCGCGCACGTTTTCAGTTAAGAACAGGGTGTTCGCGCCGGAACGACGAAGGCGCGGGAAAGGGAAAAGCAAATCATGAGCAAGACAGTGAACAAGGTCCTGCTTCTGGGCAATGTCGGCAAGAATCCGGAAATCGCGTCAACGAACGGTGGAACGCTGGTTGCCAAGCTCTCGCTCGCCACCTCGGAACGCTTCAAGGACAAGCAGGGCGAGTGGCAGGAACGCACAGAGTGGCACAACCTGGTCGCCTACGCGCGCGGAGCCGAGATCCTGCGCGATTACGTGCATAAGGGGTCGAAACTGTTCGTGGAAGGACGGCTGACAACGCGGTCCTGGGATGACAAGGAGAGCGGCAAGAAGATCTACCGCACCGAGATCGTGGTTGGGGACATCAGCTTGCTGTCAGATAATGGTCGCTCAGGGAAAGCCTCATCGGATCAACAGGCGCCACGTCATGAGCGGTCTGATGAGCCGGCAGGGGAATTTGGCGGGCTCGGCATAACGGATGCTGACGTGCCGTTTTGAGTGGACTGCGATCTGCTCGGATTCCTCTACATTCGCCGACTTGTTGCTACTAACAGGTTTCATCGCAGGGAAATTCGGCGAGACAAGTGCCAATAAAGTTCTGCGTAGGGCTATCAACTCCACAGCTTCGAGATGATGGGCCATGCGACCGTGCAGGCTTTTGAGAGCGGCTCGACGCTAGTGATCAACGTCCAGAGTCCGCTTCCAAGCGACTTGACCACTGACTTGGAGAAATCAGGTTTTGAGCCCTGTTGTGCCATCTCGCCCAGGAGATCGAGGGCTTCTTTCCGCTGCTCTGCAGTCAGACGCGATCCGGCTTCGCCGTTGAGAGCCGATTCGATGGTCTTGAACGCACTCGCCACGTCGTCCCCATGCCTTTCCTTGATGGTGATGACTCCATGCGCAAACGCGCCGCGCGTCGCTATGACCGATTGATTGATGTTCTCGAATTTGTCGCCTTCCACGATGACCTCCTCCACCTCTACTTGCTGTTGAACGAAGTTTCCATCGAGCCGATGGAAGATGTTTGTAATCTGCGTGATACTCTCCGGCTGCGCACTACCTGCACCAATAGGTCCGTCCTGCTGAATAATCTCCAGCACCTTCATGATCACGTCATATTTGTTGAAGTGCGCTGTCACTAGGATTCGCTCGCAGTTGCTGTCCGCAATTCCTTAAGGCGCTGGACGATTTCGTGGTGCTGGGAGGGTGCTCCGTCACGCGACAGTTCTTCGGCGCGCGACAGGAAACTGATCGCGTCATCCTTGCGACCCAATGCGGCAAGCAGCCGGGAGGTAGCCAGGTAGGTTTGGCCAAGCGCGTAATAGTTGCCCGTCTCCTGATGAATGATCAACGCTTGCTGATACAGCCGAAGTGCATTATCCAGTTCGCCATGGCTCGCAGCGATGCTCCCGAGACTGGTGAGGGTGGTGGCGAATCCCGCCTGATCTCCAAGAACCTGCTTAATCTCAAGGCTCCTGCGAAGGAATTCCTCGGCTGCAGCTAGGTCTCCTCGCTCCTGCATGATTGAACCCAGGTTATGCAGTGTGCGCGCTAAGTCAGACTGCAAGCCTAGTTCGGCAAAAAGGCTAAGGGCTTGACGAAACAGGTATTCCGATTCTTCGAGCTGGTTTTGATTTAGGCGAACGGTTCCGAGATTTACGAGCGCCCGCGCCGCAGAAGCGCGATCGCCATGGCGCTGAAATACGTCAAGCGCTTTGCGGAAAAACAGCTCGGCTTGTTGATAATTAGCGAGTTGCGCTTGCAGGCTCCCGAGATTCGAGAGGTGTAGCGCAACGGACGCTTCGTCACCTAGCCTCTCGCTTATCGACAGCGCTCGTCCGTAAAACTCCTCTGCGCGGCTGTATTCGGCGCGGGCTTCGAATACATTTGCAAGGCTTCCGTAAACTGCAGCTTCACCCACAGGATTATCGGTGCGCCTAAGGGCCTCCATCGCTCTTTCAAGCGCCGACAGAGACGCCGAATAGTCCCCAATCCTCTGGTACATCGAGCCTAGATTGTTAAGGGTCATGGCGAGCGCATTGTCGTTGCCGGACGCCTGATATGCATCAGCGCCTTCTTTCAGCAGCCTCACCGCCATGTCGGTGAAGCCTGACTTGTAGGCCGCCTCGGCTCGTTGGATTAGAGCATCGGCCGTTCTTTCAGATCCCTCGCGATCGACCGAAAGTCCGGGAGTATCAAAAAGCGAGTGTCTCCATTCGATAGGCTCCCCTTTGCTGATTTCGCGGAGGGCCTGAGAGATTTGGCGGCGTAGATTCGCGCGATCTTCGCTGTGGTCGTATCTGATAATCCGCAGATGTTGCAGATCGAATGGGACGTCGTCCATTGATCCGGTGATGATTATTGTCGGCTTGCCCATCGCGTGTGCGAGGCCGAGTTCGTAAAAAACGTTCGGGTTCTTTTCGGTTAGGTCGGCTATAACGCATCGCGCATCTTTGAGCGCTTGGCCGAGCGCGGAGAGCAGCCCGCTGCGAGGAGAGACAATCTCCTCAAGCCGGAGAGCAACAAAACCGCCGTCCTGGATTGCGCGGTCGATCTCCAGTCTTAATTCTCGATCTGCGTTAAAAGCCATCAGCACCAGGCAGCTCGGTGCCGATCCCCTTAGGGTAGTCACAGGCATGTCCTTTCCAAATTCCAGCCCGAAAGTTCCGAGCATACCCTGAGAGTGAACGCTGTTGAGCCCCTTATTATAACGGGCGCCAAAGCTACCGATATTTCGTGACCTGCCTCTAAGCGTCACAGTTGTTTCTTCGCCTGATGGGTGCGGTTCCTTTCCTGCCAAAGCTGCGCCATGCCGAAGAGATTCCTGGTGCGAACACTCGACGGGTGACAATGACGCAGCAAGAGATGGTCGCGGCCCTGAGTTCCGACCGATAAAGAGCGTCACGGCTCGGTTTTCGGGTTCTAGATTAATACCGGGAAATGGGCATACCGCCAAGCTCCGTGACGAACTCTCTCGTCGATCGCTCGCGATTGACTTGGGCTCGGCCTTGTTTGGCTAAACCTTCCCCCTTGATTCCAACCTAGAGGTCCAACTATGGAACAGACACTGACAGCCGCAGAAGCACTCGTGCGTCTGGAGGAACCTTTTGCTTCAAAAGATGTGAAATGGCTGGTTACAGCCACTTCGAGAGACGGCCGCAAGGGCCGCGTGACGCCCTATGCCGATCCCCGGGCCTACACGGATCGCCTGAACCACATCTTTACTGCCAGCGGGTGGACCCGAGAATACTCGGTTCACACTGTCTCTCCGATCACCCGGATGAAGAAGGACAAGCCCATCCAGACCGGGAAGGTCCTGGTAACCTGCGTCGTGTCGATCCCTGGTGTGGGAACGCACAGCGGGAGCGGCGAGGAGTGGGCAGACGATGAGAACGCAATGACGTCGGCGGAAGCACAGGCGTTTAAGCGGGCCTGTAGCTGTTTTGGCCTCGGCCGTTACTTCTACAACTTCGCGGAGATGTGGGTGGATATAGACGAATACAAGCACCCGCGCGAAATCCCGACGCTTCCGTCCTGGGCGCTCCCTGAGTGCGAGCGGCGGGCACCTGTCCAGAACGGAACGGCCCGGAAGGAGAACGGCAACGGGGCGGCAGCCGTGCAGAAGGGTCCGCTCGACGCGAGCGTCACGGGCAAAATCGAGGCGTGCCGTCGGGACGTTGGCCAGATGCTCTATAGCAACATTCTGGGGTCCGTGGCAAAGGTGCGGTCCGCACGGGACATCCCCAATCAGCGCGTCCAGCAGGAGGTGCTGAAGTGGATGGAGAGCGGCGTCCGCGGTATGGCGCAGGTGCGCCGCGTGGCAGCGGAGATCGCCGAGACCGAGTTCTACGGGATTCTTGACGCTCTGGGCATCCGGCGACTGGACGAAATCCAGAACTTCGGCACGCTGGCAAAGCTCGTCGAGAGGATGAATGAGGCGCAATCGAGAAGGCCCGCCGCCTGATCGCGACGCCGACAAACCAACCAATGAGGGCTGCGAGCGATCGTGGCCCTTCGTGTTTTTGAGGTCAACCCATGAGAGTCACCGAGTGCTCCATGTGCCGGCGGCCAGCGGCGTGGTTGATCGACACGGAAGTCTTCTGTGAAGGCCACAAAGAACTGATCATCGAGGCTGTCGGCGTCGATCGGTTCAGGATCCGTCGGCTGACGGAAGCAGAGTGTTCCTTCCAGAGCGGCGGCCGGATTTCCAGAACGGTGGCCGTGAGGAAGGAGGCGCAGAATCCCCATGGCGAAATTGCTTGAACTTCCCACTGACAGAGGCATCTGTGCAATACCGCTGAAGCATGCCGTTTACTGCCGGAAATGCCGGACGGTTTCCAATTCTCGACCGAGTGAATGTCATCTGTGCGGCAGCGATCGAGTTGTGCGCCTCGAACCCATCCTTGATGGCAGCCCCGATCCTCCGGCGCAAGGCGCGCAGCAGGTCCGCCTGGCACTGGTAAGAGCTGTGAGCGCGTAGATCCAGGCAATTCTCTCCCTCCCCCAATTCAGATAGAGGAGCTGACCATGGCCCGCAGCGCCGCCCGTCTCAAGATGGGCTACTATCCACTGCCTCCGATTGAGGCTCAGAACATCCGATCTCTGCTCAATTTCTCAGGGCCGTGTTCCGTGATCGACCCCTGCGCGGGAAAAGGAACGGCGCTCAACCTGATTACGGCTGGTGCGCCAGCACTTCGATTCGGGGTGGAGCTCGACACCGGGCGCGCGGAGGAAGCCGCAAAGACCGGGATCCGGATGATCCAGGGCAATGTCTTCGGCACCCACACAAAGGTCGAGAGCTTCTCAGTCCTCTATCTGAACCCTCCATATGATTCGGAGATCAATCTGACTGGCAATCGGCGCCTGGAACGACTGTTCCTTGAGCACACCCATCATTGGCTGGTCCAGCATGGCGTGCTGGTGTTTGTTATTCCCTTCGAGCAGCTCAGCGATTGTGCCGGCATTCTGAGCGCGAACTTTACCAGGATTAACGCCTTTCGTATGGCAGACGCAGAATCAGTCCGCTTCCGGCAGATTGTGGTGTTCGGTGTGCGTTGGAATGTCCGGGGTGCGGCGCACGAGGAAAGCCAGCGTCGGATACGGATGCTCGCCCAGCACGGTGGATACGAGAGGCTGCCTGAACTCGCTTCAGGAACCGTCGAGCCGTATGCCGCGCCCGTTTCCGGCGAAGCGACATTAACCTACCGCGGACTGCCGTACAACGTGATCGAAGACCTGCTGCCGCATTCCGCCGCGTGGAAACAGGCTGCGCAGGTATTGTTGCCCAGCGAGGACATGGCGATCGGCCGCCCCATAACGCCTCTGCATGGCGGGCACGTGGGCCTGCTCTGCACCGCGGGGCTGCTGAATGGTGTCTTCGGCCAGGGCGAGAACAGGCATATCGCCCGCTGGCGATCGGTCAAGCACGTCACCGAGTTCCACGAGGAAGAGGGCGATACAAAGATCATCCGCCGGCGCGAGAAGTGGTCGAACGAACTCCGGCTGCTTTTTGTCACCGGAAAAACGGTAAAGCTGACCGAGAGTGCTCCGAAGGAGGAATGCGGCGATGGAGAATGCCCACCTGAGGATGGGGCTGCTTGAATACGAGCGGTACACGGAAAAGATCGGAACGCGAATCCGGGTGCGGGTGAGCCATTACATCGGCGAAGACGACGAGGCGCATCTCCTGAGCGTCTTTGGCAACGACTCCGATGTGGGAGCCATCACAGCCGCAGTCTACGAGCAGGCGCGATTCCGGCTCACGTTTCCAGATGGGGAAATGCAAGAGATCTGTCTGGGTGAAGGCGCCATCTGCAGTCGCGGAAGTGTCAGTATTCCAGGCCGGAAACAGTCAGTCCGGCACATGATCGCGCTCTCGGAAGAACTGCGCGGGATGAAGTCGCTTTCGCGGACTTTTGTGCTGCGGCCGGAGCCGAATGAGGTGTGGACGGCGGTCGTACATCGGTTTGGTCTGCCCGGATTGCCGGAGTGGGCTGAACCCATGACGAGGATTTTGGAGAATGAGAAACGTATCGTACCGGTGGACAGTATCGGGTGTTCGGCGATCATGATTACTGCGACCTGCGAGGAATTGCTCGGCTGGATGGAAGTTGCAGTGGGGCGAGCTAAACTTTCATTTCCCGACTCTAATGGTCCCGTGCGATGGTCGAACGGGATACTCGCGGACACCTTGCGACCCGAATCGGAATCGATGCAAAAGGCCGCGTGATCGCGGAAAAGGCTGGTTCCAGGTGTCGAAGAGTGACTCGGTCTGCGATCGCCAGCCGATTTCGTGCAGAGACTTCTAGATTGTGGATCGCCGACTGCCCTGTTCACGTGTCATTTGGCTTCCGATTCTGGAACAACGATCCGATAGTGCCCGACGACCTTGAGCTTCACGTTGCAGCCGGGGCCGGGTGCGGGTTCTGGCCCGCAGTACGTGTGTACCACGAACGAGTCCCCCTGCCATAACGCTCTGGATGGGGTATGAGGAAAATCAACCGACCAGTAGTGACCGCCATCGACTCCAAGTTCGATTCCGGCGGGAAGGTTACTGCCTTGGAGCGATGCGCCGGCACCGCCACCGCAGCACTGGAAGCCCGCCTGATGGTAATCGGGATCCAGATGCTCGCGGTCCGGAACCGGGCAGGCCTCATCCTGATTCCAGGCAGAGCTGCCCTGCACTGCCTCGCCGTAGAATGCGCACAAAACTTTGTCGAAGCGGACGACTCGGTTCGAGGGTTGAACCGGTGGCGGATTGTTTTGGTAATAACCCTTGAACAAGATGTAAATCGGATCCTGATTGCCGATTGGCTTCACGATTCCAATATGGTCGGCGGCGATTCCCGTAAAAGGCGCGTTGCTGTCGCATCCGTACGTCGCGCTGTAAGGGTCGACGATATAGATGCCGCCCACGAAGCCCGCCAGCTCCTTCGCAGCTCCCGGTGCGCCTCCCACCACGATCGCCTGGAGATTCAGCGGCCGTGTCTTGAGCATTTCGTAGGCACAATAGCGATGTGTGCTTAATCTTCCGCTACGCCAACGAGCTTCCAAGTCGAGAAGATACTGGTTGTCTCCGGAACTGGACATTGAGCGGAGAAGCGGATCTCCGGCAAAGGCCGAGGTGAATGAGGCGACAAAGGAGCCGGCGTGCGGGGTGGCGTAAAAGACCACGAAAGGAACCTGGGCAGCCAACTTGGGCTGATCGACTAACATCTCCTCCACGATCAAACCACCTAGGCTGTGACAGATGAAGATGACTTCGCGGTGACGCTCGAAGACGGGCGTCAGATTGGAGCTCAAGGCTTTCGCGATATCGATAACATCGTTACGATTGCCCGTATAGGGTGTGGGATACCCGATGGCATAAACGTCGGCGTCGGAAAAACTCGGGTCGCCGCGCACCAAATCCGGCCAGTACGGCGACCCGCCTTTAGCAGTCCAGGTTCCCATGGGGTCGCCGTGGATTCCGTGCACGAACACGATAGCTCGGGTGTGCGCAGGCGTACTGTTGGCTGGTTGTGTTGTCGTGGCTCTGGCAGTCGATCCGTTCCCTGAAGGGGTCGTGGACTGGTGACATCCGGAAGTGCCGGCGACCAGTAGCATCGGAAGGATCAGACGGCCCAACTGGCGACAGAGCATTAGATTCACTCCTCGAGAGGCCAGCGACTCTGAAGGCCCTGGAGATTGTGAAGGAGGAAGTGCTGTTCAGCGTATCACACTGCGGCGTTAGCCGCCCGCCCGGAGGAACCAGATCGGCTTGGCAATCACGATAACAAACGCGGCGAACAACCGGGAATCGGTAACACTCCGGGCTTTTAATTGGCAAAGGTCGAGGGTGGCTGCTAGGACAATAAATGAACCCGAACCGAACAATGGGCGCTGCGTGGCCCCGTTCTGACGTCGTCACTCGTCGCTAGATACAGGACTCCATGCGTGCGTTGCCCTTGTGCAACCATTGGATTGTGAGTGATCGAAGCGGTCGATAGAGGACCGTAGGCTTAAGTGAAGACGGTCATATCGGCCCGCTTAAACCTTTCCAGCGCTATACTGTCATCGCCGGAAGTATTGATGAGTTCTGCTACGAAATCTTTCAACGCATAAGCTGTTTCGGCATTTTCATCGCCCTTTATCCAGATCTTTGCGTCGAGCTCTCCATCCCCGCTTTCATCATAATCACCCGTGACGCCGAAATCGGCGATCTGATTGAAAACCTTTCGTCCCTTCCCGACGCTCCAAGCATACTGTTTGAACCGATCGTTATTCATCGAGATTGAATTGCGGCCGACATCACCATAGCGACCCATGACCCAGAGAAGCTTTAGCTTCTCATCCTTGCCAGAGGCCGTCGACGTTGCGATGTTCTTGATGATCTTGTGCAGCTTCTTCATCGCAGCGATGGCTTGAGCAGCGGCTGACGAGTCATCGGTATCCGCCAACTTCGGGAGCTGCGTCGGAAAAGGGATAATCTCGCGTTTATCATCTGCGTTGGCGGACGGCGTATGCTGCCGGATCAGCTGCTTTGAGTACTCCAGAGCAATGTAGGCGAACTGGTCGGTCAGAGCCTGCTTGACCTGTTCAGCCGTATCGAAGCTCTTGATCCAGTTGTTCTCGGACTGGGAACTCACTAAGTCGATGAAATCGAAGATCCGCACGTCATCAACGACGTGGGAAAAGTCGGCGCCCGGATTCTTTTTGTAAAGCGGACGCGCGTCATTCACATCCCGGTTGACGAAAGCGATGACAGGAATGTGTTTCTTGAGGGCATGACGATATTCTTCGTTCGTGATGGACTTCTCGCTCCCCACGAAGGTCCCGCCGTGTCGTCCTCCGATAAGCAAGACCAGATAGTCGGAGTTCTCGACCTGATCCAGACAGGCATTGTGCGAGTGCTTGCCGAGGCTCACTCCGAAGCTGACAGAGTCGGAACGCAGGGGTTCATGACCCAGTCGTTCAAGATGTTGCGCGATGCTGGCGCGAGCGTCGGCAAAATCGAAACACGTCGAACTGATAAAGGTTCTGGGTTTGGCCATGCAAAAATTGTATCCGCGCGAGGTGGTTAGCTTCAGAAACGATCAAGGAACTGGACTCCTGCCGCACCGGCCGGGGAGTCAGATCGCCATGGCGGAGCCAGGAGAGGCCGACCGATAAGGGTGGATCTCCATAAAGCGTTCGTGATTGACGCCTATCCCTCAACGAGCGCATCAACGCCAAAGTGCGGTTCCAGCGAAATCGGACCCCAGGGAGATTTCCCTCAGCGTTCGTAATCTTGTTTCAGCTCGAATTACTCGAAATTCAGGGCTGAGTTCGAGCGCCGTGGCCACGAGAGTGCCCTTCTGCTCGGAAACCTCAAAAACATCTTCAGGAGGTGCGCCATGGAGGTCACGGACATTTATGGGTACTTGCGCGCTCAAGCTAGTGAGCTCGGATCGCGCATTTTGGAATCGTACCCTCCGCTGCAGAGCACAACCGATGAAGTCCCCGGTGATCTCTCAACTCTCCTGCGGTCGCCGCTTCCAGCTCAGGCCATTGCAATTGGAGGGCTGGCAAAGCATCTGCGGAGTGCACGGGCCGCGCGCATCGTTGCGGAGTGCGGCGCGGGCAAGACCTTCATGGCGCTCGGCGTAACGCACGTACTCAAGGCACGCTCGATCCTGGTAATGTGCCCCTCGCACATCGCGAAGAAGTGGGCGCGGGAGGCGATCAAGACGATCCCTTTTGCGCGAACTTTCCTGGTCGAAGACATGCGGAATGGCGGGGATCCCAAGCAGGCGCACGGAATCTGCGAGGTTCGTCTCCGCAGGGGCAGGATCGTTTACGAAGGAATGCAACTCTCCCTCGCAGATTTGCGCGGCATGGGACGAAAAGGATGGCGGCAGCGCTGCCGTCAGTGCTCGGTGTTCATCATTCCGAAGGACAAGGGCAAGCTCTCGTATTTTTGGCGGCATGCCTTTCTCACTGCAAAGTGCGGCCCGGAACTCGGCGGCGTCATCAACCCAGATACAGGTTGCTCTATAGAGAATCCGGAGGGTGGGCGCCACACACGGATGGACTTCGATCAACTGAAGATCAGCGAACAACTTGAGCGGGCGAAGGACGGAACGACGCTGTTCTCGCCCTTATGGCAGGCGGATGGCAAGAAGATCCAGCGCATGGCGCCGGTCGAGTTTATCGGCCGCTATATGAAAGGGTGGTTCGATCTCGCCATCGCCGACGAGTTGCACCAGTTGGCCGGAGACACGGCGCAAGGGAATGCGCTGGGCGTGCTGGCCCGGGCGGGCCGGCGACTCATCGCTCTCACGGGAACTCTCATGGGCGGCTATGCCGACGATCTCTTCAACGTCTTCTACCGCATGGAACCGCAGATGATGGCGGCAGACGGTTTCGCCTATGGAGGAGAGGGCCGGCGGAGCTTTCAGGAGCAGTACGGAGTCCTCGAAACCATCGAAAAGATCCGCGAGGAAGATAATGCCTGTTCGCGCGCTTCGAAGAAGACCGTACAGGTCGTCCGGAAGCCGGGCGCCTCACCTCTGCTGTTTGGCAAGTTCCTCATGTCAACGACCGCCTTTCTGGCGCTCGAAGACATCGCGGACAACCTCCCGACTTACACGGAGAGCGTGCTCTCGTGCGACATGGACAAGGAGCTTGCAGAGGCCTACGAGGAGCTCGAAAAGGCGCTGCGCAATGCCATGGCGGAACATCGCGGTAACAAGAGCCTGATGAGCGTGCTTCTGAACACGCTCCTGCTCTATCCCGATCATCCGTACGAATTCGAGGAGATCTGGGCGCGAGCGCTCGATCCGGCGACGAAGGAGTACTACAAGTTTTTGGTCGCCAGCCCACGAGAACTCCCCCGGGATTCTCTCTATCCCAAGGAAACAGCTCTCATCGAAGACATTCGGGAAGAGCTGCGGCAGGGCCGGCGCTGTCAGGTCTATGCGACCTACACAGGGGAGAAAGATGTCAACGCGCGGCTGGAGCATGTGTTGACGGCCGCAGGGCTGCGAGTGGCTGTACTGCGTGCGTCTGTACCGACGCAGAAGCGGGAGGAGTGGTACGACCGGCAGCTCGAATCCGGGGTCGAGGTGGTCGTTTGCCATCCGAAGCTGGTGGAGACGGGCCTCGATCTTCTTGCGTTTCCGACGCTCTACTTCTACCAGACCGGCTATTCCCTCCATACGCTCCGGCAGGCCAGCCGCCGGTCCT
>Ga0335072_10005415_pt1 | contig 18800 bp, 20 predicted proteins | sample Lox_Sample_21_FD_206725 | JGI IMG/M metagenome (GOLD analysis project Ga0335072, IMG submission 206725) | Soil microbial communities from Loxahatchee National Wildlife Refuge, Florida, United States - Lox_Sample_2.1 | ecosystem: Environmental > Terrestrial > Soil > Wetlands | place: USA... | reverse complement strand
CCAGGCTGACGACTCTCGGCGCGGACGTCAGCTGTGAGGTAGCCGGCTAACGCCTATCGTCGTGGCCGCTGATCGGCCATCGTGCTGATCTTCCGGCTGCCGTGATCTGCTAGCGTCCGCCGGTCTGCCGCTGGCCGCTGATTTCTCACGGTTGGCTGATCTACCGCCGTCCGCGGGCGTGCAGTTGTCCGCTGCCCGTCAGTGCTCACTCTGTTTTGCCTCCTTCCCGCCAGCGCAACCGTGAGTTAGTAAGGAGGTAGCAAGTACTTCGGTGGCGGGACGGGGTTGCCGCAGTGGCTGGACACGTTGGCCGGAGTGCGGCGGGCGAGGGCCTGCCCGCACACCAGGAAGTTACGGTCGGGCTTGTCGGGCCGCACGCATTGCTGGAGCGCATTGTCCTGGCCGCTGGCCTGCCCGGCCACCCGGGTCACGATGATGGCCACCTCCGCGTGACCGGCGACGACGGCGAGGACGACGGCCTCCGATGCCGCCTTCTGACAGCTGCCTACGCCGACGAGCTCCAGGCGCCGGACAAGGTACGCAGGCTCGGCTCGGCGGACGCTTGCTTGTTCGCCAGTCAGGTCACCCTCGAGTACGCGCGGCGGGCAGGCGTCCTGCGGTGCCCGGCGACCTACATCCACCTCGCCGACGGACCGCTGATGACGGCGCTGGCGCGAACAACCCAGGCGGGCTACGACCCCGCCCGCGCGAGCTTCGACACTTTCAGCCGGCTTGAGGTGATGCACGCCCTGGCAGACCTAGGTGTGCCCGCCCGGCGACTGCATGTGCGCGAGGAGATCGCGACGCCAGCGGCAATGGCCTCATTCCATGCCCGGCTCTGGCAACTCGGCCAGACGTCGGCCGCGATTACCTGCCTTGACGAGGTGGCACGGCGGCTCGCGGCGAGCCAGGTGCCCGTGGTCGCCGTGCAGCCGTCCGATCACGCGATCGCCTCAGCACTGCGGACGGCGATCTTGCTGGCCGAGCGGCACGCGCTGAGCGCGGCACGGCTGGCAGTCGCGCTGGTCGAAGTGCCGGAATTGCGCGACCGTCCCGGCCGGCGAGCGCCACGGCAGGCGCGCGAGGAGCTTCGGCTTGCTGTCCACGGCTTCCTCGTGCACGAGGCGCAGCAGATGGACGCGACTGTCAGCCTGGTAAGCGAGCATGGGTTCCTTGTTATTGCCACTGGCGGCTCGCTGGCAGCCGCGACCGGCGGGCGCGGAGAGCTGCAGTTCAAGGCGACTGCGGCGCGGACGCTGGGCGTCGGTCTCGACGTCGGCATCGGCACCGGCCGCACGGAGCGCGAGGCTGAAGAAGCCGCGCGCAAGCGGCTGGGACCAGGGGGGTCGGCAGGCGCAACTCGCCGGCTAAGCCTGCAGGCCGGAAGGCTGCAGGCCGCTGCAGCCGTTCCGCCTGGCTCGGACACCACCGAGCCGGGCACCCCGTCGGCCCGGCTAGCCGCGACCGGCACAAGTCTGCCCGGGGCGCTCTGGTCCGGGCCCGCATCCGGCAGCCCGGGTCGAGGCGAATCGGGTCAAGCGAGCACGAATCAAGACGGGTCCAGTCGAACCGGGCCGAGTCCAAGCGGGCCCTGGCCAGGCGAGCCGGATCAAGGCGGGCGGGTGCCAGTGGCGGCCGGCGCTCGCCGGACTGCGGGCAGGCCGCCCGCTGCGCGTGCGGGCGCACCGCCAGACAGCCTCAGCAGGCTCCGCAGCCTGGAGACGCTAACCAGGCTTGCCCAGAAACTCGCCGCGGACGCGGCGCCGGTCGTTGACGCCGAACTCACCGGCCAGTTGCTATCCGTTACCCCGCGGACAGCGCGCCGGCAACTGCGCGCCATGGCTGACCAGGGACTTGCGCTGCCGCTGCCGCCGCGAGGCAACCGTCACCCCGGCAGGCCGCGGCAGGCCTACCGGCTAGTTGTCGAGGAGCTAGGCAGCCGCGAGGCAGTTCGCTAGCAAGCTGCTGGCCAACGTCGCGCTGTCCAGCACGCCCCGCTGCCGACATAGCATCGATTCGAGCGTTCTGGCGCGACGTTATCGGATGGTATGCCCGACCTGTGACAGCAGAAATCAATGCTAAGTCGCCGACTTGAGGAGCAAATCGGGCAAATCGGTCCCGGCTCTGGCTGGTCAGCCCGGGCCACGAGACACAAGCCCGCTAGCTCGACCAGTTGCTGATCACGTCCCGGCTGAAGCGCGCCATCTCTTCCCGCTGCGGCGAGAATTGCAGCAACATCAGGTCCACGCCGGCCTCCTCGTAGGCGCGCAGCCGCTGCTCGATGTGGTCTGGTGTCCCGATCAGCCCGCTGCGCAGGCCGCGGTTGGAGACGCTGTACTCCTCAAGTGAGACCTGGGACTCCAGCTGGGATCCGGTGACGAAATCCTGATAGGAGGCGTAGGCCTCGGGCGACGACCTGACGTCCAGGACCCGGTCCAGTTCCGCTTGCGCCTCAGCCTGGGTGTCACGGCAGATCACGAAACCGGACACGCCGAAGGTGAGCGGCTGACCGCCCGCCGTGGCGCGGCGAGCGCTCAGGTCCGCGACCTTTGCGGCTATCACCTCGGGCGCATCGCCGTGCATCACGTAAGCGTCCGCCTGTGCCGCGATGACGTCCTTCGCCTTGGGCGACTCGCCACCCATGTAGACAGGCGGGAGCCGGGACGGCTTGGGCTCAAGCACGGTGCCGTCGAGTTGGTACAGCGGCCCGGAATGGCTGACGGAGTCCTCGCTCAGCAGACGGCCGACGAGCTCAAGCCACTCCTGCGTCCTGGCGTACCGGGCGTCGTGCACGTCGAACGGCGCGCCGTACTGAGCTGCCTCGTCCTTCCACCAGGACGACACCACGTTCAGCGAGATCCGTCCCGGCGCGATCACGTCGAGCGTGGACAGTGCCTTGGCCGTCAGCGCCGGGGCGTGATAGTTCGGCCGCACCGCGAGCATGAGCTCCAGGCTGCTGGTCGCAGCCGCAACGGCCGGCGCCAGAGTCCAGCAGTCCAGCGACGGCGCTCGATGACCCTTGATGTCATTGAGGTTCAGCTCGGCGATCAGCGACAGGTCAAAGCCAAGCTGCTCGCTCTCGGCGGCGAGATCCCGGATGTACGGCCAGGACACCGGCATGCCCTCATCCGCAACGTTGCGCAGCCAGCCGCCGAAGATCGGCATCCAGTACCCGAATCGCATCAGACCTCCGTCACGCCTTCTGTCTGTCTCACCCTGCTGTCACGTCCCGAGCCGGGAATCGCCGCTAGCCGGCCTCAGCCAGCAGCCGACCGAGATAGGCGGCAACTGCCGGGAGCGCCGGGCGCGGGGCGGCTGCCTCGATCTCGGCGTTGTAGTTCGTCGTGGTGTTGATGTCGTAAGTGACGGTGCGCCCGTCGGCCGTCTCGATGAACTCAAAGCCGGCGATGCCGATCCCGTGGGAGACCGCGAAGTGCAGGTAGCGACCGACGATCGGGTCATCGAAGCCGGCCCGCAGAGCGAACAGGCTCGGATCGGCGGCCGGCCCGCCGGCAGGACCGATCGCGCACGCGTCCGCCGGGCACAGCTCGAACCCGCCGCGCGCGGTGTCCGCCGTGATGGCGTAGATGAACTCGGAACCGACGATCTCTACCCTGGTTATCCGCGGCTCAGCGGCCACGAGGTACTCCTGCAGCAGCGTGATCCCGTCTGTCGGCTCTTCGTAACCGGGTCCGGCGAGATAATCGTCGAACTCTGCGTGACTGCCGAACGCCCGAACGCCGAGGCCCTTCCCGCCTTGATTGGGCTTGATTATGAAGGGAACGGGCAATTTCCTCGCCGCCGCCGCAAGCTCCGCGCGGCCTGCCACGGCAACTGTCCGCGGCACGTCGAATCCGGCGGCCCGCAGCGCCGCCAGTTGCTCGACTTTGCTCATCTCCAGGTCGAGCACGCGGCGGCCATTGACGACGCGGCGGCCGCTGGCCTCAAGCCAGGCCAGGACGCCCCTGGTCTGGTCCTTGGCAAACGGGTGGTTCCTGGTGTGCGAGGACGCGCTCATCCTGGACCAGAACACGCCTGCGGGCGGCTCGGCATCCAGCTCGAGCACAGCCTCGCCGAGCAGCCATTGCTCGTGCGGCAAGCCGGCCGTGTCGAAGGCGGCCGCGAGCGGCTCGTACCAGTCCGGGTTCTCGTGGATGACGTGGAGCTTGCTCATAGGGCCAGCTTCATCCCTACGTGCGAGGCAACGAACCCGAGCCGCTGGTAGAAACGATGCGCGTCCAGCCGGGACTTATCGCTGGTCAGCTGCACCAGGGCGCAACCCCTCCGCCGTGCTTCGTCGACCGCCCAAATGATCATCGCGGTGCCGAGGCCAGCGCCCTGACTGCTCTCCGCAACCCGGACGGCCTCGATCTGGGCACGCAGCGCGCCCCGGCGGGCAAGCCCTGGCAGGAACGACAACTGCATGGTGCCGACGATCTCGCCAGCCAGCTCAGCGACGACGAGGATGTGAGCCGGATCGGCGTCGATCGCTTCGAAGGCCGCGGCATATGCGGCCAGATCGGCCGCATCCCGCACGCCGTCGCGGGTAGCCCCTAGCTGATCAGCAGCGATCAGGCCGACCAGCGCCGGAAGATCTTCCTGCCGCGCCGCGCGCAGAGATACCAGGGTCGGGCCAAGGTCAATCTCCGCCAGCGCGTCCATACCCCCATTTTGCGGTATCAGGCGGGCAGGGTGGCCATCGGCCCGACCGCAGATGCTCAGGCCCGGTGGGGGTAACGGACAGCCGCTGCCAGGAAGGCATCGTTCGCCTCTCGGTCAGCGATCGTGACCCGGACGCCATCGGGAGAGTACGGCCGGACGCTGACACCGGCCGCGTCGCAGGCGTCGCTGAATTCTGCTGACCGCTCGCCGAGAGGCAGCCAGACGAAGTTGGCCTCGGTGGGCGGCACGGTCCAGCCCTGGCCGAGCAACTCCTGCCTGACCCGGTCACGTTCGGAGACCACTTGCCCGACTCGCTCGAGCAATTCCGACTCGGCATCGAGCGAGGCGATCGCAGCGGCCTGAGCCAGGGAGTTGACGGTGAACGGAAGCATCGTCTTGCGCACCGCCTCCGCGACCGGCTCGGACCCGATCAGGAAGCCGACCCGCAGGCCCGCCAGCCCGTAAGCCTTGGAGAACGTCCGCAGCACCGCCACGTTCGGACGGTCCGCGTACAGGCTCAGCCCGTCGGGGACCTCGGGGTCGCGCACGTACTGCACGTACGCCTCATCGAGCACCACCAGGCAGTCCGCAGGTACCTCATCCAGGAACGCAGTGAGCTCGCCCCGCTTAACTGCCGTTCCCGTGGGGTTGTTGGGCGTGCAGACGAAGATCAGGCGGGTCCGGTCGGTGATCGCCTTGGCCATCGCCGGCAGGTCATGGCCGAAGTCGTCGAGCGGGACCCGGACAGAGGTCGCGTTGGCCAGGTCTGACAGGTACGGGTAGGCCTCGAACGACCGCCAGGCGTAGATCACCTCGGCGCCTGGCTCACCGACGGCCTCGAGCAGCTGCTGCGCGATCCCGACCGAGCCGCAGCCGACTGCGACGTGCTCAGCCGGAACCCCGAACCGCGTTGCAATCGCCTCGGTCAGTCCGGCTGCGGTGTTGTCCGGATAGCGGTTGACCTGACGCGCGGCCTCGGCGATGACAGCCGCGACAGACGGCAGCGGATCATAGGGGGACTCGTTGGAGGACAACTTGAAGGTCTTGCCGCCGGTAGCTGCGGGCGCTTTGCCCGGCTTGTACCCGGCGAACTGGTCCAGTACCCGCCGGAACCGTGGTGACTGCTCGGACACCGTCGTCCTCCTGAGCTGCTCGGCATTCCCCGAAATCAGCGTAACGGGCGATCGGTACCGGTGCGCCGCGGGCGCTCTGCAGGCGTCCGGAGCATGGGCGGGTGCAGCAGCACGGCGCTCCCGCGGCGGTAGACGTGTGCCGGCCTGCCGCCGCCGGAGGATGTCACCGTGCCGGTCTTGACCAGGAAGTTTCGGGCTCCGGTGACTTTCCGGTGGAAGTTGCGCGGGTCCAGGCGGACGCCCCAGACAATCTCATAGACCCGGCGAAGTTCACCTACAGTGAATTCGTTCCGGCAGAACGCTGCGGCCAGTGAGGTGTATTCGAGCTTGGAGCGGGCGCGCTCCACCCCGTCGGAGAGTATGCGCTCGTGGTCGAAGGCCATCTGGGTCAGGGCGCTGACAGGCTGCCAGCTCATCTGCGGGGTGTCCGGCGCGGGCAGGTCAGGGGCCAGGCCCAGGTAAGCCACCGAAACAGCGCGCCTGGTCGGGTCCCGGTCCGGGTAACCATAGCTCTGCAGTTGCTCAAGGTGAACCGGAGCGCCTGGCAGTCCGGCGCGCTCGTCCAGCACCCTGGCGGCTGCCGCCGGCAAGTCCTCGTCCAGCCGGATGAACCCGCCTGGCAGGGCTTGCATGCCCGCGTACGGCTCGGAATCGCGGCGCCAGGCCAGGGTTGCCAGCTGGCCCGCTCGGACCGTCAGGATGACAAGATCGACGCTGACACCGATTCGTGGCACGGTCACAGTGGCACCGTAGCGCTGCGACGGCACCTGTGGCCTAGTGCTCGTGAGCCTGATTCGTCCACGTTAGAATTACCGGGTGAACCGACTTGGGGAGCTTGAGCGCGCCATAATGGATGTGCTCTGGGAGGCCGCCGACCCGCTGAGCGTTCGAGAGGTGAGCGGTCTGCTCACCGATCGAGATCTGGCTCACACAACCGTGATGACTGTGCTCGACCGGCTCGCTAAGAAGGGCTTTGCCCGGCGGGAGCGCAACGGCCGTGCGTGGCATTACCGGGCGGCAGAAAGCCGGGAAGCATACGTGACCGAGCTCATGCTGAGTGCGCTGGACCAGACCGGCGACCGGCAGGCTGCGCTGGCAAGGTTCGCCCGCAGCGTGTCCGGCACCGAGGCCCAGACGCTACTGCGGGCCCTGGGAGCGCTCGGCGAGGCTGCCCGAGGGTGACGTATGCCGGCTACCGTCGTTATTCTTGCCGCCGTCGCGATCGGCTGTGTTCCGGCAGCGAGCACTCTCGCCGCCGCCTCATGGCCGCGCCGCTCACCAGCCGCAGGGATCCTGCTCTGGCAGGCTCTGGGCTTGGGCTGGGGAATCGCCGCCATCGGAGCGCTCATCGGCTTCGGCGTCACGACACCTGGCGCGGCCGTCGCCAGCCGCGCACTCAACCAGCTGGCTGACATCGCCAGGACCGGCAGCCTGCCCCCGGTCGCCGACCTCGCCGCAGCGATCCGGATGGTGTGCCTGGTCGCCGGGCTGGTCTTGCTGGGCGTGCTGTGCTGGATCCTGCTCGCGGCTTCGGCCTCGGTAGTGCGTGCCCGGCAGCGGCAGCGCGAGCTTCTCAGCTTGCTGGCGCGTGGTGACCCGAAGGTTCCTGGCGCTCTTGTTGTCGACCACCCGGCCGCTACTGCCTACTGCCTGCCCGGCCTGCGGTCAGCGATCGTGGTCAGCGCCGGGACGCTCGATTTGCTCGACGCTGACGAGCTTGCCGCGGTCCTTGCTCACGAGCGGGCGCACTTGCGCGAGCGGCACGACCTCGTGCTGCTGCCATTCCTCGCCCTGCTCCGTGCGTTCCGCTGGGCTGAGGTGGCGCGGCAGGCATACCAGGCCGTGGAACTGCTCATCGAGATGCACGCCGATGACCGGGCGCTCCGCCAGCGCTCCGCCAGAGAACTGGCGACTGCGCTGCTGCGCGTCGGAGCAGCCGGCGGCGGGGGCGTGCCGTCAGGGGCGCTCGGCGCTGCGCAACGGGCAGAGGAGTGCGAGGTGGCGGCCAGGGTCATCAGGCTGTTGCGCCCGGCCCCCGGCCTGAGCAACGCCACACTCGCGGTCATCATCGGTGCGTCGGCTGCCATCGTCGCCGTCCCCGCAGCGCTGCTCGTGCTTCCGCTACGCTGACGCCCCGCGTCGGCCCCGGGCTATGCACCAGCCGGCGACGGCGAGGGGGAAGCCACCGGCTGACCCGCCGACGCCGTGCAGCTACCCAGCGGCCAGGTACTGCTGGCCCACAGCACCACCTGGCCAGGAGCCCACGGCACGGCCTGGTAGACGTACCAGCTGCCCGGTACCGTCCGTCGGCTGACCGTCACGCAGTCGCGGGTGCGCTGGACTCGCCATTGCGGCACTGTCACTCCGCGCCTGGCGAGCATCGCCAGCACCGTGGCGACCGTCTTGCCGACGAACCGCAGACCGTGCATAGCCTCACCGGGCGCGGTGGCCTGCCCGGCGGACTCGTATTGCTCGCCCGGCCTGGCCGCTCGGGCAAACACCAGCGTGGCCGCGCCGCGGAAGCGCAACGCCACCCGGACCCCGACCGGACAGACACTTCCGCCGCCGCCAGTGAAGCATTTACCCAGGGCAGTGATCGGCCTGATCTGGCTCGCGTCGCGGGCCGGATAACTGGCGTAGACGACGGAGCCGACTATCGACGGCGAGGCAGGAACCAGCCGCAAGCTGATGTCGAGGTGATACTTAGCGAACTCGGCACGATAGCGCTTCGGGTCCGCGACCGGGTTACGCACGATGACGTCGAGGTAGCCGCCGTGGCGGCTCACCGACAGGACAGCTGCCTGGGCTTTCGCCGGGCCGACAGTGAGCGGCCCGATTCGCTGGCCAGGCGTGCCCAGCGAGGTAGCGATCAGGCCGGCCACTGCCAGGCAGGCTGCGACAGGCAGGCCGACCAGCACGCTCCGCCGCACCCTGCGCCGCTGCCTCGGACGGGCAGTTCGCGGCAGCCGGGCGTTCGCCGAGGCCGTGCTAGTGATCTCGTCGGCGAGGGCCGCAAACGCGTCGGGCTGCACCAGCCCGGCTGCCTCGGCATCGGTAACCGGCGCAATCTGGCTGATCGGGTTCATGGGCGTACTCCATTCGTAGCATTGGTGCAGCGGGCCGGCGCCGCCGCGCACTGGCTCAGCTGGGCGGCGAACCGGCGCCTGGCCCGGTGCAGCCTGATCCGGGCCGCGTTACGCGAGCAGCCCAATACGGTCGCGATCTGCCCGGCGTCGAGTCCTTCCCAGGCGGACAGCGCCAGCAGTTCCCGGTCGGACTCCGGAATCTTGCGGAGGGCCGCCGCGATGTCAGCTAGTTCGCCCACCTGCTCCGGTGGCTGGTAGCTGACGGCAAGGTCGGCCTTCAGCCGGTTAGCCAGGGCGAGCCGCCGCCGCTCTCCTCGGCGCTGATTCGCGAGCACGCGGCGAGCGGTGCCGTACAACCAGAGCCTGGCTTGCGAACCCTGAGGTATCTCATCGAGCCGCCGCCAGGCGGTCAGGAATGTTTCAGCCAGCACATCGGCGGCATCATCGGTATTGTCCGTGCGGCGCAGCGCATACCCGAGCAACGGGACCTTATGAGCGGCGTACAGTTCCTCAAACCGGCGTCTTCGCTCAGCGGTGCCAACCTTGGGCGGAGATAGCAATGCTCTTCCTTTCGACACCGGTTACATGTCCGAGCGGAGCCCGGCATTTCGGAAGGACTTGCGTCCGCCGGCAGTTGGTGGCTGACAGGTAACCATTGCCTGCTCCCGCCGCGAGCACACGGCAGAGCAGCTGAGCACGAGGAGCCAGGTCATGCCCGAAGTCACCCGGGCGCTAAGTCCGGAAGTCCTTGCTTATCTGCAGTCGCAGCGACTGGGCCGGCTCGCCACAGTCGACAGCCATGGCGCGCCGCAGAACAACCCAGTCGGGTTCCGCTATAACGCCGAACTCGGCACGATCGATATCGGCGGGCGCAATATGGGCGCCTCGCGCAAGTTCGCGAACTTGGCCGGCAATCCGAAAGTGGCGTTCGTTGTGGATGACATCGCCTCGGTCCAGCCGTGGCGGGTACGCTGCGTCGAGATTCGCGGGCATGCAGAAGCGCTGCGGGAGCAGGCGGGGCAGCCACCGGGATTCTCTGCGGAGATCATCCGTATCTATCCGGAGCGCGTTATCAGCTTCGGTCTCGGTGCCTAGCGCGCCTGCTTCGGTCAGTCGGCGATCCGGATCCGCAACCTGCGGAACCCGCGGCCCTTGTTCTCGATCTTGGCGACTTCGATTCTGCCGATGTGCTTGGTGCTGGCGACATGCGTTCCGCCGTCAGCCTGCTGGTCTAGCCCCACGATGTCGACGATGCGAACCTGGGCGACGTCTTCCGGCACGAGGTTCGTGGCGGTCCTGATGATGTCGGGCAACTGAAACGCCTCGGCTCGCGGGAGCACCCGGATGTCGATGCGCCGGTCTGCGCCGATCTCGGCATTACAGGCAGCCTCGACCGCGTCGCGGAACCCGTCAGGCAGTTCGGGCAAGTCGAAGTCCATCCTGGCGCTCAGCGGCTCCATGTTGCCGCCGGTGACCAGCGACCCGTAGTCGCGGAAGACCACGCCGCAGAGCACGTGGAGGCCGGAATGCGTACGCATCAGCGCGGTACGGCGATCGTCGGCGACGGCGCCACGCACTGCCATGCCAGCCGGCGGTACCGGGTCACCATCGGCAGGTATCAGGTAAAGGTCATCGCCCTTCCTGGCCCCCTCGATGCGGGTCTGCACGCCGCCCCAGAGGAGTACTCCCTGGTCAGGTGGCTGACCGCCGCCGCCCGGATAGAAAGCCGACCGGTCAAGGACAATGCCATCCTCACCGGCATGCAGCACGACCGCGTCCCACTCTCGCAGCGTCTGATCCGTGAGCTCGAGCCGGTGCGTACGCCAATCAGAATCCGACATATCAGAACTCCGGTTCTAGCCAGGCGGTTCTAGCGGGGCAGCTCTAGCCGGGCCACGGGGGCGAGCGCAGCCACCTCGGTAGTTACCACGGGCCGTACGGGCCCTGGCTCGAACCCGGCTTGGTGGAACTGACCTTTGGCCTGACGTCGACCAGGTAGATCGCTGCGGCGACGAAGGCAACGATGGGGAAGATGCTGATCAGCGACAGGTAGCCGACCGCTCCCGCAATGCCGATCACGAAGGCGACCCCGAGAATAATCAGCCAGATCGGCTTGGTCTGCTTGCCGGCTGCGGGGAATGCCGCAGCAGGGCGGCGCAGCAGATCGCCGAATGCCCAGGCTTCGATCACGAACGCGCCGAGCAGCAGCACCCAGAAGAACAGGTTGATGATCGACAATGCTGTCGGGTTCACAATGGTCACGGCGATACGCTACCCGTTCCCCGCCGGGGGCGGGAACTGGTGGATCGTGCCGTCCTGGCCGGGCTCGGCACGCTTCGACTCCGGCGCATGCCGGGGCCTGGTCCGCGAGTTGTCCTGACCTGGGGCCTTCTCTGGTGGCGGACCGTTCAGGTCACTGCCCGCCCGCTCGTAGCTAACGTCCTGCAGGTAGCGGCCCGGCCGGTAGTTCTCAGCCGGATCGCCCAGGTAATCCTCGTCGTCGGCGTCGCTGGCATCGTCAGCCTCGGGGTAGACGGCCGCGATCGCCAGCCGTCGCGGCAGGCCAGCCAGCGAAGCCGGGCTGAGGTTCTCCGGCCAGGTCAGCGCCGCCTCGTCGGGCGCCAGGCCAGTCTGGTCGTCGTCAAGCTCCTCAGCCTCCGCCCGGGCCATGGCGGTCTCCTTGCGGAAGGACTCGTAGACCTCGATCAGCATCTGCTTCTGCCGCTCGGTCAGCTCGGGATCGGTGAGCACGGCATCCCGGACGACCGATCCCGGCGCTCTGTCCTCAAGGAACCCAGCCTGGACGTACAGAGCCTCGGCTGAGATCCGAAGGCCCTTGGCTATCTGCTGGAGGATGTCGGCACTGGGCCGCCGCAAGCCGCGCTCGATCTGGCTGAGGTAAGGGTTGGAGATACCGGCCGACTGCGCTAGCTGGCGAAGCGAAATCTTGGCCTGCTCGCGCTGCTCCCTGATGTATCCGCCGATGGCGCTTACGTTCACCGGGCTCATGAGTCCAGTTTCGCACCGCACTGCTTGCAACTGCAAACGGCGTGGCAAGCGCCTTGGCGCACAAGTCGCCATGGTTTCATGCAGCCGTCGGCCAGGTAAGGGCGTAACGAGCGTGAGCCGGACTGGCGCTGTAATTGTTTGCCTGGTGCATACCCGGCAAATCGCCCGGCAGATATCAGGAGACAGCTGCGCTCTGGGACGACGCGAAGGAGGCCGCCATGCGGCGCGCTGGCCGCCGCTCGATGCCGCTGCCTATTGGGCCGCTCGCAGGCGGGGGGGTGACCGGCAGACGCAGGCTGGCCGTCACCGCCGGAGTCTCCGCTGCTGTTCTGGCATCCGTAGCGAGCGCCGCGTCGGCTGGCGTCTTCACCGGCCGTGCGCTATCAGAAAGCGGCTTGGACCACGTGCGGTCGCTGGCAGCTGCCCCGTCCGGGCCGGGCAGCCCGGCGGCGGCCAGGTACCGGCCCGCCAGCAGGCAGACCCGGGCGGACCGGACCTCGTGCACGTCAGTCGGGCATATCGGCGACTCCCTTTCAGTCGGGATGGTGTCCCCAGAGGTGCTGTCCGATCCAGCCCAGCGACTGGCCGCGCAATACCGCGACGTCGGGGTTCGCCGTGTCCGGATCAACGCCTCTGGCGGACGGTCCGTCGTCGAGCAGTTGCCTGGCCAGCTCAACGGCTATCGCGTTGCCACCGGCTGGTACCAGGCCGGCTTCCGCGGTTGCTGGGTGTTCGCACTCGGCACCAATGACGCCGCCAACGTGGCCGTCGGATCTCCCGTCGGCCTGCCGGCACGGATCCAGGAGATGATGTTTGCTGCTCACGGCGAGCCGGTCATGTGGGTTAATGCCCAGACCGACGTCAGCAGCGGGCCGTGGTCGCGGGCCAACATGCGGCTGTGGGACAGCGATCTCGTCGCTACCTGCGCGGCCTACCCGAACATGAGGGTCTTCGACTGGGCGGCAATGGTTCAGCCCGGCTGGCATCTCGAGGATGGCATCCATTACACGGCAGCCGCGTATGCCATTCGCGCGCACGCCATTGCGCACGCACTTGCCATGGCCTTCCCCGCGAACGGGCACCACAGCGCCTGCGTGGTGCGCTGACCCATGCACGACGACTGACCGGGCACAACAACTGACCGGGCACAACAACTGACCAGTTCCTGGTACATCTTTTGTCAATAACAATACGTAGTCCTTAGACTACTCGGGGTAGTTCCCCCGCGCTGGAGCCGCGACGCCAGGGGGGAACATGCCGAAGCCGGTTGGCTCGGATCAGCGATACATGCCAGGGCTCGATGGACTTCGCGCCATCGCAGTGCTGGCCGTTATCGCCTTTCACGAGCAGTTCAGCTGGGCACCAGGCGGGCTGCTAGGCGTTGCGCTGTTCTTCACGCTGAGCGGATATCTCATCACCGACCTGTTGCTCAACCGGTGGCTGGCCACGGGACGGGCGCAGCTGGGCAACTTCTGGGCGCGCCGGGCGCGGCGACTGCTACCCGCGCTGTTCGTGATGCTGGCGATCGTGACGGCGTGGGTCACGCTGCTGGACCGGGTGCGCCTGGCTGACCTTCGCGGTGCCGTCGGGGCCGCTGTCACGTACTCAAGCAACTGGTACCTGATAATCCAAGGGCAATCCTATTTCTCCAGGTTCGCCCCGCCACAGCCGCTTGATCACCTCTGGTCACTGGCGGTCGAAGAGCAGTTTTACCTGATCTGGCCCTGGGTTGTGCTGGCCGGGCTTTATCTCATCCGGCGGCGCCGCAACGCGGCCGCCATCCGCTGGCTTGCCTTGCCGACGCTGGCGCTGGCTGCCGGATCGGCTGTCCTCATGTGGGCCATGTATCACCCGGCTGTCGATCCGACCAGGGTCTACGAGGGCACCGACACCAGGGCCTCTGGGCTGCTGATCGGCGCTGCGCTGGCAATGGTGTGGTCCAGCGGCACCGCCGGACGGGCGAACCGGGCAATCACCCGGGCTCTGGACGTTCCAGCCGTAATCGGGCTGGGCGTGATCGCGGTGATGATCTGGCGAGTCGGCCAGTACTCGACGTTCTTGTACCACGGTGGCCTGGTCGTGCTGGCGGTTGCCACCGCGGCCGTGGTGGCCGCGGCCGCCTGCCCAGGCAGCCTGGTCGGAGCGGCGCTCAGCTGGCGTCCGCTGCGCTGGATCGGCGTCAGGTCCTATGGCATTTACCTGTGGCACTATCCCGTCATCGTGCTGACCACGCCAGCGAACGGCACTGAGGACCTGCCGAGGGCAGCGTGGCAGATCGCTGTGAGCATCGGACTCGCAGCACTGTCCTGGAAGTTCGTCGAGGAGCCGGTACGCCACGGCGCCATCGGCCGCGCATGGCACCGGATCCGCTCCCGCCAGTTCGCCGGGCTCGGCGTGCCGAGGATCGCGGCCGTCACCGGCGCGGCCGGGGTCGTGGTGGTGGCATGCGCAGGGCTCGCTGGCGCCGTCACCGTCCCGGTCACCTCAACCACGGCGGCCCTTGGCGGCGGTTCCGGCGCCTTGTCGGACTCGTCTAGTTCCGTCAGTCATGCCGGCGACAAATCGAAACATGCCGCAGCCGGGACCAGTGCCGACCCCGGCGGACCGCTGCGCACGTCGTGCACCTCGGTCGCACATATCGGCGATTCCACCTCCGAAGGCATGGTTTCCCCGGACTACCTGCCGAGGCGCCTGCGGCTAGCAGCCCAGTATGAGGATGTCGGCGTGCAAAGCGTCTACACGAACATCACAGGCGCGCGCTCGGTGGTGGAAGTGCTGCCGGGCACGACGAACGGGCAACAGGCTGCCCAGCAGCTCATCAAGCAAGGCTTCCGCGGTTGCTGGGTTATCGCCCTCGGTACCAATGACACCGCGGACGTCGCGGTCGGCTCGAACGTGGGGCTGCCTGAGCGGATCAGCGAGATGATGCGCATCACCCAGGGCGAGCCGGTCATGTGGGTGAACGTCGTTTCGCTTCTGCACAGCGGTCCTTATTCCGAGGCCAACATGCAGAAGTGGAATACCGCGCTGCTGCAAGCCTGCCCGCGGTACCCGAACATGCGGGTGTTCAACTGGGCCGTGCTGCCCCAGCCCAGCTGGTTCATCAATGACGGCATCCACTACACCTCCGCCGGGTACGCGAAGCGAGCACAGTACATTGCCGACGGGCTCGCGGAGGCCTTCCCGCAGCAGGGAGCGAACTCGCCGTGCCTGGTGAGCCTTCCGAGCACTGTTACTTCGCCGCAGCCGAGTCCGTCGCCCAGCGGCTCCCCGGCAGGTAGCTCACCGCCAGCGACGCCCGCCGCTAAGGTGTCGCACTGATCTGGCCCACCCCGAGCAGCCCGACATCGAGCTGTACCGATCTGATCTCACCGACTACCTGCCCGCCGCCGTGTACCGGGCTCGTCGCAAGCGCAGCGAGCGCGTCGGAATCGGCGCCGGGCACGGCCTCTGCGCCGAGGTAGCGCAGCAACCGCACGGTGACCGGCACCCTGCCGCGAGCAGCGCCGTCCTCTATCTTGAAGGCGCCTGCCGTGCCGTCAGCGAGCGCGAACCCTTCCACGCCGTCGGCGCCCGACTTCAGCAACAGGCCAGGGACCGCTGCCATCAGTGCGCGCTCCGGCCTTGTCGTGCCGGATGTCCACTCCGGGTAGGCGCGCATCGCGTCAGCGACCGCGCGCTCCGCAGTCCCTGGCTCGGCCAGCACAACCGCGCGGAACGCCCTGGCCAGCCCGGCCGCCGAGATAGCCATCAGCGGCGCACCGCAGCCGTCCACGCCGACAGCCGCAACCGGCTCGCCAGCCAGCCTGCTGATGGCGGACTTAACCTCCTGCTGCAGCGGGTGATCGGGAGCGCGGTAGCTATCGGTCGGCCAGCCTGCCGCGACGCAGGTCGCCAGCATCGCCGCGTGCTTGCCGCTGCAGTTCATGTGGATACGATCCGGCTTCGCGCCGGCCGCGATCATAGCCCGGTTCGCCTGCTCGTCCAGCGGGTAATCGGGCGGGCACTGCAACGCGTCCTCCGTCAGCCCGGCGGATGCCAGGATTGCCCGGACGCCGGCCACGTGGAAGTCCTCGCCCGAGTGACTGGCCGCGGCCAGCGCGAGTAGTTCGCCATCCAGCTTGAGGCCGCAGCGGAGCATGGCAGCCGCCTGGAACGGCTTATTCGAGGAGCGCGGGAACATCGGGACATCGGCCGTCCCCGCCGCCAGCAGCACGCTGCCGTCAGCGGCAATGGCGGCGATCGCGCCGCGGTGGCGCGACTCGACGAAGCCGGACCGGACGACCTCGGCCAGCACTGGGTTAGGGCCGGCCGAGCGCGAACCGTCAGCGATGATCGGGCACCCCCAGCATCTCGCGCGCCGCCGCTGGCGTCATGGCCGGCCGCTGCGCCAGCGCGGCGGCTTCAGCTGCTCTCTCCACCAGCTCCGCATTGCTGGCGACCGGCCGGCCACGGGAGAACGTGATTGTGTCTTCCATGCCAACTCGCAGATGTCCGCCCGCCGCGAGGGCCGCGAACAGCACCGGCACCGACGTTCGCCCGATTCCGGTCGCCGACCAGGTAGCACCGGGCGGCAGCGCCGCGACAGCCTGCACCAGCGTGGCGGCGTTCCCCGGCATGCCGCCGGGAACGCCCATCACCAGGTCGCAGTGCACATGCCCGCCGGCCGGCGGCCCGAACTCGGCGAGCAGGCGGTGCAGTGCGGCAATGTGCCCGAAGTCGAACAGCTCGAATTCCGGAACGACGCCCAGCGACTGCGTCTTTGCGTAGAGCTCAGTCATGAAGCCCCACGGGTTCATGAACACGTCGTCGCCGAAGTTCACTGTGCCGCACGTCAATGAGCAAGCGTCCGGGCCCGCGTCCAGTACCGCCAGCCGCCGCTCGAAGCTGTCGGTGACCGCTCCGCCGGTTGACAGCTGCACGATCAGGTCGGTGGACTCGCGCAGCGCGTGGACGGTATCGGTCAGCCTGCCGATGTCGAGCGTCGGCTTCGCGTCAGCGCCCCTGATGTGCACGTGAATCACGGCTGCGCCACCCGCCTGGCATTCCTTGCCGGTGGTAACCAGTTCCTCCAGCGTGACCGGCAGGGCGGGAACGGCCGACTTCTCCACCTCCGCGCCCGTCGGGGCCACGGTTATCAGCGTGGCCGGGCCACCGCGATCAGGCTTGCCGCTGACTGCCATGATGTCCTATCCACCAGCCCTTCCTGTGCCGCCGTGGTGCCGGCTACCGCAGTCTATTCGGCCTCGTTCCTGCTCAGATAGCAGGTCGCGGGGGGCAGGTGACGAGATGCCCGCAGGGTGCCCGCGCAGGGCCATGGCAGAATCCTGACTCGTGCGAGCCGTCGTTCAGCGAGCCAGCCGGGCCAGCGTTACCGTTGACGGCGCCGTCACCGGCCGGCTGACCGCACCTGGCCTGGTGGTACTGGTCGGCGTCACGCACAGCGACACCGAGGCGACAGCCGCGGCGCTGGCCAGCAAGGTCTATTACTTGCGGATCCTGGCGGGCGAGAAGTCGTGCGCCGATCTCGGCGCGCCGCTGCTAGTAGTGAGCCAGTTCACCCTGTATGCCGATACCGCCAAGGGACGGCGGCCGAGCTGGAGCGCGGCCGCGCCGGGACTAGTGGCCGAGCCGCTGGTGATCGCGTTCGCCGAGGCGCTCCGCGGACTGGGAGCAAGTGTCGAGACGGGCGTGTTCGGCGCGCACATGATCGTGGAGCTCGTCAACGACGGCCCGGTCACGCTGATCCTGGATGCGTAGCCCCCGCGATCAGCCGCGGGTGCGCGCGCGAGCTGACTTGGCGCCCGCCAGGTGCCGGCGGGTGAATTCCAGCGACTCCACCAGATCGGCCTGGCGGTCGGCGATTGTCGGTGCGCGGTGCGTGCTTACTTCCAGCACGACGTGACCGGTATAGCCGGTCCGGACCAGCCAGCTGAGCAGTTCGGCGCACGGCTGATTGCCCCGGCCGGGCACCAGGTGCTCGTCCGGCAGGCCCGGCTTGCTGCCGTCGCCCATGTGCACGTGCGCCAGCCTGCTGCCGAGGTCCTCGGCCATGGCCAGCACGTCGGAACCTGACACCGAGGCATGCGAGACATCGAGCGTGACTGCCGCGCAGTCCATCTCCACCGGGTTCCAGTGCGGCGCATACGCCGCGATCTCAGTCTCGCCCCGCAGCAGCGGATAGAGATTCTCCACCGCGAATGCCACGTCCCCGTCCGCCGCCATCGCGGCGACACCGGCCTGGAAGTCCTTGGCGTACTCGCGCTGCCAGCGGAACGGAGGGTGCACCACCACCACGCGGGCGCCGAGCGCTGCCGCAAGGTCACGTGACTTCTCCAGCTTGGTCCACGGATCGCGGCCCCAGACCCGTTGGGTGATCAGCAGGTTGGGCGCGTGCACGGCCACGACCGGGATGGCGTGATAGTCGGACAGCTTGCGCAGTACGGCGGCGTCCTGGCTCACCGGGTCGGCGGTCACCATAACCTCGATGCCGTCGTAGCCGAGCCGGGCAGCAGTCTCGAAGGCGTCCGGTGTCCGCTCCGGGAAGACAGAGGCAGTCGACAGCGCGACTTTGATCGCTGTCACCGCCGTGACCTGCGCAATTGCTTCTCCTCCGCCCACCCAGGATGGCACGAACGCCACCCGGGCGCCAGCCTTGCCGTCCTGCCCCGACGTCCCTGCAGGGCTCACGGGGACGGCGCCCCCCAAGGTTCCAGCTTATGCCGGCCGGAACGCGGACCTGCCAGCCGGCGCGGCCTGGCAGCCGGCGCGCTGACCTGCCAGCCAACGGCCGATTGTCGGCAGCACCCGGTACCGTCCCAGCATGGCAAGATCAGCAACTGCCCTCTTCGAGTGCACGGCCTGCGGCTGGCGAAGCGCCAAGTGGGCCGGCCGGTGCGGCGAGTGCGGC
>Ga0335072_10005414_pt1 | contig 18802 bp, 16 predicted proteins | sample Lox_Sample_21_FD_206725 | JGI IMG/M metagenome (GOLD analysis project Ga0335072, IMG submission 206725) | Soil microbial communities from Loxahatchee National Wildlife Refuge, Florida, United States - Lox_Sample_2.1 | ecosystem: Environmental > Terrestrial > Soil > Wetlands | place: USA... | reverse complement strand
GACCTTACAATGACCGAACACCGGAATCATCAGTTTCTCCTTACTGTGAAGTTAATGCATTATTACTATATGAACTCACTGGGCGAGCAGCTCCACTTCGGCCATAAATAGATATGCGCCCCATTCCTACTCTAAATTTCCGACCTATAGCGAACACATCTTGAGTGCGCCTTTGAGATAAAGTTTGTCCGACTACGTATTATTAGTGCGTGAAAACACCTACCGGTCTGGCACTGTGTCTTATGGCTTAATATTACTCCGCGCCGTACACCCTTTTAGGCAGCCTTCCTAATCATGTAGTCGTCGCCTTTCTCCTCTTTGCTTTTATCTCCGACCACTAAGGGGCAAGCACGTCTATTGAATAAGCACATAGTCTTCTCTTTGCTTGTTGCCTCAACGCCGACCATATATACTTCTTTCTACAATGTTAGATCTCTCCTATCTTCATTTTCTTTGAATCCAACATATGCCTGTCACGGGGACTTAATTCCGAATTCAAGACCCCGACTTATCTTTGAGCTTAAGAAGCATGATAATGGCAGAGCCTACTTCTCAGGAAGTCTCGAAGGCTTCGCAGTCAACTCCATCACTAGCTCCCTCAGAAAAACAACACTTTCTAGTCCGAAAGTTGCAGCAATACACAGGCTTCACGAACACTTATAATATCGTCCTTTTCTCTCTTACTGCAGGGATCTTCGCAGCGTTCTGCATTTTCCGTTTGCCCTCACTGGATATTGAGAATGTGTGGGGAAAGGCTGCGGCGCCTGGCGAATGGTACTGGTTTAGACAGGGTCTGAGAAGAATTGGCATGACAGTGCATCTTTGGAGTGTACTTCGTAAGTAACTATTTGTTACATGCCATTGATGCTACTCGAACTGCATGTTTCCATCAGAAAGTTAGTTATCTAATATTTCTCAAGCTGCCGGAGCCTTGATGCCACTACAATTTCTACCGATCATTAGAAGGCGATACATTACTTTCCATAGATTAAATGGTCGTATTATTCTAGTTCTGCTAATGGTCGGCAACATTAGTAAGTTAGCTATAGTATCAATTCTTAAATTCTGTCTAATAATCAATACAGCTGCGTTAATAATTGCCGGTCGTGCTTTCGGAGGCACGCTCGCAACCCAATTCGCGGTGATAAACCTAGCCATTTCAACCGCCGTCTCGACAATCAAAGGCTACCTCTCCATCCGTAACCTCCGTATAGACCAGCACCGCTCTTGGATGCTCAGGACATGGGCCTATGCCTCTGCCGTATGTATTCTCCTTTCCGTTAGAACCTGAATTAACTAACACATCCCAGATCCTCACCATGAGAGTCCTCATGGTTCTCGTACCCCTCTCAGCAAAACTATCCTCAAGGGACTACCACACAGTCTCTACTTGCCAAGAGCTAATCTTCATGTACGAAGGTTACTCCCTCCCCCTGGAAGACATTTACACCACCTACCCCACGTGCAGAAATTTTACAGCCTCTATCCCTGCCTATGTCGTCGTAAACGCGGATATCACCGCGGAACGGCCAGAAGAAATCGGCAGTATCCTCGAGTTGTCTTTTGGCACCTGCGCCTGGATGGCAATAGTCATTCATATTTTCGCAGTCGAGTGGTATCTTAGAGCTACGCAGGATGAGGATGAAAGGTTGCAGAAGGTTTCCATGGCGCGGAGGAAAGCAGCGGGTTTAGTTGATGGAGCTCGGAAGACTGGGCGGTGATAGATGCCTTAGAGGCTGTTGGAACTTCCACAATAAGCCGAACGCATTCGCCAAGCTTTTCATAAGTTTGATAACGCCGGCGGCGACTATGTCGAAGCCGAGGACTTCATCGTATTGTGTTGAGAACTTAAAACACAAGCTATCAGATCATCTCTTTGATGCATAGCTGTACCAGCCAGACAACTAGTGGAATGCAAACCGTTGCAAAATATTGCTGAATCAGAACCTGTCGTCGTAAGTGTAAATCGCCACTGAACAGCAAACTCTTAGAAAAACTTAAGTTTTTGTGGCTCAAAGCTCATCCCAACTTTTTCTTGCCATAACGGTTGATAATACATATGCCTGAGAACTCAGCATTTCAAGTAGATACCCTTCCGCATTTCTGACTCCCGTATCTCGAACATGACTTGTACCCCCACAAATAACGTTGCTGAAACAACGAACAGGAATGCTATGCCTGTAATGACACCAATTAGCTTGGCGCAAGGAAAGAGAGTTCCTCGCAGAGCACATACCTGAATAGTCCTTAAAAATGCCAGAAACGATGCTTTTCAAGCCATCCACACCGACTGCAAACCCTACGAGATTCGCCGCAATCATCATCAATACATTTCCCACCGCGCCAATGCCACACAAAATCCTATACGCCGTCAAGCGATTTAACCATTTTTTTCTCGGAAACAGATACCCAGCAATGATTTCGGGTAACATGAATACTACAATCAGCCACCCCCAAACAAGTAGGTTAAGGCTGATATCATGCCATAAAGCAACAAATGTGAACACGACAATGTAGTTCACCACCGCCCTTGCAGGGCCAAGCCTGCCCTTTATCTTGGAGCCACCTAGTGGGACGTAAAGATACCGGATGAGCCAGCGATTGTAGCTTTTGTGCCAACCACGCCAGAAGGACATTGCTGAATAATTGTTAGAGACACAGCGGATCATGTTCTCGGGAGGATCAATCCCGTCAACAAGGGCCCAAAGGCGGAAGAACCGCCATGGGAGCAGAAGTTTTATCCATATCACGTGCAGGTTGAAGAAAGATAATAAACTCAATTGGATTGGAGTGTAGTCGGCCCAGTTCGGATTGCCTTTGGAGATGGCGATGCAGTAGTCGAAGTGAAGTACTAGTTCTATGGCCAGCAGTACCAGAAGGAAGCGGATTGCATACTTGATTGTGCGAGATGTTTCGATAGTTGCAAGCGGATATTTGAGCTGTGATATGTACTCATTGAATGTCACGATTGGACCGGCGAGGTACAAGGGCGCGTAGAGCACGTAAGCCACGTAGTTACGAAATGTGTAGTCTTTTGCATCTGCTGGGATTGAGATGCGATCTCGTTCTGAGAGATTCGCTGGGTCGAGTTGCTTCTTCTTGTGAACATTAGCAATGGCCTTTCATACCGGCGTTTCGTAAAGCCATACCTCAAGCGGACTTCCAGATCTTCTATTGAGGCTCCAATAGTAATCCATGTTGTAACTTATCAGCCTCAGTACCGTGATGTTGAACAATATTTCCCATCTCGACATTATACCACCATAACTATCCAACCACGTTCCCCAATTTTGCAATTCTGGTCTTTTCTCTACCGATCCTGGACCAGCCAACGATATCAATTCTGCTAACTTGGCGAACTTATAACCGTCGCAGAGCTCATTCGCAAAAAGTATCCCAATATTAAAGATCCATGTCGCGGCTGGGACATACTGCCTTGGTAGTCGGGTCGCTATAGAGAAATTAAGATACACTATGATAATGACTTTTAATGCTGAAAATCCATGGAGTGCGCCAAGAAAGATTAGTGAGAATCCATAATCAAATGATGCTCGCTGGTTCATTCGAGCATCCCCATCCGCCATGGAACTATAGGGAGTGCCATTGATCTTGTTCTCTGACTTTAGACTTGTTTCGGAAATCGGCCGTAGAGTCTCGTAAAGGCGTCGTAGAAGAGGATGGAAGATGACAAGCAGAGCCATGTAAGGAATATTTTTCCGAAAGGATCTATATTGTGCATCAGAAATGTCCTGCAACTGCTGTTAGAAAGCATGACAGATGTGGATGTCGTTCTCCGTACGATTTTACGTCCTGGCACCCATCCAGGTGACAGAAGATGTTCGTACTTTTCATAATTAGGACCAGAGGCTAGAAGCACCGTCAGATCAGAAGCACAAAGCCTATGACTGGGATACCAACGTCGGGACACATCATAAGCTACCCAAAACATGTACGGTACAATTGTAAGGAAACAAAAATAGTAGAAGTAAAACTCAGGGGTATTCCATTTCGACGGTTGACCTATGGGACGTCCATTGCTGTCAAGTTTAACAGGTACGCCTTGTGATAGATCCTGAGATGATTTTGTAAACGTTGGATCTATCTGTGCATTTGCCGGGCGCTTGTACGGTGTCGTCGACGAGTTTGCAAAGCGGGTATCTAATGTGTCTAGTTGATAGATGCTGCGGATGTAGGAAAAGAGGCTCATTGTGGCACCATCTAGATGGTCCTTTTAGGAGGGCGGGATATATCCCGAGAGATGCAGGTGGTGTCAGTTGAAAAGACCCTGTCTGTTGGTAACAGAAGTTGGAGGCTCATTCAGAGAAAATCTAGGGAAGGCTCTCAAGAATCGAGGGTCAACGACCCCTGTTCAGGTACGCGAGGCTGAGACATGTGCCTTTGCCCACATTTCACCGTCGCGAGGCGCGGCTTGAAAAGCTACTTTTACGAACCCTTCAACATCGCAGCTACCCACTTCAGCACTACTCACGGTCCCTGCCCTCCGATTACCACCCATTGGACATTCTCTTGGCTACCTAGATTCCGAAATATTGGCATTCTGATTTCATCATGGCGCAAACGTTGAATTCCTCTGTGGAGCCTACCAATATCTATGGAGGAGGTAAGACTCGACGTGTTGAACCTAGACATCCTCACATCAGTGAATGCTAACCTTTAGCTCAGATGAGATTTCGGCGCTTGTTCTTGATCCTGGCTGGATGAGTGTACGCGCTGGGTTTGCCGGTGAGGATGTTCCCAAGTCCGTCGTGCCATCCCATTATGGCGATCTGAGCACGAAAGGCGTCCTCAAGCTTGTCTTCGGAGACAATGCCATACACACTCCGGCACCGGGTATGGAGATACGGAATCCTATAGGCAAGGATGGGACGGTAGAGGACTGGGATACGGCAGCGAAGGTCTGGGAATACGCAATCACATCACGACTCACAAATTTTAAGCCATCAGGCCCGATTAATCACGACGAGAAAACGGACAGACCAATAATTACGGAGGTAGAGATGGAAGGTGTGGAGGATAATGAGAAGCCATTGGAGGAAAATCCGCTGCTAATGACAGAAACGGCCTGGAATCCTATCAAATCTCGAGAACGCGCTATAGAAGTTGCAATGGAATCGTGGGGATGCCCAGCTTTTTGGCTCGCGCGGAACAGTGTTCTAGCAGCATTTGCCGCCGGAAAGGCTAGTGCATTGGTAGTCGACGTCGGCGCAACCAGTATCTCCGTCACCCCTATTCATGACGGCCTCATCCTGAAGAAAGGCATCCAAAGATCTCCAATGGGTGGAAACTGGCTCTCTTCTCAGTTACGAACGCTTTTCAATAACTCTGATCCTAAAGTCGACCTTACACCACATTTCATGATAGCCTCTAAGACTCCAGTTGATGCTGGTGCGCCAGCGCAGGCTACTTATCGAACATTCGATACGCCTCCAACAGCTAGCTACAGAGCATTACAGGAGGAGCGTATTCTTACCGAGTTCAAAGAATCAGTCGTTCAAGTCTGGCCAGGACCGGGTCGCCTCAGCTCAGGAACAACGTCAGGTACAACAAATGAAGACTTTGCCAAGTCTCAGCCTGGGCGAGTTTTCGAGATGCCAGATGGAGCCAATCAAATGTGGGGAGTCGAGCGCTTCAAAGTTGCTGAGGGTATGTGGGATGAGAAGGCCGCGTTACCTATGTCATTGGAGGCGGCACCGACCAAGGCACAGACTATCCCTGAGATGGTCAAGGCAGCTGTTAGCTCCGTAGATATGGATCTCAGGGTCAACCTATTGCAAAACATTGTTGTTACCGGTGGAACGACACTTCTCAACGGCTTCAACGATCGGCTTGTGAATGAGATACAAGCAGCCTATCCTGGAGCACGTATTAGGATTCAAGCACCGGGACTGACTGCAGAGCGAAAGTTTGGAACCTGGATTGGCGGTAGTATTCTTGGGAGCTTAGGCACATTTCATCAGATGTGGATTTCAAAAAAGGAGTATGACGAGTTCGGGCCAAATGTGGTGGAAAAGCGATGTAAATGACGGTCCAAAAAGTGGCTGTGTACTTGCAATAGAAGTGGCGTAGGGCGTTCACGGGCTGCTTATGTGGCGCCAATGACAACTTAGGACGGACTAGAGATAAAATGAAATACAGTGGCCAGACACTGCTATGAAGTCTATAGCCCTCACGGCACTTTACTCCGTTGACGTTTCTAATTACCATCTGAGCCATCTGAGCCACACGTCAATTATCTTATCCTCATTGGTGAGACGGGCTAGCATATTCCTGTCGCTGTGAAGATCAGTAACTAATCCAATGGATAATGAGTACTTATACTACATACCTCGCGTCCATTCTAGTAGTCAACCGACCAAATCCTGCACGCATTTCTGTCTGCACCTGTCCTAGCTCTGTCTGCACCTGTCCTAGCTCTGTCTGCACCTGCCCCAGGTCTGTTCGTATCTGACCCACTTCTGTTCGCACCTGAGCCACTTCTGTCTTGCAGACTCTTTGTGTCACACATGAAGATGGGCGACAACCTGTACAATTGGCAGTTCTAAATACAAGAATCTGAAAGCTAAAGAAGAAAGAAGAAGAAAGAGAGAGAACTGTGCTTGAAGAACTAATATACAGGTAATCACGTGCAGTTGTGGTTGGCTAACGGTCCGTGAAGCGGTCCGTAACACTTTGTTGCGTTGATTAATGTGCCTTGTAAGAGCAGCTACTGCATCGTAAGTTGCCTAGTGTTAGGGATTGCTATCCCGATAGCGGCAATTGTGCTTCAGAGCAGGACGCTAGGTCGAGAGGCCGAGGAGGCCGAGAGTATGAGGAGGCTGAGAGGATGAGAGGACGAGAGGAGGTCGAGAGGATGAGGAGGCCGAGAGGATAAGAGGAGGACGAGAAAAGGATGGGATAGGAGCAAAGGTGTCGAGTGTGCAGAGGAGCTGTGGACTTTTGGGGCGAGACCTGCTCTGCCACAAGGAGGAGGGTCGTGGTATTGAAGGAGAGAGATGTCGAGAAGGGCCAATATCGACAGAGAGGTGAGTGAGCGTTTGAGAATTTGACCGGCTCGAATGGTGATGACAAGGACGAGAGGGAGGGAAGCAGAGCTGGGAGACGACCGCCATTTTGAAGGGAATTGGGGCCTCCATTTTGGGGATGCCCATGGGTCGGCAGGAAATAGAAAGTTGAAAGTCGGAATCGACTTTCGTCAATTTAGGACCCCGGGCTATTTTGGCGTAGACATAGGCCGCGACGCGACTTGCACGTGGGTGTCGAGCTGCTTAAAACAGCGGTGCGCCCCCGCTGAATTCGGCTGCCCAAACACCACTACCTGGACTTATAGATTTCTATATCGCGTGATCGCTTCCACTTTGATGGCGTTACTCCGGGTGCGCTAGGGGAGTCCACAGAACCTCATCACGCAACTACTCTGGAATGCACTTCTACAACGAAACAAACTCACTTCCGATCAGCGCAGCGCTCGCGACGCTCCTCGATACCGACGGCCATCTTACAGCTTCCACGGTGCTCAGCAAATCTCGGCCCTCATCGATGGTCACGGATAGATCTAAGCGCGCTGTGTCCTCTCGCGCAACAATAGAGACCGACCGCGGTTCAGGCAAGGGTGAACATGGCTGTTCATGAATCAAATGACATGCACATGCATGACGAGGAGATCGCGCAGAGTGATCAAGATGACGCTGCTATTCGAAAGCTGCTTAGCGCAGCTGCTGAAGAAGGGGCCAACTCTGGCTTGCTAGATCCGAACAGACCTCTAGACCTTGGTGAGAAAGCAGATGATGCTGAGGATTATGAGGACTTCAGCGACGACGATCTCCCAGAAGAAGAAGAGGCGACTGGCTGGAGGACTGCTGAGGGACCTGGACTCACAGATGATGGAGGAACCAGTGGTGATACTGACGATTTGTTTGGTGAAGGTCGTGATTCCTCACCTTTTGATGGGATGGACGGAGTCAAGATTCATGCCGATCAGGATCTACAGCCTTCTCAAGTGGGAAATAGCCAGGTCACAACCACTCTAAGCTTGATACCTAGCTTCCAGGACATCAACTTCGATCCAGATCCGAAGCTCTTTGGAGAAGCGAATCAAGACCTTTCGATTCCTGCACCTGCCGAATCTGTTGCAGATTTGCTTAAGCAATCATGGCCAACATTTAAGACAGGACATACAATCAACTGGAATGAGCTCCTACCTCCTAAGAAAGCCGTCTACATTCCAAAAAAGCCACTCAAGGTCTCCAAGCCTGTGAATCCGACAAAGGTTAGCTTAGATCTGGCTCCCGACCAGGAGAAGTCTTTTCGCTTATCAGGCTCTGCAACCTCAAACAAACGACAACGTGCTATAGAGGCAAGTGCAAAGGGACTTGTACCCATATTTGAGGAGACACTTGAGGAGAAGAGCAGCGAGGAGGACTTTGACTGGGAGACACCACCTCCCGATGAAGAGATTGGTGGAGTCACTTGGACTGATTTACAACTAGTTTGCGACGACTGGGAATCTAAGATTGACGGAAATCCACCTAACGTGACCGAGATTCTACCTAATGATATTCTTCACGAGGTGGCATTTGACGACGACGACGAGTGGTACCGAGATTTGGACGTGAATCCTGTAAAGAGACAAAAGGTGTCACATATAGAGACAGACTTCTTCTCTACACCAACATTTCCCACACCATCCTTGGATGACTTTGAACGGGCGACTGCTCGTGTCGCAAAGCGTGTCATTCTTGACCTTAACGACCCTCATCTCCTAGTCGACGTCCACGAAATCAACCCGGCAGCAAAGCGTTTGCGTTTGGGCGGAAATTTCAAACGTGGTAGGAACGGTAGTCTGTCAAAGAGTCTGACTCAACGATTCAATATCTCGAATGACGAGGCGTATGATGCGCTGAAAGAGAATCACCAGAGCAAAGTACGAGCGGTGATCGGTAATGTTACTGTGGAACATAGTATGCCAGCACTTAAGCTTCAGTGGCCATACTACAGGGTCAAACTTTACACCAGAGAGGCCCGATCGTATCATAGGCCCACGCTTAAATTTAACAAGTTCCTTAGTCAGACTATCACATTCTCAAAGCCATCTCACCGCAAAAGAAAGCACATGAAAGGCCTTACTACGCAGGACATCTTTCACGAATCTAGAGATTTGTCCCTCGCTGATAACTCGAACGCAATGCTTCTCGAATACTTGGAGGAGCATCCAACAGTGCTATCGAATTTTGGCATGGGTAATAAAATCATAAATTACTATCGTCGAAAGGATGTCGATGACGTTACCCGACCAAAGTCGGACATTGGGGAAACGAATGTGCTATTGCCAGAAGACCGCTCACCCTTTGCACAGTTCGGTAGCGTTGATCCGGGCGAGACTGTGCCAACCCTCCATAATGCAATGTACCGAGCTCCCATATTCAAGCATGAACCCAAGAGTACAGACTTCTTGGTGATTCGGAATACTACTGGCGTTGCTGGGACATCGTGGCATATACGAAATATCGACTACATATATACCGTTGGACAGCAACTTCCTTCAGTAGAAATTCCCGGACCAAACTCTAGAAAAGTCACCAATGCGGCTAAAAATCGCATGAAGATGATCGCTTTCAGAAAAATCCGACACAGCCAAACCAGTAGTGTTAGGATCGATGAAATTACAGCTCATATTGCCGACTCGACCGACATGCAGAACAGGCAAAAGCTGAAGGAGTTCATCAAGTACTACAAGGAGGAAAAGGTCTGGCGGGTAAGGCCAGGTGAGAGTATACCAGATGAGGCAACAGTGCGAAGCTGGGTCAAGCCCGAGGATGTTTGTACCATCGACGCAATGCAGGTCGGCTCGCGCCATCTTGAAGATGCCGGCTATGGGAAAGGAGACCAGGAAGACGATGATGAAGAAGAGAACGATGGCGATAGCTTGGAGCAGCGTCTCGCGCCCTGGAAAACCAGCAAGAACTTTCTCGATGCTTCAAATGGTAAAGCTATGCTAGAGTTGATTGGTGATGGAGATCCTTCAGGATCTGGTATAGCGTTCAGTTTTATCAAGACCTCAATGAAAGGAGGCTTCTTGGACAGTATTCAAGGCCCCCTTGCTACCGCGCAGGATGCGATGGCCCAACGCAAGGCCAATGGCGGTCATAAGTACAATGTCGACCAGCAGAACATGGTTTACGCTGAAACTATTCGTAAAATCTGGGACGCGCAGAAGAAAGCCCTGTCTGAAGCAACCGAATATGATGAAAATGAAATAGAGAAAGATGAGCACGATGGCGCTGAGGATTCGTTTGGAGTAGCTCCTACTCCTCAGTATTCGGCAACGCCCGCAGCATTTGATGACTCGGCCAGTCAAATTAGCAGGCTCAGCGAGGCAACACAAGGCAGAACAATGAGAATCATCAGAAGAGTTAAAAACCGTCTTGGTCAAGTGGAAGAGGTCTCAGAAATCGTCCGAGATCATCGAGTTTGGCGAGAGTATCAAAAGCGTCGATTGGCCCTTGATTTAGATACTAAGGAGTAAGTATCCTAATCGCATTATCCGTGATATGGGGATGCTGAGACTTCACAGCGTTTATGAGGTTAAACCAACTGGTGATGCCGAATTTGACAAGAGGGAAGCGCTACGGTACTGTTCCTGTAACCCTTGGGATATCGTCATCTTCACGACTTACTGACAATAAATAGTATCAAGAAGGAACTTAGCCGCCTTGAGCGCAATAAAGAGCGCCGCCACGCTCGCGAAAAACAAAAAGGTATCTTCCGCGCGTCCGCAGAGAGAGACGGCGGTTCCCCGAGTGCCACACCTGCCCCAAACGATAAACCTGTCGGTACCACACGCAAGTGTGCGAACTGCGGTATGGCCGGACACATCAAGACGAACAAAAAGTACTGTTCCCAATGTTACTAGACCTTATACTATCTCTTTGTCTCATATTTATCGGCTATCATTTTCTAGTTTGAACAACGCTAACCATTACTGTTTAACCATACAGGCTTTGCCCAATGCTGAATGGCACCGTCAAGCCAGAAGATAACGTGGCGGATCATGGGTTTGGTGCTATCAGTGCGCCGTTCGGATCTTGATATTCTCACAAATTACTCATCCTCGGACGTGTCAATTAATTCTTCGGCATCGTCTACATCATTACAATTCTTCTTTCGAGACAATGGCGGGCAGAAATAGGTGGACCCAGAGATGGCTGGGTTTATGAGTTGAGGTTGATTTTTCTCTGTACAACACTAGACTGTGCAATCACAGCGAGCATGGGCGGCGTTAATCAAGGGAATCAGCATTGCAGGCGGGAATTGGAGGCGTGGATGGAATAAAAGCGACGTTTGATTATCACAGTCAACACTATAAAGTCTTTAATGCAACTATGTCCCGTCGGAACATACCAGGGGTTTTTGCATTATTCCTCCGGCACTCATAGCAATCAGATAGCAAATGAAATTGACTCTCAAAGCAATCATATCTGATGTACACAATATATGGGACTGTTATCTTTTTTCCATTCAAACACAATAAACTAGGTATTTCCGTTCTCTCGCTCGCGGGGAATCTCCAAGCCCAGCGCCCGGCCCAAAACAAGGGGAATTATGTGTGTGCATTTGTGACCTTTATCTAGCTACGCAGCAAGGTAGCACGTAGGTACTAGGTATCTCTAAGCATTATAACGCTTAGTGCTTGACAAGGACAGTTGAGAACGCTTATAAGCCAATCAAAATCCAAAAGCAATCGATCAAATGATGCAATCTGGTATCATTGTAAGGAAATGGCGCTGATGAGCAGGCAGGCAAACAGAGAGACGGAAGAAGAAAAGCTGGAGCCGTTTTTTAAAAGAGATTAGAATGAGATTCGAGGATTTTCGGGAATCGTTTTGCAGGAGAAAGGTTGGTGGTGATCTTTATGTCGTCTAGGCGGATTTATTACTTTTGCCGATGAGTTTTTGAAAATCGATACTTATTGAAAGATGGGTTTACTGCCGTCGATTTTGAGCTGGGCTGCGGTTCCCGGGAGTGGCGCCGTTGTTGTCCATGTTGCCGGTCAGCTCAGCGACTCTGGCCTTGATTCTGGCTACACGGCTCTCAATGGCTACACGTCTATCAGTATATACAGTGACGTTACTATTCGAATGTACTTACTCTCCTCTCCACTCGTCTCTCCATCGTTATCTGTTGTTGTTGTTTGAGCACTATTTCCTCCTCTGGATTGGTCCTCGTTCTGTCGCTGTGCTGCACGTTCAGCGGCATTCTTACGAATTTGAGCCCACCTGTCCATAGGCGACACTTCCTTCGCTGGCTCAGCACCATTTTGAGCTTGCGGTGGTGCTTGGGCCGGTGTTCCGGATGGAACAAGAGCCTGAGGGGCTCTAACAGGCACAGGAGCCTGGATAGGAACTTCAATAGAAGCCTGGACAGGAGTCCGAACGGCAGGCTGCATAGGAGCTTGATAAGCAGCTGGAGCTGGAGCACGAACTGGAGCTGCCGCCCGCTCTGGGGCCGGTGCTTCTTTTCTCATAGCTATGGGTGGTGGGGCAGCCTCATCAGGTTCTGACTCTTGTATCGATGCAGAGCTAGGAGCAAAAGCCGGCATGTCTTCAAGTGGGCCTTGGTCAAAACTTGAGAAAGCCTGATTGGCTTCGCGCTGGTCGGCTGTGTCAATACGGGAACCGTCATCGTGAAGTGATGGCTCGTAAGACATGGGCATAGTTCTTGGAGATTGTACGGGCGTCGTCTCATCTGCCACCTTTGGTTCGGGCGTTGGAGCTACTACAGGCATATCGTTCGGGGAAGTCTTCAGGCTATTCTTCTTGAAGCCAGAGAAACGCCTGCCAATAGTTGCGCCACCAGCTTGCAGTTGGTCGTCCTTTTGAGTCTCAAGTTGATCTCCACTCAGAACCGTGGTAGCGTTCTCGGGTAATTTTGAGTTTCGGTTCTTGTTTCTACCAAACATTTTCCTGAATCCACGTGATTCGTCTTTAACACCCTTCTTTTGCAGCTTGTGATGCTTCGGGCTTTCTGGACTGCCTCCGCTCACTGGCTTGTAATCCTGTGGCTCAGGAGTAAGGACGGCACGCGGCTCCTCAACGCGGGCTTGCTCAAGACTTGGCTCAACGCGAAGTGCAACGCTGTTTTGAACATCAGTCTGTTTGCGTTCTACAGGATGTAAATCTCGAGGCAGAGCCACCTCAGCGGCTTTCTCCGACACATAATTTTGCTGCGCGATCTCCACAGGCGCTGGAGTTGGAGGCATTGGCGCAGGAGGAGGCGAAGACAATTTCGACCGCTGAACAGGTGGGGTCTCTTTCACCGGCGGTTGAGCTTCAATGGGTATCTTTGGGAGATCGCGCTCAGTAGACGACGGGTTCCGTTGAAGCGGTGATGCTCCAGGTGTGAGTTCACCGTCGCGGTAGCCTTTACCATTCATCTGACCCAAGCCTCGTCCCATTGTGTTATTCGCCAGATATGCCTCTCTGATGGCGGCCTTGTCGTATTTGCTTGCCCATTGCATAGCAGGAGACGCTTCCTTCATGATAACGGGTTGAAGAGTTAGAACGCTGTTGGTCTTTTGAGAAGCTACGTCGACCTCCTGCCTTCCCCGTCTTTGCTGGTTCTCCTGTTGTTTCTGTCTCTCCTGTAATTGGGCGGCAGCAGCTTGTATGCGTGCGTGCTGATCAGGCCCAATGCTAGTCTTGCTTACTCCCACACTTTGATTACCCTTGTAAGGATTTTGTGGGTCGCTCAGCTCTCCATCACGTTTGCCTGTAGATTTTCGTCTGGCAGATCCTTTACTGCGCCGAGTCCAGCCAAATCGGCTCTTCTTCTCTGCGATATAAGCACCCCCCGCGGGTTCAGCTGCGGCTCCTTTAACAACTTCTTCTAAAACAAGCCACTTGCCCCCTGGAATAGTAGTTTCAATCAGAGCACACCGACCGAAAGCCGCCTTCCTCTCCGGTGGTTCCTCCCCTGCCAAGCTGCTAATCCAAACCCACCAGAATGCATCGTCCAAGTCAAACCTGGTAATGTTGGCAAGCTCACCTGGATCAAGATCATTCTCGGACTCAAGTCTGGGCCTGTGTGACTGTGAACTACGGCCACGAGAGATATCAATAGGAGGAAGTATCTTGTCAGGTGGAAGAAGCAATGGTGTGGGATTACTCGTTGCCTCATCCACAAAACCAGAAGACATAAAATCTGCCCATGATGGCGTAGTGGGTCTCCCACCGTCAGCAGTTCGAGACTGTGCTGTATTTCGAAGCCCCTGCGGTTTCTTTGGCTTCAAGAAGTTACTTTCTGAATCTTCATCCTCCTCTGCCTCGTCGAAAGCTCCAGAGAATCCGATATCTTCAAATCGTGACCATGAAGCCTCTCGAAGACCAGTAGATCGCTTGGAACTGGAAACTTGAGATTGATTTGTGGAGGATATTGACTTCAATACTCTCCGGCACTCGTCAGTCAATGCCTTTACAGGATCATCGTAATCAGAAAATTGCTGTAATGCTCGGTCATCGTCTCTGTATTGGAAGTGATTTGCTCGACGGAGTAATGCAAATGGTGTTGGTGACACTACGTTTACAATCATCACAACCTTCGTCGTAGTTGTCTGCATTAGTGACGGTGTTTCCGGGGGGTATTCAGTCTCCTGAACAAGCTTTTGTAATGACATAGGTAGTGTAGAGATTCCGTTCAGGCCCTTGACTGAATCCGGAGACTGAGATCTTAAGTAGGCAAAGAAGAGGTGACTGGTCGCATCGGCAGCACTGCATATTTGTCAGAACGTATTCAATTTTATGTCGTGTGAGAAAATATACCTTGTCCACACCTTGTAGCCACCTTCAAATCCTTTTCCACTGTCGGAATGCTCGAATGCCCACCAGGCTGCTAATCTTGATAGTTTCCGACCACCAAGACCGTTCATCTTCCCATGAGCAGCTACTGCCGAAAGCAGATCGAAAAAATCAAAGATTATCTTTGTACGAGCATCGGAGTCTACGCTGAGTGGTATAAAAGTCGAAAAGGAATCTCTCGCCATATTGGAATCTGATCACCTTTCAGCGATCGAGGGTCTCGGTATTAGAATATTCTTCCAAAACATACCTTGTTCACCCTGTCGGAAGAGCTCGTACGCATCCCAGGATACTACACCACCTGGAAGTCTGGCCCAGCACCATTTTACAACGCTGCACAGAACCTGAACCACATCAGTCCTAGTTCCAAGACCATTAGTTTTAGTGTTTTACCATAGGCTCTGTGAGACGGAGCTCTTGTGTCAAGTATTCACCATGCAGTGCCTGTCCTCTATCAAAGAAGTTCCGTATAAATGTACGTGCCGCACTGGGATCGGATGTCGGTCGGAATGGAAGCAGCATGAATGGCATATCCAGCGCTAGAATGGGAAATATATTAGCTTGTGTAACTTAACAATCGACTTGCGTCGTCCTTGTGCGTCATAGTTGCAGCCAATTTGCCAATTGTTGTACGCACCTCTTGACTTGAGTTCCAGTGTACACCCTCTTAACAGTTCCTGTACTTCATCTGGCTCCACAGTCTTGCGTATCCATGCATCTTCCCACACTGGCTTTGGAGCCGCCTGCTGAGTATCGCCCTGGGGAGCATTCTTCTTCGATTTGGAAAGTTTGGTTGGGCCATCCTTGCCCTTGAGCCTCGAAAAGAAACTCGGCATCGTGTGCGCGTGTTTGTTATAAGGCCTTTTGACAAAAGTCTCAATTCACATAGAAATATGTTCAGCAGCGCATGCGAAGCAATGTGACGCGCGAGGTGATTGGTTGGAGAAAGAAACTGGCTGAAAGTATGAGACTGCACAGGTATTGGAATGTATGGAGTTATGCACAATTCCAATTCGTGCCAGTCAGAGAGCTGGGGAGGAAAGCGGACAGACGTAATGCGAGTTGTGACTTTGAAAGTTTTGTCGCCTCGTTCAGGGGTTCGATCGTGACCGTGCGGTGTTATCGACTCCCTCCTAGTGTCGCTCTTTGTCTAAATGCGGTCGTGAAGGCGGTGAGCCGAAATTAATTATTTTGTATTCGAGTTTCGTCAAAAGGAAACCCTTGGATGAAACAACGAAAGAAAGAACAGTTGATGAGGCCAAACTGTAGGACATGTAAGACGATAGAAATTAGTACCTAACGCGGATGCTGATCAGGTTTAGAAATAACTGGACAATTATGTACAAGGGGGAAGGATTTCTTGGTCTTGTGAGAGTAGAGCTAGCTGGCGACCAGTGAAGGGCAGCGGTTGTCTATGTGGGATCGTCAACCACATCACCGCGCATGTCCCGCAATGCATGATCGGGCTGTTTCAGCAGCGCGTGTCTCCTAGGGTGCCAGCTAATCCTCGTACCTACCAGCAATTCCAATCCGTCGTGGCAGCGAGCACGCTAACTCCTTACGTTCATTTAACGACGCCTTCGCCACAACCAATCGTCCATGTTCCTGCAGCTTGGCCTTAGACACCTTAACACCGCCACCTGGGCATTGAAAAAGGCAATATAATGAGCGCGCCCTCCTCGTATCAATCTGAACCGGCTGTCGCTCGCATAAAGCGTTGGCTTGGATCTTCAATGGCAATCATGGTTCACGCATCTGCTGACAGCTCGGAGGGACCTACAAATCAGCCCCCTGAATTTGCGCCGGTGGAGATTGCTACATGACTACACGAGCCAGACATGGCCACATCAGGAAGAAGCCCTGACCCTCGGCAGTTAATAAGAAGTGGTCAAGGCCCTACATGCGTCAGCTGTCGTCAGCCAATTGCTGCATCTCCAATGATCTAGCCCTAGATGTCACGGAGCAGTCAGACAAAGACCCCTGCAAGGCATTATTTTGAGGCAACTTCGCGTCAAGTTCATGTCACTACAAGCACTTAAGGCATTGAAATTGTTCTAGAATGTCAAGAATGCGGCATTTACAGTGATTGAAGTGCCGTGCTACCTTTTTTTTTTTTTTTTTTCGTACGTCATGACGTCAAGAGTCTCTTCAGATCTCATGTGATGTCGATATATGCCACAATTCTAAGTATAACTTCCTACGTCAAAGTACCGTTTCATTTATGAACTATTAACGCAATTGATCATATTAGTTCTGTACTACTCCCAATCGTGGTAAAAGACGAGCAGACAGTAATCTCGTACGTCGCCTCTTCTCTCCCCAAAGACATAAGAATTGTCGACAGCTGGCTCCAGTGAATTCAATGAGCTAGTCAATATGTCAGCCGCCAAGCTATAGGCCATGAGAGATAGGCTTCTATGCTAGGTCGATCAAATAATTCCCTCACACGCCTGCTAGTGGTCGGAAAATTATCGATATCCTGAAGTACCCCAACAAAGATTCAGAGAACTATGACGAAGATACGTTGTGGGCAAGTTTCAAAAGACGATCAAACTGGTAAGAGGAGTTTGCTTATGCGAGTATAGACGACGTTCATCATATGCGTAAGATAGTATCTTATTGCAAGCGGCATCTAGGTCAAGAGGAACGGGCTTAGATGCTGGTTGCATAAAAAAATGTATGTCTGTTTCCAATTTTCTGCTAGAGAAGGCACAGAATGAGATTACAGCAATGAAATCCATTGACACCCTAAACGCTCCTGAATATACACTCTCTATGAGCAAGCACTCCATAATTCAACAATATTATTCAACCAAAGAAACATTAGGAAACGCCCAGCACAAAAACCAACTCATAGGAAGCTCAAATGCCCGCCTCTACAGGCTTAACATTCAAATCCCAATCAATCTCCCCCTCAGGCCCGTATCGCTGCTTCAGCCACTCATTCGTCTGCTTAAAATGTCCACAATCAAAAAATCCCCTCGCCGCACTCAATGGACTAGGATGCACACTCTGCAACACCAAATGCCTCTTCCGATCAACCTTCGCAACCCTCTTCCCCGCTGGCGTGCCCCAAGCCAGAAACACGACCCCCATGGTCCGCTTTGCCGCCACTAAATCGATGACTTTCTGCGTGAATTTCTCCCAGCCTCTGTTTGCGTGGCTGTTAGGTTCGTGGGCTCGGACAGTCAAGCAAGTGTTTAACAACAAAACGCCACGGTCGGCCCACGGCGTTAGCAGGCCGCCGTTTTTTGGCGGTGGAGTAAAGGTCGGGTAGTCGCGCTTGAGGGCTATGTAGATGTTTTTGAGCGATGGAGGTGCAGGTGTGGGTGGCCGCACAGAGAAGCACATCCCGTGGGCTTGGTTGTCGTTGTGGTAGGGGTCTTGGCCCAGGATGACGGCTTTGACGGTGTTGAGGGGTGTGTGACGGGACCTGGGAGTCGGGTCAGTTAGAGTTTTTGGGTAGGAGGGGAAGGGAGCTGACCAGGAATAGACGTCTTCCATTGGGGGGAAGATTTTCTTGCCAGAGTCGAGTTCCTTCTTAAGAAAGCGTTTGAGTTCGAGGAATTCTTTGCTGGTCACTTCGTCTTTGAGTTGGGCGAGCCAACTCTCATGTAGAGTCTCGATTTCGAGCTTGAGGAGGTCTTTCTGCTCGTCGGTGAGTTTTGCGAGCCATTTCTCCTTGTCGAATTTGGCTTTTGGGGATTCAACTGTTTCGGCGGCTGTGCCTGTGACTTTAGTAGAAGAGACTGTCTTTGGTGGCCCAAAGAAGGAGGTGATGCTGGAGTTGGCTTTTGGCTTCTTTGCGTCTGCGAGAGCCTGATTCTCAGCCTTGCGCTTGAGAGACATGATGGGCCGCCGGAAAATAAGTAGGAGAGACAGTTTGGAGGTTGTGAGACTTCAAATTACCTATTTAACTGGGTGGTTGGAGC
>Ga0335072_10005412_pt1 | contig 18807 bp, 15 predicted proteins | sample Lox_Sample_21_FD_206725 | JGI IMG/M metagenome (GOLD analysis project Ga0335072, IMG submission 206725) | Soil microbial communities from Loxahatchee National Wildlife Refuge, Florida, United States - Lox_Sample_2.1 | ecosystem: Environmental > Terrestrial > Soil > Wetlands | place: USA... | reverse complement strand
GGCTTCGTTCGGCCCGAGTATCCCTCGCAGGTGGAGGTGTCCTACTTCGAGGCGGGCAAGCTCTGCGATTACATCGCGCAGCAGTGGGGAAGCGCCAAGCTGAATGGGCTGGTGCACTCCTACGCCGCGCGCGAATCCACCGCGCAGGCGATCCGCGAGAACCTCGGGCTCACTCCCGAGGGGCTCGACCGGCAGTTTCAGGCGTGGCTGTACTCGAGCCTCGCGGTGACGCTCGGGAGCTTCGATGCATGGCGCACGGGGCTCGCGCGTCTCGGCGATCTCGCCCATTCCAAGCAGTATGACGCTGTCATCCGGGAGGGGGACGCCGTGATCCGCATGTATCCCGACTACGTCTACGACGGCAACGCGTACGAGACCCTCGCGGCGGCGTACCTGGTGAAGCAGAACCGCGCCGCGGCGGCCGGCGTGCTCACCGAGTACGAGCATCGTGGCGGGCGGCGCCCCGCAGTGCTCAAGCAGCTCGCCGCGCTCGAGGAGGCGCTCGGCCATCCCGATGAGGCGGCCGCGACGCTCGATCGCATCAACTACATCGATCCGGCCTACGACGAGGATCTGCACCGTCACCTGGGCGCGCTCTGGATCGAGCTCAAGAACTACCCCGGCGCGATCCGCGAGTACCGCGCGGTGCTCGCGCTCAACCCGCTCGATAAAGCATCGGCGGAGTTCGATCTCGCACAGGCGTACTTCGCGGCCGGGCGGCGCGCAGAGGCGGACGATGCGGTGCTCGCCGCGCTCGAGGTGGCACCCGATTATCCCCCGGCGCAACGGCTGCTGCTCAAGCTCCAGGGCGAAGCGCAGTCAAAGACAGCAGTAGAAGGCACACACCCATGAGCACGATGGCCGAAATCGATCTGCAGTCGCGCGATCTCGGGGAGCGTCTCGCGCGCTTCCACGCCGTGCGCGAAGGCATTCTCGCCCAGGTGCGCGCAGTCATCGTGGGACAGGAGGAGGCGCTCGAGCAGATTCTCACCGCGCTTCTGGTCGGGGGTCATTGTCTCATCACGGGCATGCCGGGTACCGCGAAGACGCTGATGGTGCGCACGATTGCGCGCACGCTCGGGCTCGAGTTCCGCCGCATCCAGTTCACCCCGGACCTCATGCCCGCGGACATCACGGGCACGGACATCATCGAGGAGGACGCGGGGAGCGGCCGGCGCCGCTGGACATTCGTGCCCGGACCGATCTTCGGCAACGTCGTGCTCGCCGATGAGATCAACCGCACTCCTCCCAAGACACAGTCGGCGCTCCTCGAGGCGATGCAGGAGCTCTCCTGCACTGTGCGAGGCAATCACTACGAGCTGCCGCGCCCGTTCTTCGTGCTCGCGACGCAGAATCCGATCGAGCTCGAGGGCACCTACCCGCTCCCCGAGGCCCAGCTCGACCGCTTCCTCTTCAATACGCTGCTCGGCTATCTCTCGGCGGAGGACGAGCTTGCCGTCGTCGATCGCACGACGACGACCAGCACTCCGCAGGCCGAGGCGGTGACCGGCGCCGCGGAGTTGCTCGAGTTCCAGCGCCTGGTGCGCATGGTGCCGATCGGCGAGTCGGTCGCACGCTTTACGGTCGAGCTGGTGCGCGCCACGCGCCCGGAGGGGAGCGAGGCGCCGGCGATCGTGAAGAAATACGTCTCCTATGGGGCGAGCGTGCGCGCGGCGCAGTTCATCGTGCTCGCCGCCAAGGCGCGTGCGCTTGCCCACCGTCGCTATCACGTGAGCTTCGAGGACATCGCGGCACTCGCGATTCCGGCGCTGCGCCACCGCGTGCTGCTCAACTTTCACGCCGAGTCCGACCGGATCGGCGCCGACGAGATCCTGCGGCAGGTCATCGCGGCGGTGCCGGCGCCCGCCGGCGCCTGATCGCCCGGGCCTCACTCGCGAAGGGATGAGTGGCATGCCGCGCTTTCTCGATCCGGCCGTCCTCAGCGCAATCTCCGGGCTCGAGCTCGTCGCGAAGACCGTGGTCGACGGCTTCGTCGCGGGGCTGCATCGCTCGGCGGACTTCGGCTTCAGCCAAGAGTTCGCGGAGTACCGCGCCTACACCCCGGGCGATGACCTGCGGCACGTCGACTGGAACGTCTATGCGCGCAGCGAGCGCGCCTACCTCAAGCGCTATCGCGGCGAGACGAACAGTCTCCTCACGCTGCTGATCGATGCGAGCAACTCGATGAGCTACGCATCCGGGGCCGTGAGCAAGCTCGACTACGCGCGCTACATCGCCGCCTCGCTCGCCTACCTCGCGATCCGCACGCAGCGCGATGCGGCCGGACTCGTCGTCTTTGATGACGAGCTGCGCTGTGTCGTGCGGCCCTCTGCGCGCGAGGGACAGATGCACCGCGTGTTGGCCGGGCTCGAGCGCGCCGAGCCGCGCGCCCGCACTCGCTACGAGGCGCCGCTCGAGCACGTGCAGGGGTTCGTCCGTCGCCGCGGCATCGTCGTGATGCTCTCGGATTTCTACGCGACGCCCGAGCGGATCGTGCGCGCCGCCGAGCCGCTGCGATTCCGCGGCAACGAGGTGGTGCTGTTCCACATTCTCGATCGCGCCGAGCTCGAGCCGGACATCGGAGCCTCGGCGCTCCTTGTCGATCTCGAGACCGCCGAGCGCATGGAGGTGAACGCAGAGTACGCCGCGCGCGATTATCGGGAGCGCATCGGTGCGCACATCGAAGCGCTCGGCACCCGGGCGCGCGCGGCCGGGCTCGGCTACCGGCTGCTGGTGACGGACGCACCGCTCGATGCGGCCCTGCGCGAGTACCTGACCGTGAGACAAGGTCGCGACTGAGGGCGGCACCGGAGCCAACGAGCGGCACGCATGGGATTTCTCGCACCCGGATTTCTGCTCGGCGCACTCGCGGTGGGCTTGCCGCTCTACCTGCATCTGCTGCGCCGCCAGAGTGGTGTGCCGCGACCTTTCAGCTCGCTCATGTTCTTCGAGCGGCGCCTGCCGGTGGCCGCACACCGCCGTCGTCTGCGCTATCTGCTGCTGCTCGCCGCGCGCATCGCGGTGATCCTGCTCGTGGCGCTCGCATTCGCCGAGCCATTCATCCCGGGCTCGCTCGCCGGAGCGGGACCGGAGAGGCTTCTGCTGCTCGTCATCGACGACTCCTTCAGCATGCGCGCGGGCGCCCGCCTCGACGCCGCCAAGCGCTCCGCGCTCGCGCTCGTCGCAAGCAAACCCTCCGGCGAGCGCGCCCAGGTGCTCCTGCTCGGAGCCGAGGTGCGTGCGCTCACGAGCGCCACCGAGGACCCGCGCGTGCTGCGCGCCGCGGTCGAGGGGATCGAGCCCGGGGACTCGCGCGCGAGCTTCGCACTGCTGCCGGGCGCGGTGCGCGCGATCGGCGCAAGCGCCGGTGCACCGCTCGAGGTGCACCTCGTGAGCGACATGCAGCGCACGCAGATGCCGCCCAGCTTCTCGGAGCTCGCGATGCCGCCGAATGCCGCGCTCGAGCTGCAGCCGGTCGCGAGCGGCGCGGCGCCGAATTGGGCGGTGGAGAGCGTCACTGCGCCGGGACAAGTCTTCGACCTGCGAACGCTGCGCATCCAGGCGGTCATCGCCGGCTACGGGACTCCCGCCGCCACGCGCACGGCGACGCTCATCGTGAATGGCCGCAGTGTCGCGACGCGCCGCGTCGCGGTGCCGGCCTCCGGGCGTGCAACCGTGGAATTCGATGCGCCGGAGCTGCCCTACGGACTGAGCCGCTGCGCAGTGCGGATCGACCCGGCCGACCTGCTCGCCGCGGACGATGAGTACCTCTTCAGCATCGAGCGCGCCGAGCGACGGCGCGGACTTCTCGTGCATCAGGCGGCCGACACCCGCTCGGCGCTCTACTTCTCCGCGGCGCTGCGCGCCGCCGACCCATCGGCTTTCGTGATCAGCCCGGTCGAGACGGCGAACGTCGCTCAAGAGGATCCGTCGGCCTACGCATTCGTGGTGCTCTCGGATGTCGCGGCACTTCCCGAGCGCTTCAGCGCGCGACTCGCCGACTACGTGATGCGCGGCGGCAGCGTGCTGATCGCGCTCGGCACAGCGGCCGCGCAGCAGCCGCGCGTGCCGCTCATCGCGGTCCCGCCGCTCGCCGCGCACGCCTATTCGCGAGCGCCGGCGGGCTTCGCGGCCGTGGGTGAGGCGGATGCCACCTTCCCGGCGGTCGGTCGCACAGCCGATTGGGACGGGGTGCGCTTCTTCTATGCCGCGGGGCTCCCGGTGGCGGATGCGCGGGTCCTCATGCGCCTCACCGACGGTACCCCGCTCCTCAGCGAGCGGCGCTTCGGGGAGGGCCGCGTGATGCTGTTCGCGTCCGGATTCGACAACCTCACCAACGATTTGCCGCTTCATCCCGTGTTCGTGGCGTTCGTCGATCGGCTGGCGCGCTACCTCTCGGGGAGCGAAGGTCGCGTGAGCTCGCACGTAGTCGGGGAGTCCCTCGCGCTCCGGAGCGTCCGCGATCCGGCGGTGGGCGTCGAGGTCATCGACCCGCACGGTCACCGTCCGCTCTCGCTCGGTGCCTCGACTACCGCCGAATCCTTACCGCTCACGATCGCCGGCTTCTACGAGGTCGACTTCGCGAACGGCCGCCAGGATGTGATCGCGGTCAACCCGGACCGCCGCGAATCGGACCTGGCGCCCGTGCCGCGGGATGTGCTCGCGCTGTGGCGCGGCGCTGCGGCCGTGCCGGGCGCGACGACGGCGCACGGAGCGCCGCGGTTGCGCGCGACGGCACCCTACGATCTGTGGTGGTACGCTATGACGGTACTTCTGGCGGTCTGCGTGGCGGAGTCCGCTCTGGCCAGCCGCTACCTCGGCACGCCCCGGGAGGGACCGTGAGCGCGACGGGCGAGCTGCGTTCCTATCTCGATCAGCTGCGCCGGCGCATGCGGCTCGCCGCCACGTTGCGCGGGCTCGCGCTGATCTGCGCCTGCGCGCTCGGCGCGACGCTCGTCCTCACCCTCGTCCTCAATCGCTTTGCGTTCTCTGCCCCGAGCCTGTGGAGCGCGCGCGGCGTGCTCGCGCTCGTGCTCGGCGCCGGCGCGGCGCTCGGGATCGTGGTGCCGCTTTGGGGGCTCACTCGCCGAGCGCCGGCGCACCGCGCCGAGCAGCGCGTGCCCGAGTTCGAGCAGCGCCTGCTCACCTTTGCCGAGCGGGAATCCGCACCCGATCCGTTCCTGGAGCTGCTCGCGGCCGATACGCTGCGCATCGCGCGTGACGCCGAGCCGCGACGGATCGTTCCGGATGCCGCGCTGATTGCGGCTGCGGGCGTCGGTCTCGCCTGCCTGGGTGTGCTCATCTGGCTGATCCGCGCCGGACCGGGCTATCTCGGCTACGGTGCGGCGGCGCTCTGGACCGGTGCACCGACGAGTCCGCTCTACGCGCTGCGCGTCACGCCCGGTGATGCCGTCGTGCGACGGCACGGCGATCAGCTGATCGTCGCGCAGCCGCTCGGCATGGCCCCCGAGCAGGTGCAGATCTTCGCGCGCTTCGCGAGCGCTTCGCGCTGGGATCACGTTGCGATGGAGCCGCAGCCGCGCTCCTCGGGCTTCCAGTTCCTGTTCGCGGGCATTCCCGAGGACCTCGAGTACTACGTGCGCGCGGGCCCGCTCGAATCCGCGCACTACCACCTGAAGGTGGCCGATGTGCCCGAGGTGCGGCGGATCAGAGTCACATACCGCTACCCCGCCTGGATGAATCGCGCCCCCACGGTGGAGGACGCGGGGGGCGACCTGCGCGCGGTCACCGGCACGCTCGCCGAGCTCGAGATCCGCACGAACCGAGCGCTCGCCGGCGGCGCGCTGGTGCTCGACGACGGGCGGCAGATCGCGCTCGCTTCCGCCGGCGTCAATGCTTACCGCGGCACGATCGACATCGAGCGCGATGGCGCATACCACGTCGCACAGCGCGACGGGGCGCGCGTGGTGCGCATCTCGGACGACTATTTCATCGAGGCGGGAGAGGTGAGGCCGCCCGAGGTGGCGATCGTGCGGCCGGCGCGCGACTATCGCGCGAGCCCGATCGAGGAGGTGACGATCGAGGCCGCCGCGTCGGACCCCTTCGGGCTCACGGGGTTGACGTTGCATTACTCGGTCAACGGCGGGCCGGAGCGGGCGGTCGCGCTGCTGCGGACCCGAGGAGCGCAGCGCGCACGCGGTGCCGCGGTGATTGCGCTCGAGAATCTGCATCTCGTGCCCGGGGACGTGCTGAGCTTCTACGCTCGGGCTCAGGACGCGCGCGCCGATTCGCGCTCGGATCTCGCGTTCATCCAGATCGATCCGTTCGAGCGCGAGTTCTCCCAGTCGCAGCAGTCGGGCGGCGGCGGGGGAGGCATGGGGAACGGCGAGGCGCAGATCGCCGAGCGCGAGAAGGAGATCATCACCGCCACCTGGAAGCAGTCGGGCCTCAGGGACGCCGCGCCGAAGCAGGCGGCCGAGCAGGCGAAATTCCTCTCCGACGTACAGAACACGCTGCGCTCGCAGGCGCTCGCGCTCGCCGGGCGGCTGCAGCTGCGCGATCTCACCGCGGCGAGCGACGCGATCGGCACGTTTCAGCAGGAGATGAACGCGGCGGCGGATGCGATGCAGCCGGCTGCGCAGCGGCTCGATGCCGGGAAGTGGAACGACGCGCTGCCTTCGGAGCAGAAGGCGCTCGAGCACCTGCTGCGCGCCGAGGCCACTTTCCGTCAGATTGAAGTCGCCTACGGGAGCATGGGTGCAGGCTCTGGCGCCCCGAACTCCGCGGGCCGCGATCTCGCGAGCCTGTTCGACCTGGAGCTCGACCTGCAGAAGAATCAATATGAGACCCGCGATGAGCCGGCGAGCGGTCCTGCGACCAATCAGGTCGACGACGCGCTGAGGAAGCTCGATGAGCTCGCGCGGCGCGAGGACGCCCTTGCCGACCAGTCCGGGAACGCCGCGCCGCAAAGCGCCGAGGAGCGCTGGCAGCAGGAGATGCTGCGGCGGAATGCGGAGGAGCTGCGCCGGCAGCTCGAGCGACTCGCGCAGAGCGCCGGGAGCAGGCAAACCGGCGCGCAGGGCGCCCAAGCCGGGACCCCATCGGACACCTCGCAGCCCCCGGACGCGGCCGAGGCGCGCAACGTCCGCCAGGCGCTCGAGCGGCTGCGCGAAGCCGAGGAGGACATGCGCCGCGCGGTCGACGAGCGCGACGCAGCCGGCGCGCGCAGCGCCGCAGAGCGGCTGCGCGAGGCGACGCGGGTGCTCGGGGGCATCGAGCAGCAGGAGGTGGCGAGCGAGCTCGACGCGCTGCGCCGGAATGCAGGTCGGCTCGCCGACGAGGAGCATCGGCAGGTGGGCGAGCTGCAAGCCTTCGGCGGCCGTGCGGGGCGACCGGGAATGCTGAGCGGCTTCAACGGAACGGCGAGCGATGCCGAGGAGATGATCGAGCAGCGGCAGCGGCTCGCCGATGCGCTCGCCCAGCTCGAAGCGCGCATGCGCGACGCCGAGCGCGACGCGGCTTCCGGAAGCCGTGAGGCCGCGTCCAAGCTCGGCGATGCGCTCAACGAGCTCGACGAGAACGAGATCGAGAGTCGCCTGCAGCGCAGCGCCGATGTGCTGCGCCGGGGCTACAACCCGGCCTCGGATCCGGGCGAGTCGGACGTCGAATCGGCGCTGCGTCACCTCGCCGACCAGCTCGGCCAAGCCGGCGCGGCCTTCGCGCAGAACCGCTCGCCCTCCGGCGAGGACGCCCTCGATGCCGTCGACCAGCTGCGCAACCGTCTCGCCGCGCTCGCGGGCGGGGTCACGGGCGCCGGCGGCAGCACGAACGGATCGGTGAACGGCGGCTGGAACACGGGCAACAATCGCTACCCGGGGGGACGTGCGGCCGCAGCCTCGTCGGTACCGGCCCCGGCGATCGATCCCGAGCGAACTTACCGACAGGGGATGAGCGAGCTCGGGCGCTTGAAGCGGGCCGTTGGCGCGGATCCCGCGGCGCAGAGCCAAGTCGCGGCGCTCATCCGCTCCATGCAGCGGCTCGATCCGCGCCGGTTTCCTGGAAATCCGCAGATGGTCGCGGAGCTCTCAGGCCGTGTCCTCGGCGAAGTGGACCGCCTGGAGCTGCAGTTGCGCCGCGACTCCGGACCCGGAGACGTGGGGAACGTCCGCACGGGGCCGCCGATGCCGGTCCCGGCCGGCTATGACGAGGCGGTCGCAGAGTACTATCGCCGCTTGAGCCGCAATCCGTGAGGTGAGCGCGCGAGCCGCTCCTCACGCGTTCTCGGTGGCCCCCGTACTTTGATAGATACCCAACGTGCTCAGTGATGGTGATGGCCACCCGGCCCGTGCACGTGGCCATGCGAGAGCTCCTCCTCGGTCGCCTCGCGCACCGCGGTGACTTCCACGTCGAATGTGAGGCTCTTGCCGGCGAGCGGGTGATTGCCGTCGAGCGTCACCAGATCGCCGGTGACACGGGTCACGGTGACGGTGCGCGCCCCGTGCTCGGTCTGCGCGCGCAGCTGCATCCCCACCGTGACGCTCGGCACTCCGCGCAGCGCGCGGCGCGGCACCTGTTCGACGAGCTTCGAGTCGTACTCGCCGTAGCCCTCGGCGGGCGCGATCTGCACGTGCAACCGGTCTCCGGGGCTCTTGCCCTGTAATTCTCGCTCGAGTCCCGGGATCAGGTTTCCGTGTCCGTGCAGATAGGTGAGCGGCTCCGCGGATGTGGAACTGTCGATCACCTCGCCCGCATCGTCCTTGAGCGTGTAGTGGATCGTGACGACGGAGTCCTGCTTGACAGTCATGGGGTTACGAGCTCCGCGCGCGCGGTTGCGGTTGCGCAGTCTGGGACCCGGCGCATCGGCCCGTCAACCCGCGCGGCCGCCGGGCGGCCCGCGGTCGCGGGGCGGGGCGTGCAAGAAGCGGAGCGGGGATCGGCGTATATTTCACGCGCGGAGAGCCAATCCGATCGTCTTTTCGAACTGGAGAACGGCAGATGAGCATTGAAGATGCGAAGGCGCGACGCAAGGCGCTGAGCGCGAGCCCCACGGACCTCACGGCCGCCGCAACACGCGACCTCACCGCAGCGCTGAATGCGCTGCTCGCCGACGTGTTTGCGCTTTACCTGAAGACCAAGAATTTCCACTGGCACATGTGGGGTCCGCATTTTCGCGACTATCACCTGCTGCTCGATGAGCAGGCGGCACAGATCTTCGCGATGACCGACGACATTGCCGAGCGCGTGCGCAAGATCGGCGGAACGACGCTGCACTCCGTCGGACACATCCAGCGCCTGCAGCGAATCCGCGACAATGACGCAGATCTCGTGACTCCGCAGGACATGCTCGCCGAGCTCGGCGAGGACAACCGACAGCTCACCGCGAGCATGCGCGCCACGCACACGACCTGCGATGAGCACGGGGATGTGCCGACCGCGAGCCTGCTCGAGAACTGGATCGACGAGTCCGAGCGGCGCTCCTGGTTCCTCTTCGAGGCCTGTCGTACCGGTCAGGAGAGTCGCTGATCGCGGCCCCTCGCCGCTGCGTTCGGTGCCGGGCGCGGCCCGGCGCCGCGGGCGCGCCTACGCGTGCGCGTCATTCGCGCCACGCGCCCGACTGAACCTGCGCGAGCGGTTTCGCGCACAATTTCATTCCATTGCTCCATGACTCCAACCCCTCACGATCCATTCGAGGCCGAGCACGAGACCCTGCAGCCGGCGGGCGCCGTGATGCGCAACGCGAGCCGCACGTTCCTGTCGTTGCGACACTGGAGGGCGCGCTTTCTGCTGTGGCTCGCGGCCGCAGCCGTGGGCGGTGCCGCGGTCGGTTTCGCCAAGATCGCCGATCTGGCCCAGGGAGAGCTGCGGCGCTTGGTCGCGGTTTGGCCCTACGCGCCGTGGCTTCTCGCGCCGCTCGGGTTCTGCGGTGCCGCGTGGGCCACGCGGCGCTATTTCCGCGGTGCCGAGGGCAGTGGGATCCCGCAGACGATCTTCACGCTGCTCCCGGATGCGGGGGAGGCCGGCGCGCGGCTGCTCAGGCCGCGTGTGGTGATCGGCCGCATGGTACTCGCGGCGGTGGGTCTGTTCTGCGGCGGCTCGATCGGTCGCGAGGGCCCGACGGTGCACGTCGGGGCGGTCATCACGCACATCTTCGGCCGCTGGATCCCGCACGGGGGAACGAGCGCGCAGCGGCGCGCCCTCATCCTCGCGGGCGGCGCGGCCGGTGTCGCGGCCGCTTTCAATACCCCGCTTGCGGGCATTGTGTTTGCGATCGAGGAGCTCTCGCGCTCGTTCGAGGAGCGCGCGAGCGGCGCGACGCTGACAGCGGTGGTTCTCGCAGGGGTGATGTCGATCGTGCTCGTCGGGGAGTACACCTACTTCGGTCAGCCGCAGGTCTCCCCGGCCGCCTATCAGGTGGAGCTCAGCACGTTCATCGTCGCGATCGCCGGCGGGCTCGCCGGCGGGCTGTTCAGCCGCCTGACGCTGCTCAGCGTCGCCGGTCTGCCGAGCGTGCTCGGCAAACTGCAGCGCGAGCGGCCGGCGCTGTTCGCAGCGCTCTGCGGTCTGTCGGTCGCACTGGTCGGCTGGGCGGCGGGCGGACTCACTTACGGGACCGGGTACAACGAGGCGCGCTCGGTGCTCGAAGGGCACGCCCACCTCCCGTGGTTCTACATGCCCGCGCGCGCGTTCGCGACGCTCGCGGCGTATCTGAGCGGCATACCGGCGGGTCTGCTCGCCCCGTCGCTCTCGGCGGGTGCGGGCCTCGGTCAGCTCGTCGCCGACCTGCTCGGGCAGTCGACCGCGGTGCCGCTCGCGATACTCGGCATGTGCGGCTATCTCGCCGGCGTCACGCAGGCACCGCTCACCTCATTCGTCATCGTCATGGAGATGACCACGCGCCACGAGATGGTGCTGCCGCTCATGGTCACCGCGGCCGTCGCGACGACCGTGTCGAAGATCCTCTCGCCGCCGCTCTACCGCGCGCTCGCGCTGCGCTACGCGCTGCCGCCGGCGCCGTCACCGGCGGCGGCTCAGGCGCCGAGCGCGGCGGGCGCTACGTAGACTCGGTCGTTTTCGTCGCGGCGAGCTCCGGCTCCTCGGCCGCCGCGAGCGCACCGCCGCTCCCCCCGCGGTCGGCTGCGAGCTGCCAGAAGATCCACGCCGAGGCGGCGGTCATGAGCCCCACGCAGACGAACGTCGCACGGAATGCCGGCAGCCGCGGCGCGGGGTCGCGGCTGAAGACATCGACGAATGTCGTGAGGAGCCCCGCGGCCGCAGCCACGCCGAGGCTCATCGAGAGCATCTGAATCATCGACAGGAGGCTGTTGCCGCTGCTTGCGCTCGCGCCCGAGAGGTCCTTCAGCGTCACGGTGTTCATGGCGGTGAACTGCAGCGAATTGACGATGCCGAACAGTCCGAGCTGGACGATCGCGATCGCGAGCGGCTCGGTCGCGGAGAGCAGCGCGAAGCTCGCCATCGCGGCGCCCACCAGGAACGTGTTGACGACGAGCGTGCGGCGGTAGCCGTAGCGGGTGATGAGCGGGGTGACGAGCCGCTTGGAGAGGATCGCCCCGATCGAGGTCGGCAGCATCATGAGCCCGGAGTGAAGCGGCGTGTATCCGAGGCTCACCTGCAGCAGGAGCGGGATCAGAAACGGGATGCTGCCGCTGCCGAGCCGCGCGAACAGATTGCCGAGCAGCCCGATCGCGAAGGTCGATGTTCTGAACAGACTCGGCGCAAACAGCGGATGCGACTGCTGGGGCGCGCGCAGCCAGTAGGCGGAGAGGCTCGCGAGCCCGAACACCACGAGGATGAGCACGGTCGCGTGTCGCAGCGCAAGCTCGGAGAGGCCGTCGATGCCGAACGAGACCGCCACCATGCCGAGCGCGAGCAGCGCATAGCCGGTCGCATCGAAGCGCGGGACGCGCCGCTCGCGGTTGTCGGGCATGTAGGCGAAGGTCGCCGCGGCGCCCGCGATCCCGATCGGCACGTTGATGAGAAAGATCCAGTGCCACGAGGCGACCTCGACGAGCCAGCCGCCGAGCGTCGGTCCGATGAGCGGTCCGAGGAGCCCGGGGATGGCGATGAAGCTCATCGCCGGCAGCAGCTTCTCGCGGGGAAAGGCGCGCAGAATCGCGAGCCGACCGACCGGCAGCAGCATCGCCCCGCCCGCCCCCTGGAGCACGCGCGCACCGTCGAGCTCGAGAAGGCTGCGCGAGGCCGCACAGAGAAGAGAGCCTGCGACGAAGAGCGTGATGGCGGTGAGAAACGCGCGGCGGATTCCGAAGCGATCCGCAAGCCAGCCGGAGGCGGGGATCAGCATCGCCATCGTGAGCGCATAGGCGATGACGACCGACTGCATGTTGAGCGGCCGCTCCCCGAGGCTGATCGCCATCGCCGGGAGTGCCGTGTTGACGATCGTCGAATCGAGCGTCTGCATGAAGAAGCCGACCGCCACCAGCCACTGCAGAATCTCGAGCGATCGGGCGGATCTCAGCATGGTCCGATGGATGCGGCGACTCGCGTGCCCGCGCGCACTGGCACGCTCCGGTCGACTAACCGCCGGAGCGCTTTGCGTCGTAGCCCAGGCTTTTGAGCTCGGCGACGAGGCGGTCGCGGTGATCGCCCTGGATCTCGATCGTCCCATCCTTCACCGCGCCGCCCGCCCCGCAGAGCCTCTTCAGCCGGCTCGCGAGCGCCTCGAGCTCGGCGGGCGCGAGCGGGAGTCCCGAGATCACCGAAACGCCCTTGCCGGAGCGTCCCGCGACCTCGCGCGCGACCCGCACTCGGGCGGCCTCCCGGGTCGCGGGGCTCGGGGCAGGTGTCGCAGAGGGCGCGCGTGATCGGCCGCGGAGGACCACGCCGCGGAAGGTGTGTCTGTCTCTCATGCCGCCCGCATATTACATGCGGGGGCCGGCCGCGGGCTTGCGAGGAATGGGCTATGCTTTTGCGGCGGCTCGGCAGATGCGGGCGACGAGGCGATCCATGGCACTCACTCCGTTTCATGTGGCGATTCAGGTGCGGGACATTGCGGAAGCGCGCGGCTTCTACAAAGGCGTGCTCGGGTGCGCCGAAGGTCGCAGTGCCGCTCACTGGGTGGACTTCGATCTCTACGGCCATCAGTTCGTCTGCCACTTGAATCCCAATCTCGGCAAGGACGGCCGCATCGCCTCTCATTTCAATCCGGTCGATGGCGACAGCGTGCCGGTGCCGCACTGCGGCGTGGTGCTCGAGATGCCGGAATGGAACGCACTCGCCGCGCGCCTGAAGGGCCACGGGGTCGAGTTCGTGATCGAGCCGCACGTGCGCTTTGCGGGTGCCGCGGGTGAGCAGGCGACCCTGTTTCTGCTCGACCCGTCCGGCAATGCTCTGGAGTTCAAGTCCTTCCGGAACATCGCGGAGCAGCTCTTCGCAACGTGAGCGGCCGCGCCGCGCTCAGTTCGCGCTTTCGGCGCTGTAGCGCGCGAGCAGACCCGTGCGCACGGCGTAGCGATACACCCGCACGAAGAAGAGCGTGCACAGTGCGATCTGCGCGAGCGCGAGCACGATGCCTCCAATGAGCGGCCCGACCGCAAAAGCGCGTCCGGCGACGATCGCGCGCATGTCCTGAAAGACGTAGGAGGGAGGCAGCGCGTGCGCCACGGCGCGCATCCACGCCGGAAGCGTCGCGAGTGGGTAGAAGACCCCGACGAACGGGGAGATGAGCGCCGGCAGCGGCCAGACCATCCATTCGGAGGCCGGACCGAGGCGCAGCACGAGCGCGGTCGCGAGGACACCGAGGGCGATCCCGAACAGAAACAGGATGAGCAGGAACGGCACGAGCGCGAGGCCGAGGGCGAAGAACGACAGCCCGAACACCGTGGAGGCGAGCACGAGCATCACGCTCAAGCCGACGAGACTTGCGAGGATGCTGGTGGCGATGAGCCCGGTCAGATACTCCGAGATCGCAAGCGGCGTTGCGAAGAAGTTGAGAAAGTTGCGCGACCATACATCCTCGAGAAAGGCCGTGGTGACGCCCTGCATGATGCGCGTGAAGAAATCCCACATCAGCACCGCGCCGAGCAGGCTCGCCACGAAGTTGACGCGCGTGCCGGCAACGCTCCCGAGATAGCGGGTGATGAATCCCCACAGCACGATATCGATCGCCACCCACGCGAACATGGGCAGCACGCGCGCGGGGCTGCCGCGCATGAGGTAGAACTGGCGCAGCATCACGCCCGCGACGGGCCTCATCCTCATGACGGGCCACGCGCCTGCTGCGCATCGAGCGGCTCGCGCGCGAGATGAATGAAGAGCTCCTCGAGCGTGCGCGAGCCGTGCGCGGCCGGAAGGCGGCGCGGATCGCCTTCGAGGAGGATCCGCCCGCGCGAGAGAAACAGCACCCGCTCGCAGACCTGCTCGACCTCGTACATGTTGTGCGAGGTCCAGAGGATGCCGCAGCCGCTCACCCGGGCGAGCTCGCGGATGTGCGCGCGCATGGCCTGAGCGGCGGAGGGGTCGAGCGAGGCAGTCGGCTCATCGAGCAGCAGCAGCTCGGGGCGGTTGAGCATCGCCTTGGCGAGTGCCACGCGGGTCTGCTCGCCGGAGGAAAGCACGCCGCACTTCGTGTGCGCGAGCCGCTCGAGGTCGAACTCCCGCACGAGCTCGTCCACGCGCACGCCTGCGTTCCGGATGGCGTAGATGAGAGCGAACACGCGCAGGTTCTGCGCCACGGTGAGATTGCCCGGTAGCGCCGCGTACACCGCGGCGAAGTTGGTGCGCTCGAGCGCGCGCGCGCGCTCGAGCGCGAGGTCGCGGCCGGCGATGTGGATCGACCCCGAGGATGGCGCAAGCACCCCCAGGAGCATGTTGATGATCGTCGTCTTGCCTGCCCCGTTCGGGCCGAGCAGACCCACGATCTCGCCCCGGGCCACCGAGAAGCTGACGTGGTCGACGGCCACGAGACTGCCGTAGCTCTTGCAGAGCTCGCTTGCGTCAAGAACGTTTTGCATGCGTCGGGTGGCCGGACGGTTCGTGTATCATAAACCTTCATGGCGAGGAGCTACGATGTGATCGCGGTCGGCTCGGGGCACAACGGGCTCGTCGCGGCCGCCTATCTCGCGCGGGCTGGCAAGAGCGTGCTCGTGCTCGAGCGCAATGCGTGGTTCGGTGGCGGCGTCGTCACGCGCGAGCTCACCGTTCCCGGATTCCGCCACGATCAGCACTCGATGGCGCACATCTTCATCCAGGGAAATCCGCTGCTCAAGAACGATGAGCTCGCACTGAAATCGAAGTACGGGTTGCGCTACATCGTGCCCGAGATGCCGATGATGTCGCTCTATGAGGACGGCGCGACGCTCGCGCTCTATCGCGACCGCGAGCGCACGCGCGCAGAGATCGCGCGCTTCTCGGCGCGCGATGCCGCAGCCTACGTGCGTCTCGCGGAGCAGGCCGCGCAGTGGCTGCCGATGATCGCATCGAGCCTGTATTCGGCGCCCGCTCCGCTCGGTGCCAGCACGGCGCTCATGGATCAGAGCCGCGAGGGCCGGGCGCTGTGGCGCACCACGCAAATGAGTACGCACGAACTGCTCTGCGAGTACTTCGAGCACGACCGCGTGCGCGCGCATTTCGCGCGCGTCGCCGGGGAGAATCTCCTCTCCCCGGACGAGAAGGCGACCGCGCTCGGGGTGTTCGTGTTCGTGGGCTTTCTCGAGGCGTACGGTTTCGGCGTGGCGGTGGGCGGCAGCGGGCGGCTCACCGACGCGCTCGTCGCGTCGATCCGCGATCACGGCGGAGAGGTGCTGAGTGGAGTCGATGTGGTGCAGATCGCGGTGAAGGGCGGTCGCGCGCGCGGCGTGCGCACGCGCGACGGGCGCGAGCTCGAAGCGAAGGACTGCGTGATCGGAGCGATCCACCCGCATCATCTGGGCAGCATGGTCGAGAATATCGATCCGGGCATCGCCGCGGCGGCCGCGGCGACGGAGATCTCGCCGAATGCCTGCATCACGGTGCACGCGGCGCTGCGGGCACCCCTGCACACCGTGGCGGGCGCACCGCTGCGCGCGGTGATGGTGGAGCTGCTGCCGAACGATTACGAAACGTTGCGCCGCTCGTTCGACGAGCTGCGCTACGGCAACCTCGCGCCCTATCCGCTCGTCGGGCTCGGCTCGCTCTCCGAGTTCGATCCTTCGCGCGTGCCGGCGGGCGCCGCGACCCTTCATGCCTGGGATTACGTTCCCTACGTGCGCAAGGACGGGCGCAGCTGGGACGAGTGCAAGCACGAGTACGCCGAGCGCATGCTCGAGCACGCGCGCCGGTTCCTGCCGAATCTCACCGCCGAGAACTTAGTCGCCTACCACTGTGACAGCCCGCTCGACATGGAGCGCACCTCCTCGAGCTTCGTGCACGGCGATCTGCATGGGATCGCGACCTCGACCTACCAGTCGGGCTCGCACCGCCCCATCCCGGAGCTCGGTCAGTACACGGTCCCGGGGATCGAGCGGCTCTATCTCGTCGGACCGTTCCAGCATCCGGGCGGCGGGGTCTTCGGCGCAGGGCGCGCCACGGCCGTGAAGATCTGCGAGGATCTCAAGCTCGATCTCGGGCGCGCGCTGCGCTGAAGCGGGCCGCGCGCCGCGGCCGCTCAAGCGCCCGCGGGTGGGCCGGGCGCGAGCCTCTGGCCGAGCCAGGCGGAGACGTCCGCGATCTCCTCGGCGCACACCTGGTGCTGCATCGGGTACTCGCGCCATTGCACCCGATAGCCTCCCGCGATGAGCAGGTCGCGCGACTGCACGGCAAGGTCGATGGGCGCGAACTGATCGTGACGGCCGTGGCACATGAGGATGGGGAGTTCGCGGCTCGCCGGCGAGGCCTCGCGGAGCGCCGATCGAAGCGGCAGATAGCAGGAGAGCGCGAGCACTCCGGCCAGCTGCTCGGCGTGGCGGAGGCCCGTGTGCAGCGCGATGGCTCCGCCCTGCGAAAACCCTGCGAGCACGATGCGCCGCGCAGGAATCCCCGCCTCGCGCTCCTCGCGGATCATCCGCTCGATGAGCTCGGCGGAGGCGCGGATTCCCACCGCATCCTCGGTCGCCCCAGGCGCCAGGCCCGTGATGTCGTACCAGGCGCGCATGCGCATGCCGCCGTTGATGGTCACCGGGCGCACGGGCGCGTGCGGAAACACGAAGCGCGGCGCGCAGCTCGCCGCGAGGCGCAGCTCCGGGACGATCGGCACGAAATCCTCTCCGTCGGCGCCAAGCCCGTGCAGCCAGATCACGCAGGCGTTGGGCGTGATGCCCGTGCCCGGATCGAGGACGATCCGGTCATTCGATCGTTGCGCGAGGTAGGTCACGACGTCCTATGTATCACAGCCCGATGGTGCGGTCTGCCCCTGGTTGGGCTCACGCGGCTTGGCGCGCACTGCGAGCGAGCGCAGACTCCCGCGATGGAGGATCTCTTCGGCGGATGCGCCCGAACGCTCGCGCCGCTGCGTGCGATCGAGCCCGCGCGCGAGCTGGGTGCGTACGAGGCACTGTGGCTCCCCGAGCGCGCGAGCTTCCCACGCCTCGCACGAGTCTTTCGCGAGCGTCGCGGAGCACTGCCCTCCGACCTCGTGCCGCGCGCCCACGCGGAGCGCTGCCGGCGCAGCGCACTCGCGCTCGTTCGGGCCGCCGGGCTCGCGAGCGTGGAGCTCACGGTCCACGGCATGCCGGACTATCCTGCGCGGCTTCGCGAGGCGCGCGATCCGGTGGAGCTCATCTACTTCCAGGGCCGCTGGCGGTTGCTCGAGCGACGCTGCATCGCGATCGTCGGCACGCGCGCAGCGAGCCGCGAGGGGCTCGAATGCGCGGCGAGATTCGCGCGTCATTTCGCGCGAGCCGGCTTCAGCGTGCTCTCCGGACTCGCTGCGGGGATCGACACCGCCGCGCACGAGGCAGCGATCGCTGCCGGCGGGAGCACGGCGGCGGTGCTCGGCACGCCGCTCACGGCCTGCTATCCCGCGGCGAATGCCGGGCTGCAGCGGCGGCTCGCGCGCGATTTTCTCGTGCTCACGCAGGTGCCCATCGTGCGCTACGCGCGTGGGAGCGCGCTCGCCAATCGAGCGTTCTTTGCGGCGCGCAACGCGACGCTGGCCGCGCTCGCCGCGGCGACTGTGATCGTCGAGGCGGATGAGCGCTCCGGAGCCCTCATCGCGGCGCGCCACGCGCTCGAGAGCGGCCGCAAGGTCTTCGTGCTCGAGCGCTGCTGCGCCCGTTCCGATCTCGAATGGCCGCGGCGGCTGCTCGCGCGCGGCGCCAGCCGCGTGCGCGATCCGCAGGAGATCGATGAGCGCCTGGCCGCCTGAGCGCTGGCACTGGATCGACGAGCGCACGCGCGCGGAGCATGCGCTCCTCGCACCCGGTGACCACTGTCTGTACTTGGGCGAATATCGTGCGCGCGGCGGCTGGGCGGGCGGACCGATGAACGGCCTCATCGCCGACTTCAAGCGCAGTCCGGCGCACATCCACGCGAGCGCGCATGCGGCAGCGCTCGCCGCCTGCAAGGCGCGCGCGATTCGCACCGTCGCGGGGGCGCTGCGCCGGGCGTTCTCGCGGCTCACGGTGGAAACGCAGCTCACGTTCGTCCCGATCCCGCCGTCGGCGCTCGCCGGGGCGAGCGACTACTGCGACCGGCTCGAGCGCGCGCTCGCTCTCGCCTTTGCAGGGTGGGATGCGGATATCCGCCCGCTTTTGAGGCACACCGAGGCCACCGTTGCCGATCATGCGCGCGGCGGGGCTCGGGCGAGCTTCGCGGAGCTCCTCGAGATCACCCAAGTGGATCGCGCACAGCTCGATCGGCCGCTCCGTCCGCTCATCACGCTCTTCGACGACGTGC
>Ga0335072_10005410_pt1 | contig 18811 bp, 19 predicted proteins | sample Lox_Sample_21_FD_206725 | JGI IMG/M metagenome (GOLD analysis project Ga0335072, IMG submission 206725) | Soil microbial communities from Loxahatchee National Wildlife Refuge, Florida, United States - Lox_Sample_2.1 | ecosystem: Environmental > Terrestrial > Soil > Wetlands | place: USA... | reverse complement strand
CCCCGACCGCCATCAGCGCCGCACCCCACCAGAAACGGTTAGAGCACAGAATGACACCTAGGACGAGCACCCACAGCCCGGCGACGGAGCACACACCACCCCAGGTCCTAGGGTGGCGATATACGACGGGCCGAACGAGAATTCGCATGACCAAGGGCTGCCGGGGAATGCTGTTGTCAATCCGTGCGTACATCGGATGCCTCCTGTGAGTTGCGGTGCCGGCTTCTCCGGTCACCTGCATCCAATGCTCGCCACGCGCAAACGGGAGATCCACCGTGCGCCCACCCGAACCTGAGGTACGGCTAGCACGGTCCTCCTCGACCAAGAGGCGGCCTGTGCCGAGGCGTCGCTGGTAGTTGCAGCTGCGTCCTCATGTCGTCAGGGCATGGTCGATCAGCACCTGACTGATCTGGCGCTGGGTGCGCATGGCAACCAGCGGATCGGTAGCCGCGTAGGAGGTATAGGCGTTCAGGCCTGTGGCCAGCGCCCAGCCCTGGGCCCTGGCCCAGGTGGCGTCGTCGACTTGAAGGGCTGCGCGGAAGACCGGCCGCGTCTTTGAGGACAGGAGATTCCACGCGATCACCAGATCGCAGGCCGGGTCGCCAGCCCCAAGGCCGGCGAAATCGATGACGGCGCTCAGCTGCCCGCCGCTGACCAGCAGGTTGCCGAGGTGAAAATCGCCATGGAACCAGACCGGGGCCCGATCCCACGCTGGCGCCCGGAGCGCGGCGTCCCATACTGCGGTCATCGCCGGCCCGTCAAATGTGCCGTGCACTGCCGCTATTGCGGCACGTGTCGCATGGTCACGTCTAGCCAGTGATAGGCCGGTGACCTCGTCGTGGGGAGTCGGGGCGGCGGATTCCACCGGCAGCGCGTCTTGAAGCGCGGCCAAGAATCCCGCCAACTCGTTGGCGGCCCGCGGCGGGTCAGCGAGACCTTCCACCGTGGCCGTTTCACCGGGCAGCCATCTTGCCACTGACCAATCCCACGGGTATCCGAACTCAGGGCGGCCCACGCCGAGCGGGACTGGGACTGGCAGGGGCAGATGTGGAGCCAGGCGGGGCAGCCAGTAATGCTCCTTCGCTACTAGACCGGCGGCCCACTCGCCCCGCGGCAGGCGGACGCTCATCTGGTCTCCGAGCCGGTAGATCACATTGTCAGACCCAGCGGGATGCAGCCGCCTCAGCGGCAGCTCCGCCCACTCCGGGAACTGTGACGCAAGGAGCCGCTTGACAAGAACAGGGTTGATGTTTCGTCGGTCCGCCGCGACTTCCTCAGCGGACACGAGTGACTTCAGCCATCGTCTACTTCCGCCTTCGAGAGCACGCACGCACCTCACCATTTTGGGCAAGATGTGTCAATCCTGTTTTGCCCTGGACAGCCGCGCGTGCGGCGGCGCAGTCTTGCGCTTGGGTGGCGGAGGACAGCTGGCTGAGGATCCCACCGGCCCCACCAGTTGCTCAGCGCACGAGGCCGGGAGGTGCCGTCCCAGGTCACTTGAGCCTCGTGCCGAGGAACTCCTCCCAGCTGCTGACACCCTGACCTGGCCCAGCCTGTTGAACGAGCAGCGCTCCGCCACGGACGGCGCGCGTGCCGGGAAACGGAAGTTCTACGACCGGTCGCTTGCGGCCTGCGACTCGCAGGTAGGTCCGGATAAGGTCGGCTCCCGTGACCACGTGCGGGCCGCCCGGGTCGGGACGCGGCCGGCGGGTTCGCTGAGCGCTAGTTGGACGAGCCGTTCCGCGACTTCGGAGGCGCCACAGAGGTGGCCGCCTTCTCCAGGCGCGTCGGCGGAGCGCGTCTGGCGCTCGTCAACGGACAGCTCGGGGCCGTCTGGATGCCCGGCGGTAAGCCACGTGTGGTGTTCCGCTTCACTGTCAGCGACGCCAAGATCACCGATATCGACCTGACGGCCAACCGCGAGAGCCTGAGCCGGATCGACCTCGTGGTCGTCAAACATGAACCGACCAGAGATCAGGGTGGCTAAACCCCCGCTGGCAGACTGGCGGAGTGGAGAACCGTCTCGATCGGCTGGACACTGCGTTTCCGATAGCCGCTATTGTCGCGCTGGACCTCATCCAGCGGAGCGAGGTCGCCGATGAGTGGCTGATGCCGAGCGCCCTGCCGAAGATGTCCATCGGAGCGCTCGCCTGTCATCTGGGAAGGCAGGTAGTCCGAGCTGCGGAGCTCCTGGCGAAGACCACGGGGATGCCACCGCTGGAGTCGGTCGATGCGCACTATCACCAGGCGGCCTGGGTGATGTCGACCTCGCCCGATGACCCGCCGAACGACCGTAGTGCCGATGACGCCGAAGCTGCGCTTGGCGCGACGGCCCTTACCGACCGGACCTCCGAGGCACTCGAGACGGCACGCCGGCTTCTCGCGGCCGGCAAGGCGCCAGATGTCGTGTCGATCCCCTGGCAGGGCTGGTCGCTGCGCCGAGACGACTTCTTGCTGACCCGCATGACTGAGATCGTCGTCCATGCCGACGACCTCGCATGCAGCGTTGGCGTTCCGACGCCAGAGTTTCCCGCTGAGGTGTTCGAGCCGGTGCGTGACTTGCTGGTGCGCCTGGCCGTCCGGCGCCATGGCCAGTCTGCGGTGATCGGCACCCTGACCCGTGGCGAGCGCACCCAGGTGATCTCAGCTTTCTGACTGGCCATCGTTAGGGAACCGAGCAGACGACAGTAACGCGGGCTGCGGCCCGTCACGCGGTAGCTGCCGGGTGGCCTCGCACTGTGTTGGACGTTGCACGGCACAAAGGCGCTGCGCCACAGCGGGATTAGCGCCTCAAGATGCAGATCGCATGTAGGCGGCCTGGCGCATCCCCCAGGTGATCTCTCCGGTTGCGGGTGATGTTGTCAGGGCTGCCATAGCCGAGGCGAGGTCGCGGAGCTCGGTCGCGTCGCACAGGCCGAGCTCGGCTGGTCGATCGCCCCACACCGCGACGTTCATGCCGAAGAGCGTCGCCGCCAGCGCGGTCGGCACAGGCACCTCAGCAATCCTGAGGAAGCTGGTCCGCAGGCCGGGCTCGTCCGTGAGCCCGGAAAGCTGCGGCCCTGCTCGCATCCGGGCTCCGCTGACGGCCACCAGTGCCTCGGCAAGCCGCAGATGAGTCTGCAGCACGGGGTGGCTCGTTCTGATCCACTCGATCTCGTCCACCAGCACGACCCCGTTCTCGGTCAGCTGGCTGGCCCAGCCGCGGACCGCGCCGACCGGATCGGGCAGGTGGGCGAGCAGCATGCGGCAGTAGATGAGATCCGCCGGGCCGGCCGGGAACGGCAGTGCCGTCACGTCGTGCACGGCAAACTCGACCGTGCCGACCGCGCTGGCCTTCGCCCGGCTGATGTGCAGTGCCGAGCTATCGAGGCCAATGGTCCGGGCGGCCCTCGATAGCTGCGCCACCATCGCGGTGGTATGGCCGGGGCCGCATCCGAGGTCGTAGGCGAGCGCTCTTGGTGAAGTGACGAAGTCGGCCAGCATTGAGCGGGACGACGGGCCGAACACCTCATCCAGCAATGCGAGCCGCCGAGCCGCGAGGTCGGTGTCCCCGAAGGCGTACTGGCCAGGGGAGCTCTGCTCCATGGTCCGAGCCTGCCACGGCCGGTGCGGGTTGCGCGCGGCCCCTAGCCGGCAGCGGCCTTCCTTGCTAGCGCAGCGAACTCCTCGACCCCGAAGGCAGTGCCCGCGATGCCCCAGCCACCCTCAGCGGCCTCGGTCAGGATGACCCATGTCCGGCCGGCCAGGCTAGGATCGCCAGCCGTCTTTGCGATGATCTCAGTGGCCTCGCTGGTGATCTGTCGCTGGCCATCGCGGTTCAGCGAGCCGGGCGGCGTGACGATCTGAACCCGGACCGTTCGCGCAGCGGGCGTACTTGCGGTGGAGATCGCCGCAGGCGGCAGCCGGTGGATGAACGCCGCGGTGTTGTCCAGGTGAAACGCGCCGGGATGGGCCACGCCTTCGGCGCGCAGGACGGCGCGGGTAAGTTCGGAGCCAAGCTGCTCATCAGCGCCTGCTGGGAAGATGTCGGCTGGTGCATATACGTCGATCATGGGCATGGGGGTGCTCCCTGGTTCGCTATGACGATCGTCATAGAAGCTAGATTATGATGAGTGTCATAGTCAAGTTCGAATGGAGAAGGGATGAGCGCAGTCCGGGACCGGATGGTGGCCGGTGCTGTCAAGCTGCTCGCCCAGCGCGGCTTGCAGGCGACCTCGTTCTCGAGCGTGCTGGCAGAGACCAGCGCGCCCCGAGGCTCGATCTACCACCACTTTCCCGGTGGTAAGGAGGAGCTGGTCACTGCGGCCATCGACGCGACGCAGGCGCATGCACTGCACCTGATCGACCAGGACATGGGAGCGTCAGCGATCGAGGTCACCCAGTCGTTCCTAGCCGCCTGGCGGGCCCTGCTCAGCTACACGGACTTCGCGGTCGGCTGCGCCTTGGTGGCCGTGACGGTGGCGGCCGAGACCGATGGGCTGCGGCTGCGCGCCGCCAAGGCGTTCCGTGCCTGGCAGGACAAGCTTGCCGCTGCACTGCAGGCAGGCGGACTGGACGCGGCGACCGCGGCGCCGACCGCTACGCTGCTGTTGGCGGCGGCTGAGGGCGTGGTAGTGATCTGTCGCGCTGAGCATGACATGGGGCCGTTCGAAGTCGTGGCCGCGCAACTGATCGAGCACGTGCGGGCGCTGACCGCAGGAGGAGGCTGATGCGCACGGCCGGGCCGGTTGGCTTTGACCTCGATCTGACTTTGATCAACTCCCGGCCCGCGATCATGGCAGCCTGGTCCGCCGTGTCGGCTGAGCTCGGCGTTCCTATCAACCTCGATGAGGTCGACCAGCGAATGGGCATCAAGCTTGAGGACGAAGTGGGTTACTGGTTCCCCGCGGACAGCCAGCAGGAAGCAGCCGACAGCTACCGGCGCCATTATGTCCGGCTGGCACCAACCCTGACGTTCCCGCTGCCGGGCGCGAGCGAGGCTCTGCACGCAGTCAGGCAGGCGGGCGAACGGGCCGTTATCGTCACCGCCAAGCACCCGGTCTCGGTGCAGCCCAGCCTAGAGGCAGTCGGGCTACGCGCGGACGAGCTCTTCATGCACGTGCACGGTCCGGAGAAGGCTGCGGTCCTGGCCCGGCTCGGCGCGGCCGTCTACGTCGGCGACACTCCGGCCGACATGGCCGCAGGCCAGACAGCTGGCGCGCTTGCCATCGGCGTGCCGACGGGATCGTTCAGCCGGGCGGACCTGCTGGCGTCCGGCGCTGCGGTCGTCCTTGAATCACTGACCGAGTTCGCCCCGTGGTACGCAGGCTTCAGGGACGACTTGCGGGAGGAGCTGCTCCAGTGACTGCCGACATCCTGGCGCTGGCGGACCGGCTGTGGCGCGGCGAGGCGCGGACCAGCGAGTTCCACCCGGTCGGCCATCTCGGCGGCATGGCTGAGATCTGCGAGGACGTCGCCTTCTTGCCCGCTTTCGCCAACGTGACGGCAATCAGGACAGCTGATGGCCTCGTCCTTGTCGACACCGGCAGCATCTTCGCGGCACAGGAGATCCACAGCCAGCTCCGCCGCTGGACCGATCAGCGGCTGCACACCGCGATCTACTCACACGGCCACATCGACCACGTCTTCGGTGTCGCTCCCTGGGAAGCCGAAGCTCAGGAGCACGGCTGGCCCCCACCGGTCGTCGTGGCGCACGAGGCGCTGCCGCGCCGTTTCGACAGGTACATCGCCACGGCCGGCTACAACGGGATCATCAACCAGCGCCAGTTCGGGCTCCGCGGGCTGCGCTGGCCGACGGAGTACCGGTACCCAGACCGCACCTACTCGGATGAGCTGACGGTTTCCGCTGGCGGCACAATGCTCAGCCTGCGCCACGAGAAGGGCGAGACGGACGACCATACCGTCACCTGGCTGGCTGAGCCCAAGGTGCTGTGCTGCGGTGACCTGTTCATCTGGGCATCACCGAACGCGGGCAACCCGCAGAAGGTCCAGCGCTACCCGCTCGAATGGGCACAGGCACTACGCCGGATGCTGGTGCTACAGCCGGAGTTCCTGCTGCCCGGTCATGGCCTGCCGGTCATCGGCGCCGACCGCGTGGCGCGTGCGCTTACCGACACCGCGGAGCTGCTTGAGTCGCTGGTGCGCCAGACGCTGGAGATCATGAACGGCGGCGGCCGCCTGGACGAGGCCGTTCATACTGTGGCTGTCCCGCGGCACCTGGCCGACCGCCCCTACTTGCAGCCGGTGTACGACGAGCCAGAGTTCATCGTCCGGACGATCTGGCGACTCTACGGCGGCTGGTGGGACGGCAACCCGGCGACGCTCAAGCCCGCCTCGGAACGCGCGCTCGCGGCCGAACTGGCCGGGCTGGCGGGCGGCCCGGCCGTGCTGGCCGCCCGGGCGGTCGAGCTAGCCGAGAACGCCCTGGCACAAGCCGAATTGGCAGCTGACGAACTGGCGGGCGCTTCGCCCGCTGCGGACGGCACGATCGGACCGCGGGTAGCCGGATTGCGTGGCGGCGAGGACGCGTTGCGGATTGCCGGGCACCTGGCCGAGCTCGCTTGGCTGGCCGCGCCAGATGACAGCGAAATCAGGCGGGCCAAGCACCGTGTTTTCAGCATCCGGGCGGACCGGGCGACATCCACAATGGCGAGCGGGGTATACCGGTGGGCGGCCAGTGAGTCGCTCGATGACCTGCCCCCGCCGCAACCTGAATCGGAGAGCTCATGACGACGATTGAAGGCATCGACCCGTCGGTTCCGCCGAGCGGGACGGTCTGCGTCGAGTGCGATGCTGTCGGCGGCTGGTGGGTGCACCTGCGGCGGTGTGCTCTGTGCGGGCACGTCGGCTGCTGCGACACCTCACCTGAGCAGCACGCCACCAAGCACGCGGCAGCCAGCGGGCATCCCATTATCAGGAGCTTCGAGCCGGGCGAGTCGTGGTTCTGGGACTACGAGACTGACCAGATGTACGAAGGCGGTCCCGCACTGGCCCCGCCGGAGCATCATCCCGAAGACCAGCCTGTGCCTGGCCCGGCTGGCAGGGTGCCGCGAGACTGGCAGCGGCACCTGCACTAAGCCGGTTCGGCGCTAGTCGGCGGGCTGGACGGCGACCTGATCCGGATCGCCGCCATTGTCGCCGCCTGCTGCGACGGCCATTGCGGGAACTGGGCTGGACCAGCCGTACCCGCTCGCGCCATGCTCCGCGACGTCAAGGCCCACTTCCTCGTCCGCCTCGGCGACCTTCAGTCCGACAAGCTTGTCGGTGACCAGCAGGATGAGCCAGGTCATCACGAACGGGTAAACCACGCCCGCAACTGCAAGCACCACCTGGCGGCCCAGCTGAGTGAGACCGCCAGGCTCACCGGCAGCGTTGACTGCGAGGCTGGAGAACACGCCGGTCAGTACGACTCCGATCATGCCGCCGACCATGTGCACCCCGACCACGTCAAGTGAGTCGTCGTAGTGCAGCAGGTCCTTGATGTTGACCGCGAAGTAGCACAGCGAGCCCGCAGCGACGCCGATGATAATCGCGGCCCACGGCGGAACGTATCCGGACGCGGGCGTGATGGCCGCCAGTCCCGCGACAGCGCCAGCCGCTATGCCGACGCCGGACGGCTTCTTCTTCCGCCACCACTCAAAGCCCATCCAGGCGAGCATCGCGGCCGACGCACCGAGTTGCGTGTTCACCAGTGCGTATGCGGCGACGCCGCCCGCCGAGGTAGCGCTTCCGGCGTTGAAGCCGAACCAGCCGAACCAGAGGATTCCGGCGCCGAGCAGCACCAGCGGCACGTTGTGGGGCCGGTCGAGTCGCTTGGTTCGCTTCAGGTAGAACGCGGTGGCCAGGGCGGCAGCTCCAGCCAGCTCATGCACGACCGAGCCGCCGGCGAAGTCGATCGCGTGCAGGCCGCCAGTCCCGAGGATGCCGCCGCCCCAGACTGCATGCGCAAACGGGCAGTACACGATGAGGGACCACAGGCCGATGAAGACCAGATATCCCCGGAAGCGCATTCGCTCGCAGAATGCACCAGCGATGAGCGCCGGGGTAATTACGGCGAACTTCATCTGGAACGCCATATAGACAAGGGCCGGAATCGTAGGCGCGAAGTGCACCGGGTTCACCCCGACGCCTCGCAGCATCACGTTCGACAGGCTGCCGATCACTCCGCCGTGGTCAGTGCCGAACGTGAGGGAGTAGCCGACGATGACCCACAGCACGCTGATCAGGCCGATGGCGACAAATGACTGCACCATGGTCGCGACCACGTTCTTGGCTCCGACGAGCCCGCCGTAGAACAGCGCGAGCCCCGGCATCATGAAAAGCACAAGAGCCGTGGACGTGAGCATCCATGCGGTGTCACCAGCACTTATATGCATAAAAGCCCCTTGCACGATAGTCGCGGCGGCGTTGCCGAACCCGCTTGTGGGCAAATGCGCTCTGCCACGCCTGACCGCTATCTGAGAAACGGCGGCCAGCCGTCGCGAGGGCTAACTATAGGACTGGAATCAGCAGTTCTGGAAGACCGCGAACTCGCTCATTTTCGTCTCGCGGGCGGCGCGGCCGTGTGCCGGGCACGAGCCCGCGCGCCCGGCCCCTTACTCACCAGGACTCGATGAACGAGGGAAGCTCGGCCAGGCTGCTGATAATCGCGTCCGGACTGGCGCCGTCGAATTGCGGGACGTCGCTATTCGGGATCAAGACTGCCCGCATTCCGACGCTCTTCGCCCCGTGCACGTCGTCATACGGCCGGTCGCCCACGAATACGCAGCCAGCTGGATCGGTCACCCCGATGGCGGCCATCGCGGCCCGGAAGGCCTCCGGGTGCGGCTTGGTCCAGTCGATCTCGCTGGTGTATACGGCTCCGTCGATCAGCTCAAGCACCCCGTCGCGGCGGAAGACGTCTTCGTGCCAGCTACGGGGCCACATGGTGTTTGAGAGCACCCCAACCCGGATGTCACGACCGCGCAGGTACCCCAGCAGTTCGGGTACCTCCGGGTCGGTAAAGGTATGCGGTTCCCAGGCGCCGATGTAGCTAGCGAGGAACGCTTCTGTGGCTGGGACGCCCGCTAGCTGGAAGAGCGCGTTGATGGTTGCGCTGCGCTGCTCCGTCCTCGACAGCCGCCACAGCTCCTCCTCCGCGGCAAGCAAGGCGGCGGCGTACTGCTCTGCGTCGGCGGGCGGAAAGTGGGGTTCGCATATCCACGACCACAGGTCGGCCGCGTCGATCGTGTGCCATGGGGTCAGCGTCCCGCCCCAGTCGAAGATCACTGCCTCGATCGCCACCCAGTGATCCTAAGCTGCCGGCGGCGCCGAAGGAACCTGCCGATCAGCCCCGCCCGTAGATTCGGATCGCATCCGCGGGAGCCCTGATGACCTGCGGCTGGCCGATGTCGGTGAACCGGATCGTCATCGTGGTGACGTCGGCCTCAGTCCTGAACCCAGATAGGTGCAGCCTGCGGAGTCCCGGTGCGAGCACCAAGAACTTCACCCGCTCCATTGCCTGCGCGCGGGACAGGTGGTCGCGCCGCTCCAGGTCACTGACGTGGGCTAGGAACCGGGTCAGCTGGTGACGCACGGCCTTGCCGGAGCTGAGCGTCCCAACGTCGACGATTTGCGTGCCGGTAACTGTCACCTGCCGGACGACACCATGCCGGTCGACCCAGATGCTCAGCGCGCTGATCGTGCCGGTCGGCCAGATATCCGGCGAGTTCAGCGACGGCAGGCCGCGCACGTTGGTGGCCGTCAGCTTTGTCACGGTGACGCCAGCGAGAACGCTCGTGCGACCCTCGGCGAACCGTGCCGCCGGAGCCAGTTCACGCAGCAGTGCCCGCGGATCCGGGATCGCGAGGTTCGCGACAGCGTCGGGACCGACTTCGTGGTACCAGGCCAGGCCATCTGCTGCCACGAAGTAGTCGTAAGCTCTGCCGTCGACGACCCGGTTGATCGCTGTTTCGCGTGAGGCCGGCTCCCCGGTGGCGGTCGGCGTCGACACTGTGAAGGAGTCGTTCCAGTTACGGCCGTCAAAGGTGATGTCGTCGGTCCCGGTCTGCTGCAGCTTGCCGCCAAGCAGCTCGCGCGAGGTTACGACTGCCCGGCCGGACTGCGCAAGCGCAAGCCGGGAAGCCGCGGTCAGGTGCCGCAGCATGGCCGCCGTAAGGACCGCCGACTCCGCCCGCGGTGGTCGAGTGCTGCCAGTACCGGAGCCGCCAAGCTGCGCCACCGCTAGGCCCGCCGCCCATGCGGCTGCTGCGGCGCCGACGGCGATGACCGCCGTCCGCTTCCGGCGCAGTTGAGGCTTGGCTGCCATAGGCGGGAACGGGCTGGAGCGCGCGGACTGTCGGCTCGCAATGTCCGCGGCCGACACGGGCTGAATGCCACGTTCCATCAGCGTATGAATCTGATCTCTCAGGTCAGGTGCCATCGGTTACTCCCATCCGCGAGCGCAGCCGGCTGAGGCCGCGTGCCAGGTGGTTCTGCACGGTTGTCGGTCGGATGCCGGTGAGCTCAGCTACCTCGCGCAGCGTGTAGCCGTAGCCGTGCACGAGCACAACGGCGAGACGCTGCCGCTGCGTGAGGCTCGCCAGTGCCTGCGGCAGGCCGGGCTCGAAGGCGTAATCGGTGCACTCGGGAACGGCGAAGACGACCCGCTGCCTGCGTCGGCGGCCGCGCGACTGACCGACCCGAAACAGGTAGCCGGGAAGGTTCGCGATGTGCTGCAGCCGGGCCCAGTGCTCGAAGGCATAGGCGAGAGCCTCGGCGGTGGCATCCCGCCCGTCCTCGAAGCCGTAGGCCGCCGCGAGGGCCCGGCTCAGCCTAGGCTCCGTCTCGCGAACGAAGGCCTCGAAGTCCGGCCAGCGAGCTTCCCCTGACGCGCCTTCGCCACCCGCGATCACCGGTCCGGTCGCCGGCATCGGCACGCCGCTCAGGGCACTGGCGTCGCCGCCTGCTGTGCGCATAGCACCTCCGTCCCGACCACCTGCTTCTACTGCTTAGACCAGGACGGCAGCCGGATTTACCACCAGGATCGCTGGCTCGCGTGGCCGGCGGGCATAGTGCACGGTGCTGGGTAGCGCGAAGGACGCAATCGGGCCATTATCGAGTCGGCCTGAGGATTGGCTAACTGGACGATGAATAGTCGCCGAGAGTTTGATTAGGGTGCCTAACGTCGACCGCAGCATCGGCCAATTTCTGCTGCCCGGCCGGGCAGCAGTGACGAGGAGGAGCACATGCGACCTCGGCAGCGAAGCGGGGGCATACGCAGACGGCGCCTAGCCGCGATGAGCGCGAGCGCGGCGCTGGTCGGCGGGTTGTGCGTGGTAGGGGCGGTGACGCCGGGCCTAGCGTCGGCGAGCTCGCCGGCCAAGACCCACCAGGGATGGGGTCAGAACGGCTGTCATCTTGCCAATGGCATCAAGCACGTTGTCCAGATTGGCTTTGACAATGTTCACTTCTTCCGGGACAACCCGAACGTCCCGTCCGACCTTGAGCAGATGCCGAACCTTCTCAACTTCATCGAGGACAACGGCGTCCTGCTGTCGAACAACCACACGCCGCTGATCGCGCACACCGCCGATGACCTGCTGACGACGGCAACTGGCCTGTACGGCGACCGGCAGGGTGAGCCGATCAGCAATAGCTACCAGACTTACAACCCTGACGGCACGACGGACCCCGCGGAGTCGTTCACTTACTGGACTGACCCAATTGACGACACCGCCTCGACGCCCACCGCAGGCCACGACACTAACCCGAACTTGGTGTACTCGCCGGTGCCGCCGGCCACGGCCTCCAAGCCCGTATCCCCGACCACCGTGACGCCAGCGCCGTGGGTGCCGTACACCCGGGCAGGCTGCAGTGTCGGCGAAATCGCCACGGTCAACCAGGAACTTGAGAACCCGGTACCGGACATCGCGGACGCCTTTGGCGCCAACTCACCCGAGGTAGCGCAGCTCAACGCCGACCCCGACCCTTACAAGGATCCCGAGGTCGCCGACTATGTCGGCCTGGCGGTGCACTGTGCGAGGGGAGCGGCGTTCTGCGCGAACGCCGAGGCCGTGAAGTACGGCCAGACCACGCCGTCGCACACCGCGGTGCCCGACCTGCTGCCCGACGAGCCCGGCGGCTACAACGGCTACCAGGCCCTGTTCGGTGCCAAGTACATCGACCCCGAACTGGGCGCGGGCAGCCCTAACCTGTCGTCTCAGGGCGTTCCGGTGACTAACGCCAAAGGCAACCTGACCGACGAGTTCGGCAACGAAATCGACGGCGCCTACCTAACCGACTATCCGGGCTTCCCGGGCTACGACAGCATCAACGCCGCGCAGTCGCTGTCCTACGCGGCAGACATGCTGGAGCACGGTGTGCAGGTGGTCAACATGTACATGGCCGACCTGCACGGCAACCAGTACATACCCGGCATGACCGCGTGCGCGGGCGCGCCGGACGCGCTCGGCAGCGGTAGCCAGTGCTATCTCGACCAGGCCGCGTACTACAACAAGGCGTTCGGTGTCTTCTTCAAGCGCCTGGCCGCCGATGGCATCACGCCAAGGAACACCCTGTTCGTGATCAGCTCAGACGAGGGCGATCACGAGGCTGGCGCCAACGTCGGCCGGGCGATCCAGCCCACGCCCGCGACCTGCGACGGTGCCACTGTGAGCGGGAGCACGGTTACCGACGACGTGCCGTGCACCTACCCGACCGGCTCGTTCGGTGAGCTGGACGGCAACGTCACCGGACTGCTCTCCGAAGAAGCTGGGATCACCACGCCATTCAGCATGGAGTCGGACACTGCGCCAGAGTTCTACCTGACCGGCAACCCCGGACCGGATACGGCCGCCGTTCGGAACTTCGAACGCGCGGTAGGCGGGCTGACCGCACCCGATCCTTACTACACCAGCGGAACAGCGAAGCTCACAGACTACCTGGCCGATCCTACCGAGGAAGCGATCCTGCACATGGTGAACGCGGACCCGGCGCGAACGCCAACGCTGGCCATGTTCGCCAACCCGGACTACTACCTGAACCCTGGTTCGACTACGTGCAAGGCCACGGTGCTGGGCGGCAGCGGGTGCGTTTACCAGACCACCGGGTACGCCTGGGATCACGGTGACTACGTGGCCGAGGTCAACTCCAACTACGTCGGCTTCGTCGGACCAGGGGTGAAGAACCTCGGTCTCGACGGTCCGGCGGCCAACCAGGGCCCGAATTCCGCGGGCGCCAACAGCGGGCTCACCGTGGTGTCGGACTACCACCTTCCTGGCCCATGGGTGGACGAGACAGACATCCGTCCGACGATCATGTACCTGCTCGGGCTGCGAGATGACTACGAGCACGATGGGCGGGTCATCACCCAGATTCTGAGCGACAAGGATTACGCGCTCAGCCAGCCTGGCGTTACGGCGCTTGGTGAGTGCTACAAGCAGCTGAACTCAAGTGTTGGGGAATTCGCTGCCTACACACTGCAGGCAGACACCAATGCGATCGAGAGCAACACTTCGGGCGACTCGGAGTACTTGAGCGTCGATGCTCATCTGCGAGGCCTCGAGGTTGCCAGAGATCACCTGGCCGACCAGATCAAGGGCGAGCTGGAGGATGCGGCGTTCCGCGACAAGCCGATCTTGGGCGCCGGGTTCCAGGTGTCGGCTTGCCGCGCGCTGATCCACGCGGCGCACCAGCTGGCCAGTTCCACCAGCTAGCGGTCAGCGCTTTTATTGCGAGCTGCGGCGGCCCCGGGCGCATCGCCTGGGGCCGCCGCAGCTCGCCTACGGCCCGCGAGCAAGCGAGATCGACGCAAACTGTGCGGCCGGCCGCGCGCTGCGACCGCCTGCCTGGGACACTTGTTGATTAGGCCATTGGCGTCAGCGGAGTAGCCATGGCGCAGAAGGGACAAAGGTAATGGCGGAGCCGGGCGCGGCAGTCGAGGTTCACGGTGCGGTGACCGTCAACGGTGCGGTCGCGAAGGGGGACCCTGAGGCCCTCTACGCGCAGATCGAGCGAACTCGTGAGGATCTCGCGCGCACGATCGACACACTGGCCGAGCGAGTCAGCCCAGCCAACAACGTGCGCCTGCTCCGGAACAAGGTTGCCGAGCAGGTAAGCAGGCCGGAGGTACAGCTGAGCGCGGCCGCCATCGGAGTCGCGGTAGTCGGGCTCACGATCGTGCGGTTCTGGTCACGACACCGGCGCAACCGCTAGCTCCGCAGCCGCAGAACCCGTCGCAGCACAACGGGACGGCCGGAACTAAAGGAAGGTCTGGCCTTCGCCGCGATAAGTGGGCACGGTCGCAACAATGGCTTCGCCGTCAACTAGGTGCAGCTCACTGAACCGCTCGCACAGTTCTCCAGCCTTGGCGTGCCGCATCCACACCCTGTCGCCGAGCTTGAGCCTGTCGGCTGCGGGGCCGAGCAGGGGAGTCTGCACTTCGCCGGCACCTTCTTCGGGATCGAGCTTCAGCCCCCCTGGCAGGTACGGCGACGGTACCCGGCTCCACGCGCCGGGACCGGACGCGGGATACCCGCCGCCCAGTGCAGTGACCACGCCCGGACCCGGACGGCGGACGACGGGCAGCGCGAACATCGCGGCCGGCTGGCCGGTGAACCCGCGGTAGGCGTCGAACAGAGTCGGGTGGTAGAGGCCTGACCCCGCGCCGATCTCGGTCACGGCGGGCTCGGCCGACGTCCCTTCGAGCGAACCGGTGCCGCCACCGTTGACGAACTCCAGCGGAGTCAGCGCACGGATCGCGGCCACGATCGCCGCTCGCCGCGACGCGAGCTCGGCCGCTGACCTGCGCTGCATCAGCCGGACGCCAATGGCATAGACCGGCCGGCCCGGTGGGTTGTCGCCGACGCCGGCGATCTGCGCTTCGTAGGCCATCAGACCGACCAGCCGGAGGCCAGGCCTGGCCATGATCGCTCTGGCTACCGCCACCGCGTCGCCGGGAGATCGAACGGGGGACCGGCGTGCACCTGCCCGGAACTTGCCGCCGAGCGCCACGTAGCCGGCGTCAATGTCGATCGCGACCCGGACCGGCTGCGGGTTCGCGTGCTCAGCAGCGACCTTCTCGATGAAGTCCAGGTGGTCAGTGGAGTCAACCATGACCGTGATCGATGCGGCGGCTCCCGCGTCCCCAATCAGCCGGGCCAGAGCGGACCGGTCGGCGGTCGGGTACGCGACGACAATGTCATCGCCTGTGCCGCACGCGGCCAGCCAGAGCGCTTCTGGCAGCGTGTAGGCGAGGATGCCGCGGAAGCCTTCCAGCTGCAGCACTTGCTCGATCAGGTGACGGCACCGAACGGACTTGCTGGCCAGCCGGATCGGCTTGCCGTGCGCGCGGCTCGCCATTGCGGCCGCGTTGGCACGCAATGCCGTCATGTCGACGATCGCGAACGGAGGGTCGAATTGCGCTGTCGCCGCGTCGAGCCGGTGGAGGTCCTGCGGGCTGCCGCTCCGGCTCACTCGTCTTCCTTGGTCAGGGCCGCGTACTCGCTTGCCGAGAGCAGGCCCGGCGGCACGTCGCCGTCGGTCTCGTCCAGCTGCACTTTGAACAGCCAGCCCGAGCCGTAGGGATCGGAATTGACCAGGCCTGGGTCATCGTCGATTTCCGGATTGACCTCGGTCACCTCGCCATCGACGGGGGAGTACAGGTCACTGACCGACTTGGTGGACTCGACCTCCCCGCACGGCTCGCCGGAGGTGACCCGGGTCCCGGCCGTCGGCACCGAGACGAAGACAACGTCGCCGAGGGCGCGCTGGGCGTGGTCGGTGATGCCCACCGAGGCGGTGGATCCGCTAATGGCAACCCACTCATGCTCAGGCGTGTAGTAAAGCTCGCCGGGAACGGTCATTTGCGCCTCTCTTGCAGGGTCTTTCTGGGGTATGTGGGGGCCGCGGCCGTCGGTCAGGCCGGGCGGCGGTAGAACGGCAACTCCACCAGTGTGGCCGGCTCTGCACTTCCTCTTACATCGACTGCCAGCTCTGCCGTTCCCGCTCTAGAAGGGGCACTGGCAGCTTCGGCGACGTCGGGTCGAACGTACGCCATCGCGATCGGGACGCCCAAGGTTGGCGACCGCGTGCCGCTGGTGACGACGCCTGCCGGCTGGCCCGCCCAGAGGACCGCATAGCCGTGCCGCCCGATGCGGCGTGACTGCAGTTTCAGCCCGACCAGGCGCCTGGCCGGTGGCTCCTGTGCCCGGCGGGCAAGAGCGTCGCGGCCGACGAAGCCGCCGGGCTTCTCGAACTTGACGACACGACCCAGGCCTGCGTCGAACGGCGTGAGGTCAGCCCCGAGCTCGTTCCCATACAGTGGCATCCCGGCCTCGAGCCGGAGCGTGTCGCGGGCTGCCAGTCCCGCCGGTATCAGCCCGTCGGAAGCCCCGGCCTCGCTGAGCTCGGCCCACAGGCGCTCGGCATCCTGCGGTGCAGCGAAGATCTCGAAGCCGTCCTCGCCGGTGTAGCCGGTGCGAGCCAGAAGGACGTCGCGTCCCGCTACCTGAGCCGGATAGCCCGCGTAGTACTTCACTTCGGTCAGATTCGCGCTGGTCAGCTGGGCCAGGATCGCTGCGGCCCGAGGCCCCTGGATGGCGATCAGCGCGTAGTCCTCGGTGCGGTCGGTAACGGTGGCGTCGAAGTCGACGACGCGCTCTTTGAGGGCGGCGCCGACGACAGCGGTGTTCGCCGCGTTGGCGACGATCAGGAACTCGGTGTCGGCGAGTCGGTAGACGATCAGGTCATCAATGACGCCGCCGTCCTCAGCGACGATCATCGTGTACCTGGCCCGGCCCGGCTTCAGCGCCGACGGCTCGCCCGTCAGTGCGTAATCCAGGGCCGAGGCGGCTTCCTTCCCAGTAACGGCGAATTCCCCCATATGCGACAGGTCGAACAGGCCGGCCGCGGTTCTCACGGCGTTGTGCTCGGCGGTCTCGCTGCCATAGCGGAGTGGCATCAGCCAGCCGGCGAAATCGGTCAGGCTGGCACCGAGTTGCTCATGCATGCTGGTCAGCGGGGTGCGGCGAGCCGCGGACTTGCCGCCAGAGCCGACGGCCAGGGAGTCTGTCACGACCACGGAGCCTACCGGGCGGCAAGCAGCTTCGGTGGCGGCCGGCCCACTGGCCCGTGGCGAGCGGGTGGCGCGCGGGCACAGACTGGGGGAGAGCCGATTCGCGAGACCTCACGGAGCTGTGCATGGACTTGCTGACTGACGAGCAGATAACGGAGCGGCTGGCCGGTGTTCCCGGCTGGACCCGCAAGGGCGACGAGATCGTGCGTGTCACGAAACTGGCCGATTTCAAGGCCGCGATCCTGTATGTCGGTGCGGTTGCCTACCTTGCCGAGGCTGCTAATCACCACCCCGACATAACGATCGAGTGGAACAAGGTGACGCTCACCTTGTCGACTCATTCGGCGGGCGGACTTACGACAAACGACTTCGGGCTGGCCCAGCAGATAAACGGACTGGAGTGACCGCTAGGGAAGCCGTGGGCCGCGCCGTCGCCTGTGGGCCGTGGGCCGCGCCCTCGCCTGTGGGCTGCGCCACGCCCCCGGGTGGCGCCGCCCACAGAGCGAAGACCCCCACCGCTCATCACGACCTTCGTTGCTGCGCTGCGCCCGGTAGCACTAGGGCGGCAGGCAGCCGGGCGATCCCGCCGGGGATCGAACGGCCCCCTGACGAAGGTCCCCCTCCGCGACTTACGGTTCCCCCTGTGTTCCGCGGAGCTATCCCCCGTCCCGGCTAGCCGGGCCCCTTAGCACCGTGGGTCTCTAGTTATACACGGAGTCTCACCACGATCACAGCTAGTTACAGGATTGTGTTGGTCACGACAGGTAATTTTTCTTCGCCATTTCTGGCGCGCCTGCCAAGTCGCGACCTAGGGGCCCTGAGCGCTGGATGGAGGCCTCTGGGCGCTTCGGTAGTGGCCGACAGGTTTTGGCGTCAGAATGTGTCGCCGACGGGAGCGCGAATGGCTCAAGGAATGTCAGTGGGTGGCGATATTATCGAACACGTGAGCGGATGATTCGCCGATCGGCCCACGCCGGTTAGCGGGCGGCTCCTGGCAGCGGAGGGGAGGCAGGCACGGTGACCGATCACGGCTGGGACATTCCTGGTATCTCGCGCGTCGGCGCTGCCGGTGCCGCCGATACGCCGGCAGACGCCGCGGCAGCCGCTGCTGCGGCCTCGGGCGGTTCGGGAGCTGGCCGTGGGCGGGGTTCGCGGACCCCGCGTATGTGGAGTGTGTCGGCGCTGGCGGGGTCGTCGGCGGGCGCGTTCGCTGGCGCGGCCGACCCGCTCGCCCGGTCGGCCGACAGCGCCGGGCTCTCTGAGGCTGCCTCAATCTTGCCGCCCGCACCGTCATCCGTGCCTGCACCGTCTTGGGTGCCTGGCCCGTCTTCGGTGCCGGCACCGTTACCGCCGGAGGCTGCAGCGGAGTCTGCGGGGCGCGACGCGGCGGGTCCGCGTGATGCCGCGCAGGCGCTGCGGTCGCTGTCGGCGGCGCTGGACTTCCTGGCCCATGATGATCCGGGCTGCTGGCCGGATGGGCTGCAGGCCGATTGCCTGCGGGCGCTGGCGGTGGCCGAGTCACGGCAGGCGGCGGCGCATGCCAGGGTGCTGGCGGTGTTCAGCCGTCCGGGCGGCGGGCTGGCCGGCGACGGGCACCGCTCACCCAGGGTGTGGCTGTCCTGGCAGTGCGCCGCGACCCGCCGGGCCGCGGCGGGCCGGGTCGGGTGGATGCGCCGCCTCGGCGAGCACCCCGCCGTCGCGGCCGCGCTGGCCGATGGCGGTATCTCGCTGTCGTGGGCGGGGCAGATCTGCGAGTGG
>Ga0335072_10005408_pt1 | contig 18816 bp, 13 predicted proteins | sample Lox_Sample_21_FD_206725 | JGI IMG/M metagenome (GOLD analysis project Ga0335072, IMG submission 206725) | Soil microbial communities from Loxahatchee National Wildlife Refuge, Florida, United States - Lox_Sample_2.1 | ecosystem: Environmental > Terrestrial > Soil > Wetlands | place: USA... | reverse complement strand
ACGTTTTTGGAAGTGTCTTGAAGCCTTGGTAACTGTTCACCTGCTGAGGGACCTTCCTATGCGTCACCACATCTCGCTGGGCCTGGACGATCTTCGTACTGTCGTCGCACTTGCCGAAGAGTTGAACTATCATCGCGCGGCTCACAGGGTTGGCAAAACCCAATCCGGCGTGACCCGCGCCGTGGCGAGAGTCGAAAAATCTGTAGGCACGCGCTTGTTTGAGCGTAGCCACAGCAAAAACCATAGTGTTGCGACAACAGATGCCGGGGTCCACTACGTCGCGCGCGCCCGATTGGCGATTGCGCACTCCGAGAGCGCGGAATTAGCCGCGCGCGAGAGTCTCCATGGAGTGAACCACCAGATCAATGTCGGAAAATCGGTGTTCACTGACCGGCGTCTGCTGACAATTCTTCGATCCATGGAACTCCCTTTGCACCCTGGGCTGGAGGTTCGGCTTCACACGAGATCGCCCGCAGAACTTCCCTCATGCGTTCGCAGCGGCGAGTTCGACCTCGCGATTGTCAGCAACTCTGTTGAAGACTCTCTCCTGAGCGGCACAGCCATTCGGTGTATTCCATTTACCGTTGTGCTGCCTGAAGGACATAGCTGCGCGACCAAGGAATACGTGACACTCACGGATCTTTCTTCGACGCCGTGGGTTCTCTTTGAGCGGCACCTTCATCCTGCACTTTACGATTCGTTTATGAATCGCGCAAACCAACTGGGGATCAAGGTCGAGCTCATTCACCACATTGCGGACGCCGAAGAAGCTTGCGAAATTGTGCGCCTCTACGGAGGGGCCGCGTTCCTCAGTCCCCAAGGTGCGGAGCGGGCGGCAACAGACGAAGTGATTCTTCGGACTCTTGCAGAGAAGCAGATGTTTCTGAAAACCCAAATTCTTGCGCGCTCCGAGAACACATCTAAGCTGGTTGCAGAATTTGTCCGCACATTCGTGAAGCGCCTCAAACAGGCCGGCCTTTACCAACCCGCTCTTTTGGAATTTGCAGTCGATGCCCAGCGCGCTTTCGAGTTTCAAACTAGAGAATCCCAATACGGCACGCAAGGGCCATCCGTCCCCCTCGATCAGCAACCACGCGCAGAACCTTCAGAGGCGAAGGTTTGCGCAGCGTGAAAAGCTAATAGGCGCACAGCAGCAAAAGCTAAATTCTGCTCAGCGTCAATGGCCCAGTTGTGGACGCTATCCCTGGAGCTATCGTAGTCGCTTGACGTGGTTCGCCGGCGCTGCCCGTTGGGTGGGCAGAGAATGCCGTCCCGGCTTGGTCGGGGCGTCGAACAAGGGCGGGCAAACGGGCAGTGGGCATGAAAATGCGGAGCCGGTCTTGCTGGCTCCGCGCGACGTTTTCTATCGGTAGAGATTACGCCGCTGCTTTCTTCGCGGGCTTCGATGCCGATTTGGTTGCGGTCTTCTTACTGGTCTTGCCTTTCTCCTTCGCAACGAACTCCTGCTTGACTGTCGCGGAGATGGCGTCAACGTCTACTTTGTAGGCGTGTGCGGCATCGCGAAGAACTTTCACCGCATCTGTCTGGTTGTGCATGGACAGGAGAACGACCGTCTCCACCAAGATGCGGCCAAGCTTACTCTCCTCGGCCTTTGGGAGATGCGCGGCCAGCAGTTTCGCTGGTGCCGCATCTTCCTTAGGCTTGCCGATGCCGTGTTGCCGGAGGAGCACGGACAGGCGCCGCTCGTCCAGCATTGCGGTGAGCCGTTCGGCCAGAAACAGTAGGTCGCGCTTCATCAACCGGACAGAAACGGCATCGCCAATGGCTTTGAGGACGCGCAGCCCGGTGGTCTGGGCCAGCGCCTCCTCACGGCGGCGCTTCTCCTGTTCTGCCTTGAACGAGGCATCGGCGCGGGTCCGCTGTTGTTGCTTCTTCGGGTGATGGACCGGGCATTCAGGGTTGGCGCAAACTCGCTTCGTTTCGCCCTTCTCTGTGCCTTCGGTGACGATGGCTTCCGTGGTGTACTTGCACGATTTGTATTCGGGCAGATCACGCTCATTCTTGCGCTGCGGTTTTTCCTGTCGGATTTCGACGTACTTGTTGCGCCGAATCGCTCCGTTGCCGTCCTTCGGCTGGCCGTAGGCTGTGCTGATCTGCACCAATTTCGGCTTGGCGGCAACTGTCTGCTTCACGTGCGCGTCGATCTTGGCGGCGTAGCATTTCGGATCGCTGCACGAATCGGGCTGGTTGGCTCCGATTTCGGCAAAGAGCAGCGTGTTATGGCCGGTGCGCTTGGGGCATTCGACACAGGAACCGGCCTCGGGTACAAGTTGCGCGTCCTCCTTGGAGAACGGCGCGGCGGCAAGCTCCAGCAAGATATTGTGCTCAATCCACTGCTGGAGATGGCGGACGGGGAGCAGGATGCGCTTTGCCTTGCTGCCGTTGGTATAGGTTTCCTGATAGCAGGCGGCGAGCGCTTCCTCCTGCTGTTCCGCTTGCAGGCGCGCGAGCAAGAGCGCGTGACCCACGCCAATATCGTCCTTGGCGATGGCTTCGGTCACTGCCGGGGCAAGCTGTGCAAGGCGGGCGCGGGCAGCCACATATGAGGGACTTTTGCCGCACTTGGCTGCGATCTGCTCCACGGTGTAATCAAGGTGCAAGAGCGAGACGTAGCCGGTCGCTTCGTCCAGAGGGTGAACATCGCGCCGTTGCAGATTCTCAACGATGCTGGTTTCGAGGGCTTGCGCGTCGGTCAGTTCCACGATGCGCACGGGAACGGAATCGAGTCCGGCCAGTTGCGCCGCGCGGTAACGCCGCGCCCCGGCTACGATTTCGTAGCTGTGGCCTTTGGGACGGACTAGGAGCGGAGAAAGCACGCCTTGAGTTCGGATGGACTCGGCTAGTTCGTTGAGCGCCGTTTCGTCAAACGTGCGGCGCGGGTTGGCTGCGGATTCGGTTAGCCGCGTGCGCGTGAATCATGGGCCGCCTCGGATGATTTAGCTGGTTTAGCGGAGCAGTTCGTAGGCTCAGACGCCGCCCCATTCTGACCAGGCTGGCGGACCCGGAGGCTCTGTGGAACGTGAGCAGCCTGCGGGGATTCAAGGAACTCCTGAAAGTCCTTGTCTTTGGTGAAGACATAGGCCATGGCTTTATCTACGACTTCATCAGCGGTCGTCTTCAAGAAGGCGGCATACTGGTCGATCCGCTGGGCAGTCGTGTCCTCGATGCGGATCATGGCGGAAACATAACGGCGGGTCTGAGCAATTTCAAGCAGCGGCATAACGGGACTCCTTGGGGTTGGGAATGCGGTCGCCTTTGGCCAGGGGAAGAGCCTGGGCGGACCAGAGGATCTGGACGGCATAGGCCCGGCAATCGGCCGGGGAAAACTCGAAGCGATGCTTAGCTTCGAGAATGGTCAATACGTCGCCAATCGGGATGCCATCCGCGAGCCAAAGTTGAGCCGATCGGATGCCCAGGATCAAATGCCCCAGAGCCAACTCAGGACGTTAGCCGCGAGGACGGCGATACCGGTACCGGCTGCCACACCGGCAAGTGTCTTCTTCGCACCCGGCTCGCCGTGGGCAAACTGATAGCCGCCGATCACGATAGCGATTAAGCTGGCGACCTTGGCAATCGTTCCAGTGAAGAGGGTCTGCAGGCTGGTAAACCCTGTGTCGAAGGGTGATCCGCTCTGCGCGAGCGCCAGAGCGGGAAAGAGAACGAACACGATAAGGAGGATGACGGTTTGGTGGAATGAGCGAAGCCATCGCATTGCTGCGAGGTGGCGCCGCGCAGTGGGCGTTGTAAGAGAGATCATCGGGCACCTCCGACGGCTCTTTCCGAGCCGCGACATGCCGACACTCTGCCCCGAAGCATCCGTTCGCGTCCAATGACAAAGGCAGCTTTTGTGATGACACCCGCGCATCACGATGGCATCCCGATAGTGTCGCGTTCTCTCATCATCGAAAACAGTTTTCGACCATTGTCGATGAGTACAGAACTTGCAAAAAGGGGTGATCAGTGTTCTTGCATTGAAATCGGCCGGCGTCTGAACATTCCAGCAAGAGACATTAACAGGTCAGCAAGCCCAAGAAGAGATAAGGGTCCGCAACGGCCGCGCCAGAAATCACTTGACATACCAGCTTTAGCGTGATTGCATCAGAGCATCTGATTTCTCCCCGATAGTTCTGAAGCTTTTCAATTCCAACTTTCTGCGTGAATGTGCGGAAGCGTCTGCTAGAACGCTAGACTTCACGTGAGTAAGAAGCCTCCATTATCGGTGCTCCCCGCGAGGGTGCACGATGATGGGATCGCGCTAAGTGTTCCCAGGAACAAGAGCAGTGGTCCAGACACCACAGCCGTCAAGGGGAATCTGAATTGTTTGCCGAACTTCTCCAACCTTCCCATCTGCTGATTCTCGCCGTCATACTCCTCTTCTTCTTCGGAGGGCGCTGGTTTGGGCATCTGGGTAAAGGCTTTAATACTGCAGTGCGCAATTTCCGATCATCTGTACGAGGATCGAGAGAAAAGTAGCAATCGGGCGGCGTACGCGAATCGAATCGGCATTCGTGTATCAATTTGACTCAAAATCTCAACACATTCGACCCTTACGGTCAATGAGTCCTCGGGGGCATCAATCGGTCAGGCTGTTAATTTATTCTCGCAACCGAAACAGGGGCGACTCCAATGAGCGAACGACGCAATTTCTTGAAGGTGGCATCCCTAATCCCGCTGGGGATGATCAGCGGCTCTCCCGCGGCCGTGGCAGCGGCGGAAGCCACGTCGACGAACTTGGATGACCAAGCGTCCCCCGCGGCAAGCGGCGCTCCCCCAGTACCCCCTCCTCCTCCTCCAATCCAGGAACAGCCGTTTCCCAACTATCATCTCAAGGGTAAGCCCGATCACGATGCGAATCTTTTCGGAGAGGCTAGGCCGCAGGATTTCAAAGCAACTAAAGAAGAATTGGAAAACGCCCTTAATGGCGCCGCTGCGGCGGACGACCCAATTCATGAATGGCTAAAGACATTCGAATCCTCGTTCGATGCCCGAGCTACGAACATTGTGATTGCTGCGGCACCCTATATCTACCGACCCAACAAAGCGACGGAGTTAAGGTATGAGCCTCAGTTATACGATGCCTCTCTCAGGAGCGCGTCAATTCTGCTGGACCGTTGCCTCCGGTATCGAAACGAGATGGGCGGATACGAGCTGGCCGGGATTGGCGCAGGAATCTCCTACCTCACTTTTATAAAACTGAAGCCACTCCAGCGTAATTTTTTGATCCAATCTAACTCGGCTGATCTCGCAGAAATTGAACGCACAACAGAATGGATTGCAAGCCGCAAATACAATCGTGCTGATAAGGGTCTCGATAGGCTGTTTGAGAAATATCAGTTACAAGCCAAGGAGATCGAGGCAACTGGAAGTGCTCGAGAAGCCGGTCTAGCCGAAGTCAAAGATAACTTTCTAACTGAGTTGATGGAGAAGCAGTTTCACATTCAAATCGATGCCCAACTTGCGCAGTTCACGAGACTGTTGTCGCCGGGTTCGGCATCCAACTACGCTGAGCGCTATTTGCGAATTCTCGCAATGCTCAGTGACGACCTGACTGACGCCTATTGCAAGTTGTATAGCGCAGCCAAAGGTGTCCAACAAATTCTCAACCTTGCACAGGTAGCTGCAGGAACCGGTAGTCTCATTCCCGTGGATATTCCGACATTTTCCACTGCTGCCGACGTGTCTGCTTGGGTGCAAAAGATCATTCCAGCCCCCGGGCCCGTCCGGCAACCGGACGCACTCGATGCCATGGTGCTTTGGACGCGCGCGGTGATGCGTGAACTTGACCGACTAAGCCAATATGAAACTGAGGTCACCGTCGCAATTCCACTTAATCAGCTAATTGGCGCGAAGACCGCGGTGCTCGTTCCAAGTCTGACGAATTTGTTCGACCCTCAAAAAGGCGTCGATATCACGATCGATGCAGGTTGTTTACCTTTTGCAACTCCGCCGACTTCTCTTCGCGTCACGGCGGTCGGACTGTCGGTGGAATATTCGCCGGATGATTTTTCCCCAATACAGTTCATGAGTGGATATCCAGGCGATCAGCCTCCTACGCCAACTTCGGTGGGGGTTCCACCAGCCATAAGTAACAAACCGACGACTAGCCCAAACGGTGGACAGGTCGGCTTCGCACAGGGAATTGAGCAAAAGAAAGTTGGAAGACTGAATGCTATGCTCAAGTCGCCACCACAGAGTTATCCAACCGGGCCAACAAGTACTCAATCCTACGAGCGTCCTCCAATTTTTCTTTCCAATGTTCGAATGCAAGGCGGGACGGGAGGTGACCTGGAACCAGCCCTGTCCATGGACGCGGCTGCGCACAACCTCTATCCAGTGGGGAAGTGGAACCTTTACATGGACGCGAACGCGATCGCATTCTTTCCTACCGGACAGAATCCTGCCAATTGGATCAAGGGGCTAATTCTGTACTTAAGGCTTCGCGGGGCCGCTGCATGAGGAGAAACGTTGCCAGCCAGTCGCGACCAAACGGAAGATAAGGCTTGGGCAGCGCTCAAGGCCGACTCAATAGCGATTTACGGCTATGCGTGGAGCCTCGCATTCGAAAGCGAGATGACCTTCGCTCTTGGCTCGGTCGTGGGGGTTGGTAGTGCGACCGTAATCGTCGAGGCGCTCGGAGTCGCGGGGGCAATCACGGCTGGAATGGCGGGAGCGGCACTCATACCCTTAGCCACTTTCGCAGCATTCGCATACGTCTTGGACGAGAGCAGAATGGGAGAAGTCAGTCGTGGGATTGATGCAATCGGCATGGCTTCATCTCCAGGTACGCTTTTGTTAATGCCATTTAGTCCTGCATTTTCTCCGCCCGATAACCCCTCTCTGTTTGCGAATGTGAGGGGACCTCAGTTCGATCTTGCCCTTGGCCTTCTATCCGCAGGAACTCCCACTGAGATCGAGCTCGCCGCCATGGGCGGCTTCACTACAATGACGCAGCCCGGCTACCAAAATGATGAAGCTGAGCTGCAGAACTGGCAGTCTTCACTAACGAATGGGGCTGAGAGATCTGGACCAGGGTTCCCGTCGCCAGAGCCCGGTCCAACGCCGTCGCCTTCCCCGACGGCGGGACCCTCTCCGAATTCACAACAAGGTTACGGTTCCCCTGGCTTTACATTTCCGTACGATGGAATGTCTTTAGGTATCGGTGATTTCGGTGATCCGAGCGACCAGTCTTCCTCTTCCTCTTCCTCTTTCAATGGGAGCGGATTAACCATGACGATCAGCGTCGGTGGCTCGGGGCAGCTGAAGCGCCGAGCGAGCCGCCGCCGTTCAATGATGCCCCACCTTTTGACGATGGCTCGCCCTTTGATAATGCTCCGCCATTCGATAACCATCCATTCGACAACGGTTTCGACAATTTCGACAATGGTTTCGACAACTTCGACAACTTCGACAATGGTTTCGAGGATTTTTGATGACGAGTAATGAGCGCCAGCGCGTGCGTGCCATTTCAGAGGAATGAAATATGCCCGTAGTCGTGACACCACTTGGAGTACGCTGCAATCTGAAGTGCAGTTACTGTTACGAGGAGACTCTCAGAGACGCAGGCAACTTTGGTCAAAGCGTCGATATTGCTTCCATCAAGGAAGCAGTTCAACGGGAGGGAGGCGGGCCATTTCTTCTATTCGGTGGCGAGCCATTGCTACTTCCTAAAGATGCACTTCGCGACCTTTGGGCTTGGGGCTTCGATCGCAACGGAGGCAATTCAGTTCAGACGAACGGCACACTCGTCGACGATGACCATATTGAACTCTTCAAGAAATTCAACGTGCGAATCGGAATCTCGATTGACGGGCCCGAGGACTTGAATGATGCCCGTTGGCACGGAACACTGGAGGAGACCCGTTCCTCAACCCGTCGAGTGCAGGAAACCATCACTCGTTTATGTGCTGAAGGTATGCCTCCGAGCCTCATTGTCATTCTCCACCGTTTAAATGCAACCGCAGCGGTTCTTCCCCGCTTAATGAAATGGTTCAGTGAGCTTTCGGTCCTGGGGGTGCGACGGATCACACTCCATTTACTGGAAATCGAGAACGAAGACATGCGACGCCGCCTTGCACTATCTGTAGACGAGAACGTACAGGCCCTGCAGCGATTGCGCGATTTTCAAAGCGAGGTGCCGGCGATGAAATTTAGCCTCCTCCAGGACATGCAAGCCCTCTTGCTCGGAGACGATGTAAATGCAAAATGCATTTGGAAAGCCTGCGATCCTTACACGACTGCAGCGGTGCGCGGGGTGGGTGGTCGCGGCGAGCGGTCCAAGTGTGGGCGGGTCATTAAGGACGGCGTCGACCATCTTCGTGATTCGATGGCTGGATACGAACGGTACATAGCCCTATATCAGACTCCGTACGCCGTAGGTGGATGTAACGGGTGCCGTTTCTTCTTGATGTGCCGCGGTCAATGTCCTGGTACTTCAATTAATGGCGATTGGCGGAATCGATCGGAACAATGTCCCGTCTGGTTTCGCATATTCGAAGATTTGGAGGCCGAATTGGTGCGTTCAGGGAAAAAGCCACTTTCGCTGAGCCCCGAGCGCACAGTGGTGGAAGCTGAGATGATCCGGAATTGGGAAAACGGCCAAAACGTCACCATCAGCTCACTTTTGAAATCAACTCGGACCTCCGCTGAGAGGCAACAGCAATGAAGACCGAAATCTGTCGAGAGGAATCTCTCGATATCTACTTTGATCGTCTTGACTTCTTGCTCAAAGACTTCGTTCGATTCGCTTGGACGAGCGGTCCTGCCGAGCGAGTCTGGGGTCCTAGATTTTCCCGAGTTGGCGCTGCCGTGATTCGCTGCGAATGGATGGCGGTAAAGTTTAAGTTGAGAAGATGTGCTCTCTTTCATTTCTGTGATCAAGAAATCGAGCGATATTCACGCGAGTGGGCTGCTCAGCGGTTGAGTTGGAAGCTCTTGCGCGATAGGACGCCGCGAATAGGAACTTGGTGGCTCAATGTCAGGCTGCGGCGAGGGAGGCCTTCTCGAACGATAGTATTAGGTAATGATCTTGACATCGCAGATTTCGAACAGGCGTGGGACGATCAAGATCACGAGAGCATAGGCCGGCTTTTAGGGTACCCGCAGTGTTGCCGTTCGTTCTTTGAGGATGTCGCGGTCCGCCAAAGATGTGTGGACACGGTTTGGGCGATGTCCAAGGGACGAGAGAATGTGAGTAGCGATGAATTTAGTCGCTCGGTAAATGGTCAGGCTGCGTCGAATATTTTGCTACAGAGTCTTGGAATTAGAGCAGTGCCTCATGCTCCTTGCAGCTTCGGTTGCCGCGGAACCGCGCTACTCGCCCATGATCTGATGCGTGTAGCCCACGAAATTGGTCTTAGGGATGAGTACGAGTGGTTGTCAAGCATTCTCTCTTGGCCGGCTGAGTGGTCTGGATTACATGGAATTGCGGAAATCGCCACACCTATCATCAAGATTTGCATACCAACTGATGCCACCGGACGTAAGTACACGGTTCGCTGGAATGGAACGGCAACTCCCGAAGAGGGTGCGAACGGTCTCGTTTTTCCATTTAAGTTGCCAAGCTCCTCTCACAACACAAACGCTCTAGTTTGGCCGACCTCCGCCGCCGATGCTGCTGCAAAACGGTAAGGAAGACCGCACTTCCTCTGGAAATGAATTGAACCGCTCAACAACTTTACCAAACCCTTACAGAGATCTTGCTTTGTCAAGTCGATATGCCAGTCCTATTGGTAAGAGAAGATACTGATGACCGCGTTGAGATCTGCTCGGGTACACGGGCGGCCACCGAATCTGACTTCCGGCCGGGCAGCTTGGTGCCGAAGGGTGATTGGAGGCTGATAACGCGGTCCGAAGTTTCCGCTGTTTCAGACCGGTACAGTAGTGGCCGCCCTTTGCTCGGGAACATCGCGTTAATACGAGTGTTGGATGACGTTTTTCAGTCGGAGCAGCATAACCGAGGACCTATGGCTAACAGGCGCGCGGAGTTACGAATACTCGATGACGTTTGTAAACGGCTTGCGGGAGGGGCGCTGTTGGAGAATAAGGGCTGCTGGCTGAGTACGGGCGGTGGCGGGTCGCTCTCGACAACCGTGGACCGTCGTGATGGCTTGCGTATAGGACTGCACGTTGATCGTTGGGAGCGAAGGTCACTGGACACTCTCTCCGATGCGCGAAATCGTGTTTGTCTGAATCTGGGCCCCAATCGGAGATACTTCGTATTCCTTCCTAACGATCTCCGGGAAATAGCAGACATCTACGATCTCGGCTTCGAAGACACCTTTACCACTTCCCATGCAAAAGTATTTTTGAGAGACCACCCGGACATTCCAGTATTTCGGTTGCGACTTGAGCCGGGCGAAGCATATATTGCTCCAACTGAATCTCTAATCCACGACGGCCAGGCATTCAGCACCGCGGGCGAATGGGTTTCTACCATCTTCGGACGATTTGCGAATTCTGAAGAGGTCATGTGTCTTTCGGTTGTGTGATTGTTTTCTCAGGCCTGGCCTGTTGTGGTGCCTCAATCGGTCCATCTGCGGAGTCGATTCTGACAGAAATCCAGCTTTCCAGCCGGTCATTAGTGAAGTGAACCGTAAGCTTCACACGCATTATTTGAGCAACTAGCTTTCCATCATCGGTTCACTGGCCAATCAACGAGTTGGGCACTTACCAGCTCGCTGCGGACGCCGGGCGACAATGGCGCAAGAGCAGCCGCGGAGATGCCCTGATGACGCGGCGGAGGTTTTTTCGTTGCAGCGAGTCGCATCTTCTGCTAATTTGTCTCTAGTTTCCCCCTCAAAACAAAGAACAAAGACTCAGTTCAACGATTTGTTCCCCAAGCTGTGCGGATCTCAGGTTCTCCGTGACCGGAATCGCCCGTCTCGGAGCATTCGGGCCAGGTTCGGAGTCATCCGAGCCGGCGCTCAATTCTTGCGCAGTTTCAGACTGTGAATCCTCTCTCGGGGTGAACCGATGAACCAAATTCTTGATCGCTGTCTTCTCTTGTCGTGCCTTCTAGGTGCCTTGGCAACCTGTGCATTCGCGCAGAAGCCTAGCGGCGGAGGCGGTGCCGCGCAAGCCGGACAACAGGGGGGGCAGTCAGGACAAGCTGCTCAAAGCGGCGGGTCAAGCGCCGGGCTGCAGGGGCTCACCTACTCGCCTGACGAATGGCCCAATCTCCGTCTGCCCGATGTCAAGAGTCCAAATTGGACCTTCAAGGAAGGTCGAACCGTACTCTGCTATCGCCTGGTGAAAGGCAACAGCGCCAGTCAGCCTTTTGTTCTCGAGCCCCTCTCGAAATTCGAACTTCGCGGAACGGGATTTTTCAGGCCTTGTGGAGATAACTCTCGGGGTGAAACCGATAGCGAAGGACAGAAAGCGTGCAAGCGACAGGCAGCCGAGTCCAAGAATCTGGGATCCGATGCGACACACTGGACACCCTGTTCCGAGTTGGAGAACCTTAAGAGCCCGATCCTCATGAACCAAGTCCTAGTGATCGGAGTCGACGTCTCCGACCTCGGGGAAATGGGAATCAACATCGACCAACTCAAGCTTCTCAATATCAACGTCACAAATCAGCAGGGCGCAGCAATCAATCCGTCTCCAATCCGGCCGAGCTTTCCAAACACAAGCGCCTCCGGTGGTGGAGGCGGTTCCGCTGGGCTGTTAGGTACAGCTGCAAATAGCTATGGAAAGGGAGACTGGTGGATACCGCTAGGGAAATCGGTTCCTGCCGGGGCCTATCCCAGGCCCTGGAAAGAAAAAATCATCTACAACAAGGGAGATGTCGTAATTGATCCAGCGGGCAATTTCCATATGGCCAATCAAAGATTCTCGACACCGAGCAAAAAGCCATCAGACCCTTTTCCTCCCGAACCCCGGGCCGAGAGGATCGGAGACGGCGAAGTAATCTGGCAGGAAATGGATCCGCCCGCAGAGGGGGCCGAAGCATTCCTGTGGCAAGCGAATTACGACTCCTACAAGAAAGACAGCATCGTTTGCGTCGTCAGAGACCTACAGTATCCACAACCTGCTCCCGCTCCAGCTCCAGCCGAGACTTTCCGAGAGCAAATGGCGGAGTTGAGCGCGCATTCGCCGAATAATCATCTCGTTGCGAAATTGTCGGCGAATCCAGTTCTTTTTGCTAACCAGCCTCAGAGTGTTGATGACAGTCAAGATCCCGAAGCGCCGCCGAAGCAGAAGGCGTGCAAAGACGTAGAATTGGATAGCAAGAAGAAGCAAAAACTGCACTACTATCTTGCAATTCAAGGCGGATCATCCGGCTCGATTCCAGACGATCCATTCTCAATCATTATGATTCCCCGGGCCATATATCTCGCTTGGCCCTACGAACTCCAAGGCGACTTAGTCCCTACTTTTAATGTCAATCTGGTTTACACCCCGCCCATGCCAGGTGCCCCTTGGCAAGGCAACACCTTCTATCCAGCCGGAAGCGTGGTCACTTCAAGTAGGAACCAGTCGTCCGTCTCACCGACAACAGGACATTACTACACCGCACTGACAGGTGGGTTTTCTTCACCTGAACCAGGTGAGCCGTATTTCCCGGGTGATGTCCCGCCCACCTACAACGATGGAAACCTTGTCTGGCTTGACGCCGGCACGACTGCTCCCTCTACAACCGCGACGCCCGGAGCAGGCTCTGCTCAAAGCGGCGGTGGCGGAGGCCAAGGCGCCGGAGGACAGGGCACGGGGGGAGGACAGGCTGCCGGTGCCGGCGGTGGTGGAGCAGGAAAGTCTCAGATTTGGTTTCCACAAACTCACTACCTACTTGGAGACGTAATCCTCAACCCCGACAATGGCCACTACTACACTGTCGTCAAATTGACCGGAGGTTTCTCCGGCCCGAAACCGTCTTCCCAGCCAAATCAGCAAGCGACGGGAAAGGCTCCTGCTGCAGACCCGTTCCCCACAACACCTGGACAGACGCAAATCCTGACGGATGGTCAAATCCAATGGGAGTTGCAGACAAGCACGCCGGCCCCACCGGTTCAACAGTGGAGCGCTAATCAACCGTTTTCCATCGGACAGGCAATGAAGGCCCTAAACAAACAGTACTACGTCATGATCGCCTCGATGGCCACATCAGGAACATCTGCGGCGGAGCCTTCTTACCCCCCATTTCCCACCGTTCCAGTCGTAGGCACACAAATTACCGACAATCAAATCACTTGGAAATTTGTTCCCGGTGGAGTGGCGCAACAGGGGTGGAAGCCCAACACCCTCTATTCTCCGAGAGACTACGTGTATGTCGGACCTTACGTTTACCAAATGGCAAGTACAGTAGCCGGCAACTCAGGACCTGCACCCTCGTACCCGTTCGTCACAGCTCCATCCCTCAGCACCCGGGTAAGGGATTCGCAGATCTTTTGGATGCTCGCGCCTAATGGATCAGCGCAACAGGGTTGGCAACCAAATACTCAATACTCCGTTGGCCAATATGTATACGGCGGCCCAAACATCTATGTCATGGTCGGCTCACCAACCGGCAACACTGGCGGTACAGATCCAACTGCCCAGACCGGGCTCGCTCCGCTTGTCACAGTGTCCGATGGCGACCTTCTTTGGGGAGATATTGGTGTGAGTTCTACGCCTCCGGCGCATCCGCTATGGGCCCCAAACAACAACTACTCGCTTGGTGATCCTGTCAGCGCGTCGAACGGCCACGACTACCGTGTTGTGCGCTTCGTATCTGGAACGTCGGGGCCGCCGCCGCAAAGCCCATTCCCCTCTCCGACACCCGGTAATTCCCCAACCACTCGCGTCGCCGATGGAACGATCCTCTGGGCTGCGGACTCCTCGGCTCCCAATGGCGTGTGGACTCCGAACACCCCTTACGGCAAGGGTTTTGTTGTCTATCCTCCAGAAGACACGTCGCAATCTCAAAGATGGAAAGCCATGAACACCGGTACGTCAGGAATCGTCCCGATCAGGCCAGTTTTTCCAGCGCTCCAATCCAACTTGGTCATCGAGCCAAGCACGGATCCCATTGAAGACGGGACAATCTTCTGGGCGGATCGCGGCGTTGTGCGCCCTATCACTCTTGCGGCTGGCAACCAGAAGCCTTGGAAGCCCGGGAGCCATGGTGGCAACTATGATGCCGGTGATCTTATCTTTGTGCAGCGGCCAGGTGGAGGAAGATACTACGAAGCTTTAAACAACGGGAGCACCGGAGAGGCCTCTCCATTTGCCAACGTTAGCCAGGTACTTCCCCTCACTTGGCAGGACTCCGGCACGACTGCCCCAGCTTCGGTAGCAACTGGCCAGCCTGCCGATCAGACCGTGAGCTTGATAAATCTCACTCTGCCGCAGAGCCATTCACTCTCGTATTTCAACATCGCAGCAGGCGTGCTGATTGATTTCAAGCAGCCCCCCTTGTTTAGCTTCGTCTCGGCGAGTACTTACGTTAGCCAGTATCACGGAACACTTCCCTCTGGATATGTTCCGGCCACAGGCACTGTATCGATCACTCCGGCAAATCAGGCAAACTTCGCGGTAGACCCCAGCACCGGCTGTACAGTCAGTGCTCCGCAAGTCACTCCATCGCCAACTCCTAATACAAATCTCGCCTATCAGTGTCCAGTTCAAACCGCAAAGGGGCCGCATCCGGTGGACCCAGTGTTGCTTCTCACTCTCTATGCGCCTCCAGTCGATGCGGAGCGAAAGATGAGTTTCACGAGGCCGAGAGACTATATTCCGGGAGCAAGCTTTGGCCTGTCTCTGTCGAACCCAACAACGAATGTTTACGTGGGCGCCAGCAATGAATTCTTGCTAAGGGATGTTCAGATCTTCTACGGTCTCGGGCTTCATAACGCTGGCGCTTCGCTTGGTCCCGGCTCCACCCAGCCGCTCTACGGGGGGCAGGGAACCGTCCCGGCCGCTGCGACTCTGTCAAAATTTCAAAAAGGCTTTTCTCTTGGTGTTACGTTCAACCTGAGCGGATTCATCCAAACCTTGATCGGAGGCGGCGGAGGTGCTGCTAAGTAAGACATCGCCACAGGCAAATGTACCACGACCCCACCTGTCCGTGAGCGCTCCAGAGCGAGCCAGAAGGTGTCTCGCTGTGATGACAGTTCTGTCTTCAACTCTTCCCTTCACAGCCTGCGTCCATCCAAGGATTAGCCAAGTGCTACCGCAGGTCATGCTCAGCGACACGCGAACAAAAAGTAACTTGGTGGTTGGTCAAGTTTTCTTTGAGGGTTCAAACGGCGACCTCGCGACTGGTCCGAATCTCAAATCCTTCGGTCTCGTTTCGCGTGAGGTGCATCTCGGTCCCATAAGCGTTAGCCAGCCTGATATCACCTTAGGTGAACTTCTTAACGCGATTGGAGCGAGCGACTCGAGCTGCGGAGCATCGTTGCCAACGCAGAAGGCCCGGCGTGAAGGGCTTGGCTGGTTCGAGCATGAAAAAGACGTACTAGTCGGCACGGAGGTCTCACTTCTTCTTGAAGATGCTGCCGAGGAATTGGTTGATCCCAATAGTCTCCAGCGACTTTATCGAGAAGCAAGCAGCAGATCTGTAAAAGACCCGTGGGCGCCGGCCGACAATTCTGCGCATCCGAGTACCTTTGCCGTTGTCAAAACGCTCTACGCTCGGGAGATCACCATTCGATTCCGTGTTCCGGAGAAAGTAAGTATTCCACTGACAAGCGAATACTTCCTAGGCTATACCGCCAACAGCGTCAACGAAGTCATTCTGACACTAATCAGGATGGCCTCGGCCTGTGGCGTGCAGGGCCATGCCCGCGGGCTACCAGACCCCGGGCTGGAAGCGGTTATCTCACGCCCGGCGCCGACAACAGAAGGAATAGAACTCGCGAGTTTGGAGAATGGAAGGGTGATCGCGAAAACTCCGATCGAAACCGATCTCTTGATATATGAGTCTCCTCGCCTTCCGAGATACTCACACGAGGATCGTGTTCCTGGGAATGAACCTGTCTGGAAAGTTGATACGGACGGGGTTTTGAGTTCTCTCAGCCATACCAACGGCCATTTAAGGCTCGATGATGGAAGCACTTTCTTCAAGTATTGCTCTGGCGGACATTGCGACGATGCCATTATTACAGGTCCGCATGAGTTCGACCCTGAAGATGGAAGCTCATATAACCATGACCTTGGTTGCAGCGTTGGGCCACCGTCTGCTTGGTGGAACTTCTTCGGTCAGGTCAAAGGAGTATTTCAACGGAAAGTCGAGTTGCGCGAACTGGTCCTGTTCTTTGGGCCTCCGCCCGCTGACGACTCCGGACTTGGTTACAACGACTACACGTCGGAAATTGTACACAAAGCGCAGCCGGGGAACATGACGCCAAGTCCAAAAGCAGGACCTACAAAGGCCGTCTGGATCTATGAATACCACTGCGAGGGCGGAATTGCTCAATTGCGTCCTGATCCCCACGGTACGCACTTGGATGTTCCCCAACATCTCAAAGGGATGGGCCTAGACCACTAGGCGGGAATTCGGGAGAGTGCTCTATGGCGGTTCTCGATGAATCGGCATCGAATCGAAATTTCTGGTTGGCAGCGTGCTGGATAATCGGTGTAATTGTGGCGATCATTGTCACTGAGGCCGACGAAAGCCTTAAATTTGTATCTGACGACGTTCTCAAATGGATAGGGCAAGTCCTCGTGCCTATCTGTCTATTAACTCTCTCTCGTGTCTTCGGGCTGACACTGACTAGGCAGTTCGGTGCTCTTCTGAGTCGGAAGAAGGTGTACTGGTTGACTCTTTCGATCTCAGTGGTATTCATCTTATTTGCGATTGGGTCACTTTTTGCTGCCGCAAATGCGAATCCAGGAGCTTTCGATAAACCAGAGTATAAGCTTCGCCAACTGCAAATCCTTTCAAATTCAGGCACGACTATTCTGATCGCGATGATCTGGCCGATCCTGTCGATACTTCTCGACTACTTATTCCCTAAGTCAGATTCATCGGCAGCCGCATCAGGCACTCCCTTGAGTGCATCCTCATCCTCTCCGACAGCTGAGGAAGGACCCTAATTGCATTTTCCATTGAAGCACTGGATTCACGGCTGGCCGTTGGGACTACAGGAGTCGAGGATCAACTGAACACACAATTGGCGGCCCGATCTCGATTTCACTGAAGCGAGGATGATTGGGATTCAGGATGTAATTGCGTTCTTCAGGAACAATCACGCTGGGCACAGCCAGAACGGCGCTGATCGCAGCCAGCACCCAGGCATCTCCGAGACTCTGGCTCGCAGCTGCGGGAGGCTCAGAATTCCATCCTGTCGGCAGGCTTGCGATGGGCAATCCCTCAAGCAGGCTCTCGTCGAACGCAACGGCATACACATAGAAAGGCGCGCTGATCGCAGCCCTTCCCATACCTACGCCGCCTTTTATATGAACCAGGACCTCAAGGATTGACAGCGAGCGATGGGCCGCGGTGTAAACCACCGCAACGCCTTTGCTGTTCCATCTGCCTCCCCAATCCTTTGCACCCTGTCCTGAGAAAGCCTTTGCTGAGTCGGATTCTTTCGAGATCCGGTATGCCTCGATCAAGAAAACACCCCGTCCGCGATCCGCCCGATCAGAGCGCGAACCTCACGGCCGCCGAACTCGGTTCGGGCGTAGTCGATTGGAGACACATTTCCTAAACCGAAAGCTGGCGCCACAAGCCACTCGCGCGTTCGTGTTTCGTCCCCGTCGAAAAGGTCGAGGCCCGCCTCCCAGATTTCGGCCAGCCGCAACAACTTCTCGGACTCACGGCGGTCGAGAGCCCCTGTTTCGCGTCTACGAGCAAATGTCCTTTCGGGAATGTCCAAGTAGTTCGCCAGCTGTTGCTGGTTGAACCCGGTTGCTCCCAAAAATCTCCTCACGGAGTTCCACGAGAGCCCTGCACTCGCCGCTTTGATGAGCGCAGGAACGTCCATGCTCTTCAGCCCTAGCGTTGCTCCAATTCGCGGTCTTCCTTTGGGAGCATGGGATGGGACGAATGCTGCAACGGATTTGTTTGCCACTGCCATATTCACATTCTAACCCTGAACTGCCAGAATGGCAGATGATTTTAGCAAGAGTGGCAGAGTGGATAGTAAATCGACCAGAGATACCTTCAGTGCTCGAAACTGGGAAACTCTCACCAAATTTCAGCAGCTTTTTTACTATCCATTTTTACTATCCACATGCTCAAGATCACCAAAAATGGTGCAAATCTGCCCACGTCTGCGCACTGCTGAAAAGGGTCGCGGAGCCGCTCGCATATCGATGATTTTTATGGATTTCTTTCGATTGAAAGAGGGTTAGCAGAGGGAGGGTCGCGGAAATCAAGGGTGAAGCTGACGGTCTACCACTGACCTACTCCCGCTTTAAAATCAGCAATTTACAGAACCGTCTAGCTGAAATCAGCCTGTAAGTCTTGCGTCATCAGCATCCAGACCGAATCAGTCGTTGATTGCGGATTTCAAGAGCTGATCCATTAGGCCGACCTAAGAGTATCACGCACGGCGGTTGCGTTTCCAATTCGCCTTCCCCGCCCTCCCCTCCGGTCGCGAAGAAGTTGCGGCCCCTGCCGCAAGGCCTGTTTATGGGAAATTGTTGAGGGGCTCCGTTATTCCTCTGAACGACTGAAGGGATTGTGGAACGAACCGGCTTTGGCTGGAGCCTAAGATACGGCGTCGCTCTAGGGTTTCCGATCAGGTCGCGGCAGACGAAGTCGTGCGGCCTGCTTGACCAGTTCCGCCAGAGAGTCAGCCTCCATCTTTCGCATCATGCTTCCTCGATGCGCTTTCACAGTAATTTCGCTTATGCCCAACTCGAAGGCCA
>Ga0335072_10005407_pt1 | contig 18816 bp, 12 predicted proteins | sample Lox_Sample_21_FD_206725 | JGI IMG/M metagenome (GOLD analysis project Ga0335072, IMG submission 206725) | Soil microbial communities from Loxahatchee National Wildlife Refuge, Florida, United States - Lox_Sample_2.1 | ecosystem: Environmental > Terrestrial > Soil > Wetlands | place: USA... | reverse complement strand
GAGCAGCATGAGCGTCCAATGCCCCTTCTCCGGGGGTAGCCAGGTAGAGGGTACCCCCTCGATCGCCGCTCTCAGGGCCTCCTATGCGGTCGCTTTTTCCACCGATCCCTCAAAAAGAGCTTCTGCCTGGCCTTCGGCCGCTCAGACTGCACTACGGGTGGGATCACAAAAAGTGTGCAATTTTCATCCGCCAGAAAGTGCGCGGTTTACGCCCGGCGTTGACAATCAAAGTGGTTTGTACGGGTTTAACCCGATTGGCGCTAGAACGCGTAGATCACCGGCTTCCCGAGCCCCCCGCAAAGCTCGCTTCCCTGTAAGCGCCCCCGGTTACCCCAGTTCATCTATGTCGGTGCCGTCTTCGGATGGTGAGCGGCGTGTGTGCAAGGCATAAGAGGCACCGTTCCACCAAATCTTCGATCTTCGATCGGCACGTATTCGCCAATGGGGTGTGTAACGCCGTCGCTTCTCCTGACAGTACACAAGAAGACGTGTGAAAACGCCGCAAAACAACTACCGGGCTAACTGCACCCGGCCGGGGGTTTCAATGCGCTTGAATGCCTCGCTGCTACAGCTCGGTGGAACGGTCCTCGCGTACTGCGCAATTGCTCTCGGTACACCGACTGCTTCCGGACAGAATCCAGTGTTCTTTCCCTCCGTAGACATCGATCAGACCAAGCTTCTAACTGGCTGCATCACAGCGACCGACACGAGTTGCACCTACACTCTTAAGGACGTTCTGAATTCGGGTGGTCACTTTTGGACTACGCCGTTTCAACCTTACGATCCTGTACACAAGACCGGTGACGGATTTGGAGAGGGAGATAACGGGCCTCGCGCGGCGCAGCGTCACTTCTTTAATCCGCTCCCGCAGTCCCCTCCGTACCGCTTTCTACGGTTAAATGGTCTTGATTCTCAGTCCTGCTTCGAATGCCACAATTCCACCGGAAGTGAATCGGTCGACTCGCGTGGCGCCCTGATTCGAAAGCCTTACGGAGTAGCCGGCGCCGCGGGCAGTAACAGCAATGCTTTCATAAATCCCCTCTATCCGCGCCCAGAGACCCTATTTATCCGAAACCCGCCGGCAGTTTTTGGCAGCGGCTACCAGCAGTCGGTTGGCGATGAGATGACATTGGAACTGCTTGTTGAGCGGTACGGGGCCCGTCTCCGCGCCAAACGCGCTCCTGGTGTTCCATACCACCAAGCGCTGACAGCGAAAGGGATACCTTTCGGCGAATTTATCACCACTTACGCTCCGAACACGGCCGCAAAGGTAGCCGCCAACGTGGACACCTGCGCGGCGGGGATCGCGGATCCGGTTAGTATTGGCGGACAAGCTAACTATGCTGATGATCTCACCAAACTGCAGGGCGTGTCGTGTGACCTTGTAATTCGTCCATTTCAATGGAAGGGCGTCGCATCGAGCCTGAGACACTTCGTTCGAGACGCGCTTGACTTTCACTTCAGCATGCAGGCGTTTGAGAAAGTGGGCTTCTGTGACTGCGATCGTGATGGCAAAGGATCACAGAGCACCGGCACCGAGGTCACGATGGGCGAGGTAAGTGCGATCGTGGCGTTTGTTGGCATGACCAGACCGCCGGTCCAGGACCAATTGACAACAGCATCGCAACAGCGCGGCAAGGCCATCTTTGTTGGCCAGGCTTCTGGTTCGTATCAGAAGATGTGTGCAAACTGCCACGTCGAATCGCTCACGTTAGTCGCTCCTAGCATGCTGATCGAGTGGCCGATAAACTCGGAGTTGAAGTACCTCAACCCGTCTGATGAAACTACGTGGCCGATTCGTGAGAAGGACTGCAAAGGCGGCGTACCGCCCGACGGGGCGAACGCGTGCCCGGTAGAATCAACCTATTCTGCCTCGACGAACTCCTCTACGCTTTCATCACGCAATCGTGGAGCACTGGTAAGCCCAGTCTCCTCGTCTAAAGAGCTGTCGATCGTTCATCGATTTGAAACCAACCTCATTGGAATCCGATCTCAGCGAGGGTTCGACGAAGTACGATTTGCGAGCCCTGCTCGTCGCCCGCAAGCGATTCGCGGTCTACGGGCCCCGATACGGACCGGCAACAGCGTGATCGGGAACGACTATGTAGTTCCGCTGAACCCGCCCGCAAGTGATTTAACACCGCTCCAGCTGTATCGCCTTCCTACAAATGGTGACGGAACAGTCACGGTCCCCCTCCTCAGTGACCTCAAGAGACACAGGATGGCCGCGTCGCTCTCAGATCCTGTAGGGACCATTAGCGGGTCGAACCCACCAGTGCAGTACCCGACTCAAGGGACCGACGTGGCCGGCGTTAACACGGTGGCGGACGAGTACATGACGCGGCCCCTTTGGGGCGTCGCCGATACGGGCCCATGGATGCACGATGGCCGCGCCATGACGTTGCTTGAAGCCATCATGATGCACGGAGACAGTAGCACCGGCAGCGAGGCGGGGCCGGTCATCGACGTGTTCAAGAACCTAAGCGAGTCCGATCAGCAAGCGGTCGTTGATTTTCTTCTGACGCTGAGGCTCCCGTTGCCCCCGGGTAGCTAGTCTAAGAGCGCAGCGATGTTACACGTCCGTGATTACGGAGGCGATCCGGAAGACCCCTCTACTCCAGCACTGGGTCACTGGGTCTACCGGATCGCCGCGAGTGGCCTGCGGAAGCGCAGCGCAACACGCTCTGTAAACCTACACGCGCTGCCTGAGGATCGGACGTAGCTTTGGTAGTCTCATTCGAATAACCAGGCAGCGCGTCTCGGGGAGAATCGACGTTGTCACCGCAAAAGTCGCGCATCGTATTCCATTCCACGGGCCACTCAGAGGGCTGGCGCGACCGCCTCCTAGGCGTGCAACGTCTCGCTCCATGGACGCGAGGCGCCGCATTGGTCGTGATGACATTTGGCTTATGCGCGTGTGCGTCTGGCCCGAGTTCCCACTCCTGGCACTGGCCATTCGCGCGACAAGAGCCGATCTTCGTGCCTCAATCCGTTGCTCCGTCTGCCGCGGACGTACTCACACAGCATAACGACGCCGCCAGAACCGGAGCCGACACCGAAGAATCGCGTCTTACGCCTGCCGCCCTTGAAGCGGGCCGATTTCAGCGACTTTTTGACTGGAAGGTAGACGGACAGATCTATGCCCAGCCGCTCTATGTTTCCGGCATCAACGTCGGCGGCCGCACGATCAGCCTGGTGCTTGTCGCAACGATGAACAACAGCGTTTATGCCTTCGAGGCACCCCCTCCGGATAGCACGGTGCAACCCTCGAAGGCCCCGCTCTGGAAGGTCGATCAACACACCCTTGGGCGCCCACTGCCGTACAACTACTTCCCGATGTCCAGCGGCTTCTTGGGTCACAACATTGATCCAAAGATCGGAATCGTCTCCACGCCTGTTGTCGATCTCGCACGAGGGTCGGTCTACGTCTCGGTCAAGTACGGATCGTGCGCGCTTCTGTGGTTCTTCTGCCATGCGCATTTTCGACTCGTTCGGCTCGGGTTGGACAGCGGTCAGGTGATTCTCAGTGTACCGATCGTTGCGCGCTTCCCGGAGAACGACCCGCACGGGATTACCTTTGATGCAAAGTACCAACTGCAGCGCCCCGCACTCCTTGAGGCGAATGGCCTTCTATACATGGCTTTCTCTTCTCACCAGGACACGCCGCCATACCACGGCTGGGTTCTGGCCTATGACGCTAGCGATCTAAAGCTGGTAAAGACGTACTGCGACTCGTGCGCCCTGCCTGCTGACACGGCTTGCCCCAAAGGAGTCTGTGACGGAGGTATCTGGCAGTCAGGCAGTGGTCTCGCTTGGGACGGACAGGGTGCGATCTATCTCATGTCAGGTAACGGTTCTTCCGATCGAACTGGCGGCGATCTCTCAAGCGCCTTCCTACGGTTAGATGAGGGTCTCAACGTGGTCGGCGCCTGGATGCCTCCTAACTTTGCGTGTCTCAATGAAACGGACTCCGATCTTGGGTCGGCTGGCCCAGCACTTTTGACTCAGGGAGAACACACAAGGGTAATCGGCGGCGGAAAAGAGGGCCTTCTGTATGCGCTCCCGTCGAACGTATTTCAGGGAGCTCTCGTCGGCCACGGCACGCCAGGCCCGCTAGGAAGCAACCGCAGAGAGGTCTGTCCGTATCAAGTCCCCCTTCCTGGTCAGGATCGAGGCGTTTCAACAATTCAGGCAGCCCCTCCTTGGGATCACAGTCTCTTCATGGACATCTTAAAATGGGTGGCTCACTCCGGGCTCGGGCTCGGATATCACCATATCCACGGCACTCCGGTCATCTGGAAAGCGCACGATGATGCACACGGCGATCGCTGGCTTGTATACGTCTCCGCTGAGCGGGATGAGCTGCGAGCTTATGAACTAAGAAACGGTGCGCTCATGGGAGCTCCTGCCGGAAGCACAACACCTGCATCCACCTATTCGAGCCATTGCCCCAATTCGCACCGCGGAATGCCGGGCGGCTTTTTGACTCTCTCTGCCCACGGCTCTGACGCACAGACCGCAGTCCTATGGGTCGCGATGCCTCAGCGCGACGAGGACGCCCTGCGACATACCGTGCAAGGAGTGCTACGTGCGTATCGAGCCGTTCCTGACACCGGTAGCGTGCTGACGGAAATCTGGAATAGCGACGACGGGAGTCACCCGCGCTCCGACGCCGACTGTGACTATATTCCCGACAGGAGTGACCACGAGTTAGGCTGGTTCGCCAAATTCGTTTCACCCACGGTGGCGGAGGGTAAGGTGTACATGGCCACCTTCTCTAACCGCCTCGTTGTCTACGGACTCCAACGTGGGGCATTAATTCCCTTGAACGCGGCGGTAACGTCAAACGTCAAACCGTTCGATGCAACACTTGCCCTTGATTCCGCGCCGTCGGCGACGATTGAACCAGGATCAAAAGTTAGTATCACTATCACAGCGACGAACCAGGGCACGCAGACATGGACTTCAGCGGATAGCGTTTACCTCGACTCCCAAACGATCCCAGACTTTGACCGGGCAGTCGTCGGAGGAACCAACGCGCTTACGATTTCAAAGGACGTCGCTCCTCGTGAATCCTATGTCTTTCGCCTGACAATGCGTGCACCAAGCGAGGAGGGGCAATACCACTATGATTGGCGGCTGCGGCATGGCACTCCCGAGCGGCCGCTGGAATGGATCGGCTCCCGCACTTCGCCGTGGCAGCTCTCAGCGTATCGTGAAGCGTGTGCGGACATCAGAGCACGAGCCGAAGCACTGTCTCGTCAAGTGGCCGAGCAGATCGCCGCTCGGTTGCCGCAGGTGCCAGAAGTAGATGCCCAGACCGCACTGAAAGTGGGCCGATTAGAGAAAGACGCAGCGAAGAGAAAATGCGTCGTGCCGCCGAAGATGGCGGACATGCAGGGGCACTTGATGCCGTAGGCAAACGCTGCCGCGATGCCGCAGGCCGAAGCAGCGCACTGCGGACCGGGACGCAAGGACAACGGCGCGCCTTTACTCTGACCAAAGTTGCCATCCTCCTCGGCATTATGGGCCTGATCCTTGGTGGGATATGGACTGCCGCCGCTCAGGTGTACAAAGAAAAATCCTACGGCGACAACTTCATATAGAGCGAGCTACCTGAGAGCCTTGGGAGCTCGCCTTGACGAAAGGGTCGGCCGAGTACGTACCGCTCGCCAAGATAGGAGTGGGCGATGGCAACGAAAGCGAGGAGAAAGGCACAGAAGTAAAGAAGGCCGCTCATTGGCTAGACTCCGTGATGGGCAGCGCATCCGAGAGGCATTGAGGCGCGCCCGGAGGCGAGCCGATCGAACAGGAAGTCCGCCGCCGATTACTCGTTGGCTGCGTTTTTTCGAAGTGCCTCACGGATCACCCATCGGGATTAAGCGATTTGGTCGTTTAAGGATTGCTGCGTGTTCCAATTCGCCCCCCCAAAAAGGGAGGCAGCTTGATCCGAGGCGAAGCCCAGCGCTCCAGCTCTCAGCGACGCATTGATTAAAAAAGCCGCCGCTTTCTGGAATCCAATCTGCTCGTTTGCATTTTGATTCCCTTGTGGCTGCGAATAAAAAGGGCGTCATTAGCGACAATCCGCCATCGGCGCGGCAGCGGCCCCCGGGGGAAGCACTCTGACCGGCCACCGCTGCCTAAGCCGTGCCACGACCTCCTCGGCGAAGCGATTCGATTGCGCGCGATCGGAGCCTTCCGTAAATCCAAGCTGAACTTGATAGCCCGGGAGGCCTAAGTTTCCACCCCCTACGAACAGGCCATCGTTCCGCAACACACCGACGTTGATAACAGGGCTTCCGTCCGCTCTCTCTCGACCACGATAACCGCTCTTTGCCAAGTCATTCGCGGTAGCCGTACTGCTGTCAAAGAACTCCATGTGCTTGGCGCTTGCAATATCCTTTAGATCAGCGACTAATTCAGCGGCACCAGCTCTGTCGTGTACGCAAAATTGGACAGTCGTGAAAGCATTCTTCGTGCGCCCGCACCCGGCCAATGATAGGGATAATGCGGCAACGATAATCACGCAACAGCATCTCATGCTCATGATTTACGCCTCAAAAGCCAGGCTGCTTAGCGCCGTTGCATCCGATCTCCAGAGCAAGGTTGCGGAGACCAAAATAGAGAAACCCGAGGACGTCATTCAGCAATGGATACTTGCCACCCCCTATGCCGATCGTTTGGATCGTCGAGCCGCCGAACGCGGTCTGAGTCACCGTTGTACCAACGCTCCCGGGGAAAAAGATGTGGCCGCCGAGTGCGGTGTTAGTAATTTGGCCGTTCGCTGCGCTTACGGTTTGCTGTATGGGATTCGGGGTAAAGAAGGCCCTAGGAAGGAAGCCCTGGCCTACACCACCCCAAAGCGACGCCAGCGGCGGCAGAGTCATAGTCGTAGTTGTGTTGTCTATTGCCGCGGGCGCGCCTGGGGCGGACTCGCCAGGACTCATCAATGAGCCCATCAATTCCGGCTTCGAACACTGCGTATAGTCAGTATAAGAGTACCGGTGGGTTTGCTGCGAACCGGGTGCGTTACTACCCGGTCCGTTGGCTCCGTTGGGTCCGCTGGAATCCACCATCTCGTCTGAAGGCAAGGATTCGTCGACCGAGGTGTCATCGTCCCACGCCGAATCCCAGCCCCAAGATTTGAAGTCGTTCGTGTAAAGTCCCCCTTGCACAACCCCGTTGATAAACACGTCATAAACATACGCGATCCCGATCTCACCGGTTGTAGTGTTCGTGGCAGTGTTCACAGCTAGCCCTACACTCACGTAGCCCTGACCGTAGATGGCGTTTAGATCGCTCACCGAGCACATCCCCGTACACGATTCGCCCCAAAATCCGAGTCCTAGGCCGCCGTCCGGGCCGTCGTCGTAGTTGAGGTCGCTGTATTGAAAGCCGGTGGGATCGACACTCGAAACCGGATTGTTGACGGTATAACTGTAGCGGTTGTAGTTCTGCGGGTTCATTGAATCTTGAACCACAGCGTCCGCGGACATGAACCGGCCGATGAGTGAATCCTGCACTCGGCCATTCATGTGATTCATGCCCATCCATAGGCCAAGCTGAGTCTGGAACGTATAGGCCTGCCGAGTGATCCCTGCCGACGTAGTCATGTCTAAAGTGGTGTCTGAACCGGACCATGTCGTCGGACTGCGCCGATTGCCGTACGGCGTGAAGCTCTCGTTGACCAGGACGCCGCCGCTGCTGCTGGTGATGGCAGACACGCTGGTCTGATGGTCGGACAGCACGTAGTTGACGGTACTCGTCAGCTTCCCATTGTTGTTTTCCCTAGCGTAGACCGCGACGGGCTCATTCCCGGCGTAGATGTAGTGGCGATATGTCGTCGTATTCCCGCTCGTCACCATCTCGAGCGGTCCGATGTAGTACGTTCCCTCCGTCGTGCCGTTGCCGCTGTAGTACTGGTACCACCGCTGCCTATCGGGGCCGTAGTACAGATTGACGGTCTCGAGGCCCACTTGGCTGCTAGTAGCACTGATCGCAGTTGGGTAGTTGTAGCTCGACCAGGTGATCGTTTGGCCCTGGCGATTCGTCATGTTTCCGTTGGCATCGTACCCGTAAGCATAAGCGCTGCTGCCCGCCTGAGTTACCGCATGAATCTGGCTCGACGAGTACGTCCAGCTCGCGCCGCCTGCGATGTCGCTGCGCGACGTAATGTTCCCTGTCGGTCCGTATGAAATGCTGAGACTCGGATTGGGATTCTGTACTACACCGTTCAGCAACAGCTCGGTGCTCGAGAGGCGATAGTCGTTATCCGGATAAATGTTCTCGGTGAGACCGAGATTGTTGTCCTGGCGTTGGGTGACAAACCCCACATCGTTGTAGGCGAAGGCGAGATTCTTGACGCCGGCGCCGCCGTTCACGCCGGACTGGATCGAGCTCAGCCAGTACGTGACTGCATCGTACGCGCGGCTTGTCTGAATGGTGTTTCCGAGCGTCTCCTGGGTAATCTGGCCTGCAGCGTTCTGTGAGTTCGCCTGCCAATACACCGTGCCCGTTGAACCGCAGTTGGTCTGGTTGCTTGCGTCAGTGAGCGAGGAAAGGATCCCGTTCGTGTACCCGTAGCTGACAACGACTTCACAGAGGCCCGTGCTGAGCGGGAAGGTAAGCGTGTTCAGAAGCCCCGTGGTTGCGCTGTATTGATACGTATACAAGAAGGACTCGACCGCGCCGGACACAGGGATCTGGATCGTCCGCTGATACAGCCGCCCGTCGGAGTCATACGTTTCGTCCTCTGAGTACCCGGGATTGGTCGTACAATTCGTTGGGCCCCCAACCGCAGGTAGTAGACCCCCGCCGCCCCCGCCGCCCCCGCCGCCCCCGCCGCCAGTCGTGCCAGTGCACACGCTTTCGAGTTTCCCGATATTGTGATTCGAGGCGCTCGAGCCCCAGGTCCAGGCCGTATAGAGATCAGGCTCGGTACGCGTTAGCGGGCGAGAGAGCACATCGTACGTCATCGAAAAGTTCTGGCTCTTCGCATCCGTCCAGCCGGTACGCTCGCCGAACGCATCGACCGTGTATTGCCAATTCCCGCGATCAATGTCCGTCTCGCCCGTGAGGAACGCCGCGAGTCCGTAGGCGTAGGTTCCACTCCAAAGTGGGTTGCCTTGGTTATCTGTCACTCCGGTCTTGTTGCCCGCTGAATCGTAAACGAGCGTGACGGTGTATCCGTAGGCGTCCTCCGTCTGTCGCAGCCAGCCATTCACGTCCGTTATCATCGTGCGGGCGTTGTTATACGGGTCTGTCATGACGGTTGTGCGCCCTTTGTACGCGTAGGACGTGCTTTGACAACCGCTGGGCAGTGGTAGTTGAGCGCAGGCCCCCTGGCCGCTCGCCCCGGATTGGTTAATCGGACGCTGAATCCCAATGATGCGATTTAGGACGTCGTAGCCCGCGGTCGTCCAGTAAGTGCATGGGGTCGTTACCGCGCTCCAAGTGCACGGCGAGGCCTGCTCATTCACCCGGCCGAGACTGTCGTACCGGAGCTCATTCCGATTGTAGGTACTCCCGCCCAACATCAGGACCTTCGAGGCGATTTGACGCTCCACCTGATCGTAGTAGTCAGTACCGGCACTGATCTGCGAACCGTTGCTGGCGTAGACAGTGTGCCCGAGAGACAGCGAATTGGTACCGAAGAGACAGCCCCCGAAGTTCGCGCAGCTGTTGTAACTCCACTGAGTATACGTCCCATCGGGTCGGGTCTCTTGGGTCTTTCGCCCGAATCCATCGGTGTACTGCCATGAGGTCGTCAGGTTGTTCGGGTCGGTGACGCCGCTCGGTAGACCCCAACTGTAGTTATATAAAAATTGAGTCGTCGCGCCGGAGGCATCCTGAACGCTCAATGGAAATTGGCCCGTCGGATAGGTGCTGTTATACCAGGTCAGGGTTGTCGTGCACGGCGCCGCGCTCGTGCACTGGGATACGTTGGTCCCACTTCTCTTGTCGGTGGTGAGGTTACCAAATTCGTCATAAGCGAGGACGTCGGTCACCGCGTACGAAGTACCTGACGCCCTAACGATCTGGCTGTAGCGGCAGTTCGTGAGGTCGGGGGTGAGCCCTGTAGTCTCAGTGATACCTCCACTTCCGTTGACCGTGTACTCAACCTGCGTCTGGGTGAAGAGGTTGAGACACCAGGTGCTCGTGTCAGGGTCCGTGGTATTCGTCGTCGTCGTGGTCCAATACTGGTTGAGATAGGGCGAATTGGCATCGTTGTCCGTCACCTTTTTGGTGATGGATGTGGGATTCCCATAATCGTCGAAGGTGTAGCTGATGCTCGTCGTCGTCACGAGCCGGTAGGGCACGGCGTCCAGTTCGTAATTCTGCAACGTGGAGTTGGCAATATAGGGAAAGTAGCGCTCATTGTACGTTGTGCTGTTCAGCGAAATTCCGTTGACGGTATTACTGAGCGAGTAGAGCGTATAGTTGCTGGAGTTGTTCACCGTCGCCATATCGGCTGAAGGTATACCGGTGTATGGGAACGCACGCTCGTACTGCACTGTCCTGTATACGCCATTGCGTGAGTCATAGATCTGATGAGAGCCAAAGCCGGAAAAGCCGCGGCCTTCCAGGTTGAGCCACGCGCCCGCGTAGAAGTGGTTTTGAAGGTAAGTGCCCCCGCTCGAGCTACTCGGGTCGCTAAACGTCACCGAGTTGACTATATAGAGAGGCCCAAGATAGTTCTGGTACGGGTACTGGGCGTCATTCCACTCGAAGTAGTACGAGTTAACGGCCTGTGCCTGTGAGACGTAACTTGGCTTGGCAAAGTTACCGTAGCCGTCCTCGAATTCCGTCGCCAAATCCGGAACACCGTTGTGCAAGTAGTAGGTAATGGGAGCATTGCCGGATTGACTCCAGCAACCCAGGTCGTCGAAGCCGCCGCCAGTTGCATCCATCGTGACGTACACGCATGTCGACGTGTACGGGATAGACGTCGTGACGAGGGAGCTCACGCCTGAGCCTGTCGATAGATAGACACCAATGGTGGAGCCGTTCGCGACGAGAAGATCTGTCCGGCCGTCGCCATCCCAGTCAAGGGCACTAAGCACAGTGCCGCTCAGCGTGAAGGTCGTGGGCGCCGTGCCGTTGCAGCCTTGAATGTACAGGATGTTGTTGGTCACGAAGTCCGTGCAGGCGTCGTCGTTCCACTTCGTAAAGAGAACCGGCACGTAGTTCGAGCCGGAAGCCGTCGCGATCAGACTTGACGTGAACGAGCTGCCGGTGGACACAAGCTCGTAAGTGTTGAGAGTGTCATCTCCCGGAGCGGGAACGGTGACCAGCACCAGGTCATCCTGGCCGTCACCGTTGAAATCGAACCGGCGCAGCTTCCCGTACTGCATGTCCGGGGTGAACAGCTCCGCGGATGCCAACCCGCCCAGCGAAAACCACTTGCTTGCGCTGGAGCTAAAACTCGCCGTGCTGCCACTAGAGGTATTCAGCTGGACATTGACCGAAGCGGCAGACGTATGGCTGTTCGGATTATAGACGACGTCTAGATCAATGAGATCCGGTAGCCCGTCGCCGTTCACATCGGCCAGCTCGTAGCCGTAGCTCGACGTGTCATACGCGATTCCGGTCGATTGACTGGTAAATTCTGAGCCATTCCAATAGTAGTAGTACCAAGTGCCGTTCTTGGGCGCGAGGATCCCATCCGTATTGCCTCCGGTGATCCTGCCGATGAGAACGTTGCCGGTGACGCCGATGTTCACCGGAGAGCCGTAGCCGCTTGCGGAGCCGAACTGTACGTACCAGGCAGTGCCGTTGGCGGCCTCGTAGACTAGATCGGGGATTCCGTCCCCATTCAAGTCATAGCGGGCGGTGAGAAAAGGTCCGCTGCTGGTCGTGGCCGTATTTGAGGTGGTGGAGACACCGCGGGTGGGCTGGCCATAAGTCACGCTCGTAGGGTAGAGGCAGTTCTGCTGCGCAGAGTCAGCACACTCCTTGACCGATGTGAGCTCCTCGCGGCCAGTGGTCGAGGAAGCCTGGTACGTAAGGAAGTAGTCCTTAACGACGTTGCTGTTGTAGAGAATCTCTATGGAGGTCAAGAGTTCTGAGTTCGTAACCGCGGTACCCGCAACGTAGCGATTAACCGTGCTCTGCGGTTGATTGGTCCCGTAGTTGAACTCCATCGTGTAGGAGTAAGAGGAGGAACCGGAGCTTGTGGGGGTCCATAGGATGGTCGTCGGTACAGCTGTGCCGACAAGGGAGCCGCTCCCCGTCATGTAGTTGATCACGTAATTGTTGCCGTACTTGTCGATCACCTTGCTCAGATACCAGGTAAGTACCGTCGAGGTGCCTTGTGCAATCACTGCAGAGTTCGCGCCGTTTCCATTCGCATCGACGTAACCGTAATAACAGGTGATGCCGTTCGGCCGTTGGACCGTAAAGGATGCGGGGCCGTTACCCTGCTGGCCGTCGGCGGTGATCTGAGAGAAATCGGCGACCTCGGTTTGATATGTCGACCCCGCGAGGCCGTAAGTGCTTGGCCCCGATGTCAGGCGCAAGCGGTTGCCGTTGATGCAGTACGCGTCGGCCGTCGCCAGCGCGACCGGCGCGGCAACGCCGTCCTGCGCAAGAGTCTTGTTGCAGCGGGTGATCTCGCCTATGCCCCCGATCAACCAACCCAGCCCGAGCGGGCCGATGCCCGCCTGACTGTTGTATGACAACGAGACAGCCGGCTGCATGCCGTGGGGGCCGGGCGGAGCGAAGAGTGGAATCGTATAAGTGGCGGCCCCGATAGGAGAAACGGAGAACGTCCCGGGAGTTCGCCCGACTGTGGTCGTCGCGGCGCCAGCGGCGCTCGTCCATGCAAGGAGCAGAACGAAGGCGATTGCAGCAGCAATGCGGGCGAGTGCGGTGGAACTCTTCACAGGGACCCCTCCTTCTATGTGTTCTGCTCGGGTCAAGAGCGTGTGCGACCGAGACCTTCGCGGGCGGTCAAAGCGATCTGGGGCGCCCGCGACAGAGGACGCGTCCCAGAAACAGCGGAGAGGCCGAGGCGCTCGCAAGTTCGGTGATAGCGATTGATTGAAACGAACGGAGTTCGCTGCGCGCGCCTGTCGGTCACTGAGTAGGGATCGGCGCGGATGCCGTCCGACAGTGGGTGAACTCTTCAACGAAAGACCTTGTGAGTAGCTCCGCCACACGAGCTAGCTCTTCCTTCCCGCCCCGCCTCTGGGGTGCTTTCAGGATGGGTCATCGCCTTCGCCGGCGACTCCCTGCGCATCAAGTCCCAAAACCGTTGAGCACAAAATATGCCCCGGCGCAGATCTACTTTCAATCGCAAAATCGTGGCGCTTGATCATCTTCGGCCGAGCGAGCGTCGAGAACTCAGAGCGCATTTGTTACTGTCTGACGCGGCGGCGAAAGTCATTACACCCTGCACCGCAAAACTGCGCTCACCGCGTCGTCGCGATGACGCGGAACGCCTTGCGGTCAGTCGGAGGGCTTCGTCGAGTTACGGAGGGGGCGCGGCGGGAGGCTGAGGCGAAGGCCCTTCGACACCAGAGGGCGGGACGCTCGAGCGATGCTGCGATTCAGCGGTCCCGGAAAGCGTCAGCGAGATCGCTTTGCCCGAATGGCTCTTATCCAGCGCCTCACCGAAGTCGCTGAGGGCCTTCTCGTTCACCTGCGGTTGCGCCGCTAGGGCGGCCTGCTGCGCCAGGAACTCCGGCTCGTACAACGCTTGTTGTACTCCAGGGCCGTAGGGGGGCGCCACGAAGCTTGCATGCACGATGCGCGTGAAGACCGACGGATCCGGTGGCGCGGGCAGCGGGGAGGCTGATTCGATCGCCTGAACGAGCGAGAGCTGCCAGCGCTTGTCCCCGTTGCAGTCCTCCAGCGTCACGTCCTGCACATTTCCATGACCATCCTGATCGATGCGCACGCGGCAGAAGAAGGTCGGAGCGCCGATGGCGCTGCGCGGTCGGAGCCAGGCCCGATCGATGCGGGCGTTGATCTGGCCCAGATAGCGGCCGTACATCGCCGAGCGCGTGGCGCTGTCGGCGGTCGAGGCCGGGGCGTTCGAGGAATCGTCGGAGACGATCGGGGGAAGCTCCAGGCCGAGATCGGCGGGGAGCGCGAGCGGCTGGATCGGCGAAAGGCTAGCAATCAGGGACTTCGAGCCTTCCTGCTGCTCCGCGGAGGACGGGGCGTCGGAAGGTTGATCGATGAGGGTCAGCTGCATCGCACCATCGTCAGCCGAGTCGGGGACGGAGGTGTCCCAAGCTCCCGGTGTGCGGGGATCCGTCTGCCGCTTCGCTGCGCCCGCGCCCCAAATAATCGAGGCGACAAGTATGGCATGCAGGGCGACGGCCACTGTGCCGGCGAGGACGCTGACGAGAGCTCGGGGGAGGTAGCGTCGCGGAGGTGCAGCGTTGTGGCAAGGGGCGGGGTCGTCGGCGCTCGCCGGGTGGTAAGTCGAGATCTCGAGTGATCCGCCGCGCATCGCGAGACTCACAGTAGCGCACCGGAGGAGATCCATCCACCGCGCCGGGCGAATCGCAACGAGTGCAACCAGCAACGACCCGGACCTACGGCAACTCGGCGGGCGGCTGGCACGAAAGAGGGTCGCATTGGCACGGAAAAGCGTTGTCAGGGCCAATCCGAAAGCGCGCGTCGAAGCGATATTTCGTAAGGCCCGTGCAGCGCAGGCCGTGGTAAAGGAGCGTTGCGAGGATCGCCCGGTCACGAACGCCTTTGAGGGTGTCGCCTGGCGGTGCTTCGAGGAGCTTGCGGGCCTGGCGCGCGCCGAGGGCGCGGGTCGCGCCCTCGTTCGTGTCGGTGCCGCCGAGAGCTTGCGGCGGACCGTCGCGCGCGAGAGCTTTCTGTTTTTCATGTCCTGGCGCCAGGCGATGATGTGCGGGCGGCCGATGCCCCTGAGCTCGGCGTAGCTGTGAAGCCCCGAGAACGCGGCACTCTCGGACATCGAGACGATACGCGCGCTGGGTCTTTTCATTGGTCAGGTTACGCAGCCACTCTTCCTCGGGCGGCATGTCGGCGAGTTGCTCCAACTGCGCCGATGAGAGTCGGTGCTTTGGAACTGAAATGAGACGCATGGGATCAACCCCCTCCTTCTAGACGCATGGGATCAACCCCCTCCTTCTATCCTGATAATCCCTTTTATCTGGATTGGAAAGGGGTCGCTTCGACGCGTGGGCCTAGCGCCCGCACGGTCCGATGCTGCGACAGAGTACTTGGCGGATGATCGAGGAGTCTCACGCAACGGCGAAGGCCTGACCATTTATCCAGTGTTACCAGGCTCAGCGCTACATTGACACCATCGCCTGCCGTGCCCGATTACGGATTCATGATGTCGATACGCCAGGCAAGGTGGCTGTGCTAGCCTCGAGTAGGGCGGGCACCTTCCCGGGTGTCCGAGCCGAAGACAGGGACAACCATGGCTAGAATAGAGAACTATAGCTACACCCCACAACAGGCATTCAATGAGTGCTACTACGAGGTTCCGGATTACCAGCGCGGATACGTCTGGTCGGAGCGTGAAGTGACGCAGCTCCTCGACGACATCAACGAGCAGGCGGATGCCGACGGCAAGAGCGAATACTTCATTGGGATGATATTGGTCTCGCCCTCTCCATCTCAAACCGACCATTTTGAAGTCATTGACGGACAGCAACGCCTTACCACCCTCTTTCTACTACTTTCGGCGATAAAGCACAGATTGGGCGCGACCGAGCAGCAGCGCGCCATGATCGAGAAGCTGCTCTTCACGACCTATGTCGACGATAAGGGCGAGATCCGGAAGGAACTGCGTCTGGTGCCTCGTTATGAGGGCGCCTCCGAGGTCTTCGGGAAGCTGATGGCCGTACCGCCGGATGACGGCTCCGTAGCGACGGCACTGAAGACCGCTGGGGTCCCCGTTGTCGGCTCCGTCGACAACCTGCTGAAGGCTTACGCCGTGGCTGGCAAATGGCTGCTCGATAACTTCGCGACCGACGGGGAGCTTAAGAGGTTCTGGGGTTTTCTCGCCAACCGCGTGGTCTTCATTCAGATCAGGACCGACGTCAGCAATGCGCTGAAGATTTTCGAGACGATCAATGAGCGCGGCGTTGGATTAAATCCGATGGACTTGCTGAAGAATCTCCTCTTTCGGAGCGTCACGCCGGGAGATTTCGCGCGCCTTAAGACCGCGTGGGACCAGATCACTTTGCCGCTCGCGAAAGCCAATGAAAAGCCGCTGCGGTTCCTTCGCTATTTCCTAATGGCTAATTATCCAGTCAAGAACGATCGGAGCGACGGCGTCATCCGTGAGGATGAGATCTACGACTGGCTCACCGGCGAGGCTAACAGCAGGCTCTGCGCCTATCGCGAGCGGCCCTTTGAATTTGTGCGAAAGATTGCCGTCAACGTCGGGCATTACCTCAGCTTTGCGAACGGCCGCGGGGTCGATGGCGCGGACAGCCCTGCTCTGGCTCGTCTCAAGATAATGGCGGGCGGAGCCTTCAGCCTGCACTTCGTATTGCTGCTGGCCGCGGCTGGCTTTCCGGGCGCGCTCTTCGAGCATCTGGTTGGGCAGCTGGAAGCGTTCCTTTTTTTTTACATCTACACGAAAACGCCGACCAAGGAGCTGGAGCGCAACTTCTCGGCTTGGGCCGACGAGTTGCGGACGATCGGCGCCATTGCCGATGGCGAACGGCAAAAGATGGCGCTCAACAATTTCGTGGCAACCCACTTCGCATCGGCCATCACGGCCAAGACGGGCGAGCTGTCGGACGCGCTGCGCCGCTATTCCCTCTGGAGCATGCAACGTTACCGCACCATCTATCTGCTGGCGCGCATCACTCAGTACGTGGACATGTTCTACAGTGGCGCCCGTGAGGAAGGGGGACTTGGGACATACACAAGGCTTGAGGTCGAACACATCCTGCCACAGACGCCCGAGGATGATTTGCGAACGGCCTGGGTAGCCGCCAATAAGAACTCGCCTTATGATGAGTACGCGCAGCGCCTTGGTAATCTGACACTACTGGAAAAGCCGATTAACATCGTAGCTAGCAACGATTTTTTCGATAAGAAACTGCCGGAGTACGCGAAGAGCGGAAACTACCTCACGCGCAGCACTGCCGGGCTTGTGCCAGTCGGAAAGAATTCCTCGATCACGCGGATCAATGCCAAATTGAAGGCATTCCGCTCGTGGGATGCCAAGAATATCGAGGCGCGGCAGCAAATGCTGGCCGATCTTGCGCTCGATATCTGGCGGACGCATGACGTCGACATGGCGCCCTGAGGGGCGCATGTGTCGGTATGGTATTCTTGTGCTCTCAGCCCCGATCCCTTATCGCCCCGGCCGCCGGCGCCTACACAGCCGCCCTGCGCAAAGAGCTCGAGGCCGCGGGCGTCCCTTCGTGCGCACCGGCATCAGTCAATCGTCACGCTCGGCAACCCCTCAAGTCCCTCAGAAGAGCGATTGCTGCTGTCCGCCTGAGGGCTCATCCTCTCCGGGCCCTTGGGGATCCTCTTCCAGAGGCGGCTCCGCCATGCCCCGCCTGCAGGGTGGGCACCGTCGACGGACCGCACCCAATCGATCGACGATCAGTGCACCCTGACACACTTCGCACCGACCGAGCTCCAGCGTCGTGCGCTCGGCAAGCGCGAATACCAGCAGAATGAAGTGCTCCATGGTGAGCGTTGCGCCGCAGATCACATGACGATACAGCTCGAAGGTGCGACACATCCGTTCGCCGAGGTCGAGCCCGACGAGCACTGCCTCGGGATTTTCGATCGGCTCAGGCGGGATCACCCTCATGCGATAGGCAAGGGCTGCGAGTGCCGAGGCCTCACTGTGAAGGAGCGGCGATTGAACGAAGCTCAGAGTGCGCGTCGGTGAGGGTCCGCGTCGGCGCTGCTTGAGATTCAGGGTCGCCGCGTAGGACTGGTAGAGGTTTCGGACGCGCTCGCCGGTCAGTCCCGTCCAGGCGCAGATCCAGCGCGTGCGCACCTCGTGCTGGATCAGGCGCTGCGCCAAGTGGATCCGGCGCAGGTCCCGAGTGTAGCGATCCTCGGAGATGCGCATGTGTGCCCAAGCGTACCGTCGGCTCATCCGCTCGGCGAGCACGCTCAGCGCGGTGCATGAGGGTATCCATACTCCGCGCGAAGTCGCCTCCGAGCCGTTCGAGCCTGGCATCGATCTCGGCGAGTTTTCGCACCGGAACGCGCGGATTCTCCACCAACTCCTCGAACCAGGCGCGTGCCTCCTCGCGTGGTCGGCCATTATGCTCGAGCGCACGAAGCATCCCGAGGAGCGGTCGGAGATTTCGTTTGTGCACCGGAGCGCCCGTCCCGCGCATCCGCAGGTCCCGCCCCCTCGGCACGTAGCGAGCACCCACCCGTCGCAAAGCATTGACTTTCAGGAGATAAGCGATCGCCTCGGATGGGTCGAGCGCAGGATCGACGCGGCGCGCTAGCGCAACGAGGGATGCACGCCGCCCCCGCGCGGAAAGCGCAAGCGGTGCACCATGAGAATCAAGGAAGTCGGGGTCGGAGTACCACACGGTCAATGCGTGTTCGGCATCGATCATGTCACGCATCTCACGGCCGCGCTCGTGGACGAACTCCTCCGGAAGTCGCTCGCAGGCCTCGCAAAACGCGGTGGTCAGCGCGCGCGGCGACATACCCGTGCGCGCGAGCACCCTCACGAATCGCTCGATCGCCTCGATTATGAGAGGCGGTCGCGCAGCACGAGCGCTCCGGGCAATGCTCCGAGGCCGGCGCATACGGCTCATCGGCGCCCGCCCCTTCGGGATCTCCCCTTCCCCCTCCTTGCAACCCTGGCGGCGCGTCCGG
>Ga0335072_10005406_pt1 | contig 18817 bp, 7 predicted proteins | sample Lox_Sample_21_FD_206725 | JGI IMG/M metagenome (GOLD analysis project Ga0335072, IMG submission 206725) | Soil microbial communities from Loxahatchee National Wildlife Refuge, Florida, United States - Lox_Sample_2.1 | ecosystem: Environmental > Terrestrial > Soil > Wetlands | place: USA: Florida... | reverse complement strand
CTTCTTTGCTATCGGATCTGCTTCAGTAGCAGCGAGGCCTTTTGCAAGAGAGGCGAGCTCATCGGCCAGCGCAGCCACTTGATCAGATGGAAGGCTCATGCTTGCTTTGGGCACAATAGGTAGCCGGGGGGGGGGGGGGTGGCTAGGAGCAATATCGCACAGCTGAAGCTTAGTGCTTCGGGAACAGCTCGAGCAAAAGACTATACGCAGATATCGGGGCAGGTGGTGTTGAGTATCAAACGATGTTAGATTGCGGGGCTTGAACGTTCAAATGCAATGAGGCAAACAAGTAAAACACACTTGTACGGAGCCTAAACACACGAGAGCAGATATGAACGAACAAGGCTGGAATAAGGAAACGAGTGTAGATTGCGGTCGTCCCCGACACAGAGGCGATAGATTTCCAATCTACGGCATTGTCACAGATTCTAAAGGTTGCAAGTGGGGTGACCGAACAGCAACTCAAGGCACTTAGGTGCGTGGCTTCTCCCACCCACATCTGTGCAAGGAAGAGGATTGGTGCGGAAGCGGTTCTAGGTGCAGAAGAAGCTCACTGCATCGCCGCCTTTCCGCCTTTGCCGGTAACGGCAATCCAGTGGCAGCACGCCGGCTAATGCAGGCATCCCGTGGTCTCTAGATGAATCAAAGGACTGTTTCCTATCCTTTTGTGCTGCTCTTAGAGGAGAGCGAGAAACATCATAACGAGATGAAGCCTGAGATGATGCGAGGCCGCGGTCGTATCTGGACTCCAACGTGCATCGAAAATCTCCCCACGTCTTCGCGGGTTTGACAGATCACACAGCACAAGCGACGTCCAGCCCACCGGGAAGGGGCCTTTCTACCTTGCTTGGGCCAGATGTGCTGGAGCTTCAGGGTTGGAAGAGCCATGCATGAAGCCTGTAACCATATCTGCCTAGAATTGCAGCCCACTGGTGGGGCGCATGCATAAAGCCCCGTCGAAAATTTGCAAGCGAGGGTACTGCTTATTGACCCCCTACAAAATCCAAGTTGAAGGTTGCCAATTACAGGGAAGACCTTCACGGTCGTAGTAGTCGGCGTCACGCGACAACGATCGTCTTGCCTTCTCGGTACCCAATCAAAACACTTCTCAGGAATAGGTGCCACTCATGTAAAAACCTACCACCCTTCGCTTCTAAATGCCGCTCAAACACATGATAAAATGGCAACCACCGCCATGCATGCCAGACGCCGTTACAATGCTATATCCCTCGTACCTTTCGGTAGCTGGGTGGCTTCCACGCTCTCCGAATCACCTTGCCGCCCCATACTGGTACAAGGCTGATAGCCGCCACTGCTGCAACTCGCCATACCCAGCCCCAACTGACTATATATCCCAACTCAAAATAGTCACCCAGAAATGGTACACTCCCTGCATACAGAGCCCCAGTGCCCACTATGGACAAAATCATGATGGGGTGCCATGTTGTAACTGCAACCGCCACCATTATCAGCTCATTCAGTACCAGCACCGTAAAGCTCACACTGAGCATACGTGGTCCATCGACTGCCCGTACCAGGAGCTGGGATAGGCCTTGAATGATGACGCCCTGGTAGATCGATACCATCACCCAAGTGAAGAAGGTTCGATAGCTCAAGCTCTTCCCTGTTTTGAGCTCCTTGTACAGCTCCGGGTACAGGTTGGCCATGTTCTCGTCCACATCACGGTCCAGCACGAGTGAAAAGACGGGGGCCATGGTGTAGACAGTCGCGTAGCCTACAAGTAGCCAATCCTTGAACAGACCTTTCGGGTCGAAGTGGCCAGCAATGCTGTACATGGTCTGGCAGACGCTGATGATCAGGCCGCGATGGATGACGAATTGAGCAAGTTTCGCAGATCGTTTGTAGCTGTTGCGGCCATGCCAGACGAGAAGCTTTGTCAAGTGGCAGAACTGCGTAATGCTGAAGTCCGCGGCCAGCGACGCTTGGCGGCCTTCCTTGCCCACAATTCCAATGCCTACATCTGCAGCCTGGATCATACTGACGTCGTTGCCACCATCTCCAATACAGCAAACGCGCTTGCGCGTATGTTGTCTGATCAGATTTGCGACCTCCGCTTTCTGCGTTGGCGAGCATCGACATGCAATCACCGCCGGTAACAAGACGGCCAGCGAGATGAATGGGGTCCGAAAATGTGTGAGCATGAGTGCAAGGGTCTCGCCGTCAATCAGAAGGCATGCGTCGGTCTTGCTTCCCAACGAGTCAAGGGCCTCCTTGGCTTGAGTTTTGTGGCGTAGTTTGGCAAGTGTCCGGATTTCTTGGCCACGTGCAACAAGTCTGGCAGAGACTGCAACGCATCGGGCTGTCTCAACTTTGTCACCCGTAAGCATCCAGATCTTCACACCAGCATTGCGAAGAAGTTCCAGCGAGGGTTTGACGTCTCTCTGCAGGCGGTCTTCGACGCCCGTCACACCAAGAAGCTCGAGATCGTGCTCGAGATGTCGCTTGACCACTGCTGCCATACCTGTGTCACGATTGTGGAGGGCAAGTGACGCCTCATTGTAGGACGTCGCAAATTCTTGGTATTGCTTAGCAGAAAGCCTACGGCGACCCACGACAAGTGTTCGAAGACCCTCTCTCGCCATGTTGGCCGTCTCTTCATCAAGCCAATCATTAGAGCTTACAATCGACGCCATTACAGTATCGGCTCCTTTCTGATAAAACCAACAATCCGTCTCTTGTTTGTAGGACGATTCGGGCTGCGTGGAGTTGGTGCTAAAAGAGACAATAATGCCCATGCGTTTACTGTCTGATGTGAACGGGAAGATGTCGAGAATTCTGACCCGAACCACGACCTGATTTGTTTCCACCGATTCGAGAACAATGCTTTCTCGGTCGCGATGTAACAAGCGTAGTCCAACACTCTCTGTGAATCGAACGATAGCAATTTCGTCTGGCGAAGATGCTTGGTATGTGACCATGTTTTCCCCATCAACTTCCTCCATGGTTGGAGTTACGTTGTGACACAAGGCTAATGCTAGGACCAAGTCTCGCACGCGAGATCCGACCTCACGGCGGGTCCGTGTCGTCGAGCCCGCTGTGGTGTGTGTAGCATAGGCCGAAGACGGTGTAATTAGTGTATCTGTTTTCGAGTCGTTCGGTGCTGGACTCGAGAATGCTTGTTTGATGTAAGACCGGACTTCTTCCATAGCATCATTGGCGTAAGAAACTGTCCCAACATGGATCTTCCTCAGCTCCATCTCATTTTGGGTCAATGTTCCTGTTTTGTCGGATAAAAGGTATTCGATACGTCCGAGATCCTCAGGGATCGTACTCGTCCGCACAACCGTGCCAGGGATGTCCCGATCGTGTTCCATAAAATATGCATATACAGTCTTGCCCATGTCTAGGTTGACACGGAGACTGATAGGGATGATGGTTGAGAAGAGGATTAGATAGATCATAATCGCAACGTACCACGGTTTCTTATTCGTTGGCTCAAAGCCTTCCAAGGCTACCAAGACGACGGACAATGTCAGAGTCAGCGCGCACAGTATTTTGGTAAGGGTATTGATTTCAATCTCGAGAAGTCCAGTCTTCGATCTTGATGCGGAAGTTGAGAGCGCTGACCTCGTCTGCCTTCCAGTGTAGATGACTACGGCAAACGTAGTCGTATTCGATGCTAGAACAGTGTTGGCCCAAGCGGTATTGTCAATGGTCAATGGAGCCGATCTTTCCTCGGTATCATCACTGACTGGAGTGGCTTCGGCGTCTCCATTCGGTGTAGCAGAGTTTTCTTTACTGATATGTGGGTCATAGGACGGTACAAGCTTTGGTTGGAGCTTCAGCGTCCCAACAAAGTCGTTTACTTTCTTATCCGGAGCTCCAGCAGTGATAGTGATCCGGGAGAAATCCTGGATTCCAAGAAATTGGCTTAGAGGAGACGTTATCCGAAGTTTCCAGTCAGTCTCACCGTCAAGCTGATCCGTACGGATGAAGGTTTCACCAGGTAGATGAGTTTCGGAGGCTGAGGAGTTGCTCGTATCGAGGTCCGGTAGGGTTAGGCCCACGTCGTTGGGGACGGTTTTCAGTATGACGACATCTGCTGGCAGCCTCTGATCTTTTGAAAGCTTCAGGATATCTCCAACCTTGATATCACGCGACTTCTTCTGGATCTCAATTGGTTGTCCTGACACAGGCGTCGCAGAATGTGTGTGGGGGCTACTCCTGGAACCATCCCCAGGGCCATTCAAAGAGCAAATCGTATAGTACTCCGCATTTGCCTCAGCATCCCTTCTGCGTCGCGCTATGTCATCTACAGCCTCTTTGCCGATGGAGATTGTAAGTACCACAGCCAATGGCACGGTATACGTGGACATGTAACCGATCCGCAGGTAGGGAATGATCTGTGAGAGAGCGACGAGTAGGAAGTAGATATTCAGGAAAAAGGAGAATTCGTTGTACAGCGTCCGCGGCAGGAAAGACCAAAGAGTGTATTTTGCATTCGAGACGACGTTGGGAGGAAACTTCTTCTTTTGCATCTGGCCAACGTTAACTTCTCGAGATTCTTGATTATTGATGTCAACGTTGTCCTCCATATCGGCGATTTCCTGCCTCACAAATTCGGGGAGGTTGAGGGTGGAGCTGAAACTCGACATGCGCTCTCTCAACCCAGTGCTCGGACCAGCACGCTGTTCTTGTTCAGCGCGTCGTCGGCCACGCCTCCCAGAGGTTGGCATCCAAAATTCATCCTGTGTCGAACGAGACTGCTTCTCTTTGCCGTCCGCACTGTTACCGGCTCCATTTCCCAGAAGTCCTTCTAGATCTTCCTCGTCTGTGTCTGGTGTGGCCTTCTTATGCAATTGAATGCGAGAGCTTGACCGTAAGTTCTGCAACGCAATGCCAGGTCCATACCGACGCAAACTCTTGGACAGTCCGTGGGCAAAACTTCCATTGCCGGGTCTGTGCGACGAGGAGCCAGCAGGGTCGAGTTCGTTAAGGTCGAGGTCATCTTCTGAAGCGGAGTCGTTGGGAGAGCTTGACTCTATGGGTTTGTGGTATTCGTGTGAGGAATTCATGCCTTGATATTGATGGGCACGGCATTGGGGCGCCCTCCTTTTAAGACCCGTCTGACAGTATGAAGTCCCACTTTATTCAAAACGCCGGTCCGTGGCGGGCTGTACAAATGGTCCAAAACGAGCTTGTGAGGATTGAAGCACCTGCGGGAAGTCGTCGAATGGGATAGGAATTTATCTAGAGTATGAACTGCTGATTTTCGCGTTCAGGAGCCACAGCAAAGGCATCATCATTTTTCTAGGGTCCGCGCGTTGCCTGCGGCTAAAGGAGGCTAAGTTAAAGGGCGTGGCCCGAGCTTATTTGTCCGGGGACGACACCTTTTGTCATTCTTTTGGCCGGACATTTGCACTTCGACCATCTCGACAGTTCGGCGTCCACCAGCACACTGCTGGTATTTGTTTCAAACAGGCCAAATGTACCATCAAAACCGCTGAGCCACTTTCATTACTTTTCTTCTTTGCTGTATAGGTAAGGGTCCTGCGACTCGCGAAACCCCCCTTTCGTCACTCCTATCTCACACATGACAGTATTAATCTAATCTGCCTTTCTTCATGATGTCGCATGTGAATGTCCCAGGAGGGCAACAGATGAACGATGGCACTGAAGCATATCTGGGGCATTGGCAGCCTGCATTTCGGCCCAATGACTACCAGTCGTTGATCCCATCCTCTTCCGCACTCGAGCATCCGAAACCGTCAGACAGCCTGCTATCGCAGCTGGAATTGTCAGAACCACCAGAGCCCTCGGCTGCGATAATGCCGGGTGTGCAAGTGCCCCCGCCGGTGCCTGAACCCCTAGACCCTGCTGAGCATTACAATGACCGACCGCAGCAGCCCGCGGGCTTGTCCACCGTCGGAAATGGTGCATCTCAAAAGGAAGCATCTAGGGTCTCCGACTTTGATGCTTATACGGAGAGGAGTGAGCAGATCGAAAATGGCTCCGAGTTCGCACGAAACACTTTGGAACAGACTGGTCCACGAGGTGTGGACGACACGGGGGTCCCAAACTCTAGACACCAGGAGAGAGTAACTTCTAATTCCGACCAAAAATCTACGCAGTTTGGGTTGTCGTTACCACTTCGAAGGAGGCAAGAGGATAGTGATAATGGCTCAGAATTGTCATCGGATGACGACGAGGAGAGGCTTGACCCTGCCTGGGGCATCAAGCGCATGGATACCGGTCAGGTTCTTGCTCAAGTTCAGCGATCACCCTCGTTCCCCGACTTCGTGTCTCAGAGGGAGAAGTTGACAGTAGAGCCTCCAGCCCGCCTCGCCATGACTGAAGCAGAGAAAAGTTTACAAGAAGTTGAAGACATCACTGGAGGATACTCGCCATTCGCCCAGGAATCAAGTGCAAAGTCGGCAAGACTGGCTCATTCTGAAGCTGACCACGAGCAAGCCCTGGGTGACGCCGGGCCCGAGACTAAACGTTCCCCTGTGCCGGATCAGCCCCTGAATGTGGAGTCCAAAGAAACACGATTCGAGGAAGGTGTTCCCCTCATCCATGAAGAGCCAGATGTACGAGCAGGCGCCCCCTCTCTGGCTACAAGGCCCGCTGCCGATGGCCTTTTCGACATCTCTGAAGAAACAGATGACGCTTCGTTCTTTAGCAAGCATACCCAAGACGGTACCGGGACGCACCAGCCATCCTCTCTCGACCGAAAAGCCACAGCCGATGTTCTACAGTCACTCTACTTTTCCGCAAGAGATGCCACCGATTCTCCCGCGGAGGAGGGGTCGCGGAATTTCCTGGAAAGCACCGAAGACGATAATTGGTTCGCATCGAATGATGCTTCTAAATCCACCAAGGAAAAAGAGGACGACATCTCGGAAATGTGGAAAGCTGCTCTGGACGACGATGAATTTCTCGTCGAAGATGCTGACGATCTTCTCCCTGACTCTACTTCTGGCTCACCTTCATCTTTCCTTGAATCACTCAAGGCTGAGGGTGCCAACGCCCAGGCGCCTGAAGATAACCACCCCCCATCTGACATCCAGAGCTCCGGTGGGCCTGCGTCGTTCGCTACAAATCAACCCTCCACCCACACAGCATACCAATCTTCCAACCCCCTCTACGCTCCTCATCAGCCTTCGACATCTGACCTGAATCAATTATCACCTACCACATTAGGAAACGTCGGTATTTCACGCCCTGGCATTTCGTCCATGAACTCCATGCAACAGCAGCTCCAGAGAGCAGCTCCCCCGAAAACTGAGAGCTTTGTAGATCAGGCTAAGGGAGGATATAAATCACCATACGATCTGCCCCTGGAACTATCAAAGCCACGAAAGCGGCCGCAGATGCAAGCTCCAGCGCCGCCATCCCCAATGCTTCCGCCGCCACCCAGAAGTAGTAGCATGACTTCAGAAAAACCATCGGTGCCTAACCCAGGGCAGTTGCAGTCGCCTTTCTCTCCAACCAATGCTTCCTTTCCACCTCATTTCAGATCACCCTCATCGCAAATGGCTCCAGGGCTACCATCTAAGACGCCGCCAGCAGCTGCGACTCAAGCTCCCGCTGCCAGGCCAGCCTCAACAAGTTTCTTCGAAGAACTGCCCTTAACTTCCCGTCCTCGACCACCAACTGGCCAAGGAAGGTACACGCCGCAGCAGAATGGCCCTGTGGCTCCTCTGCAACTGCCGCCACAAAGTCCTACGTCAGCCATTCATCCACCTCCGCCAAGATCTTCGCCCCCTTCACATCCTCCGCCGGACCCTTATGCGCAGTATCAGTTACAACGACCTGAGCGCCTCGACCCGTATGCCAATGTTCCTCTTCAGCCACCACCAGCTCCTGTCAATGTCGCGACCCGCTATTCTCCAGCTCCAGCTGCATCACAAGTTGGAGCCCGTCCAGTACCGTCGCCACGTTACTCGCCAGCTCCACCTGCACACCGGTATGCATCGCAGCCAGCAGGGACTGCACAACCCCCGCAAAGCAAGCCTTCGCCTCCGAACCGATATGTGTCTCAGCCTAGTTCTACCGCCCCGGCTGCGGCCGTAGCACACGCCTTCCAGCCACGAACATCAAGCCCCCTGGCCCATTTCGGGCGCAATGTAGACCCGCAGCCAACCGAAGCGTTTCCACCTTCAGTTGGTAATGACGACGCTTCAGCGTCAATACCCACGCACAATGTCGAAAGATATCAGTCCACAATCATGGGCCAGCCACCTCCTTCGCAATTCCAGCCGTCTGGAGCAGCCCCAGCACCGGTTGAGGCTACTCTTTTCGATCCTGGTTTCCAACCTCCACGACGATCACAGACTCAATCACCTAGCAAGAGGGGTCCTGTATCTCGATTAGCCTTGGCAAATGAGGACAATACGCAGCGGCCTGCGTCTGTGCATAGCCAGACATCTCCAGCCAAGACTTCCAATCCCTACGAATTTGCGCCTCCTCCGCGGACATCCGTGCGACAGAGAGGCCTTTCGCAGAATTTGGACTTTGTTCCGCCAACAGGTGAAGAGCGGTACGACGAATTGAAAAGATGGAAAGGTTCTCCCATATTCCGGTTCGGGTTCGGTGGCTCGGCTGTCAGCAGTTTCCCCAAGCACGTGCCCAGATACGGCGCTGGCTCGTCCCTGCCCATGATAAAGCCAACCGCAGGAGAAATCCACATCAAGAGCGTGAAAGATATATCGCCGCTTCAAGATCAAGTAGCCAAATTCCCTGGTCCGCTTCGTTCGAAGTCGAAGAAAAAGGATGTACTTAACTGGCTCTCTACCAAGATTGCAGCGTTTGAACAGGATGAAAATCACGTCACGTCTCAGATCCAGTTGACAGATCCTCGTAAGCGCAATGACGAGAAGGTCTTATTATGGAAAATCGTGCAAACTATGGTTGAGCACGACGGAGTGCTGGATGGTCCTGCTGGAGTGCAAAAGGACATCAATCTAGTACTCTCTCCTGAAGTGCATGTTTTGGATGATGCTTTAGCAACTCAGTATGCTGTGGGAAGCGATTTGGCCGGTATATACAGGCCTGCAGGCTCGACTGCAAAGTCCGAGCCTGTTGACCCAGTCGCCGTGGACATACTTCGCAAGTCGCTACTGCGTGGAGAGCGTGAGAAGGCGATGTGGCATGCCGTTGACAACCGGCTCTGGGCCCATGCCTTGTTGATAGCCTCAACACTCGACAGGTCGAAATGGAGAGAAGTGGTGCAAGAGTTTGTGAGACGGGAAGTTAAGATAATGGGCACCAACACCGAATCTCTCGCCGCACTGTATGAAGTTTTTGCCGGCAACCTTGACGAGAGTATTGACGAATTGGTTCCTCCCTCTGCTCGTGCTGGCTTGCAGATGGTCAGTAAGGTTGACAGTGCTGGGCCAACCAGAAATGCACTCGACGGGCTTGATCGATGGCGAGAAACATTGAGCTTGATCCTGAACAATCGCAGTGCAGAAGATCACCAAGCTTTGGCTGCTCTCGGAGGTTTGCTTGCAAGCTATGGCAGAATTGAGGCATCCCATATTTGCTATCTCTTCTCTCGGACTTCAGGGCGATCGCCAATCTTTGCGGGTGTTGATGATCCCAATGCAACAATTGTATTGCTTGGAGCTGATCATTGGTCTCAACCTTCACACTTCTCTCGGGACGAAGATGCAATACTTCTGACGGAGGTTTATGAGTTTGCGACCTCGGTCCTGGCAGCGAACTCTCAATCAGCCTCGATACCCCATCTCCAGGCATACAAACTGCAGCGCGCCCTAGTTCTAGCTGAGACGGGCTATACAGCAGAATCACAAGCCTACTGCGACGCCATCAGCGCGATCTCGAAGTCAACAACGAAAACATCCCCTTACTATGGTCCTCAGTTCTTCGAAGTGCTGGAAGAATTATCCCGGCGTCTTAAACAAACGCCCACAGATAGCTCCTCGTGGATTGCCAAGCCAAGCATCGAGAAGGTGTCTGGTTCAGTCTGGAACAAGTTCCACAGCTTTGTTGCAGGCGATGAAAGCGATGCTGAGTCAAGGGGTTCTGGAAAGGATATGAGCTTCGAAGCTGGTCCGTTTGCCAATGTTACCAGCACTCCTTCACTAAGCAGATCTGGCTCTACCACGGACTTATACGGATCATCCTTGGCAAGCGCAACGCAAAGCATTCCAAACACGATTGCTGCCTCCAGATATGCCCCAACGTCACAACAATTCGCTCGATCCTCATCAGAAGTTCTCAGAACGCGTGGCTCGTTAGATTCTCAGCGATCGCCGCCAATTTCAAATTCAACGCAGCCATATCCTCTGCACGACCAAGCGTCATCCTTCGGGCCACAGGGCTATATGCCAATGGCAGGAAGCGTTTACCAACCATCAGGCCAATCGCCTCCATCGAATCGACATCAGAGCACCCCGCCGCAGACCTCATACATCTCGAATAGCTCGCACGAGAATTCACCGTCGAGATCGTATCGTCCACAGCGGTATGAGTCCTATGTCCCGACGCCTCCGCCCGAAGAATCTGTACCTAGCTACATGCCCACACCACCTCAACATCCAAATCAAGGATCAACCGAAGTCGGGTCTGATGCGGTGCCTGCCTTTGGCGACTTCACCCCTTCAACGCAGCCGGAATATCAACAGCCACTGGCACAATCGATGGAGGACGATAATACAATACAGCCACCGACGCAGTCTTACGGATATGTGCCACCGTCGGATACGGGTTACGTACCATATGAGCCGGATCCAGACTCTGACGATGAGAAACGACCTGATCCTCCGCAAAAGAAGCCTATTGTGGATGACGACGAAGACGATTTTCCTCGCGTCTCATCCACAGCGGCCTCTACGCCATCAGTTCCGAATCCCACAGACGATGTAGCTGCAAGGAGACGTGCAGCCGACGCGGCAGCAGATGAAGCCTTCAGAAAAGCAGCAGAAGAGGATGCTAAGAAGGACAAAGAAAAAGAATCCAAAGCGGCAAAGCCTAAGGGGTCATGGTTTGGGGGATGGTTGGGCAAGAAAGACGAGTCTCTTGACTCGGCAGGGGAGAAGAAAGTCATCAAAGCTAAACTAGGCGAAACGTCGAGCTTCTATTATGATGAAAAACTGAAGCGATGGGTGAACAAAAAGGATCCTAGCTCGGCGCAAGCCAGTGCCAAAGCCGCGCCGCCTCCTCCGAAGGGCCCAGTGGGTGCAGCGCGAGGCCTGACGCCAAGTGCAAGTCTACCAAACCTTAGTGGAGCGCCACCGAGGACAAGGACACCTGAGGAGAATGGATCCATGCCACCACCAGCCATGAATGGGTCGCCAAAAGCTGATTTGACGGGTCGGCCCACCAGCGCAAGGCCACCCCCTGATGTGGGTGCTCCACCGGTTGGAGGGCCAGGGCTTGGACTGGTGCCACCGCCCCGACCCAACACCGCCTCTTCCACCACCAGCTCGATCGACGATTTGTTGGCGCCATCAGTTGTAGGAGGTCGACGGTCTGTACGAGCCTCGAAAAAGCCAAAGGGTGGGCGATATGTGGATTTGGTTGCAGCCAAACAAGAAGCGGAGACATAGCTGTTGAGGGAACTGCCCTGATTGATGGGCATGAATGTAGAAGTAATATGAAGGCTTGGAACTGGACTTCCAGCGTTCGTCTTCCTGTAGATTTAGCCTTAGCGTGTCTTGTTTGAGACCTTCAATCTCACGATTGGCCTTGACTTTTCCGTGGTATATGTCAATCACTTTGGATCAGGTCATGGTGGATATGAATGTCGCTTCAAACGCCAGGTGGCTCCCTTGAAATCACAAACATCAAAGAGCTTGAACTTGGAACCCAGACTAAGTGCCCTTCTCAATTCTAGGTAGCTTGGTTCAACTTTGTCATCTGTCGCATTCTCTGTGTCCACATACTCTTGGAGTTCTTTGGCCGCTGCAATGCTCCTAATGTCGATCTGGTCCGAGGTCGGCTTCATGAATCAGGAACTAGCTTTCGAGGTTAGAGTGAGTAAGGCGGAAAGAATTTGTGGAAGGAAAAAGTGTGAAATGGTAGCAAGTGGGGTTTGATTACTTGACGTGCCTCGGAATGCACACGTTGCAGTTGAGCAGGCTCAAGTACTAAAGCTAGAGAGAGAGAGAGAGAGCTGACTAAAGTTGGTGCAGACGTAGTGAATAAAGTGAGGGCTAGACCAAAGTCGCCTCCACCCAACAGTGGACAGAGCAAACAGGACCAAGTTTAGGTTCGCAACCATAGCGCTTTTGACGGAATCTGATAATTTTTCCCTGGTCATGGCAACATTATTCATAAGCCAGTCGCTTTAGGCGCTGAATGAGCTTATGTAGTACTGGCAATTCCCCGTTAGACAATGTCGCGGAAAAGAGGTTGGTGTCTTACTGTGAGGCACGATTCGTCGCCGCCATCTTCATCATTTGTCATGTAGACGTAAAGTACAAGGCCAGTCTCATTCATGAAACCTGTGAACACCCATCAGCTAGGTGTTTTGGGAGGGCCTGGGTCACTTACACGCAATGACCCTCGCCCCCAACCGCCCCACGCTTAGCACTCGTACGAAATCCTTTGCATCTACCCTTACCATAGCCCAATGGTCTTCCCCTAGTGCCTTCATTCTTGTGCTCGGATGGTCTCTGATACCCTGAGAGCCGCCCTCGACGTTTGCCGGGTCTAGTTCGGGATTCACAAGCCCGGTCCACACCCTTGATATGGACAAAGCGTCCGTACGAATGGCGATCTTCAATGAGCCATGCATATTGGCGCTGAGCTCCAGCCTCGGTGCGACTCCAGACCCTGAACCGGCTTTTGTTGCCAAAGCAAGTCGAGTGAACCTTTCCGAAATGCTCTTAACCTGCTGTAGGCTGGGTAGATAGATATTGACATCAGGTTCTTGTGTCCTTGGCTCATGTAGTCCTTCCACAACTTGCATTGGCAATACTTTCACCGGTACATCCTGAGTGATGATAGTTTCGCGCTCTCGGGCAATCCCACCTCCACCGCCAAAGGCTCCATCTTCAAAATCTGCATGAAAGTCCAAGTCCCCAAATTCATCGCTTTCTGCCAACCCAGTCGTAGTAGGAATGGCGACGGCACTGTTTCCACTACTGAACGTGTTGTTGACGATCGTTAATGAAAGCATTGGCACATTGTCCTTTTTCGTCAGCCGTAGCTGAGCCGAGGTTGCCCCAACTGCGGATTTAAGAGCACGCGTCAACGCCTGGATCGGGACCTCGAGATTGATTGTGTTATGCTCAGACGCAGACTGAATCGTGTAGGTTTCGAAAATCGCATCTATTCTCAATACAGACCAGACTTGGCTGCCCTTTTCGGGGATCACTGTAAAGCGAACTTCTTCATCTGTGAGACGACACCACGCGATCTGGCCGAGCGAGGCCAAAGAGTCGCAAAATTCTTCGGCATGTCAGCATCGGAAATGACCCAACCAGCAGGGCACGTACTGGCGAAGGTATTCACATTCCTGATCTGACTCTTGAACCGCATCACTCGTTGAAGTTGATGGGAGTCGCTCCGAGGTCTTAGCTTTGGTGAATGTCGACATTTCTAGTTAAGCCTGGGAAGCTTCAAAGGGGCTCAGTGGCGAAGATCTGATCGGCGAATGGCGCGAGCCGGACCCGGCTCCCGGGCGAGCTTCACCCTAAGGCAGGAAATTTTGCAGCCCAAAAGAGAGTTGGTGCATAGATCGTAGAGTAGCTTTTAGGATCAATTGAGTTCACAAAGGACAATGCATTTGGATCGCGGCTGGTAGCTCAAGGCTCAGGGCCCCAGAGGTCATTTTAGATTTGTAACGTAGAGATAATGAAAGGAGACAATGTTGACAGGATCGTCAAACAGGAGCCCGAATTAGGCGGGTTTATTTAGGCACGAACTTTCGCCGAAGTGGGGGTTGCGATCTCTTTCAGAGTCCTGGGATGTTGCTCGAAGCACAAGGAAATGATCGTCGCCCAGCAGCAATGCGACACCCAAATGCTGCACGAGGCTTTTGCATCCTCCTTTTCGGCTCACGACAGCTATTGACGTTGATAGACCTTGCCAACAGTTCTCCATCGCAGACAACGATGTAAAAAGCTTCCTCTCCCCCATGGCGGCTTCCAATCCTTTGCTTCTAAGTAACGCTACTCGCTTCAAACCTTTCCACACCCGTGGTCACTCTCGTTCTCCTTCTCGATCGCCGATTCGCAAGGCGGAATTCACAGCCCACGAGCTCGACCCTCTATTGGGGAACCTGTCACCAGAGTCCACGCTGCAGGCACTCTCCGCCACAGAAGCCCCATCAACCGGCGGACAGAAATATCAAGCCATACTACGTGCGAGCATTGCAAATGCCTCGACTGCGGAGAGAGCTTTGGGCATTAAGGCAGCTTTAGCAGCCCAAAAGGTGCGACAATGGCTTGCCGAAATCAATAGCTGGCATTGGCCGGACCGTAAGACTCGCGCATTGGGTGCTGGGTTCGTGCGACCAACGGACGATGGGATCGAAAGGCAGGGCGCTGCGCCTCACCAGGAGGAGCTGTACATGGGCAGTCTACGAGCTGATATCGTCAGACAATACGAGCAACGCATTGAGGAAATCAAAGATGGCCTCGAGGCTCTTGATGTCGAAGATCTCAAGGAGCACGTCCTTGACGCGCATATCCCCTCTAGATCAAGACCTGGAACAAGAAACGGGCTTGCAGAAGCCGCGACAACTAGGTCCGAGTATGATCGGCTGGGAGACTTGACAGCAGTGATTACGGCTACGATACTGCAATCCCTGCCATATCTCGTTGAATTGAACATGCTTATTAGCATCTGGGATGTCCGAATCGCTGTTCTTTATGAGGTGCCTGGGCTTGTACAGACACTTAACATGACAAAAGCAGCAGTGGGAAAAGCGCTCAAGGACGTGCGCGAAGAGGTGTCCGGTTCATTGTATACAAAATCTCACGTTGCCGCCACGAAAGAAAGGTTTCAGCGCGAGATCTCCGGTTTGGCGGTCCGATTTGACAGAGCACTAGACCTACTGGAAGGCCGCGAAGATTGCCTCCCCAATTCCTGGATTGACGACATGGACACCATCGAATCCGATTTCGGCGACTGGGTTGTGCAAGCGGAGCGCCGGGCTACAAGAAATCATTGGAGGCAGCAAAGTGGGCAGCCGACACCCGTAAAGGGAGATGGCCAAACTGCAGGGCACTTGGAGAAGCCTCCTGCAGAAGAGATTACTGCTTCCACAAACTACTCGACGGATCCTCATTCAATAGATGGCCAACCAGCACCAGAAGACGCTGACGAAGCTCACTCAGCTATCAAGCACAACATACTACCAGACCATCCTGCTCTAGCTGCGTTCAAACATCGGCCTGTGCGAAAAGTATCCGTCAAGCAATCGCGAATCGATTCAGACATTCCTTCTGCTGAAACATTCCTAGCTAGACATAGGGCTAATGGCCATGAAAGCAGCGTCGCTGCCCAAAAGACGATTGACGTACCCAAGACAGCAGCGGTTCCTCACGAGGACACCAGAGGTCTGGATGGAGATCTCCCCCCAGAGCCAACATCAGATGTACCCGTTTTGTCTTGTAGCCCTCAACAGCGAGGTCGGTTGGCAGATCTAATCGCGCTCAACCAAGAGAAGTCGGCCGAGGAGTATCAACGCGGGTTTGTTGGACTTGATCGTGAGGACGACCCTACATTCAGTGGCTATGAGAATGTGCAACGGGAGCCCTTCCCCTTCGTTTCGAGAGAGCCCGAAAAAATTCATAATCGATCAAATCAAAAGCCTCCGCAGAAGTTGAGCTTGGCTTCCTATAGCCACCGCCGAGGGGTCTCAGAAGTTTCACTTGCGGACTCAGCCCTTTCGGAGGCTTTCTCAGACATTTCCAATGCTGAGATCGTGGACGCCAAAACGACTCAAGTATTAGCGAGCCCGAAGATCAGTGTGATAGAAAACCCCTTCAGAGCTAGCCGAGACGTCTTTCCAGACTCTACACCTAATACAAGGCCACGAGTCCAATCTATGCATATCCTAGGCAAAGATTCACCTCCTACGAAGCCAGTAGTCGATGGCCACCACAGACCGAAAAGTCTGACTTTGACAGCGATCCCTTCGCAAACCCGAGACACCGACGCGAGCCCCGCGCTCCAGAAAAGATCAGTGGGGGATTTCGAGGCTTATAGCGATGGGTTCTCGGGATCTCAAATACTGCACAGAGCATCTGCGGCCTCGATTGAGTTCATTCCCAAAGGGCAGGTTCGCCGAATCGATTCAACTCGGAAGAGCAGCCGTGATCCGAACCCGGCCACTCCAACCCCTGTCTCTCCAATTGACCCCAATGGCAACCCAGCAGATGCGCTGAAAACTCTCACATCTTCTGACTCTATTCGGAGTGTCTCATCCGCTGGCACAGAACGAATGAAAACGACAACACCAGGCGAGCTAAGCCCTAGTTATTACTCCCAACATGCCCAACCTTCCAGCCATCCTGGAGCGGCCGCAAGATCACGGTCAGGAACCTCGGACACGCTTGGTTCTAATTCATCCGTGGTCCCTGGTAGATCCCACAAACATCTATCTCGTGATATTGATGATCTAGTGGCGTCCACTGACGTGGATCTTCAGACTTCCGATCTTGAAGACGCTCCCTCACCACTTCCAAGCACATTCAGCCCATTCGAAGTAAGAGAACACAAGTTATCCCCCCAAAACAAGTCACTCCCAAGCGAAGAGACCCTTGAAGCAAAGATAAAAGACATCCTGGTCAACTTACCCACACGCATCCGCCTCACATCTGACCCTGATTTGTCTGTGAGTGCAGCGAATCAATCATCCAGCGACTCCACACGTTCCTCCACTCCAGCACCATCCCTCACACTTTCACCTGTAAGACGGGACCGATCGAGCCGGCGCTCCAATGCGGGCAATTCTGAAGTGAAGGTCTACCATCTTATTCGGAACGGACAACCCCGAGACACACCACCTACCAAGCTTCACGTACGTCTGGTAGGCGAGAATGGCGAACGTGTGATGGTTCGTGTTGGAGGTGGCTGGGCCGACCTTGCCGAGTATCTCCGAGAATATTCGTTGCACCATGGAAAGCGTACCATCCAAGAAGGCCGTGTCGAAGTCGCCAATCTGCCGTCGAGTGGAGCGAGCGCGAGCGACCCAGCTGGGTCATCGCCAATTGGGCCATCCCTAAAGCCAGCAAAGACAAGACCTGCTTCCCGGCTTGATGCCAGGTCTGACTTCAGTGCCTTTCCGTCGCACAACATCGGCAAAGCTCGTCGATCTGTGACTGCGCCGATATCTGCAGAGAGAAAGGAATCCAGATCTTCCAGTCCTCCGCCTGGTGAAGTTGAGGCAGTACGACCTCCTCCAGTACCCGTCATCCCAGCGTCATTCCGGCAAGAACATCTGCCCGAGACTACCACAAATCCATCAGTGGAAACAAATAGCCCGAACGTTACCACCACAGACCTGTCTCGTGACCCCCCATCCCCAACCTCTGCTTCCATTGCCCCCAGCACACCACTCACGCTCTATCCAGCTCAAGGTCGAAATCCAGTCCCTGCAACTCATCCAACCACAACCACCACCTCGGCGCTCTCCACACCTGTCTCCGCCACTTCCAGTCCCAGTTACACACCACTGGGCGCCGCTGGCCCCAAAGGCGGCATCAAGAACACCAAGCCTAGAGCTGCAACTTTCGGCTCACCAGCGGTATCGACGCCCGACAACGAAGCCTGGGTCCAAGGGATGATCGGAAAAGCACGCCAAGTCAGTGCACAGAGCAATGCATCACAAGTGATGACCGCCACAGACCCCAATAACACAACGACTACATCTGTGTCAACGCCAGCCAGTCGAACAGTCTCAACTACTGCCAACACGGCCTTGACATCAACACCGCCGAGAGCAAAAGCATCGGTCACAGCGTCTATCTCGACGCCCGTAACGCCTGATAAGGCCCGACGAGCTCAAACACCCAGTCCCAGCCCCAGTCCTGCAGCTAGAGACGGGAAGGGGAGCTTGGGCACGGAGAAACCAAGGTCTAAAAGCTCCATGGGCATCAGGAGAGTTTTCCTCCGATCGAAAAAGCCCGATAAAGTTGGTTGATTTACGTTATATTATGCCGTGCATTGCTGTATAGATTTCTTGTATCACAACCGCACATACAATACACAGGTCTGGCACTTGTGACAGCCTACATAGCATTTTGTCTTGATGACGTCTTCAAAGTAGTAGTATTAATCTGAGCTCGGTAGCATCAAGTTGTGATGTCCACATGAAACTTTCGTCGTAGGCCCGTGATCGACCTTCAGCGTCTACGCCCTCCCCCATCCGTTCCAGTTCTGACCACCGTCATATTCACACGTAGCTGGCCTCTGAGCTATTTCTTCAGTCGGCGCCTTTATGAGGTACAAATGATGGCTAGTGCTGTGTCTGGGTACATAAATGCGATTCTGAAAAATGCGTTTGATCGACCTTTGACACATTTTGGAAGGGATATATCTCAACTCGCCCATGTAGGTTGTAAGGTGGGTCTTGTGGCCGATTTGGCAACAACGAACGCCAGCTCGAGTCTCTGGATCTGCCGGAGAACTGACCCGACTTTTGCAAACCTAGTCAGGAGTTGGTTGCCCCAATTCATCTCTAGTAAAGACCGCTCGCCATTTTCGGGTCGGCGGTGTCGCAAGGGCGCAAGTCCTCACGTGGTTCGGGGGAAGGGAGGAGGGTGTGGTGATGAAGGGGTGGCGGGGCCAGAGCGAGGCCAAAGCTGCGGGACGCTGGTGTTACGACGGCCCAGGCCCATGGTTGGACAGTGGGCTGGTTGTCGGCCGCTCTAGA
>Ga0335072_10005405_pt1 | contig 18818 bp, 13 predicted proteins | sample Lox_Sample_21_FD_206725 | JGI IMG/M metagenome (GOLD analysis project Ga0335072, IMG submission 206725) | Soil microbial communities from Loxahatchee National Wildlife Refuge, Florida, United States - Lox_Sample_2.1 | ecosystem: Environmental > Terrestrial > Soil > Wetlands | place: USA... | reverse complement strand
GCCAGCATGTTCCTGACCTGCGCGGTCAGCTTGCGCCTGAGCCAGTCCGCCGGCGTCGCCGCCTTGTCATCGAGGTAGGCGGCCAGGACGGCGTCGTCGTGCTCGGCGAGCACCTCGGCCAGCCGTGACACGGATGCCGGGTCAGCGCCGTTGTCCGGGACGAAGGCGGCCTCGGGCGTGCCGAGCCCGGTCACCGAGCCCATCGGGACGATCGCCGGTGTCAGCCGTCCGGCGATATCGCCGAGCAGGCGCTCGTAGCCGGCGCCCCGGCGGTCGATCTTGTTGACGAAGAACAGTGCCGGGACCCGCAGGCGCTTCAGCGCGCGCCACAGGATACGGGTCTGGGGCTGGACGCCCTCGACCGCCGAGACCACCAGCACGGCGGCGTCGAGCACGCTCAGCGCGCGCTCCACCTCGGCTACGAAGTCCGGGTGGCCGGGCGTGTCGATCAGGTTGACGCTGGTGCCGTCGACCGTGAACGAGACAACCGCCGACTTGATCGTGATTCCGCGCTGCCGTTCAAGCGCCAGCGAGTCGGTCTGCGTCGTTCCCTCATCGACGCTGCCCGGCTGGTCGATAACGCCGGCGCAGTAGAGCAGCCGCTCGGTCAGCGTCGTCTTGCCGGCGTCAACATGTGCGAGGATCCCCAAGTTCAGTGCTCCGCGAGGCACGCGCCACATCCTCCGAATAGGCCCACAGACGCTTTTCGATGGAAGCGGTCGTTCCTCGCATTACTGACTCCTCACGGTCCCCGGACCGCCGGCCCCGGCCGGCGCGCTTACGCCACGCATTGTCGTCCCGTCCCGGCGCGCGGCGCGAATGATTTTCCAGGCGATCACAGCAGAAGCAGCTGGTGGGCCTTGACCGCGGCCTCGGTGCGGGTCGCCGCGTCCAGCTTGGCGAGGATGTTCGACACGTGGACGCTTGCCGTCTTGGGGGAGATGACCAGGGCGGCGGCGATCTCCCTGTTCGACTGCCCGGCCGCGACCAGCCTCAGCACCTCAAGCTCGCGGCTGGTGAGACCGAGATCGCGGCCGTCCGGGTCCGCTCCCGCCCGCTTCGTCAGCTCCGCGATCTCCGCCGCGAGCGGGCGGGCGCCGAGCCGCTCGGCGATCGCGGCCGCGCGGCACAGCCGGACAGACGCCTCCCGGGCAGCCCGGGCGGTCAGCGCCGTCCGCGCCGCGTGCACCAGCGCGAGGGCAGCGGGGAACTGCAACCCGGCCGCCTCCCACGCCTCGACCGCGGCGTCGACGGCCGCGAGCGGGTCCGCCGTCACGGTGCCGGTGCCGGCCGCGCACGGGGTGCCTTCTTCGTCCGCGCCGTCAAGCGGCACATCGCCGGGCGCGGTTCGTTCCGCGCCCGCGAGCGCCGCGAACGAGAGCTGCCACGCCCGCTGCACCGGGCCGAACGCCTCCAGCTTTTCCGCCATCGTCCGCAGCTGCTCAAGCAGCTCTTCCGCGGCGTCGTCTCCCCCTGCCCGCCGGGCAGCGACGGCCGCGGTGACCAGCACCGGCCAGACGTACCGCGGGCTGCTCCCGGCCGTGTCGTAACGCCCGAGCACCTCCGTGGCGAGGGCGACGGCCGCGGACGGCCCCCGGGCCGCCAGCGCGAGCGCGATGTCGAGTTCCGCCAGCGGCAGGTGGTGCTGGTCCTGGTAGACAGTGCCGGCCAGCACCGTACGGCTCGACGCCGCCCGCCTGGCTGCGGTGTCCAGGTCGCCCCGGGCGGCCGCGATCCAGCCGAGGAGCACCCACAGGCTGGACCGGGTCAGCGGGGGCGGCGCCAGGTCGAGGGCGCGCTCGGCCACCTCGGCCGCCTCGTCCCACCGTCCGAGGAAGAACAGCGGTTCCGCCACGTTGATCGCGAGGAACGCACCACCGGTGCGGGCAAGGCCGTGCCGCTCGGCATCGACGATCCCCCGCTGCGCCACCCGCGCGGCGTACGCGAACTCGCCCGCGCCGCACAGCAGGTGCGATTCGACGATCATCAGCTTCAGCGAGCGATGGTACGCGTCGGTCCTGGCCAGCAGCGCCTTGGCCTGCGCGAGCAGGTCCAGGGGTTTGCTGCCCGGTGCCGCCATCGAGCTGGTTCCCGCCTCGAGCATGGCCAGCGTGAGCAGCGCGTGCGCCTCCGCGTCCAGGTCCTGCACCGCGCGAGCGTGCCCGAGCGCCTCTTCCGCCCAGGTACGGAACTCGTGCTCCTGCCCGCCCTTGCAGCTGTGCGCGGCCGACAGCAGCAGTTGCGTCCGTGCCTTCCTGGCCACGGTGGCGGGCACGAGCGCCAGCGCCCGGCGCAGGTCGGCCAGCTGGGAGCCCATGCCGACGTCGGCGCGGAACATGGCGCGCTTGTCGAGCAGCAGGGCGACCCGGACCGGCTCGACGGCCTCGTCAAGCTCCGCCAGCGCCAGATCGGTGAACGCCAGGCCCCGCTGGTGCTCGCCCGCGTCCCCGGCGGAGGCCGCCGCCTCTTCAAGCACCCGCACGTGGTCGGCGTCAATCCGGGCCGCGGCGTCCGGCACCTGGCCCCACAGTTCGAGTACCCGGTCGAGCAGCATCAGGCGCTCGGCGTGCGCCACGCGGTTCGAGGCCCGCACGGCCGCGCGCCACGCACTCGCCAGCGCCTCGGTGGTGTTGTGCGCGGAATACCAGTGGTGCGCCTTCTCGATGTCGGCGCGCCCGCGCGAGACGAGTTCCGGGTCCGCCTCGATCGCGCGGGCGAACCGGGTGTGGACGGCGGCGTGCTCGCCGGGCAGCAGGTCCGCGTGTACCGCTTCGGCGATGAGCGCATGCCGGAACGCGTACCCGTCCGAGTTCGCTACGAGCACGTTCGCCGCGACCGCCGGGCGGATCGCCGCGACGAGCCCGGCGGCGTCGCGCCCGGTCACCTGTGCGAGCAGGACGTCGCTGGTCACCCCGCTGCCGGCGCTGGCGATGCGCAGCACCTCCTGGGTGTCCTCTGGCAGTCGCCTGACCGCCTGGAGCAGCAGGTCCGCGAGCGTGTCGGGGACCGCGTCGCATTCGCCCGCGCAAGCCAGGAGCTCCTCGGTGAACAGCGGGTTGCCCTCGGCCCGCTGGTAGATGGAGTCGGCGAACGCCAGGTCGGGCTCGTAGCCGAGGACCGCGGTCGCGAGTTCCTCGGCCTGGCCGCGGGTAAGCCTCGGCAGTTCGGTCCGCTCCACCCAGCTGATCCGCGCCAGTTCGGCGAGCAGCGGCCGTAGCGGATGGGTACGGTGCAGCTCGTCGGAGCGGAACGTCACGACGATCATCACGCCGCGCAGCGCGCGCTGGTAGCCGATGAGGAAGGCGAGCAGGTCGCGGCTGGAGCGGTCCGCCCAGTGCGCGTCCTCAACCACGATCACCAGGGGCCGTTCCTCGGCAAGCCGCTCGAGCAGGGTGAGGAACCCCTCGAAGAGCTGTGCGCGTGCCTCGTCGACGGTTCGGATGCTCGTGCGCCACAGGTCAGCCGTGTCCGGTTCGGTCCCGCGGTCCCACTGGCCGGCCGTCGCCCGGTCGTGCCCCGGGCGTTCGCCCGCCTGCCGGTCAGCGGCGAACTCCGGCAGCAGCCGGGCGAGCTCCCGTGCAGCGCGGCCGGAGCCCGACAGCACCCGGGAGATCTCGCTGCTGCCGCTTTCCCGCACGAGGTCGCGCAGCATCGCGGTGAACGGGCTGAACGGCAGCCCGTCGGCGCCAAGTTCCAGGCACGCCCCGGTCAGCACCTGGACCCCGGCGTTCCGAGCGACGGTGATGAACTCGGCGATCAGCCGGGTCTTGCCCATCCCGGCCTCGCCGCCGATGAGCACAGCAGCAGGCTCACCCTGGCGGACCGTGTCAAGCGCGGCTTCCAGGGCGCCCATCTCGGCGGCCCGTCCGACCAGGACTGGGCTAGCCCCGCGTCTGCTCATCACAATGTTCAGCATCGCACGCGGGTCTGACATTCCAGCCTGCCCCGGATAGGGCAGGCTGGAATTTCCTCCCTGCTCCCGGCTGCTTGACATCGCGGACGCCGCGCGCTAACCGAGCCGTGCTAGCGGTTCGTCCGCGCGTGCTTCCCGCCCTCTTCGCGCGGTGCGGGAACCGCCTCCTGCAGTCCGTCGAACATCTCGTGGGCGAAGTCAGGGATGGCCGGCGCGGCGACCGTCTCCGCTGACGAACCCTTGGCGTGCCGCCCGCGGGCGGCCTTGCGCCGCGCGCGCGCCTCGCCGGCCAGTTCCGCGGCCCGCCGCTGCTCCGCGACCCGCTGCCTGGCGACCTCGTACATCAAGTTCCCGTGCATGGAACCTCCCCGATCGGACCGGAACCGCCTTGGTTTCCGGCGTACTTACAGCTTCGGTCTAAGGTCCCCCCACCCCGCTATCGGTCGTTCGCCGTATCTTCCGCCCCTGGCTCGCGCTGCGCCGCCTAAGACGTCCTAGGCCGCCTAAGACGTCCCAGGCCGCCTAAGGCGGGCGCGAAAGGCCCCGCAAGCAAGCCGTTTCAGCGAGGGCCGCCGCCGCCCGCGCCTGGTCTGGCGGGCCAGGGTCAAGGCGTCCGCGTAGCGGCAATAGACTGGAAGCCGCCGCTAATCGCGGCCCAGCCGCCGACGAGCCGGACCACGGCCGGTCAGCGTGACAGTCCCGAACCCGGATGAGCGAGAACTCACGCATGCCCGTACAGCTACAGCAGGAGACCATCATGACGACCGCGACGCAGCTCGCGACCCGCGACGACCTGCGCAACGTCGCCATCGTGGCGCACGTCGACCACGGCAAGACCACGCTGGTCGACGCGATGCTGTGGCAGTCAAACGCGTTCGGCGCGCACGCCCACATCGCCGAGCGGGTGATGGACTCCAACGACCTGGAGCGCGAGAAGGGCATCACGATCCTCGCGAAGAACACCGCGGTCAAGCACGGCGGGCTGACCATCAACATCATCGACACGCCCGGCCACGCCGACTTCGGCGGCGAGGTCGAGCGCGGCCTGTCGATGGTGGACGGCGTGGTGCTGCTCGTCGACGCGTCCGAGGGCCCGCTGCCGCAGACCAGGTTCGTGCTCCGCAAGGCGCTTGAGGCAAAGCTTCCTGTCATCCTGGTCATCAACAAGGTGGACCGGCCGGACGCCCGGATCGCCGAGGTCGTCGACGCCTGCTACGAGCTGTTCATCGACCTGGACGCCAGCGAAGAGCAGATCGAGTTCCCGATCGTGTACGCCGCCGCCCGGGCCGGCCGGGCGAGTCTCAACCGCCCCGACGACGGCGACATGCCAGACAGCGAGAACCTTGAGCCGCTGTTCGACGTCATCCGCGAGACCATCCCCGCCCCGGTGTACGACCCGACCGCCCCGCTGCAGGCGCACGTCACCAACCTCGACGCGTCCTCCTACCTCGGCCGCATCGCGCTGTGCCGGATCCACAACGGCACGATCAAGCGCGGCCAGCAGGCCGCCTGGTGCAAGCACGACGGTTCCGTCGAGCGGGTGAAGGTCAGCGAACTATTCCTGACCGAGGCCCTGGAGCGGGTGCAAGCCGACCAGGCGGGTCCCGGTGACATCGTGGCGATCGCCGGCATCGCCGACATCATGATCGGCGACACCCTCGCCGACCCGAACGACCCGCGCCCGCTGCCGCTCATCACCGTGGACGAGCCTGCGATCTCGATGACGCTCGGCACGAACACCTCGCCGCTCGGGGGCCGCGAGCGCGGCACCAAGGTCACTGCCCGGCTGGTCAAGGACCGCCTCGACCGCGAGCTGATCGGCAACGTGAGCCTGCAGGTACTGCCCACCGAGCGCCCGGACGCCTGGGAGGTCCGCGGCCGCGGCGAGCTGGCGCTCGCGATCCTGGTCGAGACCATGCGACGGGAAGGCTACGAGCTGACCGTCGGCCGGCCCGCAGCGGTGACCAGAGAGATCGACGGCAAGCTGCACGAGCCGGTGGAGCGCCTGTCGATCGATGTCCCCGAGGAGTACCTCGGCGCGGTGACCCAGCTCGTCTCGGTCCGCCGGGGGCAGATGGAGACGATGACCAACCACGGCACCGGCTGGGTCCGGCTGGCGTTCCTCGTCCCGTCCCGTGGCCTGATCGGCTTCCGCACCCAGTTCCTCACCGAGACGCGCGGTACCGGCATCGCGCACCATGTCTTCGAAGGCTACGAGCCGTGGGCGGGGGAGATCCGCGGCCGCGCGACCGGTTCGCTGGTCGCCGACCGGGCGGGCGCGGCGAACAGCTACGCCATGTTCAACCTTCAGGAACGCGGCTCGCTGTTTGTATCCCCTGGCACCGAGGTGTACGAGGGCATGATCGTCGGCGAGAACTCACGGTCCGACGACATGGACGTGAACATCACCAAGGAGAAGAAGGTCACCAACATCCGGTCGTCGACCGCCGAGGAGCTTGAGCGGCTGGTGCCGCCCCGGATCCTCAGCCTGGAGCAGGCGCTCGAGTTCTGCGCCGAGGACGAGTGCGTTGAGGTAACCCCGGCCTCGGTGCGGCTGCGCAAGACGGTGCTCGACGCCAAGGAGCGCGCCCGGGTCCGCGGCCGCGTCTCCCGCGAGCAGCAGTGAAGAAGCAGTAGGGAAGCAGTAGGGAAGCAGTAGAGCAGTAGAGCAGCAATAGCGCGGTAGAACCACGGAGCGGTGCATTCGTTTGCATTCGTTTCAACGCACCGCCATCTGCCGTTGCGCGGGCGCCACGGACCGCTCGCCGGAAATCGCTCGGTATCGCCCGCAGGTACGCGGGCGATGTCCGTGCGCGATGCACCGCGGCACCGGCACCGTGTGCCGAAAAAACGGAGAATATCGGTATACCCATTCTCCCGTATCGGTATAGCCCTCTTTCGGTATCCAGGTTTAGGCTTTGGGGTATGCGCGCTCATGGCACGCGGGGAGTGCCGGCGGCGCGACGAAGATTGCGTCGACGCGGACTCAGGGGCGTGCGTCGCCGCAGTTGCGGGGTCCGCCCGTGGGGGTGCGGGCGGAAAGCAAAAGGCGCGCGACAGCGTCACGGGGTGCACGGGACAGGGTAACGGGGCCGGAGGTTCTGCGTCAGCGCCTTTGTGGCGTGTCGCGCGCCATTCGCGCTTACGCATAGCGGGATATGCGTAAGGTATGCGGCACTTCTATTGACAGTCATTGCCATCCGGGGCCGAAAACTCGTGGCAAGGCTAAATGACTAGTCAGTTCAGATACGGGACGATCGGCTAAATGAACAGTCAGTCCATATGCGGACGACAGGTCCGTTAAACATCAGGCGCCGGGGTCGAGGTCCCTGGTCTGGATGAACAGGCGGCAGATGGCGGCCAGGCGCAGCGACTCCCAGTCACGGAGCTGCTCGTCGTCTCCCGGCTCGCGGTCCTCGCAGTCCGGTGGCCACCAGCCGCGCGCGATCGCAGCCTCCACAATACCGGGCAAATCCCCATACATCGGATCAAACGGGGGCATAGCGCTAGACCGTACCGTATGCGACGAGCGCGGGTGTCCGTTTGGCGATCAGCCGCCCCGCCCGGTTCTCGGCGGCGGTCACGCCGAGGTCACGCCACGGCAACGAAATCTAACCTGTCGCCGGCGTTGCGACTTGAAGTCCATAGACGGCGATGGTTACTTACCGCTCATGACGAAGTTGCGGAGAGTAACCATGCTGTACGCGACGTTGGCCGGCGTGGCGCTGGTGCTTTCCCATACCATGCCCCACGAGACGCGCGCGACGCTGACCAGCGCGAGCGGGCAGCCTGTCCTGGGGATCGACATCTCCTCCTACCAGCATTCCGGGGGGCCGATCGACTGGCTGCAGCTTGCCAGGGACGGTGTTCGCTTCGTCGCGATCAAGGCTACGGAGGGGACCTACTACGTCAATCCCTACTACGCGTCCGACCTCCGGGCGGCCACCGCGGCGGGGATCCCCGTGCTGGCGTACGCGTTCGCCAATCCGACCTCGGCCGGCGGGGCACCGACGGCGCGCTACGCGATGGACGCCGCCTCGGACACTGCGGACGGCCCGCCCAAGCTGCCGCTCGTGGTCGACCTGGAGGACGACCCCTACAGTTCCGACCACTGCTACGGGCTGAACGTCTCCCAGATGATCGCCTGGATCGCCGGGTTCGTCGGGCAGACCAAGGCGTGGACGGGGGAAAATCCGATCATCTACACGACGTACGACTGGTGGCAGCAGTGCACCGGCTTCACCGGCGACTTCTCGGGTACGCCGCTCTGGCTGGCCTCGTACGGCGTCAGCCAGCCCGCCATACCGTCTCCCTGGCAACAGTGGACGTTCTGGCAGTACACCAGCGGCGGCGACCTGTCCGGCATCGGCAACACCGACCTGGACTACTTCTACCCGACCAGCGCCCTGTCTTCTCTCAGCGGCTAGAAGTCACCAAGGCCGACGGCAAAACGCCGCACCCGTGACCAGGGATCCCTGGTCACGGGCGCGGCGCGTAAGTCGGCCAGGCGGCCGGTGTTACCGCTTAGCTGGCACTGCCGGGGTGCCCTGCGGCTCGGGCCGCCTGCTGATCTTCGAGCCCAGCCACACCAGCGGGTCGAACCGCCGTCCGGCGACGCGCTCCTTCATCGGGATGATCGCGTTGTCGGTGATCTTGATGTGCTCGGGGCACACCTCGGTGCAGCACTTGGTGATGTTGCAGTAGCCGAGTCCGAAGTCGTCCTGCGCGATGTTGCGCCGGTCGGCCTCGTCCGCCGGGTGCATCTCAAGCTCGGCGACGCGCATCAGGAACCGCGGCCCGGAGAACGCATTCTCGTTGTCCGAGTGGTCACGGATCACGTGGCAGGTGTTCTGGCACAGGTAGCACTCAATGCACTTGCGGAACTCCTGCGACCGGTTCACGTCCTCCTGCTGCATCCGGAACTCGCCCGGCTTGATGGACGGGTCGGGCGTGAACGACGGGATGGCCCGCGCCTTCGTGTAGTTGAACGACACGTCGGTGACCAGGTCCCTGATGACGGGGAAGGTCCGCATCGGCGTGATCGTCAGCGTCTCCTCCTGGTCGAACGTGGACATCCGGGTCATGCAGCCGAGCCGCGGCATGCCGTTGATCTCCATGGAGCACGAGCCGCACTTGCCGGCCTTGCAGTTCCACCGGATGGCCAGGTCCGACGCCTGCGTGGCCTGCAGCCGGTGCAGTATGTCGAGGACGACCTCGCCCTCGTTGACCTCGACCTTGTAGTCCTTCAGCTCGCCGGACCCCGCGTCGCCGCGCCAGACCCGGAGCTTGGCCAGGTACCCCATCAGTGACCCTCCTCCAGCGCAGCCGCCTCACGGTGCCCGGCCAGCTCTTCCTTGGTCATGTACTTCTTGAGTTCCGTGATGTCGAACAGGTCGAGCAGGTCTTCGCGCATCACCGGCAGCGGCTGGTGCACCATGTCGATCTTGTCGCCGTCAAGGGTGAGGATCAGGTTGACCTTCCGCCATTCTGGCGACATGGCCGGGTAGTCGTCGCGGGTGTGCCCGCCGCGCGACTCCTGCCGCTCAAGCGCGGCCATCGCCACGCACTCCGCGACCAGCAGCATGTTCCGCAGGTCAATCGAGTAGTGCCAGCCCGGGTTGTAGGCCCGCTCACCCGGCACCGCGACGTGCGCCGCACGCTCCTTGTACTTCTCGAGCGACGCGAGCGCCTCCTTGACCTCGTTCTCGGTGCGGATGAGGCCGACGAGGTCGTTCATCATCTGCTGGAGCTCGGCGTGCACCGCGTACGGCGACTCGCCCTCGCCCCGCTCAAGCGGCGCGAGCGCCTCGGCGACGGCCGCGTTCACGTCCGCCTGCACCACCGCCGGCTTGCTGCCGCCAAGCGACCCGAGGTAGTCCGCGGCGCCGTCGCCGGCCCGCTTGCCGAACACCAGCAGGTCGGACAGCGAGTTGCCGCCGAGCCGGTTGGAGCCGTGCATCCCGCCGGACACCTCGCCCGCCGCGAACAGGCCGGGAACCGCGCACGCGGCCGTGTCCGGGTCGACCTCGACTCCGCCCATCACGTAGTGGCAGGTCGGCCCGATCTCCATCGGCTCCTTGGTGATGTCCACGTCCGCCAGCTCCTTGAACTGGTGGTGCATGGACGGCAGCCGCTTGAGGATGTAGTCGGCCGGCCGCCGCGACGCGATGTCGAGGAACACGCCGCCGTGGGGTGACCCGCGCCCCGCCTTGATCTCGGAGTTGATGGACCGCGCGACCTCGTCTCTGGGCAGCAGCTCAGGGGGACGCCGGTTGTGGTCCGGGTCGGTGTACCAGCGGTCGGCCTCTTCCTCGGTCTCCGCGTACTGCGCACGGAACACGTCGGGCACGTAGTTGAACATGAACCGCTCGCCCTCGGAGTTGCGCAGCACCCCGCCGTCACCGCGGACCGACTCGGTGACGAGGATGCCCCGCACCGAGGGCGGCCAGACCATGCCGGTCGGGTGGAACTGGACGAACTCCATGTTCATCAGCTTCGCGCCCGCCAGCAGGGCGAGCGCGTGCCCGTCGCCGCTGTACTCCCAGGAGTTGGACGTGACCTTGAACGTCCGCCCGATGCCGCCCGTGGCGAGGATGATCGCCGGCGTCTCGAACAGGATGAACTTGCCGGTGTCGCGCACGTACCCGAAGGCGCCCGCGATCTTGCCGGCACCGTCCTTGAGCAGCCGGGTGATCGTGGTCTCGGCGAACACCTTGATCATGGCCTCGGGGTCGCCGAACTCATAGGAGTCGGCCTGCTGCAGGGCGACCACCCGCTGCTGCAGCGTGCGGATCATCTCAAGGCCCGTCCGGTCGCCCACGTGCGCCAGCCGCGGGTACTCGTGCCCGCCGAAGTTCCGCTGGGAGATCTTGCCGTCGGGGGTCCGGTCGAAGATCGCGCCGTACGCCTCAAGCTCCCAGACCCGGTCCGGTGCCTCCTTGGCGTGCAGCTCCGCCATCCGCGGGTTGTTCAGGAACTTCCCGCCGCGCATGGTGTCGCGGAAATGGACCTGCCAGTTGTCCTTGGGGTTGACGTTCCCCATCGCCGCGGCCGCGCCGCCCTCGGCCATGACGGTGTGCGCCTTGCCGAACAGCGACTTGGAGATGATCGCGGTCTTGAGCCCGCGCGCACGCGCCTCGATCGCCGCCCGCAGTCCTGAGCCGCCCGCGCCGATCACTACAACGTCGTAGGAGAAACGCTGGATTTCGCTGTCGTTTGTAGCCATAGCTAATTCGCCCGTTCGTAGGCCTAGTTGAAGATCCGCGGGTCGCTGAAAGCGCCGCTCGCGACGAGCATGATGTACAGGTCGGTGAGCGCCAGCGTGGTCAGCGAGATCCACGCGAGGGCCATGTGATGCTTGTTCAGCTTCGAGATCTGGGTCCAGATCCAGTACCGAACCGGGTGCTTGGAGAAGTGCTTGAGCCGTCCGCCGGTGATGTGCCGGCAGGAGTGGCACGAGAACGTGTACGCCCAGACTGCCGCCACGTTGATCAGCATGATGATCGAGCCGAGTCCGATGCCGAAGTTGCCGTCCGGCCCGCGGAACGCCTGCGCCACGTCGTAGGTGAGCAGGACCGCGATCACGACCGCCAGGTAGAAGAAGTAGCGGTGCAGGTTCTGCCCGAGCAGCGGGAACCGGGTCTCGCCCGAGTACGACGCGTGCGGCTCACGCACCGCGCACGCGGCCGGCGACCGCCAGAACGCCCGGTAGTACGCGCCGCGGTAGTAGTAGCAGGACAACCGGAAGCCGAGCACGAACGGCAGCGATACGAACGCGTAGGGGATGATCGGCGGGATGGCCGGGATCCAGTGGCCAAGCGTCGACGAGCCCGGCACGCACTCGCCGCTGACGCAGGGGGAGTAGAACGGCGTCAGGTAGTGATACTCGGGTACGTAGTACCAGTGCCCGGTGAACACCCGGACGGTCGCGTACAGCACCCAGATGGTCAGCAGGGTCGCGACGACGCGACCGCGATTCCACCAGGGGTCCGCGCGGAGCGTCCGCTCGGAGATCTGCGCCCGCGTTCTGGCCGGCGCTTCAGAAAGTTGTGTCATCCAGCGTCCTCGCTGCCTCGTGCGTAATCGTGACCGCGACGCGCGGCCAGGCAGCCCTTTGATTCGAGCAGAGGGCGGGGCGCGCATGCGATGCCCACGAACTTATTCCAGTTAGTCTCAGGATGCCGCATCAGGGTGACCATCCAGCATGTGAGACTGACTACACTCCCTGTTTCCGCTGGGTTGGAGCCCTTTCATGCTGCCTGGCGAACAGACGTAGTAAGGCCTCGCGTGGGGACGAACGGATTTGCGGGCGCCGCGCGGTGAGCAGGTTCACATTCCCACACGCCAACCCTGCACCGGCAGAATCTGTAAGTCAAAACCGCCAAACCAGTGAAGAAGAACGAATCCGGCTCTCCGCCTCCCCCCATTTCTATCCGGGCGGCCCGGTCCCCGGCACCCGCGCCGGCTACCCCAGCGGCGCTGGCGCGCTGAGCGCCTGCTTCAGGAAATCGACCTGGAGCAGCAGCATGTTCTCGGCGACCGCCTCCTGCGACGTCATGTGCGTGATCCCGGACAGCGGCAGCACCGAGTGCGGGTAGCCGGCGGCAAGCAGCGCGGACGACAGCCGCAGCGAGTGCGCGACGAACACGTTGTCGTCGGCGAGCCCGTGGATGATGAGCAGCGGGCGGATGACGGTAAGCACCGCGCGCTGCGGGTCATCGAGGAGAGAGCTCACCTGGTAGGCGGCGGCGTTCGCGGCGGGGTCACCCAGGTACCGCTCGGTGTAGTGCGTGTCGTAGAGCCGCCAGTCGGTGGGCGGCGCGCCGGCGACCCCGGCGTGGAACACGTCGGGCCGGCGCAGCACGGCCAGCGCGGACAGGTAACCGCCGAACGACCAGCCGCGGATGCCGACTCGCGTCAGGTCGAGGTCGGTGAACTTTTCCGCCGCCGCCTGCAGGGCCGTGACCTGGTCCTCGAGGATGCCGGTGGCGAAGTCGCCGGCGATCGTCCGGTCCCAGGCGGGCCCGCGGCCCGGCGTGCCGCGGCCGTCCGCGACGACGACGGCGAACCCCTGCTCGGCGAACCACTGCGAGGTGAGATACGCGCTGGCCGTTTTGAGTACCCGCTGCGCGCCCGGGCCGCCGTACGGGTCCATCAGCACCGGCAGCTTGGTGCCGGGCCGGTGACCAGAGGGGAACAGCACGGCGGTGCGGATGCCCGTCGGCCCGGCCTCGAGGAACTGCGGTTCCGGGCCGGGCAGGTTCGGCTTCAGCGCGAGCGAGGCGACGGCGCCGACGGCCGCGCCGTTCCGCACGATCCGCACCGAGAGCTGGCTGTCCCCGAGCGTCCTGCTGGCCAGCACGGTCGTGCCTGCGGCCGCCGTGGCGGCGTGGACGCCCGGCTCGGTGGCGACCGCGCTGAGCCCGTCCGGGCCGTAGCGCCAGATGCCGACCTCGGTCGCCTCGGTCGAGCCCGAGAACAGCACGTCGCCCCCGTCGGTGCCGAGCACGGCGCGGACCTGCAGGCCGGCCGGGGTCAACGGGCTGGCCGTGGCAAGCTCGGCCGCGGTGGCGACGATCAGCCCCCGGGTGCCGTCGGCGATGCCGGTCCAGACGATCTGTCCGCCGGGCAGCTGAGCGGGCACGCCCTCGATGACGTCGGTCCAGTCCTGGTCGGTGTCCTCGCGCAGCACCTCGCCGGTCACGGCGTTGATGACCCGCATGGTCTTCTGGTCGCGGGTCTGCACCACCATCAGCAGGTCCTCGTCCCAGACGGCGTTGACCAGGTACGGGAACGCGGCGCGGTCCCAGCCGGCCACCTCGGCCAGTCGTGCGCCCGAGGGCTGGATGACGGCGACCGGCGAGTCGGCGATGTGCACGGTGCCGGCGGGGGCCGCCACCGGGAGGGTGGCGATCAGCAGGGACACGTCCGCGTTGGCGGTACCCGCGGCCGGGTAGGCGACCTCCACCGGAGCCTTGTCCGGGTTGGCCGGATCGGCGATGTGCCACCGGGGCACCGGGGACTCGTCCACCCGGGCGACGAGGATTTCGCTGCCGTCGGGAGACCACCAGTAACCCCGGGCGCGGTCCATCTCCTCGGCGGCGACGAACTCGGCGAGCCCGAACGTCACCCCTTCCTCCGCCGCGACCACCGTGTCCTGGCCGGTCGCCAGGTCGACGACGCGCAGCGCGCCGTCATGCACGTAGGCGACCGCGGTGCCGGCCGGATTCGGCCGCGGGTCAAGCGCCGGGACCTTGGCCGGGATGAGCCGGGCCGTCACGGCATCCCCGGCAGCGGCAGCCCCGGTCGCGGCCGCGCTGCCCAGCGGCACCGCGTATACCTGGCCCGACAGCGCGAAGACGGCCAGCCTGGCGTCCCGGTCGGTGGCGTAGGCCACGATCCCGGCGGCGGTTTCCCGTACCCGCTCCCGCCGCGCCCGTTCCTCTGGCGGCAGGTTCTCCTCGTCCGCGCCGAGCCCCCTCGGGTCGGCGACCAGTCGCTCCGCGCCGGCCCTGGCATCGAGCTCCCACAGGCAGGTAACGGGATCATCGCCCGCGTTCGACCGCAGGAAGGTAATCCGGTCACCGCCCGGCGACACATGAAAGGCCCGCGGAACTCCGAGCCTGAACCCGCGCGTCCGCGCCTGCTGCCGAGGAAAGCTCTCCGTCATGCCCCCGATCATGCCCTATCACCCCGGCCGGGGTTCCCCGCGCCCTGCCGTCCCAAAGGCCCCAGGCGGTTTCCCGCTCCCGCCGTCCCATGGGCCCGCGCCCGAGCGGAAGTTGAGGCCGACGGCTGCCGCTTTTGTCATGGTTCGCCGGTTTTCGGGATGCCTGCTGCCGGCGTACCAGTGGCTCCCGCGCTCTCGGCGAGCGCTTAAGTTAGCGGCGTCGGGGCTATGGCACGCACAAGGTCTTCGTGATCGCGGACCGGTATGGAGGGACACGGGGTGGGACGCAGCCTGCTGCTTGTGCACGCGCATCCGGACGACGAGTCGATCGGCACCGGAGCCACTATGGCCAAGTACGCCGCGGAAGGCGCACGCGTCACTCTGGTCACGTGCACGCTCGGCGAACTCGGCGAGATCATCCCGCCCGACCTGCGCCACCTGTTCCCCGACGAGCTTGGCCAGCACCGGATCGTCGAACTGGACCGCGCCTGCGCGGCGCTCGGCGTCGAGGACCACCGGTTCCTCGGCGGCGAGGGCCGGTACCGCGACTCGGGGATGATGGGGCTGCCGGACAACGACGACCCGCGCTGTTTCTGGCAGGCCAACGTGGACGAGGCAGCGGACGCGCTCGCCAAGATCATCGACGAGGTCGAGGCCGACGTGATTGTGACCTATGACGCGGACGGGTTTTACGGCCATCCCGACCATATACAGGCGCACCGCGTCACCAGCCGGGCGCGCGATCTGACCGGCGGTAAGGCGAAGCTGTACGCGACCGCGATGCCGCGTTCGGCGCTCGCACGCGCCGTCGAACTGCCCGAGGACTCCTGGTTCGTCCGTGACACCGGCCTCGCCGTGAGCGTCCCCGATGATCAGGTCACGACGGAGATCGACGCGACCGGGTACCTGGACGCCAAACGGGAAGCGATGCGCGCCCACGAGACCCAGATCACCGTGGACGGCGACTACTTCGCACTCTCGAACGAAATCGGCCGCCGGATCCTCGCCACGGAGTATTACACGCAGCTCGCGGGCCCGCGGGCCGCGCGCGACCCGCGGGACGGCTACGAGGATGACCTGTTCAGCCGCTGACAATCGGTAACCTGCTGGACTATGGGGACATCGCAAGGCCAGCTGCCGGATGGCGCGCAGCGGGCATTCACGGCCGTCGGCTACCTGGCGCTGTTCGTGCTCGGCGTTTTCGAGGGCCTGATCGGCAGCTTCCAGTACGGCCAGACGCCGGCGCCGCTGATCGCCATTGTCCTCGTGGTGGTCATCTTCGTGACATGCGCGGCATGCGGCTGGGGCACCGGTACGTTCGCCGGCGGCCTGCTGCCCGCCGTTGGCTGGGTCCTTACCTCGTTCATCCTCGCGATGTCGAGGCCCAACGGCAGCATCATCATCACGGCCACGACCGCCGGCGAGTGGTACCTCTACGGAGGCACGCTCGCGTGCCTGGTCGGTGTCGCAACCGCGATCTTCACCCGGATCAGCCGGTCAGCACCGCCTCGCTGAAACGCTCAAGTCCCCAGGCCAGCTCGGCCTCGCTGATCACCAGCGGCGGTGCGAGCCTGATCGTCGAGCCGTGGGTCTCCTTGGCGAGCACCCCGAGCGCGGCCAGCCGCTCGCACACGGCCCGCCCGTTCAGCGACGCGAACGTCACCCCCGCCCACAGCCCCCGCCCGCTCACCGACGACACGGCCGACGACGGCAGTTCGCGGAGCCGGGCGTGCAGCACCGCGCCGAGCTCGGCCGAACGCGCCTGGTACTCCCCGGTCCGCAGCATCGCGATCACCTCGCGGGCCACCGCGCAGGCCAGCGGGTTACCGCCGAAGGTCGACCCGTGCTGCCCCGGCTTGAGCACGCCGAGCACCGAACGCGATGAGACCATCGCGGAGACCGGGACGATCCCGCCGCCCAGCGCCTTGCCGAGCAGGTAGGCGTCAGGCACGACGCCCTCCGCCGCGCAGGCGAAGGTCTCGCCTACCCGCCCGAGCCCGGACTGGATCTCGTCGGCGATCATCAGCACGCCGGCGGACGTGCACAGCGACCGCACCCCGGCGAGGAAGCCGGGCGGCGGCACGACGACGCCCGCCTCGCCCTGGACCGGCTCGATCAGCACCGCCGCGACGCGCTGACCGTATGCCGTGAAGGCCGCCTGGAGCGCGGGCAGGTCACCGTACGGTACCGACACGAATCCCGGGGTGTACGGCCCGAAGTCGTCCCGCGCGTCGGGGTCGGAGGAGAACGACACGATCGTCGTCGTCCGTCCGTGGAAGTTCCCGTCGAACACCACGATCACGGCCTCGTTGGCCGGAACGCCGCGGGTCGCGTACGCCCACTTCCTCGCGACCTTGATCGCGGTTTCGACCGCCTCGGCCCCGGTGTTCATCGGGAGCACCATGTCCATGGCGCACAGCTCGGCGAGTTCGGCGCAGAACGGCCCGAACTGGTCATGGTCGAACGCGCGCGAGACCAGCGTCACCCGGTCCAGTTGCCGCATCGCGGCCTCCACCAGCCGGGGATGCCGGTGCCCGAAGTTGAGCGCCGAGTAGCCGGCCAGCATGTCCAGGTACCGTTGCCCGTCCACGCCGGTCACCCAGCAGCCCGACGCGGACGACACGACCACAGGCAGCGGGTGGTAGTTATGCGCGCTGTACCGGCTGGTCAGGCCGGACAGGTCCGCCGCGTCCGCGGCGAGGTCAGCAAGTGTGTCAGTCATGTGCGGGGGTTCCTTCCTGGTCAGTGCCGAAGTTCCAGCGTGCAGCACTTCGCGCCGCCGCCGGCCTTGAGAAGTTCCGACATGTCCACCGGCACCGGGATAAAGCCGCGCGCGGACAGCGCTCCCGCGAGTTCCGTGGCCTGCGCGGCCAGCACCACGTGCTGCCCGTCGGAGACAGCGTTCAGCCCGAGCACCTCCGCGTCCTCGTCCTTCGCCTCGATGAGCTCTTCGAACAGCGAGGCGAGGGACACGCGGGCGTTGTCGTCAAAGGCGGCGGGGTAATACATGGCCGTCGATGCGTCCAGCACGCACAGGGCGGTATCGAGGTGGTAGAACCGCGGGTCCACCAGGCGCAGCGACACGACCCGGCGGTTGAAGACCGATGACAGCTCCCAGGGCACCCCCACCTCCGACCGGAAGCCGAACCCGGCGAGCACGGTGTCTCCGGCCAGCAGGATGTCCCCCTCGCCCTCGTTCACCCGGAACGGCTCGTACGCCTGGTACCCGTGTGACCGCAGCCACGCCAGGTACGCGCCGGCCTCCGCGGCCCGCTCCGGGTGCTTGAACCGCGCGCCGAGCGCCGTCCCGCCGATCACCGTCGCGCCGTTGGCGGCGAACACCATGTCCGGCAGCCCCGCCACCGGCTCGATCACGGACACGGAATGCCCGAGCGACTCGTACGTCGCCCGCAGCGCTGACCACTGCCGCATCGCCAGGCCGGGGTCGACCGGGGTGTCCGGCCGCATCCACGGGTTGATCGCGTAGCGGACATCGAAGTATGTCGGCGGGCACATCAGGTAAGACCGGGGTGTAGCCACCCGGTGCGTCACGTCGTTCGTCATAGTAGAGAGCGTACGGAGCGCGCTCGCGCGCGTAACAGACCGTGATCTTGCTTGCGTGCCGCGATCCGTTGCGTTTTCTCTGTCGATGACCATCGATTCGTTGCGCCGTAATCGGAGGCTGACGCGACGTCTCTCGCCGACGTCTCGTGCCGGCGCTGCCGCTGGCGCAACCGGAAGGCATTCCCGCCAGCACGCCGCCGGATCCATCACGCGAACGCCTGCTTGAGGCGCTGCCGCAGACGTGTCAAGGAGCTTGCTGAATCAGCGACGCCTGGAGCGGGAGTCTCGGCGCTGACCAGGCACGACTCAGGGTGTAATACTCCAGAAGCGGTCTAATTCAGCGGGCGGCGAAGGCGGCGAGACGGGTGCCGGCGGCGGCCACTCGCTCGTCGGTGGCGGTGAGGGCTACCCGGATGTAGTCGTTACCGGCGGCGCCGTACATAGAGCCGGGGCCGACCAGGATGCCGCACTCGGTGGCGAGGAGTTCGCAGGCGGCCCAGCAGTCCAGGCCTGGGCGGGTCGCCCACAGGTAGAGGCCCGCCTCGGAGTGCTCGATGGTGAAGCCGGCGGCGGTCAGGCCCGCCGCGAGGATGGCCCGCCGTGCGCCGTACCTGGCCTTCTGCTCGATGGCGTGTGCGTCGTCGGAGAGCGCGGCGATCATGGCCGCCTGCA
>Ga0335072_10005404_pt1 | contig 18821 bp, 18 predicted proteins | sample Lox_Sample_21_FD_206725 | JGI IMG/M metagenome (GOLD analysis project Ga0335072, IMG submission 206725) | Soil microbial communities from Loxahatchee National Wildlife Refuge, Florida, United States - Lox_Sample_2.1 | ecosystem: Environmental > Terrestrial > Soil > Wetlands | place: USA... | reverse complement strand
CGAGCGCCTCGTAGAACGCGATTGATCGGTCGAGGTTCGAGACGCTGCGTCCCGCGAACGCGAGCCCCACCAAGTGACCCTGCTCCGCAGCTGCAGGGGCGCTGTCCACTGCGCCGGACGCGACTCCCTGTGGAGCGTCGCGGGACGGCGCCGGGTGGGCGAGAAGAGCAAGCGCGCCGGCAGTGAATGCAGCGGCCAACGCAGATGGTTTCCAGACCACGAGTCGTTTCATCGGCTTCTTCCCCCTCGATCCCGTGAATTCTACGACGGCGACGTCCCCGCCCCGCGGCTCGCGTACGTACTTGGGCGGCTGACGATCAGCTGGCGTTCGGCCTCGGAACAGTCACCCTGGCATTGGTGCGGATCCGTCGGACGGATGCATCCATGTGTCCAATCGCAATGAACAGCTTATTGAGCAAGCTGAAGTGCCAAGGCATTCTCCGCGCCACGTCCAACCAGAACACCACTCTGACTTCATCGGATTCATTGGCTGCATCGTGCAGGAACGTGTCATCGAACATCACGGATACGCCATCCTTCCAGTAGTATTTCTCCCCGTTCTCGATCTCCTCGGGTCGGGAGCGATCTTGTACCCTTGAGTTGACGCGAAGCCAACACAGTTGGTTGCGGTTGTTATCCGGAATGACGACGCCCAGATGATAGCGTACGAAACCTTTCCAGTAGCCCCAATGCGGCTTGATGTGCTGGTGCGGTTCCAGAATGGAAAAGAAGGCTGTGTAGACACCGGGAATCTGGCGCAGCAGCGCTGCCGTCCTGGGGGCCAACGCGCAATTTTCTCTAATGAACTTGCCCGACTTGAACATGAAGGTCTTCCAGGCAATGGTATGGATTCCGCCCGACGTATAGGTGGCGCTCAGCGTATGCATTCTCGGAAGCTCCACGCGTTCTGCCAACAGCGCCAGGCATTCTTCGCGCACGATCTGATAATTGTCCTCCAGAATGCGAAGTGCCGGATACTCCTCAAGGAAGTTCCGATCGAAGCCGGACAGCTTGCGGAACACCCCGCGCGCCTCGGCGCGCACGAAGATCGATGCCGCCCACTTCCTCGTGCGATTGCCGGCCGCTGCGCCCAGGCCTCGGCCGAGGTATGCGGCCAGTGCCACGCCGGCGCAAATGCACAGAATGACCAACCCGACGGTCATGCACGATCCTCTTAAGCCGATCCGGCTCGGGAAGCATCGCCCGAACGATCAAGCGTCGCTAACTCCCGCGCTCCAAACGTGCCATGCTTATTGGCCGGCGCCGGGTAGTCTCGATCTGTGACGCTACCATCGGGGGCGTCCGCGGCGGCACCCCGGGTCTCCGAGCTCACGGAAAAAGCCAGCTGACCGTCAAATTGGCGGAATTTGAGCACGTGGGCAGGGGCGCCGCCCAAACCACCGATGACGATTCGTCGATCCAAGTCCGCAGACGACCCCGCTGCATTGGATGAGCGCAACGAGCCTGGGCATCGGGCAGCGCGTACGTCGGCGACAACTCCTCGACGGGAATAGGACATCGGGGCCGCTCGAGGGCAGTGAGCATTCGCAATGCATTCGCGACCGACACTTCTAGACTAGCTTAACACCTCGCGGTTTCAAAGGGTCCGGTGAGAGGGGCCGCTCTCGGTGTCGCCTGCAGGCGCGCCAAACGCTTGAAGCAAGGGGGCGACGCCGCGACCGCTAGTGCCGCGGACGAGCTCGCCGTTCGTGCGAGCGTGTAAACGTCGTTCTGTGTTTGAGACTCGGCAACGCGCGTGAGCGCGAGCGGGTTGACTTCGTTTCTCAAGGCGCGGCGAGGTCATTCCGCGGATTGAGCGTTCCTCGACTCCGAGCTCAAGCATTGCCGATAGCAAGCCGGACGTTGGGCGCGCATCCCGGGGAGGCGCGTCCGTGGGTAACCGCACAACACAGCGTGTGGGGGGTTCGACAGAACGCATGGCGCATCGAGTTCGCGTGGTCTCGGCGCGCCTCAACCCTTCCCGCTACGCGCGCGGTTGTTGCCGCGGAACGTGCTTGCACCAGCAGTTGGCAGAAGCTCAATAGGGACAGAAGCTTACGACCGCCGGCGCAACGTCGAGCGGGGGCGTCAAAGCGATGGCTGCCTGCCGGTTGCGCCACTCCAACGTGCTCGACTGCATTTTGTGCTTGCGGAAGTTGCGCGGGAGGTCGCACGATCCGGTGAGGTCGAAGACACCTCGTGCCGTATCGTTCGCAAGGGGCCAGACGTAAAGGGGGAAGACGCATGCTGGGGACACCGTATCCGAACAAGCAGATGCATCGCATCGCGTACACCAAGCTCACCGCAGAGCAGATCGCCGCCAAGCTTGGCCCGGTTGCCGAGCGCGGGCCGCAAAGCGTCTCGCCGCTCGCGACGGATTTCGCCGGCGAGTCGATGCGCATCGTCACCGACGACGGCCCCACATTGAGCTACAAGTTCGCGAGCGACGCCAGGCTGTCGGTGGCCGAGAACGGCGGCAACCCGGTCGACGCCGGCTTCGGCGCGCTGGAGATCGACCACATCTGCCTGTTCACGCACATGGTTCCCGGCACGCAGCGCGGCTACACCGTGGTGACGGACCGGCACAGCAAGCTAGCCACCGTGATCGAGCTGTGGTTCAGCGGCTACGAGGACAACCGCGAAGTCCAGCGCCAGATCTACTACGGCTATGTCGAGGCGGGCGGCGAGGCGCCCAAGAAGCGGCACGAGCTGAGCGACCGCATGGAGGGCCGCGGCTATCACTGGCGGCAAGACACCGGCATGGAGACGCTCGAGTACTACCCCTCAGCCGGCTATTCCCATTTCGTGGAACTCTCGCGCACGGGCGGCGAGCTCGGCTTCTGCGCGCCGTCCGATTACGTCAAGCTCGACAATGACTTCTTCGTCTATACGCGCACCGAATGCGAGTTTTCGGGCACGTTCACCGCCTATGTGGTCGACATGAACCGCACGCAGCAGATCGGTGTGCGGCTCGGCTTCGATGAGCACGACAACCTGCATTACTACCTCTTCCGCGGCCACGGCGACATCGTGGGCCAGATCGCCCGGTTCGAGAAATTCGGTGACTACTCTGGTGACCCAATCCCCGGTCCCAAGGGCAAGGACGGCAAGCCCGTGAAGGGCGGGCGGCGCGTCTACCGCCCGATCAAGACCATGGAGAAGCTCACCCGGGAGCAAGTGGCCAAGGTCGTCGAGGAACATTCCACCGCTTTCCCTGCGCGCGTCACGACTGGCGGCGCCGCCGGCATGGCGACGAACGCCCTGTCGGCAAACGACTTTCTGACGGGAAAAGTCTTTACCCTGCGCTACGACAGTGGGCCCGTGATGGATTACAAGGTCGACAGCGCCGATGAGCTTGCCTGGCGTCGAGACGGCGAGGGTGACTGGACCAAAGCGCGCTACCACGCGTACGAGGTGGCACCGGGATTGTTCCTGTTCGGGCATTTGCTCGCGGGTGCGCCCAACCACGACGGCCACATCATCGCGGTGGATTTCCACCAGGGGCTCGCGACTTGCTACAACGGATTTCTCAACACGCCCTATTTCGCCAACGAGGCCGGAGCGCGCACCCTCTTCGGAGTGCTCGAGATGCAGGGCATCCAGCCGCCGATGTATCGCCGCCACGCCAGAACGACCGAAATGCTGGGCCGCTGCATCACCTACAGCTACGCGCCGGGCCTCACCTCGATGCATCTTTACTCCACGCCCAACACGGTGTCCTGGATCATCTTCACTCCCGACGGGCACGGGGGGATGGAGTGGAGCGGACCGGGCGACTTCGTGAAGATCCGCGACGGCATCTACTTCATGTACTGGCTGGAGGAGGCCTGTAACGGCACACTCGGCACGGTGCTGCTCAACTTGAACATCATGCACGACGCCGGCATTGGCTATTTCTGCGGCTCGCGCGGCCTCAACATGAGTCAGATCGGCGCAGTTGTCCGACACGCGGGCAAGTTTGAAGTCGACAAGTACTTCCAGATCAAGACCTGAGGCGCGACGACATGACCCAAGACAACACCTCCAGCCGCCGGACGTTCCTCAAAGGCGGCGCGCTTCTGACCGCGCCCATCGTCACCGCGACGGCTTCCGCCGTGGCGCTGGCCGACGAGGATCTGAAGGCTCGCCTCAGACGCCTGGAAGACGAGGTCGCAATCCGCGAGTTGCATCAATCCTGGCTGCGGCAGGTCAATGCCGGTGACGGCCATGCGCTGCTCGACAAAGCGGTGCGGCGGATCATCGTTGATCATGGCGGCGTGCCGGACAAGATCGAAATCGCCGCGGACGGCGGCAGCGCCGTGGGGCGCTTCGACCATGCCGTCGAGGTGGAAGCGGCGCTTCCCCTGGACTGTACGCTCGCGCAGATGGCTCATGCCCAGGGTAACGGCACCTTGCACCGGACCGAGCGGCGCATGCTGTTGGTCGACTACGCGAAGACCGGCGGCACCTGGAAGATCGCGAAAGTCGTATTGACGACGCCTCAGCCCGAAGCGTGATAGCGGGCCGCCCGAGGCGGAGTGCGGGCGGCTTGCGAGTGCTGCGAGCACGGATAGGAGTGGCTACTGCGGAACGCGTACCTCGGGAGCGTGGCCACGGCGAGCCCGCTGCAACATCATGAACGCAAGCAGCACGACGGCGATCGAAACGGTGGTCGTCCAGAACTCGCTGCGGTGAGCGGGCGTGAGCGCCATCGCGACCAACACCATCACCATCCCTGCAATCGCGAGATAGCTCAACCAGGGAAACATCCACATCGCGAGCGCCGGAGCGGGGCAGCCGGCGCGCTCTCGTGCACGCCGCGATCGCACCTGCGATACCGCGATGGCGAGATAAATCACCGCGATGACGGCGCCCGATGCGTTCACCAGGAAAGCAAATACGACGCTCGGGGAAAGCACCGCGGCGATCACCCCGGCAAACCCCACTGCACTTGCCAGCACCACCGCCCGGGCCGGCACGCGACGGCTATTGGTGTGCACCAGCCAACGCGGTGCATCGCCGCGGCTGGCGAGAACGAATAACACCCGCGAGGCGACGTAGAAAGCCGAATTGAGGCACGAAAGCACCGCCGTAAGGATCACGATGGCCATGATCATGCTCGCATAGGTGAAATGGATCTGATCGAGCGCGAGCGTGAACGGCGACTGACCGGAGACCACTCGGGTCCATGGAACTGCGCAGACGATCACGAAAATCGAACCGATGTAGAAGATCACGATACGGCTGATGATCGTCGAGGTCATCTTCGCCACGGCCCGCGCTGGCTCGGGCGATTCCGCCGCCGCGATCGTGACGACCTCGGCGCCCATCATCGACCAGATCACCGTGGTCACGGCGGCCAGCACGGCAAATTTTCCCCGCGGTGCGAACCCGCCGTGCGCGAGCAGATTCGAGAAGGTCGGCCCGGTTGCCGAGCGATACCCGCAGACGTAGGCGCCGACGACGACGATGAAGCTGAGTATGGCGGCGACCTTGATGGAGGAGAACCAGAACTCGAACTCGCCATAGGCGCGCGCGGACATCAGATTCACGCACGTCATGAGCGCCATGAGCACGGCTCCGATCTCCCAGATCGGCAGCGGCAGCCAGCGCTCAATGACGCCCGCTCCGGCGATCGCCTCTACCGGGATCACAACCACCCAGAAGTACCAGTAGAGCCAGCCCACCGAGAATCCGGCCCAGTTGCCGAGCGCGGCGCGCGAGAACTCGGTGAATGAACGAACCTCCGGCATCTCGACGGCCATCTCCCCGAGCATGCGCATGATGAGCAGGATCAGCACGCCGGTGAGCGCGTAGCTCACGACGATGGCGGGTCCTGCGGCGACGATGGCCACGCTGCTGCCGACGAACAATCCGGCGCCGATGATGCCACCGATCGTGATCATCGAGACGTGGCGTGCGCGTAACGAGCGGCTGAGCGTGTTCTGCTCGGTTGCGGCGCCGGTCGCGAAGTCGTTCATTGCGCCGAGTATACCGCTTGTGAGCCCAAGCGCCCGGCCGGTGCGCCAGGAGCGGCGCCTGCAGGCGGCAAGCCGCTCCTGGCGCGATGGCGAATGCTTCGATATGATCGGAAGTATGAAAATAAATGATGCGATCGTTGCTCTGGGGGCGCTCGCCTCGCAGCCGCGCCTTGCCGTCTACCGGTTGCTGGTCAAGCGCGGTCCGGATGGGTATACGCCCACCGAGTTGGCGCTGCGGCTCGCCGTCCCGGCGCCGACTCTGTCGTTCCACCTCAGAGGTCTGGAGCATGCGCGCCTCGTCGTGAGCCGCCGCGATGGACGCAATCTCCACTACCGCGCGAACCTGGAACGGGTAAGGGGCCTCGTCGGGTTCCTGACGGAGAACTGCTGCAGCCTGGCGGCCGAGCCCTGCGATGCGAACTGTCGCCCGCTATCGGCTCCCCGCACCGAGAGGAGGCGGGCATGACCCGGTGTGCGGCCCGGCGTTCGAAGCGGGCCATCTAGGGGTCCCCGGGGCGCCCCTTGACCGACCATCGCTACAACGTTCTGTTTCTCTGCACCGGCAATTCGGCGCGCAGCATTCTCGCTGAGGCGTTGACCAATCATTCCGGTGGCGGAAGATTTCGCGGCTTCAGCGCCGGTAGTCACCCGAAGGGCGCGGTCCATCCGATCGCCCTCGAGCTGCTCGAGCGGATGCGGATCCCGACCACGGGGTTGCGGAGCAAGAGCTGGAACGAGTTTGCGACCGCGGACGGGCCGCGACTCGACTTCGTCTTCACGGTCTGCGACAACGCGGCAGGCGAGCTCTGCCCGTTCTGGCCCGGGCAGCCGATGACCGCTCACTGGGGACTGGCGGACCCCGCGGCGGTCGCAGGATCGGATGCCGACCGCTGGTTGGCGTTCCGCTCGACGTTTCAGGCACTCGACAATCGCATCAGGATCTTCACCAGCCTGCCGCTCGCCTCAATCGATCGGATTAGGCTCAAGCACACGCTCGATGCGATCGGCAGGGGAGAAGCGCCCCCCGAGTCGACATGAGCTTGCCGCGGCGCTTGGCGGCGGAGGCCCTCGGTTCGCTGCTGCTTGCCGCAACGGTGATTGGCTCGGGTGTCATGGCCGAGCGCCTCGCGGGCGGGAACGCGGCGATCGCGCTGTTGGCGAACACCGCGGCGACGGTGGCGGTGCTCGCGCTTCTGGTGTCGCTCTTCGGCCCGGTGAGCGAGGCTCACTTCAACCCCGCCGTCTCGCTGGTGCAGGCGCTGCGCGGATCGCTCTCGTGGCGCGATGCAGGCGCCTATGCCGTCATTCAGGTTCTCGGCTGCTGCCTCGGGGCTGTCCTCGCCCACGCAATGTTCGCTTTACCGTGGCTGCAAACCTCGGCGCACGAGCGCAGCGGGGCGGGTCAATGGCTGGCGGAGTCCGTGGCCACCTTCGGGCTCGTGCTCGTCATCCTCGGACATCGCCGACCGCAGGATGCGCCCTGGATGATCGCGGCCTGGATCGGTGCGGCCTATTGGTTCACTGCCTCCACCTCGTTTGCGAATCCGGCCATCACGGTCGCGCGGTCGCTGACGAACACGTTCACGGGAATCCGGGCAGCCGACGTCCCCGCTTTCGTCATTGCGCAGTTGATCGGGTCGCTCGCCGCACTGCCCGTTGCGCACGGACTGTTCCGAACGGAGTGCATGGCCGGGATCGAGCGGCCGACTCCGGCCGCTGCGCGGCGTGGCTCGACCGGCGGGTCCGACGGGATTTGATCTCACCGTGCGAGTGACTGTCGCGAATTAAGTCAAAACCACGCTTGCTCGTGCGAGGACCAGCGAGTAGAGTTCCGCTACGCGGTCGCCGAGAATAAGTGAATTAACCGCGGCGCGCTGAGCGACCGAAAGCCAACCGCTACCGTTCGCCATCGTCTGGGGGAATCTGCATGAGCTCTGACAGTCTTGGCCCCTCGTGGGTCCGCTCTGCGCTGTTGATGGCGGCAGCCCTGTGTGCCGCGACGGCGAGCGAGGCCGCAACGGAAACCTACATCACCGACTTCACGAAGACCAACGATATCCAGACGGGACTGATCAATACGTTCCCGACGGGAGTCTTGACGCCTTCCAACTCCTTCGGCGCCTCATTCGACATCACCTCGTCCGGGTCGAGCTGCGGGATTGCCGGCTTACCCGGGGCGGGTGCCTGCAACTTCTACGACGGCTTCAACTTCACCTCCGGACGCAGTCTCACCGTTCCGGTCGGCGTGGCGGGTGTTACCGATGTGTATACGCTCATGAACGCCTACTGGGCGTCCGCCGACACCGGTCAGGTCGCGACCGTGGAGTTCTTCGGGAGCGCCGGTGCGACTGAGACGTTCACCCTCGATGGCGGCTCGAACATTCGTGACTTCTATCTGAGCAACCCGGTCACGACCAGCACGATCAACGGAACGACGACGCAGAACGCCTTTCTCTGCAACGACCCTTCCACCTGTCTCGGCGCCGGTGCAACCGGCAACGTCACGACCGGACGCACGGGCAACTACGGGGTCGACGAGCAGCAGTTCGCCCTCGATTCCAGCTTCGCGGGTCAGACGCTCGTTGACTTCGTGATCACCAACGACTGTGCGTGCACGAGCCCGATTCTGCTCGGCGTCACCGCCGTGTCGAGCCCGAGCTCGACCCCGGTGCCAGAGCCGACGGGACTGACCTTGATGGGCCTCGGCGTCATCGCGCTCGGATTCTCGCAGCGGCGACGCCATCGCTGAGACCTGGGCAACCGGGGGCACCGCGAGCGCGGCCGACAAGCGCCGCGAGTTTCGTGAGATCATCGACACGAGCGAGCCCCAGGCGCTTCGCGCGCGAAGCGGCTCGTTGCGCCGGTATCCACTTGCGCGCAAGCAACTGTGCGGGTCCATGCAGGGGAGTCGAACGATGATGAAGCGAGCACGCCTCACGTTGATGCTGCTCACGCTGAGCGCCGCGCTCTGCACCGCAACGGCGCTCGCCGCCGACTACACCACGATCACGCTCGATGTCTCGGTCGATCGCTCGGCAGACAGCGTGTGGAGAAAGATCGGCGGCTTCTGCGACATCGGCGCATGGATCAAGATGAGCTGCACGTACGCCTCCGGTTCGGGCGACCTCGGCACCGTGCGCCGCCTGGGCGATCGCATCGTCGAGGTGATGGTCGGCAAGAGTCGTCATTCCTACACCTACACCCAGCCGGACTCGAAGACGCTGTATCACGGGACGCTCGAGGTCGAGCCCGTAGGAGCGAACCGCTCGCGGATCATCTACCGGCTCTTCTACGATCAGTCGGACTTGGCGAGCGCGCAGGCGCGGGAAGCCGCACGCGCGCAACGAACCAAGGTGTTCTCGGCGCTGCTTGCGACGATGAAGCGGGCGGCGGAGGGACCGTAAGGGGCGGCTCAGTCGCGCCGTGCGTCGGGGTTCCTGCAGGGCACCAGCAGTCTCGAGACGCACGTCTGCACGACCGCGCCGGATTGGTTGCGCGTCTCGATGCGCATGACGATGCGGCCGCGATCGGAGCGCGTGCGCGAGGGAATGGATTCGACCACCTCGCCGCTCACGCTCAACGTATCACCCGGCCGCACAGCCTTGTGCCAGCTCAACTCGGCGCCGAGTCCGACGGTTCCGCCGGCCATCGCCGGTCCGCCTTCGATGATCAGGCGCATCGTGAGCGCAGCCGTGTGCCACCCGCTCGCGACCAGTCCACCGAAGACCGTCGCCTGTCCGGCATCCGCATCGAGATGAAACGGCTGGGGATCGAACTGCGCCGCAAATGCCTTGATCTCGGCCGCATCGAGCGTATGGGTCGCCGTCGCGGTGAAGCGCTGGCCGACGCGCAGGTCCTCGAAGTACAGTCGCCCCTCGCTTCGCCCGCCGCCGCTCATTCGCGCCCGATTACCGCCACGGGGACCAGGTGAACCCCACGGAGAGAAGGTAGGGGTTATCGATTCCAGTCTGGAGCCGCTCGAGCTCCGCCCGGACGGCGAATGCGCCGAAACTCGCCTGGGCGCCGGCGCCGTAGCCCAATCCGGTGTCGACGCGATTGATCGAGAACGACCCCGGTTGCAGGACCGTACAGCTCGTCGTGCAGGAGGTGAGCGTGACCGGAAAATCCCCTCCGTAGGTATCGTGCTCCTGCAACCGGGCGACACCGAGCTTGCCGAACACGTCGAGCCACGGCACGGGTAGCGGCAGATAGCCGAGAACGAACCCGGCGCCCGCGCTCGCGTGCGCGTCGGCGCCCGTGAACTCACCGGTCGTGGTGCTCCCGCCGGCACTCACGACCAGAGGTCCCGCGCCGATATGCGTGCTCCCAAAGTCCAGGTACTCGAGCTCCGCGCCGATGAAGGGGATCGGGCGGATGCCCATGAGCACCTTCCAGCCCAAGCGATGGTCGTCATAGTCGTACACACCGCTGTCGGCGGCGGCGTCGGCCACGAACGACTGGTGCACGTCGGTTGTGCCCACGCCGGCGCCGATGTAATACCCGAGGGGGTTGTCGTCCGCGAATGCCGTTGCGGTTAAGGCGCAGGCGAGCGCGCCGAGGCTCGCAAGCAGAAGCCCGAACTTGCGCACAATCACTTCCCCTGCGATCAAGCTCACACGCAGCGCAGATTACCCCAACGTGGGCGCCCGCGGGGCAATTTGCCGCGGAGCGACTGTAACCCTCCGTAACCTCCGAGGTCAGTCGGGCCGGTCAGTGAGTGGCATCGCGAGCCTTATCGAGCACCGAGATGCTTCCGCGACTGCTCTTGTGCGACACGCGCGGCGCGGTCTCGTGGAGGAACGCGCACACCAGGAGACCGGCTATCTGTCCGCCGAGCGCCATGTAGAGCGTGTACTCGATGCCGAGGTGCTGTGCCACGGTACCTGCGAGCGAGGGGGCAATTCCGCCGCCGAAGATCTCGCCCGCTCCGATCACGAGTCCTGCGACCGAGGCGATGAGGCCGACCGGCGCCGCCTCCGCCGGAATCGGGCCGGCGAGGATCGCAAGCGCGCCGAAATTGAACATCGCGGCGATTGAGAGCAGGACGAACAATCGGGGAATGTCGGCGCCCGTATGGATGAAAAGCCACAGAAACACGGCCGCGACGACGAATGAGATGAGCGTGGCCGTGCGTCGGCCGATGAAATCCGAAAGCGTGAGGAGCCCGAGCTGGCCGAGCGCTCCGCCGAAACCGATCGCCGAGGTGACGAAGCCCATCTGCTGCGGGTTCAGCTTCAGGTAGTCGACGAGATAATTCGGCATCACCGCCGAAAGCACGAACACGCCCGTCATTGCGCACAGCAAACCGATCATCGACAGCGGGACGTTGCGATGTTTGAACATCGCGGAGAGCGGTGCGCGTTTGTGCGGTCCCTCGAGAGCCTGTGCACCCGTGGTCGCGGGCTCGCGGATGGTGAACCACATGAAGAGCGCGACGAGGAGTCCCGGTGCGCCGACGATCCAGAACACGGCGCGCCAGGAGGTCACCCGCAGCAGCTGAGTCGCGAGGATCGGCGCAAACCCGGTTCCAAATAGCGCAATCGTGCACTGGAAGAAGCCGTTGTTCATTCCACGGCGGCGCGGGTGCGAGGCCTCGACAGCCACTGCAACGCCGGTCGAGGCGACTGGGCCCTCGGCGAGCCCCATGACCGCGCGAATGACGAGCAGGCTCACGAGCCCCGCCGCAAAGCCGCTCAGCACCGACAGCACCGAGAAGAGCACCACGGCGGGCACGAGCACGCGACGGCGCCCGAGGCGGTCCGATAGGTTGCCGACGAGAATGGCCGAGAGGCCCCAGGCGACCCCGAGCACGCCCACCAGGTTGCCTAGATCCTGGTAGTCGAGCTTCAAGTCCTTCATCATCGCCGGAAAGAGCGGCGGCAGGACGAAGCGGTCCACTCCCACCAGACCGAACGCGAGGCTCAGAATCAGTACCGCGCGCCACTCGTACGAGACATCCCACGTCTTGGCAGTCATAGAATCGGTCCCCCCTGTATTTGTTCTTCTGGAAATCTTGTTCTTCTCGCACCGCTCGACGGTCCCGGTGCGAGCCGCGACGAGTCGCCCGCCGCGCGCGCGGGATCACTGCGCAGCTAGGTTATACCGGGACCGCACACCGCGCCAGCCGTCGAACGGGCGCGTTGCCCCCGCCGGGTCGACAGTGGTTCAATGCGCCGCTACGCGAGCGGAACGATGAGGGGGCGGACCGAGATGTCAGCGCGTCGATGCATTCACCCATGTACGGTCTCAATCCTGAGCGCTCTCGCCATCCTCGTGCCGCTCGCTGCGAGCGCGCAGGCGCGCAGCCATGCACACACGGGGACGCCTGCGCCGTTCACGGCCCCGCAGGCCGCGCTCGGTAAGCGCGGCTACGCCGAGAACTGCGCGAGCTGCCACGGTCAGACGCTGAGCGGCGGGGAGTTCGCGAGCGCGCTCGATGGCAACGCGTTCAGCCAGAATTGGGGCGGAAAGCCGCTTGCGGCGCTGGTCAACTTTGTCCGCACGCGCATGCCTCCGGCAAAGCCCGGATCGCTTTCCCCCGAGCTCACCGCGCAGATCGTCGCGTACGTGATTGCGGTCAACGGCGGGCACGCCGGCAGCACCGAGTTGCCGACCGCTGCCGCGGCGCTCGCGGCCTTCACGATTCCGCGCAGTCCGCTCGCGCCGACCCCGCCGATGATGCCGCTGTCACCGCTTGCGCCGCCCGCTCGGCCGGTGATACTCCCGAATCCACTCGATCACATCACCCCGGTCTCCGATGCGCTCATCGAGCACCCCCCCGCGAGCGAATGGCTCCTGTGGCGCCGCACGTACGATGATCAGGGCTTCAGCCCCCTGCGTGAGATCGATCGCGGCAACGTCGCTCGACTGCGACTGGTTTGGGCCTGGTCGCTTCCGATCGGGCCCGATGATGCGACGCCGCTCGAGCACGACGGTGTGCTGTTCGTGGACAGCTACGGCGACAATGTCCAGGCGCTCAATGCGGCAACGGGCGATCTGCTCTGGCAGTATTCCCGCGCGCTGCCGCTCGATGCGCAGCCCGCGGTCAAGCGCAATCTGGCGATTTATCGCGACCGGCTCCTCGTGCCCACCTCCGACGATCACGTGGTCGCGCTCGATGTGAAGACGGGCGCCGTGGTGTGGGATTCGGCGGTGGCCGATTACCGCAAGGCCTGGCGCGTGACCGGCGGCCCGCTCGTCGCGCAGGGTCGTGTGATGCAGGGTGTGGCCGGCCAGTCCCCCGGCGGTGGCTCGATCGTCGGGCTCGACTTCGCGAGCGGGCGCAAGCTCTGGACGTTCTACACGATTGCGCGTCCCGGTGCGCCGGGTGGCGCGAGCTGGAACGGACTGCCGCTCGAGAAGCGCAATGGTGCCTCCGTGTGGACCGCCGGAAGCTACGATGCCCAGTTGCATCTCGCCTATTTCGGCGTGGGTCAGACCTACGATACCGGTCCGCTGTTGCACCCGCTCGGCAAGCCCGGCATCACGAACGACGGCCTGTACACGGATTCGACGCTCGCAATCGATCCGGATACGGGGCGGCTCGCCTGGTACTTCCAGCACCTGCCGAACGATCAGTGGGATCTCGACTGGGCGTTCGAGCAGCAGCTCATCCCATTGCCCGTGGATGGAACGATGCGCAAGCTCGTTGTCACCTCCGGGAAGATGGCGATCTACGAGGGGATGGACGCCGCAAGCGGCCGCTATATCTTCTCGAAGGACCTCGGGCTGCAGAACGTCGTCACGGCGATCGATCCGAGCACCGGCCGGAAAACGATCAATCCGCAGGTCGTCGTTGGCGATGGCAAGGCGCACACGATCTGTCCGCATGCCGGCGCGGGGCGCAGCTGGATCGCGACGTCCTACGATGCGACGAGCGGTGTCCTCTATATCCCGATGAACGAGGCGTGCATGGATCTGATTCCGGCACCGCCCGGCGAGCGCCCGAATCTTTCCTCCGGCGTCGATTGGTTCATTCGCCCGACACCGCAGAGCGACGGCAAGTTCGGGCGACTGGAGGCCTTCAGCCTGTGGACTCGCCAGCCGGTATGGACCGATCGGCAGCGCGCGCCGCAGACGAGCTGCGTGCTCGCGACGGCGGGCGGCGTGGTCTTCGCCGGGGCGCTCGACCGGTATCTGCGCGCATACGATGCGCAGTCGGGGCGGCTGCTCTGGAAGGTGCGTCTGAACGACGTGCCGACCTCCTGCCCGATCTCCTACCGCGTCGCGGGCAAACAGTATCTGGCGATCGTGGTGGGCCACGGCGGACCGCTCACGCAAACCTATCCGGTGCTCGTCCCCGAGATTCAGAACCCTCCGCAGCCCGGCGCGGCGGTCTGGGTCTTCGCGCTGCCCGATGCGAACAGCACCGGGGAGTGATTCAGGGCGGCGTGTTCAGCACTTCGTCGGCGACTTGCGCGGCCTGCACGGCTCCGGGCCAGCCGCCGTAGAAGGCGACGTGTGTGACGAGCTCGGCGATCTCCTCGCGCGTGACGCCGTTCTGTAGGGCGAGCCGGAAGTGAAAGCGCAGCTGCTCGGGCCGGTAGAGCGCGGTGAGGGCGGCGCAGGTGATGAGGCTGCGGTCGCGCTTGGAGAGCTGCGGCCGCTCCCACACGTCGTCGAACAGCACCCGGCTCGTGAGCTCGGCGAGCTTCGGGGCGATCCGCTGCAGAGAATCCGGCGGTCTCAGCGGCTTGTCGGCCATCGCAACGTCTCCTGATGAATGAACCGATCCTAGCGCACCTCGCCACCGGGTGCGACGCGGGGCGCGCGCTCAGAGCGGTTCGACGTCGTGGAACTTTGTGTAATCGAAGCGATCGACGCCGTCCGCCCCCGGGGTGAGGATGTCGACGAAGGTGTGATTCCAGCGCAGGGCCGCGGGCAGATATGCGTGCCGTGCCATGAGCACCTGTCCGGTCGTCTCGTCCGTGCCGAGGACGCTGAGCAGGATCGCGGCGTGCGCCGCGGCGAGCGCCTCCTCGCTCGCGCCGGCGAGCGGGCTTGCATCGTCGATGACGTGCATCATCGTCCACCCGAACAGGAACAGCGGCTGCTTGCGACGCCTGAGCGGCAAATCGTGAATGCGGCGGATCGGGTAGCCTTCGGATGTGCGCTCATCGCGAATGAGCCGCAGCTGCGCCGAGGCCTCCATGATGATGTTCTGCCGCGCATTGGCGGCGCGCAGCAGCAGCGTCTGGCGCCCGTCGAGCGGGCGGATGACGGCGTGGCGCGCGAACAGGATCCGTGCGCGCGGTCGCGAGAAGCGCGCGAACATCATGCCGGTGATCAGGGCAAGGCTCATCATGCCGGTGAAGATCTCGACCGAGGCGACGACATGCGCGAAGGTCGTCTGGGGGTGCATGTCGCCGTAGCCCACGGTGGCGAGCGTCTCGACGCTGAAGAAGAAGGTGCCCCAGTAGCCGCTCGGATTGAGGTTCGCGATCCCTGTGGGCTCGAGATCGTAGAGGCACGCGAAGGCGAGATTGAAGAGCACGAAGAAGCCGGCAAAGGTCGCGAACAGCCGCGGCCAGCCGATCGTCATGAAATGGTGGTAGAGGTCCTGCCACGGCCGCCGCGGCAGACCATACGAGATGAACGGCCGTCCGGTGGGGGAGCGGAGGCCCATGGCGCGAGAGCTGTGCGGCACGCGCGGAGTCTACCCCGGTTCCGTCTAGAATGACCCGGTGTCAGCGTCCGAAGAATATCAGCGCCGCCTGGCCGCGCGCTGCGCGCGTGCCGAGCGGCTCGCCCGCGCCCAGGCGCGCATCGGCACCCTCAGGCTCGCTCTGGCGGCGGCGACGCTGCTCCTCGGGTGGGCGGCGCTTCACCGCCACGCGCTGTCGGCATGGTGGCTGCTCGTACCGATCGGATCGTTCGTGGCGGCGGTGCTCTACCATGCCCGATTGCGGGAGCGGCGCTCGCGGGCTGAGCGCGGCGCGGCGTTCTATCGGCGCGGACTCGCCCGCATCGAGGATCGCTGGAGTGGCGGCGGACAACAGGGCGCGCGCTTCAACGATCCGCATCACGTGTATGCGGCGGATCTCGATCTGTTCGGTGCGGGCGGACTGTTCGAGCTGCTGTGCGCGGCGCGCACACGCATGGGCGAGGAGACGCTCGCCCGCTGGCTGCTCGCGCCGGCGACGATCGCGCAGATCGAAGGGCGCCACGCCTGCATCGAGGATCTCAGGCCGCGCGTGGACCTGCGCGAGCGGATCGATGCGCTCGGGGAGGAATCGGCCCTCGCGGTACACCCGGAGGGGCTTCTCGAGTGGGTCGAGGCCCCCCATGCGCTCGCGCGCCGGGGACTGCTTCTCATCGCAATCCTGCTGCCGGCGCTCATGCTGGCCGGCGCGCTCTTGTGGGCGTTCGCCGCGGTGCGCACTCCGTTCATCGCTGTCCTCGTCATCGAGTTCGCGGCGCTTCGTGTGTTTGCGGCACCGGTGGCGCGCGTCCTCGATGGCACCGAGCGGGCACTCGCGGACGTGCGGATGCTGGCCGAGCTCATCGCCCAGATGGAGCAGGAGCGCTTCCAGGCGCAGCCGCTGCGCGAGCTCGCGCAGCGGCTTGCAACCGAGGGCTCGGGCGCGGCACGCAACCTCGAGAAGCTCGCGGTGATCGCCGAGCTCGCGGGTCATCGGGAGAATCTCGCGGTTCGCTGGCTCCTCAATGTGCCGTTCATGTACCCGTTGCACGTCGCGCTCGCAGCCGAGGCTTGGCGCGCGGCGCACGCCGGCAGTGTGCGCGGTTGGGTCGAGGCCGTCGGGCACTTCGAGGCGCTCTCCTCGCTCGCCCAGTACCGCCACGAGCACCCCGCCGACGTGCTCCCGAGGCTCCTCGAGGGGGAAGCGCAGCTCCACGGTGTGGGTCTCGGCCATCCGTTTATCCCCGCCGCCAGCTGCGTTCGCAACGACGTGGAGCTCACCGGCTCCACGCGCGTGCTGCTCGTGAGCGGCTCGAACATGTCGGGCAAGAGCACGCTTCTGAGGACGGTCGGGATCAACGTGGTGCTCGCAATGGCCGGCGCACCGGTGCGGGCGCAGCACCTTGCGCTCACGCGGCTGCAGCTCGGCGCGAGCATCCGTATCAACGATTCGCTGCGCGAGGGGAGCTCGCGGTTCTACGCCGAGATCACCCGACTGCGGCAGCTCCACGATCTCGCGGCACTCGAGTGCCCACTGCTGTTCCTACTCGATGAGGTGCTCCAGGGCACCAACTCCAACGACCGCCGCATCGGCGCCCAGGCGCTCCTGGCCGCGTTCGCGAGGCGCGGCGCGATCGGGCTCGCGACGACCCATGACCTCGCGCTCACGGAGATTCGCGGTCTCGCGCCCGGGAGTCTCAAGAACATGCACTTTCAGGACGAGGTGGCCAACGGGCGGATGCAGTTCGATTTCAGGCTGCGCGAGGGCGTGGTGACGAAGAGCAACGGGCTCGAGCTCATGCGATCCATCGGCCTCGAGGTGTGATGGATCCGCGGCGGGCTTGCATCCGCCGGACGAACTGGATATATATACAGTCTCCCCGGAGACCGCCATGACCACTTCCGCTCGTATGCTGATCGAGACCTCCATTGCCCAGCTGCAATCGCTGTCCGCCTGCCTGGTGAGCGAGCTCGGTGCGCTCGGCCCGCGACGCCCCGGCGAATCCCTCGAAGCCAGGGCTTGCAAGGAGATCCTCCTCTCCATCACCGTGCTCGTACCGAAACTTCAGGCCGCGCGATACGTCATAGGTGAGGACGAGCAGGGGCCGCTACGCTGCAGGCAGTGCGAGGACGGCTAAGCGGTGGCGGCGACTCGCGCAGCGGCGAGCCGTCGCGCGGCGCGAGCACAGGGGGTCGAGGAGCGATGTCCGATCTCGAGCAGCGCTTGCGATCGCGCCTCACGCTGGATTTGCGTGCGGCACTGAAGGGGCGCCAGGCGGCACGCGTCGCCGCGCTGCGCTCGCTCCTCGCCACACTCGATCATGCTCAGGCGGTCCCGCTCGCCGCGCTACCGGCGCACGATCCCCTCTGCGGCGCGATCGGCGAGGTACCGCGTCGCAGCTTGACGGATGCGGAGATCCTTGCCCTCTTCGCGAGCGAGCTCGACGAGCGCCGTACGGCCGCGGTGCTGCTCGAGAAGCATGGCTGCCAGGAGGAGGCCGAGCGTGTGCGAGCGGAGCTCGACGTGCTCACCGACTATTCGGCAGAGATCTGCGACCGTGGTGCGGCGCCCGGGAACTGAACGTGGCCGCAACGCTTGCGCCGCGGGTCGGGTTCGGATGGCACGCCGTTCCCTTGAGCACACCGAGCGCACGAGGACGTCGTGCGCTGGTGGTCGCGCTCGTGCTCGCACTGCACGGCGCATTCGTGAGCATGCTGCTTCTGCGCTCAACGGTTCCGCCCGCCGGGCTCATGGAGCTCGCCGCGCCCTCGATGGTGTGGTTGCGTCTCCCCGAGCAGGCGCGATTGCGGCTCCCCTCGACCCCGGGGGCAGCGCTCCTGCACCCTATCGCGCCCGTGCGCCCTGTGAGGCCGGATGCCGAGCCGCTCGCGATTCCGGGCTTCGCGGAGCCGCCGGAGCTGCAGGTCACCCCCCAGGTCGACTGGTGGTCGGAGGCGAGGCGCGTGGTGCGCGACATTGCCGCCTCCCGGACCGCGAGCGAGGCTGCCACCGCCACGGACGAATCTCGATCGAGCTCGGGCTCTGCCGGGGGAATCGGGTCCGACTCGCCGGCGCATCACGCGGGCGAGCAGTACCGCATGGAGACCGGCGAGCGGGTCTACTGGGTAAGCGATGGCTGCTATATCGTCTCCGCGCCCCCCGCAACGGCCATACCGGATTTTCTCACGGTCCCCCGACCCCCGCGCACGGTGTGTCCGGG
>Ga0335072_10005403_pt1 | contig 18822 bp, 15 predicted proteins | sample Lox_Sample_21_FD_206725 | JGI IMG/M metagenome (GOLD analysis project Ga0335072, IMG submission 206725) | Soil microbial communities from Loxahatchee National Wildlife Refuge, Florida, United States - Lox_Sample_2.1 | ecosystem: Environmental > Terrestrial > Soil > Wetlands | place: USA... | reverse complement strand
GAACCGGGTCATCCCCGCGGCCGGGTCTAGGTGCGTGATCAGGTTGCCTTCGCCGTCATATGTGTACCGCTCGGCTGTCCCGTCCGGGAACGTCCGCGACGCCAGCTGGCCCTCGGTGGTCCAGGTCAGGCCGGTGGCCGAGCCGTCGGGGCCGACTACCGCGGTGACCCGGCCGAACCCGTCCCGCTGATACCGCGTCGTCGCCCCGTCAGGGCCGGTGACCATTACCGGCAGGCCCGCTGCGTCGCACTCCACCCGGGTCCTCGCGCCCAGCGGATCCGTGATAGCGGCCAGGTGACCACGGCCGTCCCATGAATACACGGTCACCGCGCCGTCCGGGCCGGTGTCCCGGACCAGATTCCCAGCGTCGTCATACTCCTGCTGCCAGGTCGTCCCGCCGGGCTCGGTGACGGTCACGGGCAGGTTCAGCTCGTTGTACACCGCGGTGGCCCGCGACCCGTCTGGGCGGGTGATCGCGGTCAGGTTCCCGGCGGAATCGTAGGTCCAGGATGTAGTCCGGCCCAGCGGGTCGGTGCGCGACACCAGCCGCCCGTACCGGTCATGCTCGCTGCGGGTGACACCGCCGAGCGGGTCAACCACCGCCGCGACCTTCGACTGTGGAGTGAGCTGGTAGACGGTGACCGCGCCCGCGGGGTCGGTGTGGGTGGTGACCAGGTTGTCGCGGTCGTAGGCGAACGTGCCGCTCAGCGCGCCGCCCGGGCCCTCGCCCCGCACGCACCGGCCGTCCTCGTCGTAGTAGTAGCGGTAGAAGAACCCGTTGCGGTCCTCCCACCCCGTCAGCCGCCCGTCTCCGTCGTAGGAGAACCGCAGCGGCGCACCGGAGGAGTTGATCACCTCGGCCAGGTTCCCGGCACCGTCATAGCCGTAGCGCGTCAGCGGCACATCCGCACCGCCGTCACCCGCGCCGGCCAGGACCAGCCCGGTCACCCGGTTCCCGGCAACGGCGACCCGCACCTGGTAGCCGCCGCTGTGCGTGACGGTCTGCGGGGCGCCGTCCTGGCCATAGCCGAAGCTGATCTGATCCCCGGCGCGGCTGGTCACCGACACCAGCGGCAACTCCCCGAAACCCGCCGCCGACACATAAAACCCCGACCGCGGCTCAAACCGCCGCACCACCCCGGCCTGCGGGTCGGTCACCGTGTACCCGTCCCCGTCGCGGGCCAGCGGCCACCGCGCCCCGGTCACCGGAAACACCGGCTCCCCGTCCGCACCCGGATGCGGATAGCACAAGATCACACCGTCGTCGTCGGCGGCAAACACACCCCGCTGATCGACCTGCAGCCGCTGATCCAGCGTCGAAGCCCACGACCGGCCAAACCACCGGCCCGCCCGGTAACCCGACCGGTGCGTCCGCCGCACCACCAGCGCCAGCACCCCAGCCAGCTCAGCATCCACCTGACCCAGCACCACGTTCCCCGTGGCCACATCGACCGGGTCATCCACCGTGGTCAGATCGCCGGTGGGCTGGCCGGCCACATCGGGGTTGGCCGCCGAATCGCCCAGGTTCCCCGCCGCGCCCGCCCCGTCATCCTCGACCACCGTGGAGACCGCCGCGTCCGCCCCGTCCGCAGCCGAGCCCGCCCCGTCGGTCGCCACCGCCAGCGCCACATTCGGCACCAGCTTGCCCAGCGCAAACGCCGGATCACTGCTCCACCCCGAGCCGACCACCCCTTTGACAAAGTCCTCCGGATCAACGACGTCCTGAACCACACCCGCGCCGACCGCCGACAACCCCGCCAGGTACTCCTCCGGATGCGCCTCGTTCCACGGATCCTCCGGGTCCACGTCCCGGACTACCTTGACCAGATCCGACACCCCGGTCAGAATCCCCGCACCGAAACTGGCCTGCGCCAGCATCGACCCCTGCACCAGATCAGAAAAGTCGTCGCCCAGCTGCGACCAGAACCCTGGCTCGGCGGGCGCTAGATCCGTCGCCGACGACACCACTCCCGCCGCCTCACCACCCGCCCGGTCCCGCTCGGCCCGCGCCGCCGCCAGGATCTGCTGGGCCCGCTCCCGCATCGCCGCACCCGGATCAGAAAATGGCCCCGGCTCCACCGGCCGCGGTCCGGGGTTCTGCGCCGCCGCCAGCTTCGCGTCATACGCCTGCGCCGCCGTGTTGTAGGCGCTGACCTGATCGTTATACGCCGACACCGCCGACACCGACGCCCGCTGCCCCGCCGCATACAGCGCGATCGCCGCCCGCGCCTGACCCTGCGCCCACCGCACCGTCCCCGCAAACGACTCCAGCGCCCCCGCCGCCCGCACCGACGCCACCGACGCATCACGCCACTTACCCGGCTGCGGCGCGTACTTCGCCCGGAACGCATCCGCCGCCGCCCCGGTCCAGTCCCCGGTATCAATCCCCTCCAGACCCTCCGCGGTCTCCCCGAACGCCCCCGAAAACGTCCTTAACCGCGACCCCGCCTGCTCCAGCGCCGCCGGATCACCATGAATCAGCTCCGCCGGGTCAGTGCTCTGCCCCAGCTGCTCCTCCGGAACCTGCGCACCCAGATAATTCGCGACATCATCCCCGGCCCGGTCCACCCACTGACCCACACCGCCCAGCCCCACATCCGACAGCCCACGACCCACCAGATGCGCACCATCATCAACCAGCGACCCCAGCCCATGCTCCGCACCCGACACCAGATCCCCCGGATGGGTCACCGCATGCACCAGACTGCCAAACCAGCCCATGACTCACCCGCCCGTCTTGCCGCCCGGCCGCTCCCGTCCAGTCAATACTAGCCAAATCACCGCTAAATATGATCATGCCGACATGATTGGCGCGGCCGGGGCTACCCGTTCAGGAAAGTCAAGGACCGGCTTAGTCTGGCTCGACACCGCGTGACCTGGCCAGTTCCTCTAGGCCGTATCGCTCGACGTGCTCCGGGTCGGCCAGGCTGATCGTCCGCATACCCTCGCCGTCCAGCCGCGCGTTGATCTCGTCAAAGCGCTCCTGCACGAGCCGTCTCTCCGCGTCGGTGACCCGGCCCTTGTGCGGCTTGCCCGCGTGCGCCGGGTCAGAGTAGTTGGTGCGGTCGCCGCGGGCCGGGCCGGCCGTGGCGGCCTTGGAACTGCGCCTGGCTGGCCGGGCCGTGATCAGGATCTCGCTCATCGGCTTGTCCGTGGCCAGCTTGTCGAACGAGTCCGCATCCATGGCCACCCGGAGCGGCATCTCTTCGCCAGATATATAAAGGTCAACGACGGCCACCCGCAGGGCCGCCTTCTCGATCGCCCGCGCCTCATCGGTGAGGGCCTCGATCTCCACCGGGCCGTCGCCGAGTTCGGGATGCTCGTGCACCACGATGCGCGCCAGTGCATCGTCCCGGATGATGATCTCGCCGCTGAGGTCGCTGAACTTGACGGTCTTCTGACCCACTGAGCACGCCTCCTGCATGTAGTGTCTGCTTGGCGGCCGGGCGCCCGGCACGTGCCCACCTTGCCCCAGGGTCGGCCCACTGTCAAACATATGTTCGACACGGCGTGGCGGCCGGGCAGTGGCCCGCGGGCGATCTACGTCAGCCGGCCCGGCTAGCGCGCGGCGGACGATCGCGTCGGCCTCGGCGGCCGCGTACGAGTCGCCGTAGCCCCACTCGCGGGCGCCGAACTGCCAGGTACCCAGGCCGATCTTGGAGATCTTCGTCGCGGTGCCGGCTGCCAGGTAGCGCATGCTTCTAGTGTCCGCCTACTGGGTGCCCGCCTCCAGGTCCGGGGACCGGCGTCGCGGTCCGCTCAGCGGGCCCAGTGGGCGCTGTACGGCGATCGCCGCCTCAGGTCTTCGCGCACGTCGGTGCCGAGACGGCGGGTCTCGCGCCGGTTCAGCGCGGCCCCGGCTATAGCCCCGGTGAGCAGCGGCCCGAGCGACGTGGCGCTGCGCGTGGCCCGGGCGATGAGCCGGCGCTGCACCAGCCGGTGCAGGGGCGAGCCGGCCACCACGACCAGCCCGGCAGGCGCGAGGGCCACGCCGCGGCGGTGGGCCCACGCCCCGACGTAACCCAGCATCCGCTCGGGGGCCGATCCAGCCGCGCGCATCCCGTATACCTCGTGCAACTCGGCCACCAGCTTGATCTCGATGCCGACCAGCGCCAGGGTCTCGACCGCGACCTCGACCGGGGCGCTGGGCAGCGGCAGCACCATGGCCGCGCCGGTACCCGCACCGACGACCGCCGAGGCGCGGGCGGCGCGGAGGATCAGCGCGTCGGCGAGCTCCTCCGGGCCCAGCCCGGGAAACTGGGCGCGGAGCCGCTGCTGGTCGCGCACGGGCAGACGGGGCGCCATGGCCAGCACCTCGGCCGTCAGCCAGCGGCCGCCAGACCGCAGCCCGCGCCAGCCTGCCCGCCCGCTGCGGCCCGCGAGCCGGGGGATCTCGGCCGTGAGCTTGCGGCGCCGTGCCCCGGTCGGGGCCTCGGCCACCTCCCCGACCAGCTCGGCAACTTCCTCGGGCAGCGCTTGGGGAGCCCTCTCCCCCTGGCGGCGCCGCCCGCGGCGCTTGTTGTCCATGGGCTTGGGCTACCCGCGAGCGGCGCCCGTACGCGGCCGGAAAGCCTCATCCCGGCTTCGGTAGGCTGGCCAGAGGCGAACCAACATCGCCGGAGCGGGGAGGGTAAGCACACGTCATGCCAGGGAACGAGATGTACGATCCGTCCGGTCTTGATGCGTCGGACACGCTCGATGGCGACCTCGGCGACGACCCGCTGGACCAGGGCATAGCCCCGCCGGACCGCTGGTCGGCCGGCGAGGGCTTCGGCACGACAGCGGCCGAGGAGCAGGAGGGCGAGACGCTCGACCAGTTGCTCGCCGAGGAGGAGCCGGAACCGGACCCGTATTCGGAAGCGGAAGAGGATCCGGACGGGGATGAGGATCGCCGCGCTGACGACCTGTTCGGCGACGCCGGGCCGCAGCCGCGGGCCGGCCGGCTGGTCGCCGAGGACGAGGGAGCGCACACCGACGCGGAAGCAGACCTGGTCGCCCACGATGTCGGGATCGATGCCGGCGCCGCGAGCGCGGAGGAGGCCGCCGTGCACGTACAGGACGACGACTTGACCTGACCCGTCCGCGTGCGGGCGGATGGCCGTCCAGAACGCGTAGTGTCGGAGTATGTCCGAGAAGCTGCCGCTGTTCCCGCTGGGAACCGTGCTCTACCCGGGCCTGCTGCTCCCGCTGCACATCTTCGAGGACCGGTACCGGCTGCTGGTCCGCGACCTGGTCGAGGGGCCTGAGCCGCGCCGCTTCGGTGTGATCGCGATCCGCGAGGGCCGGGAAACCGACATGGCCGATGTCTTGCTGCACGAGATCGGCTGCACCGCTACGCTGCGCCGGATTTCTGAACGCGACGACGGCCGGTTCGACCTGGTCACGGTGGGGACGGACCGGTTCCGGCTGATGGCGGTCGACCGCTCGCTGCCGTACCTGCAGGCCGAGGTCGAGTTCCTGCCCGAGGACACCGGCGACCACGCCGCGGTGGGCGTGGCCGTCCAGTCCGTGCAGCGGGCGTTCCGGGCCTACGTCGACGCGCTCAACGCGCGGGGTGCGACCCAGGTCAGCGTCCCCGACCTGCCATCCGACCCAGTTGCGCTGTCCTATCTGGTGGCCGCGTCGGTCATCGCGGACCTGCCGGATCGGCAGGTTCTGCTGGCCGAGCCAGACGCGCTGCGCCGACTGACCGCCGAGCGCGCGCTGCTGTCCAGGGAGACCTCAATGCTCCGCTCGCTCACCTCGACGCCGGCCCCGGAATTCAGGCACGCGCCCTACAGCCCGAACTAGCCCGGGACCGGGAGCTTTGCGACATAACGGACCTCCATGACCGCGCTCCCGCCGGGGTGGGTCCACGGCTGCTCGGTCCCGTCGCTGCGCCACCCCTGGGACTCGTAGAACCTTCGCGCCGGGTGGTTGCCGGCCAGGACCCACAGGCAGGCGTCCGTGAAGTGGGCCTCGGCCAGGTGCCGGGCGGCGGCGGTGAGCAGCCGGCCGCCTGCGCCCCGACCCTGGCAGGCCGGATCCACGTAGATCGCGTACACCTCGCCGCCGGGGAACTGGTCGCGGCTCTGCCCGCCGGACACGAAGCCGTCCACCCGGCCGTCCTGCTCGAAGACCAGCACGAACCGGCCCGCGGCTGGGGCGGCGAGGTTCCAGCGCGACCGCAGCTGCGGATGATCCACTACCTCGTGAACCCTCTTCGCCGAGCCGTAGGCCTTGCGTTCGGCATAGGGACCGTCCTCGCCGTACCCGCTGAGCTGGCAGGCGACCAGCCGCGGATGGCGGCCGGCCAGCCGGCCTGGTTCCAGGCCGAGCCGCCGCACGGCCGCGGGCGCGAGGTTGCAGACGAAGACGTCCGCCCGGGCGATGAGCGCGTCCAGCGCCTGCCGGCCAGAGCCGGCCTTCAAGTCCTTCTCAGCCGCCTACTGGGCGACCTTGCGCCGGCTGTAGAGCGCCCTCGCCGTCGGCCCCACCCGCCTGCGCAGCTCCCGTAGCACGGCACTCTCCATGGCCTGGTGGAGCCGGACGTACACAAGAGGTGCCATGTGGGGAAGCAGCGGAGAGCGCCGCTCCCGGAGCAAAGTGAAGAACTGATCCGGCTCAAGATCGATGTAACGGGAGACGTTCTCGAACCACCGAACGCTGAAACTAGCTTCGCTCTGCAGCAGCCGCAATTTTGCCTTGCGTTCCTTCTCGTAGGCTTCCAGAGCGCTATGGAGATCTGGGCGGCGCTGTATTTCATCGGCGAGGGCGACAGCGTCTTGCATGGCTAGTTTCGTCCCCGACCCGATATTGAAGGAGATGGCGTGGGCAGAATCGCCCATCAAAACGGTCTTTCCTGCGTACCAGCGCCCGTTGGTGAGACTTCTGAAGTTGAGCCAGGGCAAGCTGGCGGCACCGCTCTTGACCTTGCCGATCAGCCGATGCCCGTCGAGCTGGTGCTCGAAGAGCTTTTCGAGCAGGCCGAGGCTGTCGTCGGCGGACATGACGTCGAAGCCGAGGCCCGCCCATACCTCGGGCGGGCACTCGACGACGAACGTGCTTGAATCGCCGGCCCCCCCGTAGGCGTAGCACCACATCCAGCCAAAATCGGTCGGAACGAAGGCGTAGATAAACGCGTCGTCGAAACTCTTGTCCGTCCCGAGCCAGAGGTACTTATTCTGGCCGTCGTGTACCTGGGTGGCGAAATGCTGGCCGTCCAGCTCGCGGATTCTGCTGTTCACCCCATCACAGGCAACGACCAGATCTGCTTCTGGCAGCTCGTCCAGCGACATCACCGGCCGTTCGAATTCGACACGAACACCGAGATCCATCGCCCGCTCGGCCAGTATGTCAAGCAGGCGCTGCCGGTTGATGGTGTAACCAGATCCAGATGTCTGCACAGGCCGTTTCCCCTGGACTTCGACCCGCTGCAGATGCCAGGGTGCGGCAGAATCGCTGATCGTCCGCGCCGATTCCGGATCGTTCCGCCGGAGCGTATCGAGGAGATCATCCCAGGCGGTGAGCCCAAACCCGTAGGTGGAGCCGGCCGGGTTTCGTTCCAGGACCGTAATGTCGTGGCGCGGGTCGCGTCGTTTCATGAGGAGTGAGAAGTACAGGCCGGCCGGTCCCCCGCCCACGCACACTATTTTCACAGCGTTACCTCCACCACACCGAAAGTCCTGGCCACTCCGGCCGTCCGGCGACCAGCAGGCACGCCCTGGGGATCCACGATCCATCCCGCGGCGCGCACGCTCGAAGTCGCCGGAGAAGGCACTAGCTCGAGCGAAGGAGGGGGCTCGACGCTCGGAGGGACAGCAGCCTACGCGTTCCGGGCGCGGCCAGGACGGTATTCGGACACTCTGGCCGGCACGGGAAGCACTGACAAAAAAACCGCGACCGGTCCCCGGTGGCTGGGCTACTGCTGGACCTGGCGCCGACTGTAGAGCGCCCTCGCCGCTGGCCCGACCCGCTTGCGCAGCTCCCCCAGCACCGCAGTCTGCATGACCTGGTGCAGCCTGAAGTAGACGAGCGGTGGCATATGCGGAAGCAGCGGAGAGCGCCGCTCGCGGAGCAAGGCGAAGAACTGATCCGGCTCAAGGTCGATGTAACGGGGGATGTTCTCGAACCACCGGGCGCTGAAACGAGCTTCGCTCTGCAGCAGCTGCAATTCGCTCTTGCGTTGCTTCTCGTAGGCTTCCAGAGCGGTATCAAGATCCGCGTGGCGCTGTATTCTGCCCGCGAGGACAACGGCGTCTTGCATCGCCAATTTTGTCCCCGACCCGATATTGAAGTAGATAGCGTGGGCAGAATCGCCCATCAGAACTGTCTTGCCGGCGTGCCAGTGCCCGTTGGTGACAAACCTGAGGTTGAGCCAGGGCAAGCCTTCCCCGCTGCGTGCCTTGCCGATCAGCTTGTGCCCGTCGAGCTGGTGCTCGAAGAGCTTTTCGAGCACGGCCAGGCTGTCGTCGGCCGACATGACGTCGAGGCCGAGCCCGGTCCACGCCTCGGGCGAGCACTCGACGATGAACGTGCTCGAATCGGCGCCGCTCCCGTACGCGTAGCACCATATCCAGCCGGCATCGGTCGGAACGAAGGCGAAAGTGAACGCGTCGAATAGCTTGTCCGTCCCGAGCCACACGTGCTTGTTGCGGCCGATGTCGATGGCGGTAGCGAAGCGTTCGGAATCCTGCTCGCGCAATGTGCTGTTCAGTCCGTCACAGGCGACGACCAGGTCTGCTTCCGGGAGGTCGGCCAGGGACGTCACCGGCCGCTCAAACTCGACACGGACGCCCAGGCTCCTGGCCCGCTCGGTCAATATGTTCAGCAGGCGCTGCCGGTTGAGGCCGTAGCCAAATCCAGCGGTCTCCACCGGCCGTTTCCCTTGGACCTCGACCCTCTGGATATGCCAGCGCGAAGCCGAATCGCTGATCATCAGCGCCGATTCCGGATCGTTCCGCCGGAGCGTCTCCAATAGGTCTTCCCAGACGGTAACCCCCCACCCGTAGGTCGAGCCGGCGGCGTTCCGTTCCAGGACCGTGATGTCATGGCGCGGATCGCGCCGTTTCATGAGGATCGAAAAGTAGAGGCCCGCCGGTCCGGCGCCTACGCACACGATTTTCACGGCATCACCCCGGCTGGGCCGCGGCACCAAGCCAGCTCGACAGCTGCCAATTTCCATCCCCCCTCGCGCCGGTACGGCACGCAGACTATAGCTTATGTGTCATAGGTGCGGCCCATAGGCTGCTGAAGATTGGCTGCGTGAATCCTGGAGATCGGCTGTGCGGATCGGGGTTCTGGACGCGGGCGGCTGGCCGGCGGGCCGGCCCGGCGGCGCCAGCCCAGTGCGGGTATGCCCTGCTCACACGCTGGGGCAGTTGGGGCGGTTGGGGCACCTGGGGCGGCTGCCGGCCGATGATGCCCGGGCTTGGTAGCGCTGAACGGGGGACGCTGATACCCTACGCAAGGACACGCAACCTTGGTGGTTCCGCCCCGCTCTGCCCAGGTAAGGGTCTCAAAGCTAGTTACGCTGTGTGACTTTTGAATCTATTTACCTGCCCGTGAGGCGTGCTTGCGTATTCCGCTTATAGTGAGGGGCGCTGTGGAGGTTGAGCGTTTCCCCATCTGTGGCCGGTTAGCGGCGTTCGTGACCACGCCTACATCGCACAGCTCTCCAGGTCCGTTGCCGGTACGCCCAAGTGCCAGAGGTCACGGGGGTTAGCGATTTCTCATCAGCCTGCGCCCGCACTCAGCGCATCCCCTTTTGATAACGTCAGTGCTGCATCCCCTCTTGATGGTCTCAGCGCTGCCAGTCAAGGAACAAGAAAAGCCGTGACCGCGCATCTTTCCTTGGCGGGACTGGTCGCCCCCGTCACAGTGGCGGAAATTGAACTTGCGGAGCCGGCCACCGTCACGTACGTGTCGGTCGCTACGCCACCCTGCGACCGCGTACCGCAAGCACTCGTCCTCGTCCGGCTGGATGCCACGCCGATTGGCACCGTCGTTGTCGACGCTCCGGGGGGGCGGGTAGATGTCACGTCATGCGCCAAGGAAGCGTGGGCCTTGCTCGACGACGCCCGGGATCACCTGGATCGGGACGGCCTGCCACCACGCCCGATGACCAGGCCGCCGGCACATGACACGCACGAGATGTCAGGGGAAGAGGCGCCGTTCATCTCGGTCGTGGTCGCGACCCGCGACCGCCCCCGGTCTCTGATGGCTTGCCTGGATTCGCTGGCCCGCCTGGACTACCCCAACTATGAGGTCGTCGTCGTAGACAACGACCCGGTCACGGATGAGACGGCCGCGCTCATGCCCAGCCGGCCCGAAACCAATCTGCGCTACGCGCGGGAATCCAGACGTGGTCTGGCTGCCGCGCATAACTGCGGGCTAGAGCACACAAGCGGCAGCATCATCGCCTTTACCGACGACGACGTGATCGTCGACCGGAATTGGCTGACCGAGGTGGCCAGGGCATTCCAGGCCGGCCCCGACGTCGCCTGCGTGACCGGTCTGATCATGCCCGCCGAGCTGCAGACGCCAGCCCAGCTCCTGCTGGAAACTCACGGCCACTTCAGCAAGGGATTTGTGCAGCGGCTGGTCGACTGCCACGGGCACCGGCCCCAGGATCAGCTGTTCCCCTTCGCCGTCGGCCGCCTGGGCTCCGGGGCCAACATGGCGTTCAGCCGGGAATTCCTGCGCGAGCTGCGCGGGTTCGATCCGGCGACCGGCGTCGGCACGGTGACCCGGGGAGGAGATGACCTCGGCGCATTCTTCTCGGTGCTGGCCGCCGGGCATTCCCTCGTCTATCAGCCACGCGCGCTGATCTGGCATCATCACCGGCGCGAGGTAGCGTCTCTGAGCCGCCAGGTGTACGGCTACGGAGTCGGGCTGGGAGCGTATCTCACCAGCGTCGTGGTCAAGCACCCCGGGCTTCTCGGCCAGGCACTGCGGCGTGCGCCAACGGCCCTTATCTACGCATTTCCCGGATCACCGCGCAACCCGCGGGCCGACGGCTCGTGGCCCCGCCGGCTGGTCTGGAAAGAGTGGCAGGGAATCGCATTCGGGCCGATCGCATACTGCGTCAGCCGGTGGCGCAGCCGCCGAGCGCGCCGCCCGAACTGCGGCCCGGCAGCGCCGCAATGACGCAGCCAGAAACCCGGACGGCGCACAGCCCGGTCCCCATCCTCCTCTACCATGCCGTCTGCGCCGATCCGCCGGGCTGGATCGCCCCGTACGCCGTGAGCCCGTCGACCTTCCGCGCTCACCTCGATGCGGTGGCCGGCAGCGGGCGTCAGCCACTCACCGTTTCCCAGTATGCGGACGCCCTGACCGGGAAACTCCCGTGTCCCGAGCGGGCCGTGCTGATCACCGTGGACGACGGCTTCGCCGACTTTGCCGACAACGCCCTCCCGGCGCTGGCCGAGCGGAACATGCCCAGCACGCTCTACGTGACCACGGGAGCGCTGGCCGACTGCCGCCAGGAAAGCGTCCTGCCCAAGGCGAGCATGCTGCGCCGCACCCACATGCGGGAGCTGGAAGCGGCCGGGGTGGAGATAGGCGCACACTCGCACACTCACCGGCAACTCGACCTGCTGCCCGACCGCGAGGTGGCATACGAGCTGTCGCGCAGCGGCGACCTGCTAGCCCAGGAGCTTGGGCACCGCATCCGCAGCTTCGCTTACCCGCACGGCTACTGGCGCCGCCGGATGCTGCCGCTGACTCAGGCGGCGGGCTTCGATTCGGCCTGCGCTGTCGCCAATATGCACAGCTCCGCCACCGACCAGATGCTGACGCTGCCACGGCTCATGGTCAGGCGCGACACCGATGCCGCCACGGTAGCGGCCTGGATGGACGGGTCCGGCGCGTCCCATAGCTACCGGGCTTCGGCTTTCGCATGGCGCCAGTACCGCCGGGCCACGGCGCGGCGGGCGGGGCGCGTCGAGCCACGATGAACATAGCCAGGCGGACATGACCAGAGCATCCGGCGACAAGCTGCAGATACTGTACGTGGCTGGGGTGCCGCGGACCGGCAGCACGGTGCTGGGACGGCTGCTCGGCGACATGCCAGACGTAATCTTCGTCGGGGAGCTGAACTTCTTCTGGCGCAGGTTTGCCCAGGGAGAGCTGTGTAGCTGCCGCCTTCCCCTGCCCCGCTGCCCGTTCTGGTCAGCGGTGATAAGCCAGGCCTACGGCGAGCTGACGCATGCGGACGCGCTGCGCATGGCCGAGCTCGAACGGCACGTCTTGCGCAAGCAGTTCGCGCTCGGCCTGGCTCCGGCCGCCTGGCGAGCGCGGAGCGCCAGCCGAGTGGGGACGATGCTGACCGAGCGGGCGCGGCTCTACCAGTCGATCGGCCAGTTCACCGGCGCGACCTGGATCGTCGACGCGGGCAAGGAACCAGTGTTCGGCAGTTTCCTGGCCCGGGTCGACGGTGCCGACGTCGGCACAATCCACCTGGTCCGCGATCCGCGGGGGGTCGCGTTCTCGTGGCAGAAGCTCGTTCAGTCTGACTCCGAGCCGCGCGACATGCCCCGCAAAGCGCCGGCCATGACGGCGGTGGACTGGGTACTGCAGAACACCATGGTGCAGCTGGGTCTGCGCCGGCTTAGCAGCACGTACGTCCGGGTGCGGTACGAAGAGCTGGTAACCCGCCCGGAGCATGTGCTGCGCGAGATTTGCCGTGGCACCGGCCTTGGCCGGGCCGGGCCGGCGGCAGCGACCGGTCCTCGCGCCGACCCGGGCGACCACCATCTGGTGGCCGGGAACCCCGGGGTCCGCCAGCTTGCCGGCAACCTCCGGCTCCGCCCGGATGAGGACTGGCGGACTCAGCTGCCGCGGGCCCAGCAGCGCTTGGTTACGGCGATCTGCAGCGGCCTGATGACCGTCTATGGCTACCCGCTGCGGACCGCGGCCCAGGTCAGGCGTCCTGGAAGCCGATAGCCCTCTTGGCCAGTTTGGTTGCGGCGGTCCGCGCCGCCTGCAGCGGTACGCGCTCGGCACGCAAGGTGTAGGCCACGTGCGCAGTTGCGCCCAGCTTTTCCTTGAACGCGGCCAGCGGCGAGGCCGGCCGAGTCCAGCCCATGTCGTAGAAGCGGCACTCGCGCTGGCAAGCGTCCTCGATGGCCAGACGGTGCAGAAGCTCGTTGGCTCGCAGCGGGCCGGCCTGCTCCTTATCCATCGCGCCCTTCCAGTACTTCGCGTATGCACCAGCGGACAGCACGATAAGGCCCGCCACCGGCTCGCCGTTCGAGCGCGCCAGCCAGACGGAGCAGGACGCCCCGAAGCACTCGGCCACCGACTCCAGCATCCCGAAAGGAGTGGCACGGGTCGTCCGCCAGCGGGTCAGCCAGGCCGGCTCGTGCTGCATGGACGCCCAGCGCTGGATGGACTTCTCATGAAGTTTCCAGAACTGCGGAAGCAGCCGCCCCGATCGGTCCACCTCGACCTCGAGGCCGGCCCGCTCGGCCTTGCGCATGGCCGTGCGAGCGGTACCACGGAACCTGTCCTGCCAGACTCGTTCGAATCCCCCGGCCAGGCTGAGCACATAGCTTTGCAAGCGGCACTCCTCAACGCGGAACTGGCTGGCCTGGCTCAGCCAGGCATCAGACGCCCCATGCCGCAGCTGGATCTCGGTCGCCAGCGTCCGGCGCCCGGCCAGGTCCGCGAGCACGGCGGCTGCCTCGGCCGGGCCGATGTCGCCCCCGCGGCTGATGGGCCCGCCGATGCCCCAGTCCCGGGGCCAGGATGCCATGGTCGCGGCCCAGGCCGGGGTGTGGCGCGGCCGGACCATGGGCAGCAGCACCTGCTGACCGGAAGGGAACTCGTAGAGCAGGCTGACATCCTGGTACCGCCCGCCAGCGAGGAGCGCGTCATGCCACGCCAGCGACTGCGTCACCACCGCACCGGGGTCCGCGTCCAGCAGCGACTCCCACACGGCCCGCGGAACGGGGCTGGTTACCGCCGGCCGGCCATTACCCGAGCTCACGACGGCCGTTCCGGGGCCGGCTCACTAGCCTGATCCGTGGCTTGCCCGTCACCGTGCCGGTGGCCGATGATCCGCTGTTCAGCCTGGCGGCGGAGCCTTTCGAAGGTCAGCCGGCCCTGGGCGAGCGGTATGCGCTCGAAGCAGAACTCGGGGCTGGGCTGCTCTTGTCCGCCTATGCGCTCCTTCACCCGGGCCAGGTCTTCCTTGCCGACCGATTCCCCGAGCTCAATGCGCCGGCGGCCGGACTCGCACGCGTGCCGCAATGCCTCTACGGCCAGCACTTCGAACACCCGGAACCGGGGCGGGGCGTTGCGGTCGGCGACCGCCCGCCAGCCGACGGCGCTATCGCCGGCATAAAGGCTGATCGTGGCGCCGATCGGCCGGCCCTCCCACCAGGCCACCCAGATCCGGCAGCCATCCCCCAGCCTGCTCGCCATCGCGGTGAACTTCTCAAGCGGCTCAGCCCGCCTCGTCCGCCACGTTGCCAGCCCGACCGGCACCCTCCGCTGGGCCGCCCGCCAGGCGATCCACTGGAGATACGCGTCGTAGAAGCCCCGCACCAGCTCCGGTGAGTTGCCGTCGGTAATGACGACCCCGGCCCGCTCCAGGTGCCGCCGGGCGTTCCTCAGCATGGCGCGCCTCTTCGTGCTCACCGACCGGTTGAAGTAATCCTCGAACGGGCCATCGAAATAGGCGACGTGTACCGTGCGCGGGATGACCAGACTGGCCTGCGCCTGGGCTGCCCACAGGTCAGCGGCGGCGAACCCTGGCCGCACCCGCACGCTCAGGCTGCGGCCGGCGGCCAGGTCGGCGTTAACCAGCGCCACCTCCTCCGGGCGCACGCCACCGGGGGCCAGCAGTCCGCCACTTCCCCAGCCGCCGGGCCAAGAGGCCTCCACGGCCAGCCGCCGGGGGCGGCCCGGCCGACGGGCCAGCATCAGGACCAGCTGGCGCCCGCCCGGCAGCTCATAGAGGCGGCTCGCGTCATGCCAGTCCCCGCCGTAGCAGACACAGTCCCGCCACGCAGGCAGCTGAAAGGGCGTGACAGTCGGGTCAGCGCTGGCTACCGCGTCCCAGACTTCGGTCGGGACCGGCGACGTGACCCGCACCGCCTGACCGTTCAGGCGCGTGCCGGAGTCTCTTGCCGTAGTCACAGAATCAATAGTCACTTATTGTCCATGTATTATTACGATGAATTTTCTGATATCTAGAAAGAGATTCTCGGGAATTCCAGGGTCTGTGTGAGTGCTACCGGATCCTCGTGAGGGGCCTGCTCTTCCGCCGGTTCCACGCCCTCGTCAGCGGCCTGCGCCTTCGCCTGCTTCGCCGCGCGCTCGCGAACGGCCCGCGCCTCCGCGGGCGTCACCAGGCTCTCGATAGCCGGGAACTGGAGGGTCTCTGCGAGGCCTGCCGGATCCTCCCGGCGGGCCTGCGCCTCCGCCGGCTCTGCCCGGCTCTCACCTGGACCTTGGGCCTCGGCCAGACTGGCCGCGCTCTCGCGGGCGGCCTGGGCCTTGGCCGGTTCCACCACGCTCTCGCGCCGGGCCTGCTTGGCCGCGGCTCCGTGCCGCAACGCCCGGCGGGGCGCCGGCAGCCAGAGGCGAGGCGCGATCATCAGCCCCAGCGCGGTTACCGTCTGGGCGGTGAGCCAGGCCGCCGCCACACCCGTGATCCCTAGCCGGCCTATGAGCGCCACGCTCAGGCCCCAGACCAGGCTGCACAGGCATACCTGAATCCCGACGACCATGCGCATGCGCCGCAGGGATCTGGTGACGCTGATGGCCGTGTTGGTTACCAGGGTGGGCAGGGCGGCCAGCGTGAGCAGCCGAAGCGGAGTCACGTCGGTCTGCGCGTACCCACGCCCGAACGCGAGCAGCAGGTAGGGAGCGGCCGCGACCACCACGACCACCACCGGTACCAGGAGCTTGGCCAGATGGGTGATGGACCGCAGGCAGCGCTGCCGCAACTGTGACTGGTCAGCCGCCGTCTCGACCACGAGGGATGAGCCCATGCTCACGCTGACCAGGAACAAGGCATAGCCGACAATCCACGCCAGTGCGTAATGACCGGCCGCGCGAGCGCCAAGACGGTCGATGATCAAGACCGGAAGCAACGCGGTCGAGCCCAGCAGAAATAGGGCGGCCGTGGAGTCCGGCAACAGGAAGGAACCGATCTCGCGGAAGCGAGGCGGCGCACGCGTGACCGAGTACTTGCGCAGGTGCCTGGGCACGGCGCGGCCGAAAAGATAGGCATTGGTCGGGAAAACGGCAATCACGACGGCGACCGTTGACGACACGTAAATCCCCAGGGACGGCAGGCCCCGGACGAGCACGATCATCAGCACGAGCTTGAGTACGGAGGAGAACGTATTCTCCAGCGGCACGAAAGGCGCGGCCCGGACTCCGGTCAGGGCGCTGTCCTCGAGCACGAAGATCGTTCCGGCGACGATCGAGAACACGAACCACAGGGCGACATAAGGGCCCGTGCGCACGAAGCCGAGTTGCGGCTCCACGTGCGGGATCAGGTAGAGAAAGGCCGCGCCGATCACGGCCGCGATCGACATACTAGTGGCGTATACGCCGAGGATCAGGCGAACCGTCCGGGTCCCGCTGGTGGGCAGAAATCTGACCAGCGTGCTCATCATGTTCAGTTCGGCCACACCGGACAGGAAGAGCATGATCGAGAGGGCTGCCGAGTTGCGGCCGACAACGGCGACTGGATAAATGCGCGCCGCGATTACCCAGTACGCAACGCCAATGACCTGTGTCAGGGACGCGCCCGCAATGAGCGCGTGGCCGCTGCGCAGCATGGGATCGCCCAGGACCCCGGCCAGCGAGCGCGACGAGGTTCGCACCATCGCCCGCGGGGCGGCTCCCTTGCGAACCGCCGTCAGTGCTGCCTTACGGTCGGAACGTGTCCTGACGCGTGCGATCAACCTTGCTTGCGGGGACGGGGAGGAGTGACTGCCAGCAGATCCTGGCGTGCTCTTCACCGCAAGCCTTGTCAGCGCCGCTGAGAGTTCCGGACCTGCCGAGGATGGACCCGCGTTCCTGGTGGCTTGCTGTCATCGGCCGCGGTGGTTCCGTTGACGCCAGCGACCGGTCGCGGCCCCTCGGAAACGAACTGCGACGGGCCAGCCGGACCACCGGCCACGTCGACGTCATTACTCGGATTTTGTTGCACGACCATCATCATATCTGGCGGGTTGCGGCGCTCCCGGCGCTTCGGGCGCTCTGGGTACCCGGGATACTCCGGGCGCCGCCGCCCCCGTGATCGGAAACGCTCGTGGAGCACCGTGCGCAGCACGCGAAGCCCATCGCTGAGCGCGCTCAGATTGCTCACACCGTGAATCCTCGAATGCTCGAAGCTGGGAACCTCGACAACCGCCAGATCCGCCCTGGCGACGCGGATGTTGATGAGGGTTTCGATTTCAAAGCCATCGCCCCAGAGCTGGGAGTCGGTCTGGGCCGACGCGATATCCGTATCGTTGAGCTCCAAGGCAGGAAGATGCTTGCGCCAGAATGCGTTGTACCCGTAACACAGGTCTGTGTAACTAGTGCCATAAAGCAGATTGACCACGCCGGTTAGCAGGTGATTGCCAAGCCTGCGCAAGCCAGTGATGTCCCGGCTTCCGCCGCCTTCAGCAAATCGTGTCCCCTTGGCAAAGTCGGCGCCGTCGAGAAGTGCTTCGACAAACCGCGGTATCTCGCCGGCATCGGCTGATCCATCGGCGTCGACCATCGCAACGATGTCTCCGGATGCGGCCGCGAATCCGCACGCGAGTGCGTTTCCCTTTCCTTTCCGGGTTTGCATCACTATGCGGGCGTCAGGCCGCAACTGCTTTACGACCGCAACGGTGTCGTCCACGGAATAACCATCGACGATAATGACTTCATAGATATCGGGTGGCAGGCGCGCAAAGACGTGTGGCAGGTTTCGAGCCTCGTTCAGAGTCGGGATGATTACAGAGACTCCCGGCCAATGCAGAGGCGACCCGGGCTCGGTCGTCATGTTCCTCCCGTTACTGCAGGCAAACTAACAGCATGCCTGCAGTCCACGTGGCTGCCGACGGAGCGGGCGCGGCATCCCCGCTAGCGTTTAAATCATCTGTCGCTTGTGCACGCAGGACGCTAGCAGAGTCTTTTCCCGGAGCGCAAGGCCCACATTGACAAGATTCTCCGGCCCTTATTTACCCGTAATGAGGTAGGTTATAGCTACCTAGGGTGACCGGAATGATACTCATTGTCAGGGCAAACGCGGAGGACAACGCCGGTCCTTCGGGGCGCGTTTCTCTTCTGTTTAGTTCTTGTTCGTGGACCGCGCCAATAGCGTCGTGAAATCGCGCTCTCGGAGGCCCAATCCTATGCCCGGTAATAGCGTTCGCGCCGGCTCCGGCGCGGTACCAGCGCAGGTAAATCGCCAAGCTGTATCTGAAGTCATGCATAGCCTTCTCCAGGCGGCACAGCGCCCCCAGGATGGCCACCCAGTCCAGGATCCGCCGGTATGGGGGGACACCGGGCAGCATCGAACCGGCACCACCCTGCCCGCCACCACGTCCCGCACCAGCTGCCCCACCGCCACGGCCGACACCAGTTGGCACCAACTGGCGCCCACCGCCGCGACCGGCACTGGCCTGCCCACCGCCGCGGCACCCGACACGGCCTCCCGCGCGGGTGCCGGAACCTGAGGAATGTCACCTCACCGGCAGCCGGCGATGAAACTAAGCCTGAAACGGGGCGAGGCTGAGGCTGCGAGTGAGGGTGCCCACGACCCCGTTGAATGGTCCGGGTCGGGGCACGGCCGCATCCTCAGCCCTCGTCTTCGCTTCGATCGGTGCTCGGGCTCAAGCGAGC
>Ga0335072_10005402_pt1 | contig 18822 bp, 17 predicted proteins | sample Lox_Sample_21_FD_206725 | JGI IMG/M metagenome (GOLD analysis project Ga0335072, IMG submission 206725) | Soil microbial communities from Loxahatchee National Wildlife Refuge, Florida, United States - Lox_Sample_2.1 | ecosystem: Environmental > Terrestrial > Soil > Wetlands | place: USA... | reverse complement strand
CGGTTGCCAGCTGATCATCCATGATTGCGTCAGGGTCCCTTCCACCCCATGGCGCGCAGCGCCTGCACGGCGCGGGCGACCGTCGCGGCCTGGGATACATTCGTCAGCGGCGCGGCCTGCGCTCCCGCGAGCAGCGCCTTGAGGAACTCGGCAGCCAGCGCCGGCGCGGAGAACGAGGTGCCGTTCCACACGCAGAAGCCGCTGCTGAAGTCGTCCGGGTTGAGCGATTCCCGGCCCTGGACCTTCTCCGCCGGCATCAGCCCGCCTCTGATATCGGTCGGGAACGTGCTCACGACCGATGCGCCGGGTGCCCACGCGGTCACCCACGCGCCGTCGTCGCTGAACATCGCCCGGGTCTCGTTCGGGTTCCACGCGCCCACGCTGAACACTGGCGGGGTGCCCTGGTTCCCCGGCCGGGCAGCGAACGCGGCCGGGTAGAAGCGGCGGCTGCTCGAGTTGTTGCCGGCCGCGGCGAAGACAGGCACGCCCAGGTCGAGCAGCTTGCTGATCACCGTCCATAGTCCGGAGCTGTAGAAGACGTCTGACGGTGACTCGTCGTAGTAGCCGAGCGATAGCGAGATCGCGTCGATCATCAGCCCGGGCTTCGGGTTGGCCGGGTCCTGCGCCTGGGCTACCTGCGCCGCCAGCAAGGCGAGCGCGGCGACCAGTTCGCCCTCGTTGACGACGTCGTCACTGTGCATGACCCGCAGGCTGAGCACGGTCGCGTCCGGGGTGACCTGCCGGACGATCCCGGAGATGAATGTGCAGTGGCCGACGGCAGGCTCGAGCACGCCGACCAGCGGGTCGGCCGTCTCGGGCGTATCCCAGGGGCTCTTGATCGGCCTGCGGTCGTGGTCGCCGGCCGCGCCGGCCGCGGTGGCGAGGCTGCGGATCGCCGCCTGCATCGTGGGGCTGACCTGGACGAAGCCGTCGGTCGTGGTGGTGTAGGCCCCGCCGCCCAGGTGGGTGACGTCCAGCCAGGGATGCGCGCGGGGCCCGGTGTCGAGGACGGCGATCACCGGGCGACGCCCGTACTGCTTCGCGCAGTCGGCCAGGTCAAGCCGAGGCGGGGCGTCGGCGTACACCTGGACCGGAATCCGCGAGTCGCCGCTGGCGGACAGGTAGCCGGGGATGGCGGGGTTTCCGTCGATCTCCGGGTTTCCGTCGATCTCAGGGCTGCCGGTGATCATGGTGCCGACCAGCAGGTGCTCCAGGGTGATCTGGCGGACGTCGGCGACGTTCAGCGCGGGACTGCCCTTGTCCGGCTGGGTCGCATCGCGGAGCGCGGTGAGCGCGAGCCAGGCGTCCACCACCACCGGCGGCAGGCTGGGGTTGCTGATCGGCTTGAGCACCGCGACCGTCGGCACGTCGGCCAGCGACGGGTCGTTGACGACCTCGGCCGGCGCCTCCACCGCTTCAATCGACATCCCGACCCGCTCGAGCACGGGGCTGATCTGGCCGAGGAACCCGCGGCGCTGCAGGGTCTGCGGCACCAGCAGCGTCCGCGCCCGGTAGACGGTCGACCGGGGGCTCGGCCAGCCGTCCGCGACCGGCACCGAGCTCGGGTGAAGCACCCGGGCGCCATGCCGGTCGAGCAGGGCCTGGGGAAGGCGCTCGTGACCGGGGCCGTCGCCATCGCGGCCGGACGATTTTCCGGGCGGAACGAACCAGTACCTCATGCGACGCCCCCCGATGTGGCCCTGCGTTCCATGGTGTTCTCGCGGGGCGCCAGAAGTCCAGACCCCGTCATGTCCTAAGAGGGCCGCACATGCCACCAGGTACCTGGTTTTCTGAGGAAATTTCGCCCGCGCGCGGCGGCTCCGCTTACCGGCGCGGATCGATGTGAATCTTGACGCCCGGCCCCGGGTCGATCCGGCCGCCCAGCGCGTCGGCGGCCCGGTCGAGGCCCACCACGACCTGGGCGAGGTTCCCCGGCCGGACGCGGCCGTCGGCGTAGTGCTCGATGGCGGTCGCGAGGCCCGCCGACGCCCCGAGGATCCCGATCGCGGTGACGTCGTTGAGCACGAGGTCGCGGCTGTCGACCAGGCTCGGCCGGGGTGAGACGCCGATGTAGACCACCCGCCCGGACGGCTCGACCAGCGCCAGGGCGGACGCGGGAACCCGGTGGTCGCCGGTGCAGTCGATGACCGCGTCGTACCTGCCCGGCGGCGGATCTTCGGCGGTCCAGTACCGGCTGGCCCCGAACGTCGCCGCGAGCTCGCGGCGGCTCGGGTCAGCCGCCAGCACATCGACCTCGGCCCCCGCGGCGGTGGCGAACGCGACCGCGAGCAGCCCGATCGTTCCCGGCCCGCAGACCAGGATCCGGCGGCCCGGTCCGGCCGCAGCTGCGCCCACCGCGCGCTGGGCGTTGCCGCCGGGTTCAACCAGGGCGCCGGCCTGGTCGTCGACCACTCCCGGAAGCCGGTACAGGCTGGTCGCGGGCACCAGCACCTTGTCGGCCAGCGCACCCGGCCACGCGGTGATCCCGATCTCATGGCGGTCCGCGCAGACGTGCCCGTTGCCCGCCCGGCAGCGGCGGCAACGGCCGCACCCGAGCATGGTGTCGCCGGTGACGCGGGCGCCCAGCCAGGCCTCGTCGACCCCCGCGCCGACGGCGGAGACGACACCGCACCACTCGTGCCCGGGACGGAGCGGGAACCGCGACTTGCCCTGCTCGAAATAGGCCAGCTCCCCGGTGTAGAGCTCGGCGTCGGTCCCGCAGATCCCGACCCGGTGCACGTCCACCACGACCTGCCCCTCGGCCGGGCGCGGGACCTCGACCTCGCCCACCCGGGCCGACCGAGGCCCGTCGATGATCAGGGCGCGCATCACTTCGCTCACCGGCCGAGGATATTCAGTTACGCCCGCTCAGGGCCGGAGGATGACCCGGCCGGAGATGCCGCCTGCGGCCTTCGCGCGGTACCCCTGGGCCGCCTCCGCGAGCGGGTACACCGGTCCGACCTGCGGACGCAGCTGCCCCTCGTCGACCAGGCGGGCGAGCTCGGCCAGCTGAGCGCGGCTGGACTCCTGGACGAAGACGACCGTCTCGATGTCGCCGCGGCCGGCCGGCCTCGGCGCGTCCGCCTTGATGACGACCAGGGTGCCGCCGGGCCGCAGCAGGGCGGGCGAGCGCGCGAGCACGTCCCCGCCGATCGTGTCGAACACGACGTCCGCCCGGCCGGCCACGTCGTCGAGATCGTGGCTGCCGAGGTCGTCGGCGTCGAGCGCGATGAAGCGGTCGGCGCCCAGCTCCATGACCTGCGAGCGGACCCGTTCCCTGCCGGTCCCGATCACGTCGGCTCCGGCCCAGCGGGCGAGCTGGACCGCCGTCGACCCGACCGCGCCGCCCGCGCCGTGGATGACCACCGTCTGCCCCTTGGCCAGCCTCCCGTGCTCGAACAGGCCCTGCCACGAGGTCAGGCCGGCCCGCGGCACCGCCGCCGCGCCCAGGTGATCGACCGTCTGCGGCTTGCGGGCCACGTTACGGGCCTCGACCGCGACGTACTCGGCCGCCGCCCCGTCTCGGAACTGGTCGGTCAGCCCGTACACCTCGTCGCCGACGGCGAACCCGGCCGTCCCGTAGCCCAGTCCGACGACGACCCCCGACACCTCGTGGCCGGGGATGATCGAGCTCCGCCGGTGACCGGCCCGGCAGGTCCACAGGGGCCAGTCGAGCTCGTTGTGGGTAATGCCGCAGGCGACGACCTTGACCAGCACGTCGTTGAGCATGGGGGTGGCATCGGGCACCTCCTCGAAGACAAGCCCGTCGATCCCGGTCGGCTCGTGCAAGCGGATGGCCTTCATCGGGAGTCCCCTTCCGTCTGTTGCTGCGGTTCTGATGGTGTGTTCTCAGTGATCCGACGACACGGGCCCGCCGAATGTCAGGTGCCGAGGACGCCTCACATTCGGGCCGGTGATCTCGTCGAGCAGGTAACGGCAGCTGCGACCGAGGGAGGCAGGCGCGATGACCACCCAGGCGGGACCAGGACACGGAGGGCCCGATCAGACCATGAGCGCGGTCATGAGCGAGCGCCGCCAGCTGATCAACCTCGCCTATCGGCTGCTTGGATCGCTGGCCGAGGCCGAGGACGCCGTCCAGGAGACCTATACCCGCTGGTACGCGATGTCGGCCGGGCAGCGGCAGGCCATCGAGTCACCCGGTGGCTGGCTGACGACGGTCGCCAGCCGCGTCTGCCTTGACCTGCTCGGCTCGGCCCGGGCCAGGCGCGAGCTCTACGTGGGCGAATGGCTGCCCGAGCCGCTGCCGGGGGCGGCGGGGGAGTCGAGCGCGGCCGCCGCCGACCCGGCTGATCGGGTCACCCTCGATGAGTCCGTCAGCATGGCCTTCCTGGTGGTGCTGGAGACGATGACCCCGGCCGAGCGGGTCGCGTTCGTGCTGCACGATGTCTTCCGCTACCCCTTCGCCGAGGTGGCCGAGATCGTCGGCCGGACCCCCGCCGCCTGCCGCCAGCTCGCCTCGTCGGCCCGCCGTCGCATCCGGGCCGCGCACCCCGAGCCCGCGTCCGCTCCCGCCGACAGGTCCGCCGTCGTCAAGGACTTCAAGCAGGCCTGGCAGGCCAATGACATCGGCGCGCTGGTTGCCCTGCTGGACCCGGCCGTGACCGCGATCGCCGACGGCGGCGGCCAGGCCAGCGCCGCCCGCCGCCCGGTCGAGGGCGCCGAGCAGGTCGCCCGCTACCTGGCCGGCATCCTCGCCAGGACTCCCGGCCTGACGATCGCCGAGGCCGCCGTCAACGGCCAGCCCGGCCTGGTCGCCCGGCAGCACGGCACGACCGTCACCGTCTTCGCCTTCGGCCTCACCGGGGCCGGCATCACCCGCATCTGGATCACCAGGAACCCCGCCAAGCTCCGCCCCTGGGGAGTGGCCGGCGGTCCCTGAAGATGAGCTGATCACAGTCTGGACACCTTCGCGCGGGCCGCTGGTCGCCGTCCATGCCCGGCGATAGCCTGTGGAACCGTCGAATTGAGTGCATTTGTGACTATATGAGGAAGACGTGCATGCGCGCTCTCGCTTCTGGTTGTGCGGTTCTGTTCCTCGGTGCCCTGGTGTCGGGCTGCTCGGCCGGCTCGACGGCTGACGTGCCCGCCAGCGCGACGTCGGCCGGTCCGAGCGCGTCGGCCAGCGCGCCGGCGGCATCGGCGACCGCCGTCGCGCAGCGGGGGCTGCTCGGCGTTCTCCCCATCCCGGCCGGCGCCCGGCCGTGGACCGAGAACACGAACGAGCTGATGAGCGCGGACGCCTTCATCAAGGCGTTCTACGTGCAGAGCGCCTGGGCGGAGGAAGAGGGCCTGCTGCCCCGTCGCGGTTTCGTGTCGGGCGTGATCGAAGGGTGGACCAACACGGACGGCACCCAGCAGGAGATCGCCATTTACAAGTTCGCGACCGAGAATGGCGCCCTGAGCCAGTTCGACGGCCTCACCGGCGCGCTCCGCGACAACCCGGCGCCCGCGACAGTGCTAACCGACTCCGCCGACGGCGGCATCGGCACGGTCAGCCCGAAGCTGGATCACCTGGGCAACGCCATCGCCGAGATCGCCGCCCGCAGCGGCGACTATGTGATCGACGTGCATGAGTTCGCGGCCGCCACCCCCGAGCCGGCCGCCGCCAAGGCCCTGCTGCTCAAGCAGTACGACAGCATCGAGCACGCTTAGCGGCCGGCCGGCCGGCGCGCTAGAGCGTCGCCAGATCGTCGGCGACGGTGAAGGGCGCGCCGGTGCACTCGCGGAGCTTGTCGACGTCGCCGTCGGCAGGCATGGCGGTCAGCACCAGCCCGGCGTCGGTCACGTCGAACACCGCCAGGTTGGTGATGATCCGGTCGACCACGCCGGTGCCGGTCAGCGGCAGCGAGCACTCGGCCACGACCTTGGGCGTGCCGTCCTTGGCGACGTGCTCGGTGATCACCACCACCCGGCGGGCGCCGGCCACCAGGTCCATCGCCCCGCCCATGCCCTTCACGACCTTGCCGGGGATCGACCAGTTGGCGAGGTCGCCGCCCGCCGACACCTCCATCGCGCCGAGGACCGCCATCCCGACGTGCCCGCCCCGGATCATCGCGAACGACGTCGCGGAGTCGAAGCAGCTGCCGCCGGGCGCGATCGTGACGGTCTGCTTGCCCGCGTTGATCACGTCCGCGTCCTCCTCGCCCGCAGACGGGAACTCGCCCATCCCGAGCAGGCCGTTCTCGCTGTGCAGGATCACCCGCACACCCGGCGGGAGGTGGTTGGCGACCAGCGTCGGGATGCCGATGCCGAGGTTCACGTACTCGCCGTCGCGCAGGTCGCTCGCCGCGATGGCGGCCATCTCGTCACGGGTCCACATGTCAGGCCTCCTGCGCCGGCGCGGCGGCCGGCTCTCGGACGGTGTGCTTCTCGATCGGCTTCCGGTCCGGGTCCGCCTGCACGATCCGGTGCACGAAGATCCCCGGGGTCATCACCGAGTCGGGCTCGATGTAGCTCCCGTCCGGCAGGATGACCTCGGCCTCGACGATCGTCGTCCGCCCGGACATCGCCGCCAGGGGGTTGAAGTTCTGCGAGGTGTACCGGTACCGCAGGTTGCCCTCGGCGTCGGCGGTGTGCGCGTGCACCAGGCCGATGTCGGCCACGATCGCGCGCTCGAGCACGCAGTGCTTGCCGTCGAACTCGGCCGTGGGCTTGCCCTCGGCCGCGGGGGTGCCGAACCCGGTCGGGGTGTAGAAGGCCGGGATGCCCGCCCCGCCGGCCCGCAGCCGCTCCGCCAGCGTGCCCTGCGGGGTGAGGTCGACCTCGATCTCGCCGTCCAGGTACTGCCGGGCGAACAGCTTGTTCTCGCCCACGTAGGACGCGATCACGCGGCGGACCTGCTTGGACTCGAGCAGGATGCCGAGCCCGAACCCGTCCGTCCCCATGTTGTTGGAGACGATCGTCAGGTCGCGCGCGCCGGTGTCGCGCAGCGCGTCGATCAGCCCGAACGGGTTCCCCGACAGGCCGAAGCCGCCGACGGCGATCGTCATCCCGTCTTTCACGACGTCCTGCAGCGCCTCGCGGGCGCTCGCCCTGAGCTTCGTCATCTCGGTTCCTTCATCATCAAAATATAAAGTCAAAAGCATCGTATGGAACGGACCGTTGCTCCGCCTTGCCGGTCGGTTCCTCGTGACCGGGATCACCTCACCGACGGCGCGAAGACACGGTCCGTTCGACCTGCTCATGATCTTGATCTTGAACTGCGGGGGAAGACAGCGGCGGGGAGAGATCAGACACTAAGCCTGAATCGATCGTTAACTTGAAACGTTCGCCTTTAGGGGAGTAGGTTTGCCGTTATGACCGCGACACCGGACCTGACCGCAGCAGACGAGCTGCGCGGGGCCGGGCTGCGGGTGACGGCCGTCCGCGTCGCGCTGCTCGAGGCGGTGCGCCACGGCGACCACCTCGGGGTCGAGGCGCTCGCCGCCGCCGTGCGCGAGCGGGTCGGCCACGTCTCCCTGCAGGCCGTGTACGAGGCGCTGAACGCGCTCGCCGCGACCGGGCTGGTGCGCCGCATCCAGCCGGCCGGCAGCCCGGCCCGGTTCGAGGGCCGCATCGGCGACAACCACCACCACGTGATCTGCCGGGCGTGCGGTGCGGTCGCCGACGTTGACTGCGCGGTCGGCGAGGCACCCTGCCTGACCGCGTCCGACGACCATGGCTTCGAGATCGATGAGGCCGAGGTCATCTACTGGGGCCTGTGCCCCGACTGTTCCACTGCCCGCAGTTCGTGGGCGCCGTGACAACGACTAGTCCGGAAGGAATTTCATGGCCGAGAATCACGACCCAATCATCGCCGACGGCGAGACCCCTGAGGTTGCAGAGGTAACCGGAGGCGCGAGCGCGGAGGGGTGCCCGGTCGTTCACGGCCGCGTCGACCCCACCCTGGGCGACGCCAACCGCGAGTGGTGGCCGAATCGCCTCAACCTGAAGATCCTGGCCAAGAACCCGGTCGAGACCGACCCATACCACGGCGAGCTGGACTACCGCGAGGCGTTCTCGACCCTCGACCTGGCGGCCGTGAAGGCCGACATCGCGGCCGTGCTGACCGACTCCAAGCCGTGGTGGCCGGCCGACTTCGGCAGCTACGCGGGCCTGTTCATCCGGATGGCGTGGCACGCGGCGGGCACCTACCGCCTCGGCGACGGCCGCGGCGGGGCCGGCGCGGGCCAGCAGCGCTTCGCGCCGCTGAACAGCTGGCCGGACAACGTCAACCTGGACAAGTCGCGGCGGCTGCTGTGGCCGGTCAAGAAGAAGTACGGCCAGAAGCTGTCCTGGGCCGACCTCATCGTGCTGGCCGGCAACGTGGCCCTGGAGTCGGGCGGCTTCCCGACGTTCGGCTTCGCCGGCGGCCGGGTCGACGTCTACGAGCCCGACGCGGACGTGTACTGGGGCTCGGAGACCGAGTGGCTCGGCACCGACCGCTGGGACGACGGGCGCGACGAGCTCGAGAACCCGCTCGGCGCGGACACCATGGGCCTCATCTACGTCAACCCCGAGGGCCCGAACGCGAGCGGCGACTTCCTGGCGGCGGCCCGGCACATCCGCGAGACGTTCGGCCGGATGGCGATGAACGACGAGGAGACCGTGGCGCTGATCGCCGGCGGGCACACCTTCGGCAAGACCCACGGCGCCGGCGCGGCCGAGACCGTCGGGCCCGACCCGGAGGCGGCGCCGCTGGAGGACCAGGGCCTCGGCTGGAAGACCGACTACGGCACCGGCGTCGGCGCCGACGCGATCACCAGCGGGATCGAGGTCACCTGGACCTACCACCCGACCCGGTGGGACAACGAGTTCTTCCACATCCTGTTCGGCTACGAGTGGGAGCAGTTCACCTCGGCCGCGGGCGCCAAGCAGTGGCGGCCCAAGGACGGCGGCGGGGCCGGCCTGGTGCCGGACGCGTTCGGCGACGGCAAGCGCGAGCCGCGGATGCTCACCACCGACCTGTCGCTGCGCTACGACCCGATCTACGAGCCGATCTCCCGTCGGTTCAAGGACGACCAGGCCGCCTTCACCGACGCGTTCGCGCGCGCCTGGTTCAAGCTGACCCACCGCGACATGGGCCCGCGGGCGCGCTACCTCGGCGCCGAGGTCCCGACCGAGGTCCTGATCTGGCAGGACCCGGTCCCGGCGGTGGAGCACGAGCTGGTCAGCAGCGACGAGATCGCCGCCCTCAAGCGCGAGATCCTCGCCTCCGGCCTCACCGTGCCGCAGCTGGTCTCGACCGCGTGGGCGTCGGCCTCGACGTTCCGCGGCAGCGACAAGCGCGGCGGCGCCAACGGCGCGCGGATCCGGCTCGAGCCGCAGAGCGGCTGGACGGTCAACAACCCGGACCAGCTCGCCTCGGCGCTGCGGACGCTGGAGGGCATCCAGTCGTCGTTCAACGCGAGCGCGGCCGGCGGGCGGAAGATCTCCCTGGCCGATCTGATCGTGCTGGCGGGGAACGCCGGGGTGGAGAAGGCCGCCGCCGATGCCGGCTTCACGGTCGAGGTGCCGTTCACGCCGGGCCGCACCGACGCGACGGCCGAGCAGACCGACGCCGAGTCCTTCTCCTACCTGGAGCCGAAGGCGGACGCCTTCCGCAACTACCTGGGCAAGGGGCTCCGGCTGCCGGCCGAGTACCACCTGATCGACCGGGCCAACCTGCTGACGCTGACCGCGCCGCAGACCACGGTCCTGGTCGGCGGGCTGCGGGTGCTCGGCGCGAACTACGACGGGTCGAGCCACGGCGTGTTCACCGACGCGCCGGGCACGCTGACCAACGACTTCTTCGTCAACCTGCTCGACGACGACATCGCCTGGACGCGGACCTCGGAGGACGCCGCGGCGTTCGAGGGTCGCACCGCCGACGGCGCCGTCCGGTGGACCGGCAGCCGGGTCGACCTCCTGTTCGGGTCGAACTCCGAGCTCCGGGCGCTGGCCGAGGTGTACGCGGGCGACGACGCGAAGGAGAAGTTCGTGGCCGACTTCGTGGCCGCCTGGTCCAAGGTGATGGACCTCGACCGGTTCGACGTGGCCTAGCCGTCACCGTCGTCTGACTGAAAACGTTCAGGCCGGCCCGCGCGGGCCGGCCTGAACGTTTTTTACGAGGCCAGGCCAGTCGGGGTGAAGGCCGCGTCGCGCATGTAGCTGATCACGGCCTCCTCGGGGATGCGATAGGACCGGCCGACCCGGATCGCCTCCAGCTCCCCGGTCCGCACCAGGCGGTAGGCCGACATCTTGGAGATGCGCATCATCAGCGCCAGTTCGTAGATGGTCAGGAACTTCACGTCGTTCCAGGCAGCGCCGGTCATGGGATTGCCTTTCGGCCGAGGGGGGCTTGTGCATCCAGTAGTGAAAACATTCCTGCAATTTGCAGCGCAAGACATCCGTCAGCTGACTGATTAGCAATGCCCGCGCCGCCGTTCCTGCGGAGCCCCGGTTCGGGGGTAGGGTTTAAGTGACATGACATCTGTTGGCCGGGCGGAACAGTCGCCCCCGGGGGCCGCCGCGGGGGCCCGCCGGGCGGGCGCCGCCTGGTCGGCCGCCTGCTGGGCCGGTATCGCGCTGTTCGCCCTGGTCACCGACGCGGCGACCAAGAACTGGGCGCTGTCCGCACTGCGCCACGGGCACCAGATCACCGCGCCCGGCGGGATCATCCGGCTGCAGCTGGTCGCCAACCGCGGCGCGGCCTTCGGCATCGGCTCGGGCCACGAGACGATTGTCGCGGTGGTGAGCCTGGTGCTGGTCATCGCGCTCGGGGTCTGGGCCGTGCGCGCCTCCACCGCGGCCGAGCGGATCGGGGCCTGGCTCGCGGTCGGCGGCGGGCTCGGCAATCTGCTCGACCGCGTGATCCGCCCGCCGGGCGGGCTGCACGGAGCGGTGACCGACTGGATTCACGTTTCCTTCTACGGGCCCACCTTCAACCTGGCCGACGTCTGGCTCCGCGGCGGTCTGCTCATCGCGGTCATCGGGTGGCTGTGGAGCCGGCGGACAGGCCCGCCGAGCCGGCGAACTGACGAGCCGGCGAACTGACGAATGAGACTGACGATGACGAGAGGACTTGCCTCATGCAGGTAGGCGTTCACTTCATGAACTTCACGCTGCCGGGCGGCCCGGCCGGGCTGCGGTCGGCGATCGGCGACACGGCGGTCGCGGCCGAGGAGGCGGGCTGCACCGTCTTCACCGCGATGGACCACTGGTTCCAGATGGAGCACTTCGCGGACGCGCACGACCCGATGCTCGAGGGCTACTCGGTGCTGAGCTTCGTCGCCGCCAAGACCGAGCGGCTGCGGCTCGGCCTGCTCGTCACCGGCGTCACCTACCGGCACCCCGGCCTGCTGGCCAAGACCGTCACCACCCTCGACGTGCTGTCGGGCGGCCGGGCGATGCTCGGGATCGGGGCCGCCTGGTACGAGCGCGAGCACCTCGCCCTCGGCGTTCCCTACCCGCCGGTGGCGGAGCGGTTCGAGCGGCTCGAGGAGACCCTCCAGATCTGCGAGCAGATGTGGAGTGACGACGAGGGCCCCTACAACGGCAAGCACTACCAGCTCGCGGAGACGATCTGCGTCCCGCGCCCGCTCCAGACGCCGCGCCCGCCGATCCTGATCGGCGGCGGCGGCGAGAAGAAGACCCTGCGGCTGGTCGCGCAGTACGCCGACGCGTGCAACCTGTTCGCCACCACCCCGGGGGAGATCAAGCGCAAGCTCGACATCCTGCGCGGGCACTGCGACGCGGTCGGCCGCGACTACGACGGCATCGCCAAGACGATCATCGGCCGGGTCGATCCCGAGGGCGACGTCAGCCCGTTCCTGTCCGCCATGGAGGAGTACGCCGCCCTCGGCGTCAGCCTGGTCGAGATCGCGCCGACGATGCCCGATCCGGCCCGGTTCGTTACCCTGCTCGGCGAGACGGTGGTCCGGCCGCTGGCGTCGATCGGCTGATCGCCGCGCGCCCGGTAGCGGGGCCGCGTTCCGTCCTCAGACGGGGGAGGGACGCGGCTTCCGCGCGCCGGCCGCCATCCCCGAGCGGATGGTCCGCCGGGCCTCGTCGGCCGGCAGTCCGGCCCGGGCGGCCGCGGCGGCCAGGCCGGTCATGACCGGCAGCGGCGGGATCAGCCCGGCCGCGACCAGCTGGCCGAGGCTGAAGGCGGCCCGGTTGAGCGTGTGGTTCCTGGTGCCGACCGGCGCCTCGGCGACCCGACGGGTCTCCTCGCGAAAGGCGGCCAGGGCGTAGGCCCGGCCCTGCGCCCGGTCGAGGACCGGCAGCGGCCGGATGAGGTCCGGCAGCGCGGGCTCCTCGCGGACCAGCCGCGCGAGCCAGTCCGGCAGCGGTAGCGCCAGCGGCAGGGAGTCCCCCCGGGCGGTGTACCGGCGTCCGTCGATCACGCTGCCGTCCCCCACCACGTAGCCGCCGTCGGCGCGGACATCGATAAGCGGCCCGAGCCGCCCGGCCGAGTTCCGCACGGGGGACTGCGGGGCGGTGAAGTACAGGTGGCTTCCCCCCGACGGCGTGTCGACCGTGTAGGTGCCCGCCGGGTAGCGCTGACCGTGCGCGTGGCACAGCCGTTCGAGGGCGTCCGCGCCGGAAGCGGGGCCGTCAAGTCCCCGCTGCCCGGCGGGTTCGTCGCGTCCCTCGCTTTGGCCGCGGGCGATGTCCAGGTCGATGACGACGAGGCCGGACGGGCCGCAGGCGATGCCGATGTTGTAGGGCCGGCGCGCCCACCAGGCGCGGATGCGGGCCGGGTCGGTGGTGGCGAGGTCTTGCCAGTTGTCCCGCAGGGCGGGGCGCTTCGAGCCGGGCGCGCACGGGAAGACGTGCCATCCCGCGTCGGCCGCCGCGAGCGCGGACCACAGCGGCCCCGGATCGGCGCGACCCACGCCAGAGACCTTCACACCGGATGTCATTCCCTCGAACAGAGCTCTGGTAACTGCCATCCGGTAACACGTTCGGTGGAACTGATGGTGGTACGCGTGCGATTACGGGGGCTGACTTGTGTATCTCTATTGTTTGTCGATGTTTTACCGTGGTGTCCCTAGGCGGAGTAAGCGGGTAATCGTACCGTCAGTGGCGCAGAGAGCACTCCACGCCCATGGTCAGTCACTGACCGTCTCCAGGAGGTACGTGTGCCTAGATTCGGCATGCGCAGGTTCCCGTCCGCCCTCGCCGCCCTCATCCTCGCCGTCGCCGGCTGCCTCGGCGTCACCGCCCTGCCGGCCCGCGCCGCCAGCGACTTCTCCCTCGTGACCCTGCCCGACCAGGGCGAGAACGCCATCTACAGCTTCGTCAACTCGGCCACCAGCTCGGTCAACGTGACCATCTACGAGCTGAACGACACGACGCTGGTCAACGACCTGGTCGCCAGGGAGAAGGCCGGGGTGGACGTCCGGGTGATCCTGGACCAGGCCGAGAAGTCGTACAACACGGCCGCCTACAACGCGCTGACCGCCGGCGGCGTGGGCGTGGTCTGGTCCTCGACCGCCTTCACCTACACCCACCAGAAGACGATCACCGTCAACGACGACGAGTCCTACATCAGCACCGGCAACTTCGACACGACCTACTACGCCACCTCCCGTGACTACGGGGTCTTCGACACCGACGCCAACGACGTGGCCGCGATCGTGGCCGTTTTCAACGCCGACTACGCGCACACCTCGATCACGCCGTCGGACGGCGACGACCTGGTCTGGTCGCCGACCGACTCGCAGACCCAGCTGCTCGCGCTGATCAACGGGGCGACCAAGAGCCTCGACATCGAGGCCGAGGAGTTCAGCGACACCAACGTCGTGGACGCGCTGGTCGCGGCGGAAAAGCGCGGCGTGACCGTGCGCATGGTGCTGGAAGACCCGTCGGACTACTCGTCGGAGGTCAGCGACATCGAGGCGGCCGGCGCCCAGGTGACCGGCTACTCGTCGTCGACCGGCTTCTACGTGCACGCGAAGACGATCATCGCCGACTACGGAGCGGCCGATCAGAAGGCCTTCGCCGGCTCGGAGAACCTGACCGGCAACTCGCTCAACGACAACCGCGAGCTCGGGCTGATCGTCTCCGATACCGGCGTGGTGGACGGGCTGGAGACCACGTTCGACGAGGACTTCACCGGTTCCTCGACCGGCAAGGTGTCCATCATCGGGCCGGGATCGCTGACCACGGCCGTCGGCGGCAGCGTCGACTACCAGGTTCAGGCCGACGACACCTGCACCGGGTCGCTGTCCTACACGGCCAGCGGGCTGCCGAAGGGCCTGTCGATTAGCTCCTCGACCGGCGTGATCTCCGGCACCGCGAGCACCGCGGGCAGCTACACCGTGACCTTGACCGGCACCGATTCCACCGGTCCGTCCGGCTCGGCCACGTTCACCTGGACGGTCGGCTCCGGTGCCGCCAACACGGTGACGGTGACGAGCCCGGGCAGCCAGTCCTGGACGGTCGGCACCGCGATGAGCCTGCAGATAGCGGCGTCGGACTCCGCGTCCGGGCAGACGCTCAGCTACAGCGCGACCGGGCTGCCGGCGGGCCTGTCGATCGGCTCGACCACGGGCCTGATCTCGGGCACGCCGACCACCGCGGGCAGCGGCACGGTGACGGTCACCGCGACCGACACGACCGGCGCGTCGGGGTCGGCTTCGTTCGCGTTCACGATCAGCTCGGCCGGCGGCTCTGGCTGCGGCGCGCAGCAGCTCCTGGTCAACGGCGGCTTCGAAACCGGGTCCATCTCGCCCTGGACGGCCTCGTCGGGCGTCCTCGCCAGCAGCACCAGCGCGCATCCGGCCCAGGCCGGGAGCTACCTGGCCTGGCTCGACGGCTACAGCAAGACCCACGTGGACACGCTCGCGCAGAAGGTCGCGATCCCCGCCACCTGCGTGAGCGCGAGCTTCACCTACTGGGTCGAAGTCACCTCGACCGTCACCAACACCACCGAGCAGGCCGAGAACACCCTGGTCCTGCAGATCCTGAACTCCTCAGGCACGGTCGAGTCGAGCACCACGGTGGCGACCGCCGCCAGCAACGGCAGCAGCTACGTGGAGTACTCCGCGAACCTGGCCCCCTACATCGGCCAGACGATCACGATCAAGTTCACCGCGACCGAAGTCGCCGGCGGGAACACCCAGTTCCTGGACGACAGCAACGCGCTGAACGTCAGCTGAGCCCGGACCCGCTGCCCCGGGCCGGCCGTCGCGGCCGGCCCGGGGCCGCAGGCCGGGCTCTCCGGCCTAGAACGGGCCGAACCCCTCCGGCATCGGGGTGCTGTCGAGCGTGATCAGCGGCAGCGGGCCGGCCAGCTGATCGGGCGCGGCCGGAATGTAGGCGAAGTTCCTCGCCCGGGCGCCGCCGTCGACGACCAGATCGATGCCGGTGATCAGCCGGGCGTAGTCGGAGCAGAGCCAGGCGATCGCGTGGCCGATGTCGGTCGGCGTGCCGGTGCTGCCCATCGGGACCATCGGCGCCCGCGGCCCGGAGAACCGGGTCGGCCGCCGCCACTCCTCGTCGCCGGCCGGGCCGCCGAGCCCGCCGCCGGGCGGGCCGGACAGCACCCCGCCCGGCCCGAGGCCCTGGGCGGCGCGCCCGGCCAGCAGTTCGGGGTTGTCCGGGTTCGGCGCGGTCGGCGTGTAGCTGTTGACCCGGATGCCGTACGGCGCGAGGTCCATCGCGGCGGCCCGCACGAAGTTGTTCACGCCGCCCTTGTGGAACGCGTACGCGCAGACGCCCGCGGTCCCCGACCAGCCGTTGGACGAGGACACGCAGACAATCGAGCCCTTGATGCCGCGCTCGGCCATCGCGCGCCCGACGTACTTGGTGTTGAGGAAGGTGCCCATCGCCGAGACGATCACGGCCCGCTGGAACGCCTCCGCCGTCTCGTCGAGCACGCCGCGGCCGCCGAGCAGCGCCGCGTTGTTGACCAGGATGTCGATCCGGCCCCACTTCGCCAGCACGTCGTTGACGTAGCCGATGACGGTGGCCTCGTCGGTGACGTCGCCGGGGGCGGCCATGGCCTCGCCGCCGTTCCGCTCGATCCGGGCCATGCAGGCGTCGATCGACTCCTTGGACACGTCGTTGCACGCGACCTTGGCGCCGTACCTGGCCAGCGCCAGCGCCACGCCGCTGCCGATGTTCGGCCCGACGCCGGTGACGAGCGCGACCTTGCCTTCGAGGGATACCTCCACCGTTGCGTGCTCCCTTTCTCCTGCGGTCAGCGGTGCCCGGACGGCCGGGCCCTGCTGATTATGTGGTGGCCCAGACGACAAAACAATCGGCCCGAGGGACAGAAGATGCCGGTCACCGGCTGGGGCATCCGCAAACGGGCCCGCCGTTAGCCGTGGGCGCCGGACGGACTGGGTAATGACTCCAGCGTGATCAGCTATGACGTGGTACTTCGGGGCGGGCGGGTCATCGACCCGGAATCGGGTCTGGACCAGGTGTGCGACGTCGCCATCGCGGGCGACCGGGTGGCGGCGGTGGGCATCGGCCTGGCGCCTGGCCGGCGGGAGGCCGACGTCGCCGGCCAGGTGGTCACGGCGGGGTTCGTCGACCTGCACAGTCACGCGCATGACCTGGGCAGCGCTCGGCTTCAGGTGGCGGGCGGGGTCACGACGGCGCTGGAGCTCGAGGCGGGCGTCACCCCGGTGGCGGCCGCCTACGCGGCCGCGGCCGCGATGGGTCGGCCGTTGAACTACGGGTTCGCCGCTTCCTGGACGATGGCCAGGATGGCCGTGCTCTCCGGCGTCGCGCCCGACGGCGCCGTTGGGTCACTGTTCGCCAACCTCGCGGACCCGCGGTGGCAGCGCGCCGCTTCGCCGGGCGAAATCGACCGCGTCCTGAGCATCCTGGCGGCCGATGTCGCCGACGGGGCGCTGGGGATCGGCCTGCTGCTCGGGTACGCGCCCGGCACCGCGCCCGAGGAGTACGTGCGGGTCGCCGCGCTCGCCGCGGCCGGCCGGGTGCCCACCTTCACCCACGCGCGGGACCTCATCGAATTCACCCCTGACGGGCCCGTTGACGGCGCCGAGGAGATCGTCCGCGCGGCGGGCGAGACCGGTGCCCACATGCACTACTGCCACGTCAACAGCACCACCCTGCGGCACGCCGATCGGGTCCTCGCGCTGGTCGAGCGGGCGCAGCGGGCAGGGGCCCGGGTGAGTACCGAGGCGTACCCGTACGGCGCGGGCATGACCGGGATCGGCGCGGCCTTCCTGGCACCGGAACGGCTCGCCGACCGAGGATTGACGCCGACGTCCATCATCTACGCGCCGACCGGCGAGGAGGTCTCGAGCGCGGCCCGGCTCACCGAGCTGCGCGCCGCTGACCCCGGGGGACTGGCCATCATCAGGCAGCTGGACGACGGCGATCCGGCCGACAGGTCGGTGCTGCTGCGATACCTGACCTTCCCCGGCTCCGTCATCGCCAGCGACGCGATGCCGCTGACCTGGATCGGAGCCGCTCCCGAGCCGACCGCGTGGCCGCTGCCGCCCGCTGCGGTCACGCATCCGAGGACGGCCGGGACGTACGCGCGCTCGATCCGCGCGCTCACCCGGGACGGCGGGCTTGCCCTGTCCGAAGTCCTGGCCAAGTGCAGCCTGCAGCCGGCGACGCTCCTGCAGGACCGGGTGCCGGCGATGCGGCGCAAGGGGCGGGTGAGCGAGGGCAGCGACGCCGACCTCGTGGTGTTCGACCCCGAGACCATCAGCGACCAGGCCACCTACTCCGACACCACCCGGCCGTCGTCCGGCATCCGGCACGTGCTCGTGAACGGCACCTTCGTCGTCCGCGACGGCCGGCTGGACCCCGACGCCCAGCCGGGTCGGCCGGTCCGGGCCTGACGGACCCGGGGCCGCGCACGCCCGTCAGCAGGCCGCCGCGGCGGCCGTGACCACATGCCGGAGCAGCAGGGCGGTGGTGACCGGGCCCACGCCGCCCGGGACCGGGGTCAGCGCCACGCCGTCGATTGCGGCGACGGCCGTGTCCACGTCGCCCGCGAGGCCGCCGTCGGGGGTGGCATTGGTGCCGACGTCGATGACCGTGGTGCCGGGGGAGACGTGATCGGGGCCGATCAGATCGGCGCGGCCGACGGCCGCGACCAGCACGTCGGCCTGGCGGGTGATCGCGGCGAGGTCAGCGGTCCGCGAATGGCAGATGGTGACGGTGGCGTGCCGGTCGAGCAGCAGGTGGGCGACCGGCTTGCCGACGACCACGGAGCGGCCCACCACCACCGCGTGTCTGCCGCGAAGCTCGACCTGGTAGTGATCGAGCAGGGCGAGCACCGCCTCGGCGGTGGCCGGGGCGAAGGCAGGCAGGCCGGCCACCAGCCTGCCCAGCGACTCCGGGCTGGCCCCGTCGACGTCCTTGGCCGGCGGGATCGCGGCCGCCAGGCCGGCTAGGTTCGCGCCGCCAGGGAGCGGGGTCTGCAGGAGGATGCCGTGCACCTCGGGGTCGTCGGCGAGCTGGGCCAGCATGGCGGCGATGCCGCTCGCGGTGGTTGTGCGCGACACGTCGCAGGCGATGCCTTCCCTCGCCGCGGCGTTGGCGATCGAGCGGACGTAGGCGGCGCTGCCGCCGTCGTCGTTGGCGGTGACCACCGCGAGCCGGGGCTGGCTGCCCGCCTTGGCGAGCTCGGCCGCCTCGGCGGCGGCCGCGGCGCGGATCGTCTTCGCCAGCTCGCGGCCGGACAGCTCCATGGTCACCGTGAGATCTCCTCACGGACGGCGGTGACCACCCGGTCGGCCCGGTCGGCCACCCCGTCGGCGAGGTCGGCGATCGCCTTCAGTTCCGTCGCAAGATCCTCGTCCCTGATCGCCGACAGGTTCGCCTCGATGTTCACCCGGGCGG
>Ga0335072_10005401_pt1 | contig 18822 bp, 20 predicted proteins | sample Lox_Sample_21_FD_206725 | JGI IMG/M metagenome (GOLD analysis project Ga0335072, IMG submission 206725) | Soil microbial communities from Loxahatchee National Wildlife Refuge, Florida, United States - Lox_Sample_2.1 | ecosystem: Environmental > Terrestrial > Soil > Wetlands | place: USA... | reverse complement strand
CGTCGATCCTGGTCGGCGTCCTCTGGGGCGCCCTGTCGAACATGACCGGCATGCTGCTGCGCTCCCGCGAGGCGATCATCGGCGTCTACACGTTCTTCATGCTGCCGCTGATGTTCCTGTCCTCGGCCTTCATCCAGCCGGCCTTCATGCCCGGCTGGATGCAGGCCATCGCCTCCCGCAACCCGCTCAACTGGGAGGTCCAGATCGGCCGGGACGCCCTCGCGGCCGGCACCGACTGGTCCGCGGTGGCGGTCCGCTCCGGCGGCCTCCTCGTCCTGGCCGTGCTCGCGGTGGCCATCTCGGTCACCACCTTCCGCTCCTACGCCAAGAACGTCTAACCAATCCATCAACCAGTTCAACTCCAAGCGCACCAGCCACATCGATCTCATCAGGCTCAAACGCGTGATCGAGGCGCCGCCGTCCCTTGCTTCACGGACGGTGGCGCCTCGGCCCGCCACCCCGGGTCACCGTTTTCCGTGCACTCATCCGGCCCAGACGGTGCGCAGGGGAGAGGGCGGAGTTAGCCTGAGTGAAGGTCCGAGTGTTTGCCTGAAGCCAGGTGCTATCCCGACGGGAGCCTCCGATGGGCGATGAGCCAGTGGAGCACGACCCCGGGGACGGCGAGGCGGCCCGCCGCGAGGACAGCACGGCGTCCGAGGATGCCACGCTGCGGCGGCTCGCCCTCGATCCCGCGATCCCGCGCGGCGCGCGCGAGCTGCTGAGAGCGCGCGGCGAGGAGCTGGCCCTGGCCGGCCCGGCCGGCCGTCGCCGCCTTCTCCTGGCGGAGGGGGAGCGGCGCGAGTCGACGCTCTCCAACGCGGCCGCCGGCCTGACCGCCGCCCTGTTCGTCGCGGTCGTCGGAGCGACCCCGTGGGCGCTCGGGGTGCTGGTCTTCCAGCAGCCGGTGGCCTGGCAGTCGGCCGCCGGGCGCTACGGGCTGGTGCTGGCCGAGCTGATCATCGCGGTGACCGCGATCGCCTTCGGCACCCGGGTCGCCCGCTCCGGGGAGTCCCGCGTCGAGGACGAGGCCGCCAGCGCCGCGCGGACCTACCACGGCCGCTACCTCACCAACGCCGACCTGGACGCTCCCGCCCGGATCCTGCTGCGCCGCGCTCAGGACGCGGTCCACGCGATCAACTCGGCCGAGATCGTCCGCGCCGACCTGCTCGACGAGCCCGCCACCAGCGTGCTCCTGGCCGAGCAGGAGTGGCAGATCGCGCTCGCGGTGCGTGAGCAGTCCCGGCTCCGCGCGCTCCGTTCCGGCCTGGCCGAGCCGCGGCCAGGGTCGCGCGCGGCCGCGCTGCTGGCCGACCACCGGCGGGTCGCCCGGGCGGCCGGGCAGAGCACCGCCGACCGGGTCGCGGCCCTCGAACGCTACGCGGCCGAGGTCCACGGGGCCGACGCCGCCTACCGCGACTGGCGCCAGCACGCGGCCATCGCCGAGCTCACCGACGCGCACCTCGACCTGCTCGCCCGCACCGCCGCCGACGCCCACAGCATCACCGAGCTCGACGCCCTCACCGAGCGCGCCCGCGCTCTCCGCCGTTCCTTCACGGAACCCCGGGACTAACCGGTCAGGCGCTGACCACGTGACGCAACGGACGATGCGCCCTGGCGACCTTAGGTGATGACGGCCGGGGCCACGTTGACGCCGGCCGCCAGTGCGCCGGCGTGCAGGCGGCGATCCCAGACGGCGATGATCAGGTCCGGCTCGCCGATGGCGAGCGCGCTCGCCAGGTGCACGGCGTCGGCGCCCCGCAGCGAATGCCTGCTGGTGAGCTCGCCTGCGTGCCGCTCGACGGCCGGGGTCAGCTCAACCGGGCGGGTCGCGGCCCAGAACTCCTCCCAGGCCTGCTCGGCGGCGCGGAGGTCGTCGTCGCCGAGGTCGTGATCGCGCGCGGCGGCCGCGAGCGCCGCGCGGACCTCCGGGTTGGCCAGCCGGCTCGCCAGGGCAGCGTCGCAACCGTCCCACAACTGCGCGGCCAGGCTGCTTCCCGCCTCCTCAATGACGAGCTTGACGAGCGCGCTTGAGTCGAAGTAGACGAGCGCCATGTGGTCAGCGTCGCTGGTCGCTGATGACGTCGGACACGGGCCGTCGGGCGGTTGGGCGTGCACGTCCGGCGGCCGTCGGCCGTGGCACGGACACATCCCGGCCGATCACTCCCTCGGCCGCCAGTCGCTGCAGCGTGCCGGTCGCCGACATGCCAAGGAGCCTCGCCACCGGAATGCCGCGGTCGGTCACGACGACCTCATCGCCGCTGCGCACCCGGTCCAGCCATTCGCTGAGGTGCGCCCGCAGCTCGGTCACGGGAACGTCCATGGCGGTAGTGTACATTAGTGGTGTCATCAATCTGTACAGTTTGAGCCAGAGCGCAGCTCAGGCGCAATGTGACAGCCGGGTCCAAGGGGAGGGCGGGTTGTCGTCGCGGGGCAGCCACAGCAGCGGCTGCAGGCGCTCGAGACCGCGCGGGAAGCCGCCTTCCCAGGGGAACCGGCTGGCGGCGTCCGACCACACGACCTGCAGGTACGGCACCCGGACCATGCCGTAGAACGAGTCGGAGACGGTCATCAGCCGCGTCTTTCGCCAGCTCAGGTCGACCGGGCGGAACGCAATCGGCGTCGGGCAGACGTCGTCGAGGACCGTCTCCGGGGTGATCTCCACGCCGTCGGCCGCCCGCGCGCCGATCGCGTTGATGATCGACGCGGCGTCCTCCACCGGCAGGCCGCACAGGATCAGCTCCGGCACCTGGCAGGTGAGCCACATGCCGATGCTGTACGCCCACGGCGGCGCCTTGCGGTCGGCCCGGCTGCCGGAGACGGCCCAGCCGTACTCGCCGACGGTCGCGGCGACCCAGTTCAGGTGGTCCACCACGCCGGGATCAGGTCCGGCGGCGTCCTTGACGTGGTCGGGGCATTCGGTGCGGTTCCTGCGGGCGGACAGGCGCTTCGGAAGGTTCATGCCAGACACGCTACGCCGGGGGTCCGACATTCCGGCCGACGACAGGAAACCCCTCGTCAGATCCGTAATCCGTTCGTTAGATCGGTGTCAGAGAACCGGGTCAGCGAGGCCCGCCGCGTTCGAATCGCCAAGCCCGGCGCGGTCGGGCTCGGGGTCGTCGATCCCGGCGTCGTCGAGGCCGCTGACGCCGAGCCCGGCGGGCTCGCGGCCGGCCCCCGCGATGTCATCGGCCCGGATCGTCCAGATCTCACGCGGGATCAGCGTCAGCGCCGAGGCGACCACGATCACCGCCGCCGCGGCGAACTGCGTGGTCGACACGCCGATCGCGGCCGCCAGCGGGCCGGCCAGCAGGGCGCCGAGCGGCATCGCCGACATCGACCCGAGCGCGTCGTAGGACGAGACCCGGGCCAGCTTGTCCGACGGGATGCGGGTGGCCATCTGCACCGTCCACTGCACCATCATCACCTCGATGAGGGTCCCCAGCGCGAACGCGCACAGGCAGATCACCGGCAGCGGCAGGACCAGCGCGAGCGCGAGCGGCGTGAGGGCGATGGCGGCGCCCGACCCGACCACGAACAGCATCGGCTTGCGCGGTGTGTACCGCAGCGACACCAGGCCGCCGGCCACCAGGCCGAGCGCGTCGGCGGCGGTGATCGCCCCCCATGCGGCCGGCCCGCCGAGATGGGTTCTGGCCACCACCGGGCCGAGCACCAGGAACGCGCCGTTGAACGCCATCATGACCAGGGCGTACTGGATCACGGTGGCCCACAGCCAGGTATGGCTGCGGAACTCGGTCCACCCCTCGCGCAGCTCCGTGATCATCCCCGCGCCCTTAGCCGCGGCGAGCCGCAGGTTCCCGTTTCCCCTGAGCGACAGCAGCAGCGGGATCGTGCCCGTCATGCCGATCGCGCACAAGGTCAGCGCCCACCCGGGGCCGAGCACCGCGACCACCAGCCCGGCCGACGCCGCGCCGGTCATCTGCCCGGTGTTCATCGCCAGCCGGCTGATCGAGCTGCCCTCCTGCAGCAGCGCGTCCGGCACGATCTGGGGGAGCAGCGCCTGCGAGGCGGGGTAGAACATGGCCGCCCCGATCCCGTTGAGCGCCTCCAGGCCGATCATCGTCCCCAGGGCCGGGTGGCCGGTCAGCACCAGCAGGCCGAACGTGCCCTCGCCGGCGATGACGGCGACGTTCCCGGCGATGATCACCCACTGCGGCCGCAGCCGGTCGGCGAACACCCCGCTGACCAGGGTGAATACCAGCATCGGTGCGACCTGGGCGGCCAGCACGTAGGAAAGGTCGGCCGTGGACCCGGTGAGGTTGAGCACCGCGAACGAGACGCCGACCATCGAGAACCCGTTGGAGAACGGCGCCAGCAGCCGGTCGACGAGCAGGATGCGGAAGTCGCGGATGGCGAGCACCGGGTACCGCCGCGCAGGCGCACGCCACGACATGACAGGGTCCGTTCTCCGTCAGATGGGAACCTCCACGTTACGTGGGTACCCCGTGAACCAGCAATTTCTTTTGCCCGAGGCCGATTACTCCGCAGTTTCGTCGGGAGGATCGCCCTCTGGCGCGTCAGTGCTTTCGTCCGGCCCTGGCGCGGCCGCGTCCGGTGACTGGGCGGCCTGCTCCGGCGGGGAGATGCCCAGCCGGCGCTCGATCCCGGCCAGCCGCCGTTCGAGCGCCGCCATCGTCTCGCCGATCGTCGCCAGCGTCTCCCGGAACTCGCTGACCACCTCGGGGCGGACGCGGACGACGGCCCTCGGCGCCAGCCGGAAGCCCGCGGCGGCCGCCTGCGGCCCGCCCGTCAGCCACTCCACCGTCGCCTGCTCGTCCGGCCCCGGCTCGTTCGACTCGGCCAGCGCGAGCATCAGCACCTGCTCCCTGACGGCCGGCAGCGGGGCGGCCGCGGCCAGGATCTGGGCGCCCGCCCCGTGACCCTCGTGGAGCAGGCCGAGCAGGATGTGCTCGGTGCCGATGTACTCCTTCTTCAGCGCGAGCGCCTCGCGCAGCGACAGCTCGAGAACCTTCTTGGCCGGCGGGGTGAACGGTATGTGCCCGGTCGGCGTCGACTTCCCCCCGCCGACGAGCGCTCTGACCTGCTCGCGGGCCATCTCCAGGGTGAGCCCGAGCGACCCGATGGCCCGCGCCGCGACGCCTTCCCGCTCGTGGATCAGCCCGAGCAGGATGTGCTCGGTGCCGATGTAGTTGTGGTCAAGCATCCTGGCCTCTTCCTGGGCCAGGACCACGACGCGCCGCGAGGGCTCGGTGAACCGCTCGAACATGGAATTTCTCCCTCGGGGATCGGCGGGCGGGGAGATATCGTCTCACGGTATGCGGCTGCCCGGCGAGAGAGCAAGAATGAGTGCTTTATCCCGAAACGTCCGGGGCGGCCCCTGGTCCGGCCGCCGTCCCCCGGCGCCCGGCCAGTACCCGGCAAGCGCGCCGCCGGTATGCCGCGATTGCGCCAGCACGGCCGCAGAGCTGGCAGACTGGAGGGATGTCCATGACCGATCCGGCGACGGCCCCTGAGGCGACCAACCGAACCGTCGGCGAGCCCTGCGTGCTGCTCAAGCTGGGGGAGATCTTCCTCAAGGGGAAGAACCGCCAGCAGTTCGTGCGGATGCAGCAGGCCAACGTCCGGGCCGCGGTGCGGAGTACCGGCGTGCCGGTGGAACTCACGGTGCGCGAGGGCGTGCTGGTCCTCCGGGTTGCCCACGGCGACGGGCAGGCGGCCGGGCGCATGACGGCGGCGGAGCAGGCGGAGGCGATGGACCGGGTCGCGGCCCGGGTCGCCGACGTGCCCGGGATCGCCCGGGTCTGCCGGGCGCTGCGGGTGGACAAGACGCCGGAGGCGGCCACCGCCGCCGCGATCGCCCTGACGAGCCCCGCCAGCGGCACCTTCGCGGTCCGCGCGCGCCGCCGGGACAAGCGCTTCCCCGTCACCTCCGAGCAGCTCAACGTCCTCATCGGGGACCGGGTGAACGCCGCCCACGGGCTCAAGGTCAGCCTCAAGCACCCGGACACGGAGATCTTCGTCGAGGTCGATGCGCGCGAGGTGTTCGTGTTCACCGGCGGCCAGCCGGGGCAGGGCGGGCTGCCGGTCGGGATGAGCGGCCGGGCGGTCGTGCTGATGTCGGGCGGGATCGACTCGCCCGTCGCCGCCTACCGGATGATGCGCCGCGGCCTCCGCTGCACGTTCCTGCACTTCTCGGGGATGCCGCTGACCGGCCCGGAATCCATCTACAAGGCGTACGCGCTGGTTCGCGGCCTGGACCGGTTCCAGGGCCAGTCGCACCTCTACGTCGTTCCGTTCGGCAAGGCCCAGCAGGCGCTGGCGACCACCGGGGCCGGCCGCCTCCAGGTGATGGCGCAGCGGCGGCTGATGCTCAAGACCGCCGAGGCGCTCGCGGCGCGGCTGCATGCCAGCGCCCTGGTGACCGGCGACTCGCTCGGCCAGGTTTCCAGCCAGACCCTGACCAACATCACCGCCCTCGACGACGCGGTCAAGCTGCCGATCCTGCGCCCGCTCCTCGGCTGGGACAAGACCGAGATCATGGCCGAGGCGCGGCGCCTGGACACGCTCGCCATCTCCGAGCTTCCCGACCAGGACTGCTGCACACTGCTGACCCCGCGCCGGGTGGAGACCAGGGCCAAGATCGACGACCTGCGCCGCATCGAGATCCGCCTCGACGCCGCCGAGCTGGCCGAGCAGCTCGCCCTCACCGCCCAGGAATACCGTCCCCAGTAGTTCCGCGGGCCGTCACTGCTGTCCCGCGTACTCCTGGCTGCTGGGAGCGCTCTCCTGCTCGGCGCTAGCGTTGGCTGCCCTGATCCACAGCATGACGGCGACCACTATGACCCACAGGCCGGTGGCCAGGAACGCGACGAACGCGAGGATCAGCGACGCCGCGAGCAGGCCGAGAACCAGCGACACCCAGCCAAGCCAGGCAGGCAGAAGCCGGCCGCGAAGGATCGCGGCGCCGGTCGCGAGGAAGAACACGGCCAGGCCAGCCTGGGTAAAGCTGCCGGAGACATCGGTCTGGATCAGGTTGAGGGTCTGGGCGGCGGCTGCATTCAGAACCTGCGGCTGGTCACCCAGGGCAAGGTAGGACCCCGCCGAGATGACTCCGCCCACCGCGAACACCACCACGCCGCCGAAGGCGGTTGTCGTCAGCCAGCGCGTGGCGCGGTCCTGGCGCATGTATTCGCGCAGATAGCCGAAGAAGAGCAGCCCGAAGATGACAGCGAGGCCGGTGAGCAGTGCTGAGGCGGATGTTGTGTGCTGGTGCGCCTGATAGTACGTGAGCACCTTGCTGGCACTCGCATTGCTGTCCGGCGGGTTCTCTATGAAGACCGAGGCCAGGACGAGCGCGACGAAGACGATGCCGCAGAGCGGCATGAGACGGTTTTTCAGCATGCGTTTCCCCCTGTGAGACCGCTGAAATCCCCGGCCCGGGCGTTCCCGGCCCGGAATTCCTGGAATGCGCCGAGTACAGTTAGAGTGCGCCGTCAGGAGGGGTGGCGGTATCGGCAATTTTGCCGAGCCTGGCGGCGCAGGGGGCGGCCATGACTCTTCCCAGCGCTGCTCTGCGGAAGCTGATTGACGGGCTTGCAGAGCTTTACGCACCGGCCGGCGCCGGTGATCCCGAGCAGGTGATCAGGGTGGTCACCACGCTGATCGACGCCGACTCCTGCTCCTTCAACGAGTTCCGCGGATCTCGGCTGCAGCGATACCGGGTCGAGCCGGCCGGAGTGGGAGACTTCCCGGACGGCGCCCAGCTGTTCCAGCAGCATCTGCCCGAGCACCCGGTTCTTGCCCACTGTCAGGCCACCGGCGACGGAAGCGCCTTGCGGATCTCGGATTTCCTCAGCGACCGCGAATTCCGGGCGCTTGGCCTCTACCGCGACTTCTACCGCCAGGCCGAGGTGGGCTACCAGCTGACCATCACCGTGCCGGGTCCGCGCCGCAGCCTGATCGGGATCGCCCTGAATCGCAGGCACGCCGATTTCAGTGCTGAGGACCGGGAGCTGCTCAACCTGCTGCGTCCGCACATCGGTCAGGCCGTGGCCATCGCCATGCTGCTCAGCGAGCCGCCGCCGCTGGCGCCGCTTACCCTCGCGGGCACGCCGTTGCTGACCCCCCGCCAGAGTCGTGTCTTGCAGCTCGTCTCCGCCGGGTACGACGACCGGTCGATCGGGCGCCTGCTCGGGATCAGCCCGCGGACCGTCCACACGCACCTGCAGCACGTCTATCGCGCCCTCGGCGTCACCTCCCGTACCGAGGCGCTCGCGCAGCTCAGAGTGAGCGCCTATGGCGGCGATGCGTCGTGCCCTCGCTCGCTGGGCTCCCCGACCAGGACGGTGCGCAGGGCCGACCGCCCGGTCCTGGGCTAGCGTCGGTCGTCGTCGCCGTCTGCGGCCACGACGGTCACCGTCCGTCGGGTAACCCCATGCCGTTTGCGGCACGGAAATCAACAAATCCACCATGCTACCCGGAAGTTTCAACGATCCTGGTGTGGGATCCTCGTGACCGCAGACCAGCAGGCCATGAATGGGGTGGCACCATTAGCGCACATGACGGGGGACGGGCCGACGCCGCGCTCACGCGGCGGTTCAGGCAGTCCCAGACGACGCGGCAACGCACGGCGATGTTCGCCGACGCGGTTCGCCAGCATCGCGACGCAGTGCTGTCCTGCTGCGCCGAGCGGCTGTGGCCCGATGCGGACGCGGCCGTCGCGGCCGCGGCCGGCGTGCTCGTCGCCGCCCGCGTGGCCATGGCCGATTCCGCCAGGCGGCCGCGTCCCGACCGGTTGCGCGGCTGGCTGCTCGCCATCGCCGCCGAGGCCTGCCCGATGCCCGGGCAGCCCGCCAGGATCGAGGACGTTAACTGGGCGGCGGTGCAGGCCCGCAGTGCCGTCAGCCCTGCCGCGCTACCGGACTTCCCGGCGCGGCTGGCGTCGTTGCGGCCGTGGCTTGAGCGCATCGTGGCCACGCTGCCGGAACCCCGGCAGCGGATGTACGACCTGTTCGTGACCAGGGGCCTGGACAGCCGGCAGGCGGCACGGGAGCTCGTGACCACCGTCGCCGAGGTTCGCCGGCTGCGCCGCGAGAACCGGCAGGCCATCGTGCGCGCGTTCGAGGTCACCGCCCTCGCCGCGGCCGAAGTCGCAGCGGAGCCGCCCGGCCTCGGGGCGCCGGGGTGCCGGGAACTGCGGCAGCTGCTGGCCGAGGCTCCCGGCGGCGACGGCGATCCGCATGAGGACGGCCGGCGTCACCCGGTCGTGCTGTCGGCCGCCCTGCGGTTGACCGTGTCCCGCCACCTGAGCGAGTGCCGTGCCTGCCAGCACCGGCGTGACGACTGCATGGCGCGGTGGGCGCCCGGCCTGCTGCCGATCCTGGCCGACGCCGAGCTGCGCGAGCAGGCGATGGAGGACGCGCGGTCGATGCCGGGGCTCCGGCCGCCCGGCGGCGTTCCCGGTGCCCATCGGCGCGTCGAGCCGGCCCGCCCCGCCACCAAGATCGTCATCGGCCGGGCCACCGCGGCGGCGGGGGCGGGACTGGTCGCGGCGCTGCTGCTGCTCGCGTTCGTCTGGCCGGGGGTGCTGCGCGGAACGCGAGCGGCCACGAACGTGTCCTCGCCGGACCGGAACACCGCCGTCACCAGCGGCGCCGATGCCCCGACGGTGGCCGGCACCGTTGGCGGGACCCCCGACGACAGCCACGGGCGGGCGGCCCGCCCGGGGGCGTCAGGTCTGCTGAGCACGCTTCCGCCGGCGACGACCGGGAGCCCGGCCGGGTCGGCGCAGCCCTCGGTGTACTTCACCGTTCCGCCCTCGACAGCGCCGACGTCGTCCCCCACGCAGCCGTCGTCCCCGTCGCCATCGTCATCGTCGTCACGATCGACGTCGCCCACGCCGAGCGCGTCCGCCTCCAGGCCGGCGCCCACGTCGAGCGCGTCCACGCCGACGCCGACCCCGAGCGCGTCCGCCACCACGCCGGCGCCCACGACGAGCGCGTCCACGCCGACGCCGACCCCGAGCGCGTCCGCCACCACGCCGACGGCCACGACGAGCGCGTCCACGCCCACGCCGAGCGCGTCCGCCTCGGGTACCCCGGAGCCCTCTCCGACTGCTTCGGCGTCGGCTTCGGCATCGCCCACGCTGTCGTCGTCGACGGTGTCGCCGTCGGCGTCAGCCACGGCCTAGCGGCAGCCGCCGCGGGCGGTGCCCCCCTCGAGCGGAACCGTCAAGCGTGCGGGGCCGGGGCCGGGCCGGGCACCGGATCCAGGACCGGGGCCGGCGTGAGGGTCCGGCCGACCAGCGGCGACAGGTGGGTCGCGATGCTCGCGAGCTCCCGCAGGTCCGACTCGATGAGCGCCTGCGGGCCGTCGCACAGCGCGCTCTCCGGGTGCGGGTGGACGTCGATGATGATGCCGTCCGCGCCGACCGCGATCGCCGCCCGGGACAGCGGCAGCACCAGGTCGCGGCGGCCGCCGGAGTGCGACGGGTCCACGATCACCGGCAGGTGCGAAAGCCGCTGCGCGACCGGCACGGCCGCGATGTCGAGCGTGTTCCTGGTGGCGGTCTCGAACGTGCGGATGCCGCGCTCGCACAGCACGATGTCCAGGTTGCCGCGCTGCGCGATGTACTCGGCCGCCATCAGCCACTCCTCGATGGTGGCGGACATGCCGCGCTTGAGCATGACCGGCCTGCCCGCCGCGCCGACCGCCTGCAGCAGCGGGAAGTTCTGCATGTTGCGGGTGCCGACCTGGAGCATGTCGGCGTAGCAGGCGACCAGGTCGACGTCGCGCGCGTCGATCACCTCGGTCACGATCGGCAGCCCGACCTCGGCCCGCACGTCGGCCAGGATCTTCAGGCCCGCCTCGCCGAGTCCCTGGAACGCGTACGGCGACGAGCGCGGCTTGAACGCGCCGCCGCGCAGCAGCGACGCGCCCCCGGCCCGCGCCATCCGCGCGGCGGCCAGGGTCTGCTCGGGCGTCTCGACCGCGCACGGCCCGGCGATGACGGTCAGCGTGTCGGGGCCGATCGGCACGCCCGCCACCCGGATCACCGAGCGCTTCCGCCGGTGCTCCCGGCTGACCAGCTCGTACGGGGCGGACGTGCGCACCACGTCCACGACCCCCGGCAACCCGACCAGACTCATCCGACCCGCCCCTCCACGCGCCAGGCGGCGGCTACGCCGCGCGCAATCCCTTCAGCGTAGCGATGTCACGCGCGTGACCGGCCTTACCGCCGGGCGTTTCGACGACGAAGGGGACGTCGCCGAGCGCCGCCAGGAGCTCGCGGAACGGCTCGGTGCCGATCTTGCCCGCGCCGAGCGCCTCGTGCCGGTCCCGTTTAGACCCGCAGCCGAGCAGCGAGTCGTTGGCGTGCACCAGCCCGATCCGTCCGGGCCCGGCCGCGGTGACCAGCTCGTCGAGCATCGCCGCGACCCCGCCGGCCGCGGTCAGGTCGTGCCCGGCGGCGAACATGTGGCAGGTGTCGAGGCAGATTCCGGCCTTCGGGTGCCGCTCGACGGCGGCCAGATAGGGCGCCAGGTCCCCGGCCCGCGCGCACAGCATCTGGCCCTGCCCGGCCATCGGCTCGAAGAGCAGGTCGGGATCGTCGTCGCCGAGCTTGTCGAGCAGCGGGAGCGCGATCTCGGCCAGCTGCCTGAGCGCCTGCTCCCGGTCCGCCCAGCCCACGGCCGACCCGGCGTGCACCACCACTCCCCGCGCCCCGATCTCGGTGCCCCGCTGCAGGGCGTGCGCGACGGCGGCAGCCGACTTCGCCGCCACCGCCGGATCGCCCGACCCCAGGTTGATCAGGTACGGCGCGTGGATGAAAACCGGCAGGCCGCAGTCGCGCAGCAGCCGGTCCTGGGCGCCGTCGCCGGGCCCGGCCGCCCAGCCCCGCGGATTGGACACGAACACCTGGATGACCTCGGCCCCGACCTCGGCCGCGTACCCGAGCCCGCCCGTCGCCAGCCCGCCGGTCACGGTGGCGTGCGACCCGATCAGTCCCATCGAGGCGTCAGAGACCGAACTGGCCGAATCCGCCGTAGACCACGGTGATCGTGCTGCCGGCCGGGGCCTGGCCCGAGGGGCTGATCGCGGTGACCTTCTGGCCGAAGCCGTTCATCTGCTGGCCGTTCACCTTGAAGCCGAGCTGCGTCAGCGTCTGCTGCACCTGCTGGAAGCGCTCGCCGATCAGGTTGCCGGGGATCGGCACCTCCGGCGGCCCGGCCGAGACCGAGACGCTGACCGTCCCTCCGGGCGGGACCGGGGTGCCGGGGGCGACCGACTGGGACACGATGATGCCCTGCGGCTGGTTGCTCTGCACCGTGGTCGGCTGCAGCTGGATGTTGTTGCTGCCCGCCCATTGCTGGATCGAGTTGACGTCCTGCCCGACCAGGTTGGGCAGCGACAGGCCGGCCACCACCTCGATGGTGACGGGCTGGTTCTGCGGCCACGACGTGTTGGCCGGCGGCACCGTGCCCGCGACCGCGTTCAGCACCACGGCCCCGTTGACGCCGACCGGCCTGGTCGTCGAGCTCACGGTCAGCCCGGCCGCGCGCAGCGTCGCCTCGGCCTGCTGGAGCGACTTCCCGGCCACGCTCGGCACGTTGATCATGTGCGGGCCGAGCGAGACCGTCAGCACGATCGTCGCGCCCGGCAGGGCCCGGCCCGACGGCGACGTGCTGATCACGTCGTTCTTGGCCACGTCGTTGTCGATCACGCTGGAGCCGATGCTCACCTGGAACCCGGCCTGCCGCAGCTGCTGCTCGGCGGCCGTGACCGAGGTCCGGTCGACCGAGGGCACCGCGGTGTACCGGCCGGACGTCAGCCACCAGCCGCCGCCGCCGAGCCCGATCACGGCCACCACCGCGACCGCCAGGTACGCGAGCCGCCGGCTGAACAGCCACCGCTGCAGGAACGGCTCCCGCCCGTCGGGCTCGCCCGGCCCGCCCCCGCGGGTCTCGCCGTGGTAGGAGCTGGCGTCGTAGCGCCCCGTCGCCGCGTACTGGCCGCCGCCGTAGCCCGCGCTTGCGTTGTAGGCGGCCCCGCCGCCGTCGAACATCGTCGTGGACGACCCGCCCGCCGCCTCAAGCGTGCCCGCCCCGGCCACGCCCGCCCCGGCCACGCCCGCCCCGGCCATGCCCGCCCCGGCGTACGGGTGACCGCCGCCGCCCCGGCCGTCGAACGAGTCGCCGCCCGCGAAGCCGGCGCCGCTGTACCCCAGCGTCCCGGCCGCGGCCGCGCCCGCGACGGTGCCCGCCGCGCCCGCGCCGGCCGGCGCGGTCCACGCCCCGCTGACCGACTCGTCCGCCCCGGAAAGGCCGCGCAGCGACCGCACCGCCCGCCAGAACACGTCGGCGCTGGCGGGCCGCCACTGCGGGTCCCTGCTGGTGGCCGCGCCGACCAGCTGGTCCACGGCCGGGATGACCCCGCCGACGACCGAGCCGACCGCGGGAACGTCGGAGTTGACGTGCGCGTACGCCACCGCGAGGGGGGTCTCGCCGGTGTACGGCTGCCGCCCGGTGAGCATCTCGAACAGCAGGATGCCGGCCGAGTAGACGTCGGTCCTGGCGTCGGTGACCGCCCCGGTGACCTGCTCGGGCGCGATGTAGGCGACCGACCCGATGATCTGGCCGGCCCGCGTGTTGCCGACGGCGGCCGAGGCCCGGGCGAGCCCGAAGTCCACCACCTTGACCCGCCCGTCCGGCGTGATCAGCACGTTCTCCGGCTTGACGTCCCGGTGCACGATCCCGGCCTGGTGCGCCGCCGCCAGCCCGGCCAGGATGGGGTCCATGATGCCCAGCGCCTCCTGCCAGGTGAACCAGCCGCGCTCGCGCATCAGCGCCCGCAGCGTCCGCCCGGGCACGTACTCCATGGCGAGGAAGAGGTGCTCCCCGTCGGCCCCCTGGTCGAAGACCGCGACGATGTTCTGATGGGACAGCTGCGCCACCGACTTGGCCTCGCCGATGAACCGGGCCACGAACTCGGCGTCGCGGGCCAGGTCGGCGTGCATGACCTTAAGCGCCACCTCCCGGTCGAGCCGGGTGTCGGTGGCGAGGTACACGGTGGCCATGCCGCCGTGCGCGATGCGCGAGCGGACGTGGTAGCGCCGGTCGAGCATCCGCCCTGTCAGCATGTCCGCAGGCGCAGATTCCATCACGGACGATTTTACGGCCCGCCGCCGACGGCCTTCGACCTATTCATCACTTTGTCTCATCTTGACCACGATCCGCAGCGGGGACGCTCATGACCAGCGCGCCCGCTGGGTATATCTGCAAGTGTCGAGTTGCACCTATTGCGGTGATATGCAAGACTCCGCAGGCACCACGCGGTGGTTCAGGGAGGGCGTTGTCATGGAAGACCGTATCGAACAGCGGATCACCATCCGGTCCAATCAGGACAAGGTATGGCAGCTCGTCACGCGCCCGGGCTGGTGGCTGCCCGGCAGCAAGACCGAGCCGGCCCGCAACCCGGGACGGCTGCCGGTCGAGTACGCCGGCGACAGCAGGCCCTATGTGATCGACGTCGTCCGGGTGGAGCCGCAGGGCTACGTCTCGTTCCGCTGGGCCAGCGCGTTCGGCGGGGCCGCCCCCGTGCCAGGCAACGCGACCCTGGTCGAGTTCTACCTGCGGCCGGTCGGCGACGAGGTCGGCGTGACGGTGGTGGAGAGCGGCTTCGCCTCGCTCGACCTGTCGGACGCGCTGCGCGAGGACGCGTGGAAGGGGAACACCGGCGGCTGGCAGTACGAGCTCGCGGGTCTGCGCATCAAGGCCGAGCAAGCCAGGTGACGGATCCTGGCCGGGTGTTCGCCGCCCTGGCCGACCCGCGCCGTCGCGAGCTGCTCGAGCTGCTCGCCAGCACGCCGGGCGCCTCGGCCGGGGCCCTCGCCGCCCGGCTGCCGGTCTCCCGCCAGGCGGTCGCGCAGCACCTGGCCGTGCTCGAGGAGTGCGCGCTGGTCACCCGCCGGCGTTCCGGGCGGCAGGTGCTGTTCAGCGTCCGGGCGGACGGCCTGACGGCCACGGCGGACTGGCTCCGGGAGCGCGCGGCCGCGTGGCTGGCCCAGTAAGGGGCCAAGAATTCTGAGCTGACCAGGGGAAAGATCCCCTATTGTGGTGGAATGTCGGTTGTTTCAAACCGGCCCTGATGTGGGACATTGGACACGTGGCACAGATAGAACCCTCAGCCGACGCTCTGGTCACCGATTGGCTGTCACTCCCCGAGGTGGCCACCCGGCTCAACCTGCCCATCAGCCGCGTCAAGCAGCTGCTGCGCGACCGCAAGCTGCTCGCCGTGACCCGGCCGGGCGGCGACCGCGCCATCCCGGCGGCCTTCCTGCACGGCGACCAGATCGTCAAGGGCCTCAGCGGGACGCTCACCGTCCTGTTTGACTGCGGTTTCGCCGACGAAGAGGCCCTGCGCTGGCTCTTCACCGCCGACGCGACCCTCCCGGGCACGCCCATCGACGCGCTGTACGCCCACCGCGGCACCGAGGTCAACCGCCGCGCCCAGGCGCTGGCGTTCTAGCAGGCAGTCAAGGAGGCGGCCCGCCCGACCGGGCCGCCTCCTTCACATGTCCGAAATCTCCTTGTGGTGGCAGCACAGAAAACCAAGTCGTGAGTTATGCTTGGCCACATGCCGCCGAGACCGCGACAATCACAGACGTCGCAAGCGCCACAGAAGCGCCGCCGGGCCGCGCGCCGCCTCGCCGACGTGCTCAAGACCGGCCGATCGTTCTCGTTCGAGTTCAGCCCGCCCAGGAGCGAGAAGGCCGAGCAGCAGCTCTGGCAGGCGATCCGCCAGCTCGAGTCGCTCAAGCCGACGTTCGTCTCGATGACCTACGGGGCCGGCGGCTCGACCAGGGAGACGACGGTCTCGATCACCGGTGCGATCGCCGAGCAGACCGTGCTCGACCCGGTCGCCCACCTCACCGCGGTCAACCACTCGGTGCAGGAGCTCCGGCACGTGATCGGCTCCTACGCGGGCGTGGGCGTGCGCAACATGCTGGCGCTGCGGGGCGACCCGCCGGGCGACCCGAACGCGGACTGGGTCCGGCACCCGGACGGTCTCGAGCACGCCGTCCAGCTGGTGGAGCTGCTCAAGGCCTCGGGTGACTTCTGCGTCGGGGTGGCCGCGTTCCCCGAGTTGCACCCGCGCTCGCTCGACGCCGACGCCGACGCCCGTTACTTCGTCGAAAAATGCCGGGCCGGGGCCGAATTCGCGATCACCCAGATCTTCTTCTACGCCGAGGACTACCTGCGGATGCGGGACCGGGTCAGCGCCCTCGGCTGCGACGTGCCGATCATCGCCGGGATCATGCCCGCCACCAGCCCCCGCATCCTCGACCGGATGGTCGAGCTCAGCGGGTGCAAGGTCCCGGTCGGCCTGCTCGACCAGCTCCGGGCGGCCACCGACGCCGACGACAAGGCGGCGGCGCGCGAGATCGGCGTCGGCTACGCCACCGAGCTGTGCCAGCGGCTGCTGGCGGAGGGGGTGCCGGGCCTGCACTTCTGCACGCTCAACAACGCCCGCGCCACCATCGACCTCTACTCCTCGCTCGGCCTGGCCACCTTGAGCGGCAGCAGGGCGCCCATCACCGCGTAGGGCGGCTCGCTGCCGGAGAACCGGAAGCCGGTCAGCAGGTCGGTGAACCCGACCCCCCGGTACAGCCGCCGGGCCCGGGTGTCCGCGTCGGCGGTGGACAGCACCGCGGTTCGCTCGTCGCGGTCGTCGCTGACCGACAGCAGCAGCGTGCGCCCGATTCCCACGCCCTGGTAGGCCGGCAGCACGTGCAGCTCGGCGATCTCGAAGGAGTCCTCCAGCCACGCCACCACCTCGGGCGAGTCGGGCGCGGGGGCGGCGTACCCCGCCCCCGATCGCGACGCGAGCGCGCTGGCCACCATGTCGTGCCACCACTGCCCGCTCTCCCCGTGGAACCCGTAGCAGAACCCGGCCACCACCCCGTCGTCGACCGCGGTCAGGCAGCGGAAGCCCGGGCTGGCGGCGTGCCGGTCCATGATGGCCTCGCGCCCGCCGATCAGCCGCTCGGGCGGGTTCATCGCGGCGGCGTAGACGCCGACTAGCTCGCCGATCGCCGCCCGGAATTCCCGGGACCCAAGCTCGCTGTAGCTGACCCTCATTTGCGAAAGCTTAGGTGAGGCGGGCGGATGAGGGTGCGAGCGGGGCGGAAAGAGCGAAATTCAAATTCATGCCTTCGAACGGACCCTCCATGACTGTCCATCCGACGCCTGCCCTCCCAGCCGTGCCGACCGCCCGCCGGCGGCCCCGGCGGCCCGATCCTGGCCGGGCGGCTCGAACGCGCCAGCCCTGGAATGTCAGACCCGGGGCGTAGCTTCGAACTCGTCAGCAAATGAACTGGACTTTTCCGCGAACCTGTGTTCGAATGTAACTGTGTTCGAATGATAGGGACAGGCTCCGGCCGCCGCGACCCCCGGCGGCCGGTGCCGGCCGGGCGGAGCGTGGGGAAGCGCTTCGCCCGGCCGGCGGGGCCTACTCAGACGGACATCTGCGCATCACCTAAAGGAGTGATGACCATGATCAGCGAGATCGCAACCGCAGGGGCGGGAGCACGCAACCGGGTGCCAGACGACGGCCTGTTCGATGCAGTGCCGCTGCCCAGCCGGGTGCCGTCGGCGGCGCTGAGCCTGCTCCGCACCGCCCGGCACGGCCTGGCCGAGGCCGAGGTCGAGGGCGACCCGGGAACCCGCTACATCTGCGCCCACCTGGCCGCGCTGCGCGCGGCGGCCGCGATTGTGGCGGCCAGGGGCGAGCCCGGCAGCGGGGCGCGGCGCAGGCGGCCGAGGTCCGTCTGGGAGCTGCTGCCGCAGGTCGAGCCCGCGCTCGCCGAGTGGGCGGCGTTCTTCGCGGCCGGCGCGGCCAAGCGGGCCGCCGCCGAGGCCGGACTGCCGCGGGCGGCGTCCCCGCAGGAGGCCGATGACCTGCTGCGGGACGCAAGTACGTTTCTCACGGTGGCGGAGCGAGCGCTCGGCGTCGAGTCCGAGCCGGTTCTTCCGCTGCGATCGGCGAGTTAGCTCGCCGCTGCCCCCTGCCCCCTCCTGCCTGCAATGGAGTCCGCCGTAAGGGCGGGAAACCGTCGTCGTGCCAAGATTAACGGGCCGATCCGCCCACCCGGCGAAAGCCGGGTTACACCAGGTGGGCGGCGGGCCGCTCGAGCCCCTAGAAGGACTCGATGGTGTTACTGCGGGCGTCGGCGTCGAGCACGCCCCAGCTGATGAGCTCTTCCGTCAGGTCGGCGGGCGACTTGTCGTAGATGACCGCGAGCGAGCGCAGGTCCTCATGCCGCACCGAAAGCACCCGGCCGTTGTAGTCGCCGCGCTGCGCCTGGATGGTGGCGACGTAGCGGGCCAGCGGGCCGACCTTCTCCTTGGGCAGCTGGTTCATCCGCTCAAGGTCGATCACCAGCTTGGGCGCACTCGCGATCGGGGTGGGGGCCGCATCGCCCGGCAGCAGCTCGGAGACGGGAACTCCGTAGAACTCGGCCAGCTCGGCCAGCTTCTGGACGGTGACGGAGCGGTCGCCGCGCTCGTAGGAGCCCACGACGACGGCCTTCCACCGGCCGCGGGACTTCTCTTCAACACCGTGTAGTGAGAGCCCCTGCTGCGTGCGGATGGCGCGCAGTCGCGCGCCCAGGGTCTTGGCGTACTCAGATGGCATTTTTCCTCGGTTTCCCGGCCAGTCGTCGCTTACGGTAACGGTTACGCACAGTGACGGTAGGCGGCGAGAGCGACAAGGTCAAGCCGAATGGCAAAAACTGGTTGAACTCGTCTAGTAACCGGCATCTCCCTTTCCTATCGCTACCTACCC